>Ga0315308_1000714_pt1 | contig 18852 bp, 13 predicted proteins | sample TDP3_MG_FD_203078 | JGI IMG/M metagenome (GOLD analysis project Ga0315308, IMG submission 203078) | Freshwater sediment microbial communities from Lake Towuti, South Sulawesi, Indonesia - TDP3 | ecosystem: Environmental > Aquatic > Freshwater > Lake > Sediment | place: Indonesia: South Sulawesi... | reverse complement strand
AATCTCTGAGGAAGCGCTCAACGGGGTATTCCTTGGTGTAGCCGATGCCGCCCAGAATCTGGAGGGCGTCGCTCGCTGTCTGAAACGCTGTTTCCGTGGCGAAGTCCTTGGCCATGGCCGCTTCCTTGGTTGCGCGTAGCCCCCGCTCTATCATGCGCGCTGCTTTCAGCGTGAGGAGGCGGGCAGCCTCCAGGCGCGTAGCCATGTCTGCTATCCGAAACGAGATCGCCTCGAACTTGCGGATGGGCTGGTCAAACTGGACGCGCTCACTCGAGTATCGGGCTGCGACCTCAAAGGGCGTCCGCGCGTACCCCACCGCCTCCGCCGCGATCGCGGTTCTCTCGACATCCAGCTCATGTGTTATGACATCCCAGCCTTGGTTCTCTCGCCCGATCATGTTCTCCTGGGGCACCGTGACGTTTCTGAACCTGAGGTGTGCAATCCTCGCTCCCCTCATCCCCATGAGGTTGTAGTCCTTGACAACCTCGAATCCCGGGGTGTCCGCTTCGACGACGAAGGTGCTCATGCCCTCGTGTGGGTGAACGCCAGGGTTCGTTACGGCGGCTACGAGGAGAAGGTCCGCAACGCTTCCGTTGGTGATGAACCTCTTCTCCCCATTCAGAGCATACTCCTTCCCCGCCCGTGTTGCCCGCGTCTTCATGCCGGCAACGTCTGACCCGACGTCCGGCTCCGTGAGGCAGAAGGCCCCTATCTTCTCTCCCTTCACTATCGGGGTGAGGAACCTCTTCTTCTGTTCGTCCGAGCCGAAGGAGCTAACGGGTGTGGCGTAGAGGACGCTTGAGGCGAGCCTGGACATGTCGACGGCGGGGCTCACGGCCGATATCTCTTCCCCAACAACTATCTCCTTCACGGGCGATGGGCCGATGCCACCGTAGCCAGGCTCATGGAGTGTACCCAGGAACCCGTGCTTAGCCATCTTGGTGATGAGCTCCCAGCGATACTCGTTCTCCCTCTCTATCGTCTCGGCGATGGGAGCGACCTCCTTCAGGGCGAACTCCCTCACCTTGGCTCTGAACTCCTCTTCCTCGTCCGTGAAGAAGATGCCACTCAAGACATATCCCTGAGAAGTCGGAGAAAGCAGAGTTGTTAAAAGCGTTTTGAGGTGTCGAGAGGCAAGCAATAAATCAACTGCCTCATCGATCTCCACCGAGTCTCTTTGCCCAGGGCGAGAAACTTCTGGGACGCGAAGAGGGAAAGGATGGGGAGAGGAGACCTTTCCCTTCTCCAACAGTCCAGGCTGACGAGCCTCCTAAGACACGTCTACAACAACTCGTCGTTCTACCGTGGACGGCTCAAGAGCGCAGAGGTCAAGCTCAACAACTTCAAGACAGACGACCTGGAGATCCTGCCACTGCTCTCGAGAACGGAGCTTTTCCAAGACCAGACGACACACATACCGTTCGGATCTTTCACCTGCACATCAAGATCCAACGTCGCCCTCGCAGGCATGACCGGCTACATCGGCGTCAGCCGCTCCAATCAACCCCTCAACCTTGCGCTGACCGTGCCGGACCTCAGAAGCCTAGCCGACAGGGTTTCCCGCGGCATGGTCTCCATTGGCGTCTACCCGGGCGACAGGCTGTACGTGATGGACGATCCAAGGCTCAACCCAATCTTCGTCTGCATGACGAGAGCCGCGGCAGACGTTGGCGCAGAAGCCGTCCAGGTCGGCGTCAGCCGAAGCCTTAGGACATGCCGCTTCATCATGCCGGCGGTGCCCCCCAACCACGTTTTCGCAAGCCCAAGCTATGCCACCTACCTCGCCGGCCTGCTAAGGGAGGAACGGAAACGTTTTCCCGTGAGAACGATCTTCGGGTGGGGTGAACCAGGGTACTCTGTAGCCTCGAAGAGACGGGTGATCAGGGAGACTTGGTCAAGCGTCAGCTCCGAGCATCTTGATGTCTTCGATGTGTATGGACTCATGGAGGGCGGACTGCTGGGCTTTGAGTGCAGTGAACACCAGGGGCTCCATGGATTCGAGGATAAGGTCATCTACGAGGTCGTCGACCCGAGGTCCGGTGAAGCGAAGAGCATCGGAGAAGAGGGAGAACTGGTTATCACAACCCTTGACCTGGAGAGCCAGCCCCTCATCCGCTACAGAACGGGAGACATCACAAGCATCGAGGAGGAAAGATGTGGCTGCGGCAGGACCCACTTGAGGCTGCGAGGCATCAAAGGAAGGCTGGACGAGAGAGTCATCGTAGAGGGAGCAGAGATTTTCCCCAGCCAAGTCGAGGACATTGTGAATGAAGACCGCGACCTAGCCGGCAACTTTCGCATAGTCCAGAAGGGCCGAGTGCGAATGCGTGAACTCGTGATCTGGATCCAGCCCAAGCGGTCCCGCCGATCAGCCGTTCAGAGGTTCCAGAAAGCCGCGGCCAAGAGGCTCGGGGTGAAGGTTGTCGCGGAAGCGAGAACCCAGAAAGAGATGCCTGACTTCATCCACCGGGCCTACAGAGTCCTCGACCTAACAAGAAGACCTCAACAAGAAAGAGTGATTGAGCTTCAGCAGCACCTAGAAGGCCTGCGTGTCGAATCATCTCGAGGAGGGTCATGATGAGCGCTGGGTGGCATGGGAGGAAGTACTGGGAGGAGAAGATGGAGACCCTTCCCAGACGAGAGCTACTCCTTCTTCAGGACAGAAGGATCAGGGGCATTATGAGGTACGTCTGGAGTAACAGCGCTTTCTACAGGCGAAGGATGAGGCGGCTTGGACTGCACCCCTCCGACTTCAGGGGGCGGCAGGACCTCAGCAAGATCCCGGTTACCAGAAAGGAGGAGCTGAGAAGAAGTCAAGGGAACTGCCTCGCCAAAGGTCTCAGGCCGTACGAGGAGCTTCTCTGTGTTCCCCATCGCCTTGTAGCGACCTCGATCGCGACCAGCGGCACAACAGGAACGCCCGTAGTCGTTCCCTTGACCGAGCATGACTGTAGCATGTATCACGGCGGCGATCTCTGTCAGAGAGGCTTCGTTGCCGCGGGGGTGATGCCTGGGGAGATCATACAGAACGCGTTCAACTACTCCTTCTGGTTCGTTTGCGGGTCGACTCTTGAGTTCGGCGGCGGGATGCCCTACGCGCCGAGCGTGATGTTGATCTCACATGTGGGAAACACCCCTCTCCAGATCGAGGCCATGAGGCGGCTGGGCGTCACTGTTTTCTCTGCGACGCCGTCGTACGTGATCAGTGTCATCGAGAGGGCTAGAGAGGATGGCTTTGAGCCGGGAAGAGACCTCAAAGTCAACAAGCTGCTGGTGGCTGGAGAGCCTGGAGGCAGCATACCTGCTGTGAGGCAACGCATAGAGAGGCTTTGGAGAGCGAAGGCCTATGACATCATGGGCATGGTGGAGGTGGGATGGACAGGTGGAGAATGCCTGCTTCAGGCCGGTCTTCATTTGGCTGAGGACTTCTACTTCTATGAGTTTCTCGACCCGTCCAGCGAGGAGCTGGTCAGCGCGGGTGAGGAGGGGAAGATGGTTATCACTCACCTGAGCCGAGAAGCGATGCCTCTAGTTAGGTACGATACATGCGACGTCGCACGGTTGAACGAGGAGGCCTGCGCCTGCGGGAGGACCCACGCGAGGATAGGAGGGCTGATCGGCCGCACGGATGAGATGCTCAAGGTCAAGGGCCTTGCAATCTACCCCAGCGCGCTGTCCCAGAGCGTGGCTAGGACGAATGGGTGCACCGGGAGGTTTCTGGTGATCGTTCGGAAGGACCAGAAGGAGATCCTGGACACGTGCGTCGTGAAAGTTGAGTATGAAAAGGGGTGGCGGGATCCGGAGCGGCTGAGAGAAAGCCTCGTGAAGGATCTTCAAGCCGTGATGTCGATCACGCCTGAGGTGCAGCTCGTTCCCTCCGGCAAGCTCTCAAAGTTCGCACTAAAGTCCGTGACTGTATTGGATCTGAGAAAGCCGTACGCCTATGAACGCTACAAAGCCGCCGCAGAGATCCAGAGTCTGCTGGATTGAACCTGTGCGACGCGAGCCGCGGTGCTGTGGGCCCAAAGCGAGTTCGTGAACCGCCCGTTTTCTGGACGGGAAAACGTTTATGAAGAATCGGAAAGCCTGGGGGGCGCTGAGGCTAGACCTCCAAGTTGTGATCTGATGTACAACAGTGTTACCGGTGAGATCGTGTCCCAGCTGGCCGGAATTGTGGGCGAGAAGTACGTCACGAACAGCAAGGCTATGCTGGCTTCATATCTCTCGAAGGGCATCATGGGGATAGAGGCGGAGCTGCCTGAGGCAGTAGTTAGGCCTGGAAATCTTGACGAGGTCAGGGCTGTCCTTCAGCTCGCGAACAAGAACAAGATCCCGGTCACCCCGCTTTCGGGTGGATTGAGTGGAGGGTTCTCTCTACCAGCCGTCAGGCCCGGGGGCATCCTCCTCGACCTCACCAGGATGAACCGCATCCTGGACATCGACCTCGACGCCAGGTACATGGTTGTGGAGCCTGGATTGACGACCGGGAAGGTTTGGGCTCACTTCAGGAGAAACCACCCCGACTGGGCTCCACCCATACCGGACGGAGCTCCACCTGCTGCGACGGTGGTCGGTGACGCCTTGGAGAGAGGGTTCACGCTAGCAACCAGCCTGTACGGACCGCAGGCAGACCTCGTGCTGGGCATGGAGGTCGTCCTCCCTTCAGGGAAGATTCTGAGGACGGGGTCCTGGGCCCTGAAGAAGGCGAAGCCCTTCTACAAGTGGGGTCCAGGCCCAGACATAGGAGGCCTCTTCCTGGGCGCTCAGGGGACGATGGGCGTCGTCACGAAGATGGCTGTCAAGATACTGCCCCACAGCGAGCATAAGGACATCGTGGCGTTTGGCTTCGACTCGCCGGAAGACATGGTGAACGCCTCTCTGGAGGTTCTAAAGAAAGAGGTCTCGGTTATGGTTCAGGGGGGCAACTGGTGGCTGGTCCCCACTCGGCTCGGCCCAGAGGAGAAGATAGATCTCAACATGACGAAGAAGTCAGGGGTCCCTGACTGGTTCATGAACTTCGAACTCTGGGGGAGAGATGAAGCGGACCTCAACTACCGAAGAAATCTCGTGAGAGAGGTGATGCGGGAACAACGCGACTCGGGCGTCAAGGCCGAGGAGTGGCAGCTTCACCCGAAGCAGAAGGCCAGCAGGCTCTTGAAGCCGAACAAGATCGCGATACCCTATGCCTTGTTCAGGGGATCATACCTCTTCGTAACCTGGTACACGCCTTGGAAGGATGCAGCCGACTTCTGCAGACTGGCGGAGGACAAGATGAAGGCATACGATATACCTCCTGTCCTTTGGGTGGCCGCGATAGACAACGGTAGGCAGTCGATCTGCATGCCCATACTCTGCTACGACCCGACCGACGAGGCGTCGATCGACAGGATACGGATGTTCAACCAAGACACCAGCCACATGTTCTATGACAGGGGTTGGCTTAACTACAGGCCGGATCCAACTGTGCACGCGCCGGCTGTGGCTGAGAACGCTCCAGAGTACTTTGATCTGTTGAGGAGCATAAAGAAGCTGTTGGATCCGAACGGCATCATGCATCCAGGGAGGCTGGGTCTGCCCTAGAGGGCGACAGGCATGGCGGATCTGAAGAACTACAAGAAAGACATCTACCGATGCATTCACTGCAAGGCGTGCAGGTTTGCCTACTCAGGTGAACCCGACAAGAGCGGGTACGGCGACTACTGGGGGATGGTGCATGGATGCCCTGCTGGAGACCTGAACGAGTGGGAGGCCTACTGGGGTTCAGGCAAGCTCTGGATCATCAGGGCGATCATGGAGAAGAACCTAGAGTTGACCGAGGAGGAGAGAGACATCCTCTTTCAGTGCCCTGAATGCGGCAACTGTGAGGTGCAATGCGACAACCTCATACCGACCACGAAGATAATAGAGGAGGCGAGAGCCGCCTACGTGCAGAAGGGTCTTCCTCTTCAGGAAAGGCACAAGCTCTTCTCCGAGTCGATCGAGGAGAACAACAACCCCTATAGAGAGCCTCACAAGGATAGGACAAAGTGGTTCAGCGGAGAGAAGAACAAGAAGGCTGATGTCGGATACTTTGTCGGCTGCACGAGCTCGTACCGTCTACAGGACATTGCATCTGCCACTGCAGGCCTGCTTGGAAAACTTGCGGAGAACTTCGCCGTCTTCGAAGATGAAGTGTGCTGCGGATCTCCCCTCCTCAGGACCGGTCAGAGAAGAGAAGCCGAGAGGCTCATCAGGAGCAACGCGAAGCTGTTCAAGGAGGCGGGGATCAAGGAACTGGTCTTTAGCTGCGCCGGCTGCTACAGAACCTTCAAGGTCGACTACCCACAGTACGTGGGTGAGCTTCCGTTCGCTGTAAAATACGTGACCGAGTATGTCTACGAGAAGATCAAGAACGGCCGCCTGAAGATCGCGGGACGCTACGACAAGAAGGTGACTTGGCACGACCCGTGTCACAGCGGTCGGCACATCACGCTTCACGCAAGGGAGAAGATGGATCGAAAACAGTACCGAGAGTTCAGCGAGGAGTGGTACGCGATGCCGAAGAAGGTGCTGACCTCAATTCCCGGGGTGGAGTACAAGGAGATGTACAGAGTTGGGGAGAACTCTTGGTGTTGCGGCGCAGGCGGCGGAGTCAAATCCGGGTACTCCAATCTAGCGCTGGAGACAGCCAAGGAAAGGATCAAGGAAGCCGAGGACGTAGGAGCAGACGCGCTGGTAACGGCCTGTCCCTTCTGCTACTTGAACCTGAGGGACGCAACGAAAGACGCGGGGTCCAAGATCGAGGTAGTTGACCTCCTGAAACTGCTCGACTCGGTGACTCAACAGGATAGGTTGATTGATTGATCGATCGAGGTATGCCGTTCCGCGAGTCCTTGCCAGATTTTGCTATTGCTGTGTTGCAGAGAATTTTGGAGAGGTTGAGACCAATCGCATCGAGTGACGTCCGATCGAAATGTAGAGTAGGCATGCCTAGGGTCAATCTAGATCTTTTGTTGAAGAGAATGGAGGAGTCCTGAAACACCTGACTCCCCTGCCCTTCTATCCAAGTAGTCCATATCGAGAGTTGAGCCTGATTTTTTCAGGACACTCAAGACGTCGTCTTCATCGAGAGGAGTTCTATCAGGTCGTGCGAGCTTGTTCACAATGAAGTCCTCTGGTCCTATGATCCACAGTTCGAAGTTGTCGAACCTTCTCCTGATCCTTCTATCGAGGATCTCCTTTTGCATTGGGACGCCATCGGGTTCAAGCCAGAACTCACCTTCCACTTTGTTCTCGAAATCGGTCCAGGCGAGCACCGGGGTGGTCCCCGAGAGTGGTGTCACAATTTCCACTTGTCTCTGCTTGAGCTCATTGTTCAGCTTCTCTAGCAGTTCGGGGTGAAGGGCAACATCTGGGCAGAGTGCCATGTCGACGTCCTCTGTTGCTCTAATACGTCCATAGTAGGGAAGGGCCAAAGCCCCCAGCAGCATATAGTCGATCTTTAGTGTCTCTAGGACCCCTGCGATCTTCCTAATGCTTTCTAAGAAGCCTGGCAAATTCAATTATCTCCAACATTCTTTGTTGAAGGTCTACGCCGATAGCTTCTAACCGCCTATCTCGTTCTACTTGCTCGACGACTCGCCGAACTTCGTTGTCGTTGATTAACAGGCGTCTCCTCTCCAGTTTCTTGAAGGTACCCAGAAACTCTGCTCCGAGTTCGGTTACGACTGCCATCTTCCGTGGTCTGCCTCTAGACGCTTCCGATCGATCGATTTCGAAGGCGAGCAAGCCCGAGCTCTCGAGGCTCTTCAAGAGATCCACCGTCTTGTTGGAATGCATTGGGAGCCTATTCACTAGCTCTCTCACAGAGTATCGGCCGTCCATGCAGGATTGAAGAATTAGGGCCTGATCCTCAAGCAACTCAAGCTCCACCCCGCGTTTTGTTATGAAAAGAGATAACAAACTATATAAAGAAGAGAGGGGGGAGTAGTAGTCCAGAAAATCGAATGCGGCTCGCCCTCTACTATAGCAGCTTGGATACCCCTCTAGACCTTCCTGCCAACCAGGGATTCGATCTTGATCAAATATTGAGGCTCCTAAATTCCCTGAGGAGCAAGGGGGTAGGATACGAGACTATCGACTCCGTCGCCGTAACCAAGGAGCAAATTTCGGAAGCCTACCTGAATGCCATGGTCCCTTCGGTATACAAGAAATACAGGGTAAGAAAGGTCTTCGGCACTCGAAGACGCAGTGGCTGGCTGTTTGGCAAAGGAGTTCCCAGTCTTCTGGTTTACGAGGAAGGGGGCAAGTATCCTACTGAGGTTTTCCCCCGTGAAGAACAGAATGGAAAGATGGTAACGATCAGAGACTACTTGGAGAACCTACTCTCCTCGATCGATCGGTCAGCATGACGGCGATGAGCACGGGACCCAAACCTACCCGTCCATCGATCGTCCTACCTACGTGTCTGATTGTTTGCGCCGAGTCTCTCAGAGCATAGACGTAGGTTGCCTCAAGCGCGGATTGAAATTAGGGTCAGTCCAAGAAAGTGTGATCGATCCTCGATCGATCGAGGCCCGAAGACGGCTTATATCCCAGCCTAATTGTCTGCCAACTGCTACACACATGTAGTTGTAGGAGATCGATCGAGGGGGGAATAGGAATCTGTTGCTTAATGTTCCTCAAATAGTCCGTTCGATGGGGGCGGCCCGTCCGTCTTTCTTAGGCGATGAATGTCCATGAAGGAAGTCGTCATAAATGGAGGTAGCCTGACTATAGAAGACTTGGTGTCAGTAGCCCGCCAAGACTTCAATGTCAGCGTGTCGCCCTCGGCGTTGAGGAAGGTCGAGAGAGCTAGATCGTTCGTTGAGAAACTGGTTTCGGAGAGGAGGATCGTCTACGGCATCGACACCGGCCTCGGCCCCATGTGCAACACGATCATAGCTCCTGAGGACATACTCGAGATGCAGAAGAACCTCGTTCTGAGCCACTCCTCGGGAGTGGGAGGCTTCCTGCCGAGAGACGCCGTGAGAGCCACCATGCTTCTGAGAGCCAATGTCCTCGCGAGAGGGAACTCTGGGGTCAGGCTGGAAACCGTGAAGACCCTGATCGAGATGATCAACAGACGGGTGCACCCCAGGATTCCTGAGATCGGGTCCGTAGGCGCAAGCGGCGACCTGGTTCCGCTCGCTCACATGGCTCTCGCCATGATGGGGGAGGGTGAATCCGAGTTCAACGGACGCGTGAAGAGCTCATCGTCCGCCCTCAAGCAAGCGGGACTGGAAGCTTGGACCCCCAGCTACAAAGAAGGTGTAGCCATGATAAACGGCACCTCGGCCACGACGGGCCTCGCGGCCCTCGCCGTCCACGACATGGAGAACTTGGTCAAGAGCCACGAGGTCGCTGCGGCTCTCTCCATGGAGGCGCTCACGGGGATTGTCGACGCCCTTGACGCTGATCTCCATCGATTGAAGCCTCATCCTGGTCAGATTGAAAGCGCAGCCAACCTGAGGAGGATCCTCGCACGCAGTCGTTTGGTCAAGACCACCGAGGAGATCGTCAAAGAGATCCATACAGAGCAGAGGAGGATCCAGGATTCCTACTCTTTCCGATGCTCGCCTCAGGTGGCTGGGGCGTGCCGTGATGCGCTGCGATTCGTGAAGGAGATCGTCGAGACCGAGATGAATTCAGCGTCCGACAACCCTCTGATTGCGAAAGAGGGAAGAGTCCTCCAGGGAGGCAACTTCATGGGACAACATGTTGCGCTCGCGATGGATGTGCTCGCTATCGCCGCCACAGAGCTGGGAGTAATAGCAGAGAGGAGGCTTGCGCGATTGTTGGATCGGTGGCTGAGCGAAGGGCTCCCAGAGTTTCTCGTGCACGGGCAACGCGGTGTCAACAGCGGCTTCATGGGGCTGCAGTACGTAGCCACGTCCCTGGTCTCCGAGTGCAGGAACCTGTCGACGCCAGCTAGCATCGATTCCATACCGACGAACGCCAACAACCAAGATGTGGTCAGCATGAGCTGGTATGCAGCCCGTAGAACGAGATCGGTCATCGAGAACGTCACCCGCATAATCTCGGTAGAACTGCTGAGCGCAGCTCAGGGGGTCGAGTTTAGAGATCCATCGAAGATGGGCCGGGGGACCACGGTCGCCTACAGGGAAATCCGAAAGCTTGTGCCTCCTCTGCTACGGGATCGCGCGCTCAGCACCGATCTCCAGAGGGTGGTGGAACTCGTCTCCAGCGGCCGCCTGCTCCAAGCTGTGGAGAAGGCCCTCGGCCCTTTGCAGTAGGCTTGGGCCAACGCTTATCAAGATAGGCTTCAAGACATCCTTGATCGCGCAAGAAGACCCCGTATTGTACAAGCCCAGCCATCGCGGCCGCTGCTCTCTCAGGCGATGGATAGGCGGGAACACCGAGTTTTTCAAACCTCCTCCTCAGATCTCTCGCCATCTCCGTTTCGCCTATGTCGCAGAAAACTAGGGGCTTCCTGTGTTTCTTCCAGACACCGTGGACGCGGTCGACGAAGTCTTCTCTTACAGCCGGCGCGTGGTGGAGACCTATGAGTATGACACCGTGGACCTGGGGGTGGTTGAAGAGGATCACCACACTCTTCTCGAACATCTCGGATGTGACGGAGCCTGTCAGGTCAATCGGGTTGACGTTGGTGGCGAAAGTGGGAAGCGTGCCGTCCTTCTTCATTTCTTCGAACGTTGCGGTGAGGTCTTCCGGAAGGTCGGTGATCTCGATTCCGAGCAGCTCACACTCATCAACGGTCATGACGCCTGCCCCGCCACCGTCGGTCAACACTACCACTCTGCGACCGGCAGCCGGTGGCTGAAGGGCTAGGGCCTTGGCCATGTCGAAGAAGCTCTCCATGCTCTTGGCTCGAACAACACCTGCCTGACGGAACGCGGCGTCATAGATTAGATCAGAGCCGGCCAAGGCACCGGTGTGGGATGCAGCTGCGCGCGCCCCTGAGGCTGTCCTGCCCGACTTGAGGGCAACTATGGGCTTCTCGCGGGAAACTTTCTTGGCGACCTCCAGAAACTCTCTGCCCTTCTCTATGCTTTCGGCGTAGAGGAGGATCACCCTTGTCTTCGCTTCATGGGCGAAGTATTCGAGCATCTCCGGCTCACCGATGTCTATCTTGTTACCGAAGCTCGCGAACTTGTCGACTCCGAACTCGTTTCCGGCCATGTAGTCGAGTGCTGCGGCTCCGAAGGCCCCGCTCTGGCTCATGAGGGAGATGTTCCCAGGCATCGGCCTGGGTGTTGCCACGACCTCCTCCCCGGAGAGAAGAACCTTTGTCTCTGGGAGGAAGAGCATGTCTACGCCGGTGTGCGCATCATAGACCCCTAGGCAGTTCGGTCCGAGCACCCTTATCCCGCCGTCTGAGGCTATCTTCTTCACCTTTCGTTCCAGCTCATGGTTTCCGATCTCACCGAACCCTGCGGAGATTACGGTGACAGCCTTCACACCCTTGGCCGCCGCGTCTTCCATTGCGTGGGGAACGGCCTGTGCCGGAATCACAATGACCGCTGACTCCACTTCTCCAGGGATATCCCTAAGGGTTGGGTAGGATTTCAATCCCAGTATCTCCTCCTCGGAAGGGTTGACCGGGTAGAGCGCGCCCTTGAAGAGACCTCGCGTGTGGTTTATGTAGAAGTTTCGGAATATGACGGCCCCCGCCTTGAAGGTCTTGCGGGAGGCTCCGACCACGGCGACGGACTTCGGATTGAAGAAGCTGTCAATCTGCTCCATTGTTTTTTCCTTCAGAGGAGTTCGCCTGCCATGCGACGGGGCATGGAACGATCAAATTAAGCTTTGATCAGCAGCAGGGCCGGATGGCGTGGACATCGGCAGCCACTCCGCGTTGGCGGGTCAGTGGTTGAACCCGGGTGCGATGCCAGTCGGCCTACCCCAAGTATATTCGCTGAGGATCGAGTGATCTGAGAACCGCCAACTCTTCCTCTGTGGGCGGAAGGGTTGCGGGAACATCTTCTGGAACCACTAGGTCGAAGCTGATGTTGTCAAGAACCTGCTGCACCGTGACACCTGGGTGCACGCTCTTGAGCCTTATCCTCTTGGTCTTCTCATCGAAATCCATTTGGCACAGGTCGGTGATCACCACCGCCGGTCCACCTCCCCTGAGGCCTTCTCTCTCCCTCGCCCCCGGCCCATCTATGAAGCCGGGACTGGTGAAGTAGTCAAGTTTCTTTGTGAACTTCCTCTTGTCGTGCGTCATGATCACGACCACGCGCTTTGCGCAGGAGACGATGTCGTTTCCGCCCCCGCTGCCAGGCAGCCTGACCGTGGGTCGCTCGAAGTCGCCTATGAGCGTCGTGTTGATGTTCCCGTACTCGTCGATCTGAGCAGCCCCCACAAAGCCGACGTCTATCCTCCCACCCTGGAGAAGCACACCCAGGGTCTCGATCAGCCCTATCGCCGCAGCTGCCTTGTAGTGCAGCCTCGAGTCCGCGACGGACATGGTAAGGTCCACGTTCCTCGGATCGATGAAGCCACCCTCGTAGGCTGCGCGCGCACGAGGAGCATGCGTCCTCTGCGCCAGCGCCGCTGAGAGAAGGGGGAGGCCCGTCCCCGCAAAGACCATCTCTCCATCCTTGATCGCCCTTGCCCCGCACACAGCCATCATCTCCAGAGGCGAATAGCCGGGCGATCCACCGCCTACAGATTGACATCCCATCCGAATCGCCCCCTAGTAGCCGAAGCCGGGCCTAGCCCTCAGCCTCAGCATCCTCTCCGCCCCAATCTTCTCCAGGAAGCCCTTGTAGTCCAAGTCCAGGATCCACTCCCGGAGGTATTTCCGCCATCCCTCTTCCGTCTTGCATTGCTCGACATACATCCTGATGTGCTCAACATCATAGTCGTAGCAGTTGTAAACCATCATGGGGTACGAGCCCCAGGGACACTCGACCACGTGATCCACGTAGATCCCGGGGACCGCTGTCAGGTCAGGGTGGCTGCGAATCAGTTCGCTATCCACTATCTGCTCTGCAAGGACGATCACCTTCTTCCCCGCCCTCGCTCCCTCGACGTCCTCACCCTTTATTCCGTCTATCTGGCAGTTTCCTTCTCTATCCGCCCTCTGAACGTGGATCACGCTGAACTCCGGGTTCGCCGACGGCACCAGGCAGACCCTCTCCCCAGTGAAAGGACAATCGATGACCTTCGCCTTCTCCTCTCTGAATCGATACCGCTTGACCAGATCTGTCCCCAGCATCGTCTTTATGGGCATGAAGGGAACGCCGAGGGCACCGCCCAAGAAACGCATGGCCATCGCCAGGTTTGAGTAGTCCTCGATCTCCACCAAGCCTTCTCGAGCTCTCCTCCTCAAGTTCGGGGCTAGGCCGTGGACCTCCAGAGCGAAATACGCGACCTCAAACCTGGAAGCCACACCTGCGCCGGCTAGGATGTCAAAATCTATCTCCGACCCGCAGGTGTATAGGGTCAGGTTGCGCTTCCCCTGCCGCACGAGCTCGTGGGCGAACGCCATGGGAGGCCTCTGAACCCCAAACCCTCCCCAGAAGAGGTGCGCGCCGTCATGCACTTTTCCAACGGCCTCCTCCAGCGTGATGACCTTGTCCTCCCCTTCAGCTTCACTCATTCCCGCGGCCTCGATGACGCCACGCCGTTCGATTATTTCTCTTTTGCGCAACTGAATGAAGACGGACCGGGTTCCGGCCAACTATATAGTCAGCAGCCTTAGTGGCTATTGGTTGCCTATGCGACGATACCGCGTGAAGCAGGTTGACGTATTCACGGACAAGCCTCTCGCAGGGAACCCTCTGGCAGTGGTCCTCGACGCCCAAGCCCTGACGAGAGAGGAGATGCAGATGATCGCCAAGGAGTTCAACCTCTCTGAGACCACGTTTGTGCTCCCTCCATCAAAGCCAAACGCCGACTACAGGGTACGGATCTTCACACCCTCCATGGAGATTCCTTTCGCCGGGCATCCATCCATCGGTACCGCCTATGTCCTAGCGGAGGAAGGTGTCCTCCGTCTGAGAGGCCGGTTGACCACAGTGCATCAGCAACTAGAGATCGGAGTTCTGCCCCTAGACATTAATCGCAGGGGAGGAAGAATAGAGAAGATAGTCATGGAGCAGGCCAAGCCAAGGTTCGGCAGGCTCTTCAAGGACGTCCGCAGGATTGCAGCCGCCGCAGGGGTTGCGGTTCGCGACATCGAGGAGACCGGGCTGCCGCCTCAGATCGTTTCCACCGGGATCAACCAGCTGATGGTTCCCGTGAGAACGTTGAAGGCGGTGGAGCGGTCGCGGCCGGACCTGGGTGTGTTGAACGATCTTGAGAGAGAGTTTGGCTTCTATGGCTGTTCCCTCTTCACGCGGGAGACCCTCACGGCCGAGGCTTCCGTGCATGCCCGTTACTACAGCCCTGAGGTGGGAGTTTCTGAAGACCCTGCCACCGGCAGCGCGGCAGGTGGCTTGGGAGCCTACCTTGTCAGGTGGAACATTCTTTCCGCGAGAGGTGCCGCCAACTTCGTGATCGAGCAGGGATACGAGATTGGGCGCCCGAGCAGGATCTACGTGGAAGTCGAAGTCGTCAACAGGGTTCCCGCAAGGGTCAGAGTGGGGGGTGAAGTAGTGCCAGTGATGGAAGGCATCATCACCCTGCCTAGCTAGCCCGGTCAGACTCTCCCAGCGTCCGCGGGGCCGTCGATCGGAGAAAACGCGATGTCGTCTTCGGAGAATACACCTGCGTCGGTTGGTCAGGGTGCTATGTGTCTATCCAGTTCGTGGGTGTCCGTGCGGGGGATGTAGTCTAGGCAGTCATACAGCCGCATCTCTTCGTTCCAAATTCGGCAGACTCGGTCTTGTTGAAAAATGCATGATGCGCAGAGGATTGGGTGGGATGCTGAAGGGTCGTCTTCGCTGCGAAGCTTGCCCTCATGCTCCGCCCTTCTCCTTGAGCGGCGGCTTGGACGGCTCGATGGATCTACCTCAGATCGGTGTTCAACGCTGCTACAGCTGCCGCCCAACGGCCTTCCACACACCGCCGGACACCTGGTCCCCCAGCTATTAAGGGCGTGCGTTCGAGATTTCTCTAAGCCGCAGAGGACCGATCATCGTCGATTCAGTGCCTTCTGCCCACCCAGTTCCCACCTATGGGTATCTGGGGAAGCTGGAAAACTCTTTAGTCGAGCCACCAGATGAGAGATTCGTTGAAGAGTCATGAGGTTCAATCTGGCTTTCGTCGGCTTTGGGACCGTGGGCCAGGGTTTGGCTCACCTGCTCCACTCTAGGAGTAAGGACCTGCGCGACCGTCACGCATTCGAGTACCAGGTCGTAGCGGTCTCCGACCTGAAGCTGGGATCGGTATTCGCTAGTAAGGGACTCGAGCTGGGCGAACTCCTAAGGCTAGCCCAAGAAGAGAAATCGCTGTCCGGTTATCCGGGCGGCGTCAAAGGGCTCTCGCCTCTGGACTCCATTCTGAAGACAAATTGCGACATCGCGGTGGAGGCAACATGGACGAACCTGAAGGACGGGGAGCCTGGTCTGACCCATATTCGGACGGCGCTGGAGAATGGAAAGCACGTCGTCACCTCAAACAAGGGGCCGATAGCACTTCGCTACCGCGAGCTATCCCATCTGGCGAAACAGAGGAAAGTCATGCTCCGCTTCGAAGCCACCGTTCTAAGCGGAACCCCGGCGCTGAACCTGGGCTCTGAGGCTCTTGCGGGAGCTGCCTTCACCTCCATCAGAGGGATCCTCAACGGGACGACCAACTACATTCTGACCCGTATGGAAGAGGGCGTATCCTACGGGGAGGCCTTGAGGAAAGCCCAGGAGCTGGGGTACGCCGAGGCAGATCCCACCTCTGACGTGGAGGCCTGGGACCCGGCGGCCAAGCTTACCATACTGGCCAACGTCCTGATGGATGGAAGGGTCGAACTCAGCGGGGTCGAGAGACAGGGAATAACCGAAATCACTCCCAGCGACGTCAGTGAGGCAAAGAAGGCAAGGACCAGAATCAAGCTGATAGCGAAGGCTCGGAGAGAAGGTCGGGAAGTCGTGGCCAGCGTGAAGCCCGAGAGGATCCCACTCTCTGATCCTCTGGCAGGCGTGGGCGGGGTCCTGAACGCCATCACCTTCTCAAGCGACGTTCAGAAGGATGTGACCATCATAGGGCCTGGAGCCGGAGGCGACTCAGCCGGTTTCGCCCTCCTCAGCGACCTTCTTGCCATCAGCAGGCTTGAGAGCGTTCATCGCGGACGTGTGGACTGAGGTTCGGGGACGGACAGATGAAGGGCGGGTGTCAGAACATCTTGCTGGACGTGGACCTGACCGACAGGAGAGTCGGGACGCGACGGCTGGACGAGCGCACCGAGAGGCTCTTCATAGGGGGCAAGGGGGTTGGGGCTAAGATCCTGTACGACGAGTTGAAGCCGCGCCTAGACCCCTTGGATCCGAAGAACCTCCTCGTCTTCTCGACGGGTCCCCTCACGGGCACAGCGGCTCCCTCGTCAGGACGCTGGGCGGTGGTGACAAAGTCTCCGCTCACAGGCCTCTTTCTCGACTCTCAGGTCGGAGGCTTCGTCGGAGCTCAGATCAAGCTGGCAGGCTACGACGCCATAGTGATCCGAGGCGCGGCGGATTCACCCGTGTTCCTGAAGGTCGAGGATGACAAAGTGGAGATAGCCTCGGCTGAGGACCTCTGGGGGAAGGGGTGTCTGGAGACTGAGAGGACGCTCAAGGCTAGGCTTGGAAACGAGTTCAAGGTCGGCTCCATAGGGCCTGCTGGGGAAAGGCTCGTGAGATATGCCTGCATAACCTTTGACCTGTTCAGACAGGCGGGGAGGGGAGGGGCAGGAGCCGTCATGGGATCCAAGAGGCTGAAGGCCCTAGCCGTGAGGGGCACCAAGAGGCTCGGATACGCGGAGCCCGAAGAATTCAAGGAAGCCTGCAGGAAGGCGAGGGAGATGATCAGGGCTCACCCCTTCACCCCCACAAGGAGAAGATACGGAACCCCTGTCTGGATCAACCCCGTCAACGAGGCGGGCCTCCTCCCGACTCGTAACTTCCAGTCAGGGGTCTTCGAGCAGGCCGAGCAGATCTCAGGGGAGACGATGCGGGAAAGAATCGTCGTCAGGGACGGAGCGTGCTTCAACTGCATACTTCCATGTTGGAAGCACAGCCGATTCTCCATACCCGGAAAACAGGACTTGGAGCTTGTGGGGCCGGAGTACGAGACCCTGGCCTTGATGGGGTCGAACTGCGGCGTGGGCTCGCTGGAGGCTGTAGCCTACGCCAACCTGCTGTGCGACGACCTAGGACTGGACACTATCTCAACGGGCGCTGCCATCGCCTTCGCCGTGGAGTGCGGTGAGAGGAAACTCCTGAGCGAAGATCAAGCAATGGGTTTGAGGCTCTCCTTCGGCGAAGCAGAAACGGAGTTCGGGTTGATCCGGCTGATCGCTCAGAGGAGAGGCCTGGGGGGTGTCTTGGCTGAGGGCGTGCAGAACGCAGCCAGGGTCATCGGAAAGGACTCAGAGGCATTCGCGCCGCACGTCAAGGGCATGGAGGTACCTGGCTACGATCCGAGGGGGGCCTTCGGCATGGGGCTTGCGTACGCCACCTGTGACAGGGGAGCCTGCCACCAGAGGGCTTGGACCGTGAGGGCTGAGATCCAGGGGGGTCTCGGTGATCGCTTCTCCGTTGAAGGACGGCCGAAGTTCGTCAAGGAGACCCAGGACGAGCGGGCGATGTGTTTCTCGCTGGTTCTTTGCGACTTCATGCCGCTGGAAGTGTCAAGCTTCGTCGAGCTGCTCAACACCGCAGCTGGGTTCGAGCTGACTGAGCCCGAATATCTCAGAAGCGGCGAAAGGATCTGGAACCTGACAAGAGCCTTCAACGTGAGGGAGGGGGCGAGTAGACCTGACGACAGGCTCCCATCAAGGTTCACGGAGGAACCCTTGCCCTCAGGCCCTGCAACCGGTCAGCGGGTGACCGCAGCCATGCTCGACGCCATGCTGGACGAATACTACGCCCTGCGGGGGTGGACGCCCGACGGCGTTCCGACTAGGGAGAAGATGGAGGAGCTCGATCTCCTCGACGTCTGGAGGACGATGGGAGGTCACTCCTAGAACGATCGACAACAAGGGCGGGCTCATGATTTCTACCTAACCTGAAGCATAGAGACATCTTCCCAACTACAGTCGAGCCGTGCCCCAGGGGGCGATGGCTTTATTGCCCCAGCACAGCCGCCTGCTTTGGGAGGCTTCGCGTTTGGACTTCGAGCTTTCCGAGGAACAGAGACTGATGCAGAAGACGGTCAGGGAGCTGGCCGAGAGATCCATTGCGCCAAGGGCCGCTGTGATCGATCGCAGCGGAGAGTTCCCGTGGGAGAACATCAAGGAGCTGTCGCGCCATAATCTTCTCGGCATCCCCATACCGACCGAGTTTGGCGGGGTGGATGCGGGCTTCGTCAGCCTCTCCCTCGTAGTGGAAGAACTCACACGTGCCTGCGCCAACACGGGCTTCATCTGCGCCGTACACATGATGACGGCTGTGGCCCTCCAATTGTTCGGGACGGAGCAGCAGAAGCATCGGTACCTCACGGCCCTAGCCAAGGGAGAGAAGCTTGGGGCTTTCGCCGTGACCGAGCCCGGAGCCGGGTCGGATATCTCCTCACTTCAGGCCCGAGCCGTCTTGGAAGGCGACAAGTACATCTTAGATGGCACGAAGTGCTTCACAACCAACGCCGGACAGGCTGAGACCTACCTGGTCTTCGCTTCCACCGACAAGTCGAAAGGCGCGAGCGGGATCAGCGCCTTCATAGTCGAGAAGGGCACAGCGGGCTTTAGCTTCGGAACGGTCGAGGACAATGTCG
>Ga0315308_1000713_pt1 | contig 18863 bp, 18 predicted proteins | sample TDP3_MG_FD_203078 | JGI IMG/M metagenome (GOLD analysis project Ga0315308, IMG submission 203078) | Freshwater sediment microbial communities from Lake Towuti, South Sulawesi, Indonesia - TDP3 | ecosystem: Environmental > Aquatic > Freshwater > Lake > Sediment | place: Indonesia: South Sulawesi... | reverse complement strand
TTTTCCTTCAGAGATATACCACCTTTCAAGCTGTCTTCTGGAAGGCTTTACAATGTTTTTTGATCTTATAGGTATATTTGCTTTTCTCAACCAGTAACGGACTGTTGAGGGCCAAACGGTAACTATTTTAGCGATTTCTACAGAAGATAATCTTTTATTTACATACCACTCGTTTAATTGACTATTAGATGGCTTTCCTGATCCTTTAACATCCATTTGGATTATTACCCAACTTTATTATAAAAGTTTTATTTTATAGTCATAATAAAATCTTCAATTGTCACAATTTTACCATGGGCATCATGAGGATAAACATCGGTTGGATATTCAACTTCGGCCTCATAGACTAGCAAAGCCGGTTTTTTACCAAATAAAATACCGGGTTGCCTATGCGAACCAAAGACACGTCTGATTTTATATTTTTTACGAACTGAGGGTATAATAGCCTTCGAATATTCCTCGAATAATTGATCTTTAGATATATCACTAACATCTATAATTTTAAGCTGTATGTTTTTAAAACTCCGAAGTTTCTTTATCAACTTTGATACTTCTTCTATATCACTTTCCTGTTTGTCATAATAAAATTCTAAATTCATAATCACCTCCTCCATAAGTTACCACATCTACTACATCATCTACAGTATATTAAAATTTTTTGCTTCTTGTCAAGTCTTTTTATAGGCGTATTACTAATAGTTACTTAAGCGGAGATTATGTAACCACCAAAATACAAGCCTTTGTCAATAAAAGCTATCTTATGATATAATTTTCACGTTAATACTCAGGAGGAAAAGAATGAAAGAATTGGCGGAAAGAATTGTTAAGTGGTTACAAGAACAGGTAAGCGGAGCGCAGGCGAAAGGAGTAATAGTGGGATTGAGTGGAGGGATTGACTCCTCGGTAGTAGCGGTCCTGGCTAAGAAGGCATTTCCCGAAAATACGCTGGGAATAATTATGCCCTGCTACAGTAGTAAACTGGATATAGAATATGCATTTATGGTAGTCCGTAAATTCAACATCCCTACCCAGGTAGTGGATTTGACGCAAGTGCTAAATGAATTATATCTCCAGCTGGAAAAAAAACCTTATACTCCTACCGGAAAAGATGTTCCAGCGGCAAATCTACGTCCCCGACTCCGCATGGCTACCCTTTATTATTTTGCCAATAAATTAAATTGTTTGGTCCTCGGTACTGGAAATAAAAGTGAAATCAGCATTGGATACTTTACCAAATACGGAGATGGAGGAGCGGATCTTTTGCCTTTAGGGAATCTTCTGAAAACCGAGGTCCGCGAATTGGCAAAAATACTGGAAATTCCCTCGGAAATCATCCAAAGGGTACCCACCGCTGGTCTATGGGAAGGACAGACTGATGAAGGGGAGATAGGTATCACTTACGAGGAATTGGATCGCACTCTTCAGGCGCTAAAATCGGGAAACTTAAAAATCTGTGAGTCGGAATCTCTCTATAAGGTAGAAGAACTCATAAAAAAGAGCGAACATAAGCGGCTTCCAGTTCCCGTATTTATTCCTTAGCTATTATCTCTTCAATTCCTTAATTTCCCTAAATCACCAAATAAAGACCAAGAGCAGCAAGAAATCCCAATATTGCTCCCAGATAAAACGGAGCAGGAGCTCCAAAAATATTCCAGAGAATTCCTGCTACCAGAGAAGCAGGAAAAAGACCAATACCCACCAGGGTGGCATGCAAACCAATTATTGTAGCCCGAAGATTTTCCGGAGCTACATCAGCTACCAGGGCTTTCTCCACTCCTTCAGTAAAACCGGTGTAAAGACCATAGCTACCAAAAAGCAGCCATAAGTAATGGGGAGTCTTAACTACCGCAAAGCCAAGATATACTATTCCATAAAGAAGATAGCCGGTAACTAAAAGAGTCTTACGGCCAATGCGATCGGATAACCTACCAGCAGGATAGGAGAAGAGACTGTAAACCAGATTAAAGGCCAAATAAAGGAGTAATATAATTGGAGTATCCATCCCTAAATTTCTCGCTCTCAAAAGAAGAAACTGGTTGGAAGAATTTCCCAGCGCAAAAAGGAAAACCACCAGCAAAAATGCCTTTAGGCGACGGTCTAATCGTGACCATGACCGGAGAAAATCAATTCTTGCCGAAGAAAAAGTAGAAATTTTTTCCCGCACCAGGAAAAGTAGAATCACGCCCATGCCAGCAGGAATAAGAGAGTAAAGAAAAATAGCAGAAAAATCTTGCCTCCGGGAAACCAGAAAGTAATAAGCCAGAATTATTCCCAGAACTGCTCCCAGAGTATCCATTGCTCGATGAAGACCAAATGCCCTTCCGTGGCGATAAGATGAAGATTCGGCAATGAGAGCATCCCGGGGGGCAGTTCTTATTCCTTTGCCAAAGCGATCGGTTATTCTCCCTCCTAAAACCCATCCCCAGGAAGTAGAGAAATAAAGTAATAGTTTCCCTACGGTGGAAGAAGCATAACCAAAAATGGCCAGTGGTTTACGGCGTCGCCACCGATCGGAAAAATAACCGGAAAAAACTCTCAATAGACTGGCCAAACTTTCGGCAATACCTTCGATTAATCCCACTATGGCAGGACTTGCCCCCAGACGCAAAGTTAGATAAAGGGGAAGCAATGGATAAACCATTTCAGTACTGATATCGGTAAAAAGGCTAGTTATTCCAAGAATTATAATATTAAACATTTCCCTAAATATAGCAGTTCCCTAGACGGATTTCAACCTTTCTTTTTACCTTTTAGGAATGTAAAAATTAAAGTAGTTATTGAATAGCGCCTTTAAATGAAGTCGATTTTTATCTTGACAAGAATGGGGTCGGAAATGTATAATTTTTCTGAAATCGATTTTAGAATGAGGTATGATATTCCCTGCCATTCAGAGTGGGTGAAGGAAAGCAACTTCACCCTTTTTGGTGGGTACCAAGCGGCGCAAGAGATTTTATCCAGTTATCCTCCTCCGCAGGCAATTTTTGCGGCTAATGACCTACTGGCTATCGGGGCCATGAAAGTAGTAAAAGAAAAAGGATGGTCCACCCCCCATGATATAGCAATTGCTGGTTTTGACGGCATTTTTATATCGGAATTAGTAGATCCTCCGCTCACCACTATAGTTCAACCCACATATGAAATGGGAATGCGCGCAGTAGAGATTTTGATCAAAGCTATTCGCAACAAAAAGATGACCATGGAAAGGGTAGTGCTCCCCGCCTTTCTGAGAGTGCGAGCTTCTACCGACCCTCGTTTGCTATTTTCTTATAAGCCCAGTTGAACTTTTGCTAAAAAAAACTTAACATAAGCGCAAAAAGTATCTTCCCTAAATGTAAAGAGCGCTTATGGTCAAAGGAGGTGAGAGGGCCATAAAAATTTATAAAGGTTAAAAGCCTAATCTTATCTTTTAGAAAGAAAAAAGGAGGTTTTAAAGTATGAAAAAAGGTTTACTAATTTTATTGAGCATGGTATTAATCTTAACTTTATCGGCATCGGGAGTGATGGCGGAAGTAAAGCCGCTTAGGGCAGCAGTGATGGTTTGTAATATGGCGCATCCTTTCTTCATGGCCATGGTGGATGGTGCGAAGGATGCCGGTAAAAAATTCAACGTCGAAGTAACAATTTATGATGGAAGAGGAGATCCGGAAGTTCAGACCCGTCAGACGGAAGACGCAGTAGTTATGAAATTTGATACTATACTACTCAATCCTATTGATGTGGAAGCCCTGGTGGTAGCAGTTAAGGCAGCCAACCGGGGAGGAATTCCTGTTTTTACCCTGGACCGGGATGTGATTGGTGGAGAACGCGTTGCCTACATAGGGACTGATAACGTGAAGGCAGCAGAAGAAGGCGCCAAGTCACTTATTCGATTCTTAGCCACGGTTAAAAGACCCAAGCCCTGGAGAATAGTCCATCTCTGGGGAACTCCGGGAGCTTCCTCAGCCATTGAGAGATCAAAAGGCGTTCATAATATTCTGGATCCTTTGATAAAGACAAGAGATATAGAACTGGTGGCTGATTTGACCGCCAATTTTGACCGGGCTACCGGGATGAAGGTAATGGAGGATATTCTAGCTACCACTCGAAAAATAGACGCGGTAATTACCGGGAACGATGAAATGGCATTGGGTGCCCTGGAAGGCTTAAAGGCTGCCGGTTTGAAAGTTGGTCTTCCTGGCGGGGTTCTCATTTTTGGATTTGACGCCATTGATGATGCCGTCAAGGCGGTGGAAAGAGGAGATTTTGTGGCCACGGTAGCCCAGGCGCCCTATGTAATGGGTTATTGGGGTGTGCAGGCAATGGTCAAGTACATTCGAGAAGGTTGGAGACCACCAGCAGGAACTCCTGTTTATCCGCCCACCGGAGCGCTTCATCTAAATACACCGGCGGTGGTGGTAGTTCCTCTTCCCGATATGGTGGCTGCCATTACCAAAACACCTCCCTCTCTTCCAGAATAACAACGTTAGAGGAGGAAAGCCTGTGCTTTCCTCCTCTTATTAAATTTCCAAGGTGAGGCCTGAGAGGTGTATATATTACTGAGGATGGAAAGTATTACTAAAACCTTTCCCGGTGTAAAGGCACTGGACGGGGTGAATTTTGAACTGAGGAAAGGAGAAATCCATGGCCTCTTAGGAGAAAACGGTGCCGGGAAAACTACTTTAGTAAAAGTCTTGGCCGGCATACTGAGAAAAGATGATGGGAAAATAATTTTGAATAATAAGGAAGTAGATATTTCTGATCCTCTTGCTGCCCGAAAACTGGGAATCTCTATGATTCATCAGGAGTTAAGTTTAATTCCCAATCTGACGGTAGCGGAGAATATTTTTATAGGGAGAGAAATTACTCGGGGACCTTTTCAATTAGTGGACTTTTCTACCCAGCAGTCAAATGCCCAGCAAATCCTGGAGATGGTGGGAGGAGGCATCGATCCTCGAGTTAGGGTTAATAGATTAAGTTTAGGGGAGCAACAGCGAGTGGAGATTGCCCGAGCGCTCTCTTTAGATGTCATGATTTTAATCATGGATGAGGCTACTTCTGCCCTAACTTCCCGAGAGATCGGCCGATTATTTGAGACCATTCGCACTTTAAAATCAAAGGAAATTTCTATTGTTTATATTACTCATCGTATTGATGAGATTTTCGAGATATGTGACCGTGTAACCGTTCTCCGAGATGGAAAAGTGGTGGGTACAGTAAATCCAACCGAGACCGAGAAGGAAGAAATAATTCGCATGATTATAGGCAGAGAGCTCCGGGTAGCCTATCCGGGGAAAAAAGTCGGTACCGGGGCTCTTAGTCTTCGGGTAGAAAATATTTCTTCCAAATCGACCGGTCGAGTTAAACTTTCAAATGTTAGTTTCGAAGTAAGAAAAGGAGAAATTTTAGGAATCACCGGATTGATGGGTGCCGGCAAAACCGAGATTGCACGGGCAATCTGGGGTATGGATACTTTGCTGAGGGGTAAAATTTACGTGGATGGTAAAGAAGCTAAAATTAAGCATCCCTTCGATGCCAAAAAATTAGGCCTGGCTTATATGCCGGAAGAAAGAAGAAGTCAAGGTATTGTCCCCGAGATGAACATTGTCGAAAATATCTCCCTCCCTAATCTGGAGAAGTTTAGTAAACTTATTTTTGTTAACCAGAAAAAAGAAGTAAGTGCTGCCCTCCAATGGATTAAAAAACTGAAAATCGTTGCCGCCGGTTATCGTCAGAAACTTAAAAATCTAAGTGGCGGAAATCAGCAGAAAGTAGTAATTTCTAAGTGGTTAGAAACGGAACCCAAAATCCTTATCGTTGATGAACCTACCCGGGGAATAGACGTAGGAATAAAAGTCGAAATACGCAGATTATTGCGAGAACTGGCAGATCAAGGAATAGCCATTATATTACTTTCCAGTGAAATTGATGAGATTTTAGAATTGTCCGATCGTATTCTTGTCCTTTATGGCGGGAAAGTGGTGGGTAGTCTTCATCAGGAAGAAGCAACTAAAGAAAAAATATTAGCCTTTGCCATGGGGGCAGGCGAATATCAGGGTGCTGAAAAAAAGTGAATGAGGCAATAGCTGGTACTCTACGCAGGCTGAATGAACGCAGAGAAATTCTTCCTTTTACCGCCCTTCTGGGATTAGTAATAGTTTCTTCTTTAATCTCTAAACACTTTTTGAGCTTAGCGAATTTTAGAAATATCCTCGCTCAGGTATCAATAATTGCTGTGTTGGCGGCAGGCGAAACTTTTGTAATTCTTACCGGAGGAATAGATCTGTCTCCCGGTTCCGTTTTAGCATTCACCGGAGCTATTACCGCCACTCTGATGAAAATTGAAGGAGTCCCGGTGGTGGTAGCGGTTATCAGTGGCCTAATGGTAGGCTCTATATGTGGATTAATAAACGGCCTCTTCACCTGCAAGGTAAGGATTCCTTCTTTTATCGCCACTCTGGCAATGATGGCGGTTGCTCGAGGCGGAGCCTTGATTGTTACCCAGGGAGTACCTATATCCCTTTTCCCTCCTAATTTTCGGATTATTGCTACTTATATTGGTCCTATCTCAGGACTTGCCTTCATCATGCTTCTAATTTATGTTGCCGGTCAGATTACACTTTCCCGGTTCAGAGTGGGTCGTTACATTTATGCTATCGGAGGAAATGAAGAAGCAGTGAGATTCTCAGGGGTCAAGGTCGATAATGTCAAGTTACTGGCTTTCATCTTTTCCGGTTTCTGTGCCGGGCTGGGAGGAATCATGATGAATGCTCGCCTGGATGCAGCCTATCCCATTGCTGGTCAGGGTTACGAACTGGATGCTATTGCTTCTTCGGTTCTGGGAGGGGTGAGTTTCACCGGTGGAATAGGTTCTCTGACGGGTACTTTTATGGGTGCTCTAATCATGACGATTCTGGGCAATGTTCTCAATCTTTTGCGCGTTTCCGCCTTCTATCAATACATCGCCAAAGGTTCAGTTCTCGCTATAGCCGCCATCTCTCTTTCTCGGGGAGTCAGATTCGCTAAATAAGGATGCTCGCTTGGCAGTATTCTTATCCCTCTATTCTTCCATACCAGGAAGAGATACTATACCCCCTATCCGTCTCTTTACTTCTAGATTAATATTTTAAATTGACGAGGAATGGATTTCGGTTTATTATAGATAAAACGATATTTATTCAGGAGGTGGAAAATTTATGGGTAGAGTTTTAACCATTGTACTTCTGGTAATTGCAGTAATAGCTCTGATTCTCTCCATTTTTGCTATCAGCCGTGTCGGTTCCCTTTCACGAGGACAAGAAGAAATTAAAAATTCTGTTAGCGCGTCCGCTACCGCTGTTTCAGAAGCCAAATCCAAGTTAGATGAAATTACCGGTCGGGTTGATCAGATTGATCTTACGCTCACAGATGTTAAAACTCGGGTGGACCAGCTGGATGGCAGAGTTTACGGTGTAGAAAAGAAAGTGGGCTTAAGAAAATAATAACGTAAGATCCGCTTTGCAAATTAAGAGGATGGCAAGGATGTGGCTTTATCTTTGCCATTCTCGCTTCCCCTGACAGAAGGAGAATTTCGTTAAACGATAGTAATTGCTGACCAGAACTATTTCCTGATGCTCAGCTAATAGCTGCAGAGAAACCCTTCTTTCCAATAGTTTCTGATAGTCGGAACGACTGATTATTAAGAAAGTGGTTCCCCTCTCTTGCAGCCAGCTTTCCAGATTTTCTTCCAGGACGAAATTAACGGGATAGTTACCGTAGAATACTAAACTCGCACTGGCCTGAGTACTTACTACTCGATCCCCCGGCTGCCAATAGTGGGATAACTTCGAGGATAAAGGACGAGCAAATTTATAATTTTCCACCCGGGGTAATAACTGATAAAGAAGAAGTAAAAAGAAAAATACTACGGTAAAAACAATAAGGACAAAACTGGTAAAAAAATTATTTTTTAGGGAAAAAAAAGCTACCAAAAGGCAACTAAAAATAAGAACTCCCGCTCCTAAAAACAATCCCTGGAGAAAAGAATAATACCAGGTGGTTAAATATCGCCGGACAAGTAAAATCGCTCCTCCGGTCAAAACTACACTAATAATAGGAAGAAAAACAAAAGCCAGTCTTGTACTGTAAGAGGAGACGTCGAATTTACGGGTAAACAATCCTTCCCAGTAATACCCGGTCACCAGAGATAAAGCAGGAATCACTGGCAGAATGTATCCTGGTAATTTGGTTCGAGAAAGCGATAAAAAACCTAAAACCACCACTATCCAGAATAAAAGGAAATTCATTCCCGCTTTAAAAGATGGCTCTCGGTTTTTTCTTAGATGAAGAAATGCTGCCGGTAAAAATGCACTCCAGGGAAAGAAACCCAGAATAATTATTACCAGGTAATAGTAAATTGGTCCTCCGTGGGTCTCGATTGGATAAAGAAAGCGTAGAAAATGGTGATAACCTAAAAAACTCTTTAAGAAATCCTCCCGGTTGATTAACAAGTTTGCCAGGTACCAGGGTAAAACCAAAACCAGAAAAATTCCCATTCCTACTCCTAAATAAATATAGGAGTTCTTAATCCGGCGGAGAAAGTAAGGGATGAGAATTAATGCGGCTATTATAATCGCCATCGGTCCCTTAGTAAGTACTGCCATCCCCAGACTGATAAAGAAACCAAGGTAGTAAACAGGTTTCTCATTAGACTTCCACACAAAAAGGAAGGAAAGAATTAGAAAAAAAGTAAAACCGGTATCCAGCAGTGCCAGACGGGATTGTCCCAGATACAGTAAGCTGGTAGCCAATATTACTCCCGCCCAAATACCGGTTCGGTGGTTAAAAAATTTTCTCCCCAGAAAATAAGTAATTATCACCCCTCCCAGCCCAAAAAGAGTAGACCACAAGCGGACAGCAAATTCCCGGGGACCAAATAAATGGATATTTAATGCGGTAAGCCAGAAATAAAGCGGGGGTTTCTCAAACCATTTCTGATAATTGTAGTGAAGGGTCACCCAATCTTTAAATACCCAGATCTCTCGAGCTACTTCCCCATAGATTGCTTCGTCGGCGTCCCAAAGACTCCCGTCTCCCAGACGAAAAGTAAAAAGAAAAAATGTCAGGAGAATAAGAACCCCTAAACTAAGGGATTCTTTGGGAAGTTTTTTCTTCCTCATGAACTTCCTTTCCCAGATGTAGAGCCAGAAGGAGAATCCCCGGAGGATTCAGGGGAGATAGGTTGATTTTGCGAAAGAACCTCTTTCCAGCTTTCTCCTCTTTTCTGTAAAGCGGCTACTAAAATTTCCCCGAGCAAAATCTTGCTCCCCTCTCCTCGGTCTAAATACTGACTGATTTGCTCCCTTTCAGTATCCTCAAGATATTTCTTAACACTAAGGGAAATTTTCCTTTCCCGGGGATATATTTTAATTACCTTGGCGGTAATTTCATCTCCTACTTTAACCACGTTTTCAGGTTTTTCAATCTTCTCTTCGGAAAGTTGTGAGATGTGGGTAAGTCCTTCTACTCCTTCTTCCAGTTCTACAAAAACACCAAAAGGAGCAAGAGAAGTAACTTTTCCTTTTACTACTTTCCCCGGAGGATATTTTCTGGGGACATTCATCCAAGGATCGGGAGTTAACTGCTTTAGTCCCAGAGAGAGCTTCTGTGCCTTGGGATCAATGCCCAGCACTGCCGCTCGCACGCGTTGACCTTTATGCAGAAAATCTAAAGGCCTTTTGAAACGGGTAGACCAACTAAGATCCGAGACATGAATGAGTCCCTGAATTCCTTCTTTTACCTCCACAAAAGCACCGAAATCAGTAATTCTTTTAACAACTCCCGTGATTCTAGATCCTACCGGATATTTCTTTTCCAGAGCCAACCAGGGATTAGGTTGGATTTGCCGCAAACCCATAAACATTTTGTGTTGGGATTTTTTTATTTCCAGCACCACTGCCTTAACCGTATCTCCTACGGATACTATCTGGGATGGGTGTTTCACCCGACGCGTCCAGGACATCTCCGAAACATGAATCAATCCTTCCACCCCTTCCTCCAGTTCTACAAAAGCACCAAAATCAGTTATATTAACTACTCTCCCAGTAACTACCGATTGCAGAGGGAACTTTTCTTCAATATTACTCCAGGGATCAAGGGTCTTCTGTTTGATTCCCAGGGAAATTTTTTCTTTTTCTTTATTCACACTGAGAACCTTAACCTCCACTTCCTCACCTACCCGGAGTATTTCATAAGGATTTACCCGTCCCCAAGAAATATCGCTAACGTGGAGTAATCCGTCAATTCCTCCCAGATCAATAAAAGCTCCAAAGGGGACTATTTTCTTAACCACTCCTCTTCGAATCTCTCCCTCCTTCAAACTTTCCAGAGTGCTCATTCTCAACCGCTGTCTTTCTTCCTCCAGAACTACTCGTTGAGAAACAACTACCCGGCCCTCTCGAGGATTTACCTCAATTATTTTCAAACGCAGAATATCTCCCAGGATATCGGTCAATTCTGAATATCGGACTCCGGACTGAGAAGCAGGTAAAAATCCTTCCACTCCTCCCAATTTCACAATTACTCCACCCTTTATTAAACGTGTCGCCGTGCCTTCAATCACCGTCTGATTTTGATAAACCTGGCGAACCTTCTCCCAGCTCCGCAATTGCACCGCTTTAATCCAGGAAAGGAGAACTTCTCCCTCCTCTCCTTCTTTTTTTTCAATATAAACTTCAATTTCCTTGCCCACCTGCAAATCTATTTTCTCCCCACTCTCCAGAAATTCCCGGAAAGGAATACGGCCTTCGGATTTAAGTCCCACATCCACGTGAACTTCATCTTTTCCCAGACGCACAACTCTCCCGGAGACAATTTCTCCTTCAGTTAGAATTCTAACGTTTTCTTCATAAAGCCGAGCAAGATTTTCTTCTCCTTGAGCCGGGGGTTGCAATTCTTTGTTATCTTCCATTTAGCTTTACCTCTTCAGTGTTTATAGCCTGAAGTCGATCTACTACTTGAAATAAGGCTTTCGCCGGAGTAGAAGTTCCTCCGGTAAGGCCAATTTTCCTTTTGCCAGCCAGCCAATTAGGCTCAATTTCTTCTGCTGTCTCAATATGGTATGTAGGGACACCTAATAGGCGAGAAATTTCAGCCAGTTTTCTGGTATTAGCACTGTTTTTTCCTCCCACTACCAGCATTAACTCAACTTTCTTTGCCAGAATAGTGGTCTCTTTCTGACGCCAAGTAGTATAAGTGCAGATAGTATTAAAAACTTTTAATTCCTCAACCCGAGGAATGAGCTCATTGATAACTCGTTGAAAATTTCCCAGATCTTGAGTCGTCTGGGCAATAATACCCAGCCGGCGAGTTCGGGGTAATTTTCTAACTTCCTCGGCACCGGAGATTACCATTAATTTCTCCCCGGCATAACCTAGGATTCCCATCACTTCGGGGTGATTATTTTCTCCCACTACCACTATGGAGTATCCTTCATCTCGTAATTGCTGACTCAGTCGTTGAACTCGTTTAACAATGGGACAGGTAGCATCTACTATCTCCAGACCCTTTTCTCTCATCTGCTGAACTATCTCGGGATGGAGTCCGTGAGAACGAATAATTAAGTATCCCGGGGGTTGTATTTCTTCCGGGTGGTGACAGATTTTTATCCCCGCTTTTTCCAGTTCTTCTACCACTTGGGGATTATGAATCAAAGGACCCAAAGTATAAACCAGACCTTTGCTCCTCTTTAAGACTTGAGAAGCTATTTCCAGAGCTCTTTTTACTCCATAACAAAAACCTACCCGCCGGGCAATATGCACATGAATCTCCATTGTCCTTATTATCCTATCCGCTCTTAATAATAATTATGACCTTTTTTATTTTATATCAGAGATAGCTCTTTTTTCTAAATCGGAAAGTGCCTGCCAGATTTCCTGACAAATGCCATCATAAACCTTCCGGTCAGGTGTCTGGCAGTAATAGTGCTCCAGATTCAAGGGGGAACCGAAATAAACTCGTATGCGGGGAAATCGTAACATTTTCTTCCCCGGAAGAAGTATTTTATTAGATCCTACAATATAAGTAGGAACTACTGTTACCCGGGATTGAAAAGCAATTAAAGCAATTCCTGGTCTTAATTTTTGCAATCGCCCGGTTTTGCTCCTGGTTCCTTCCGGGAAAATCATTAGCACCCCTTTCTGATTAAGAATTTCCAGCGACCGGTTAAGTGCATGACGGTCAATAGTTCCCCTCCTTACCGGAAAGGCATTTAGAGTGGTAATTAACCAGCTAAAAATAGGAATTTGAAACAATTCTGCTTTGGCTAAAAAATGCACCTTTCTCCAAAGAGCATTAGCCGGAAATATAGGATCAAACCAGCTCAAATGGTTACAGGCAAGAAGCACCGACCCGCGACGAGGAACATGCTTCACTCCGAAGACTCGAAATCGAAATGCCACTTTCATAAGTATAAAAGCAACAGGTTTTAATATCCAGTACAGCATTCTACTACTATTTATCCGAGAATTTCCTCTCGAATAATTTTAACCACTTCCTCCACACTTTTACCAGTGGTATCCACTACTTTAACACTACTAGCTATTTTTAATCCTCCTAATGGCCGGTAACGATCTTTTTCATCACGAATACGAATTTCATTCCGCAATTCCTCGGGATTTACTATCAGACCTTTACTTTTTAATTCTCGGAACCTTCTTTGGAACCTTTCCTCTTCCGAAGCATCGAGGTAAAATTTAAAATCGGCATCAGGAAAGACTAAAGTAGTAATATCCCTTCCTTCCAGAATCACTCCTCCAGCCTTTCCCAGTTCTCTCTGCCGGGAAACCATAATTTTTCTTACTTCTTCACAATCAGCAATATAGCAAGTTTTATTAGTTACTTCAATAGTTCTCAGCTCTTCAGTTACTTCTTTACCATCCACCAGCACTCGAAGGGAATCGTTACATTTTTGCAGTTGGATATGAGTGCATCGGGCAAGATTAGCTAATTGCTGACAATCATTCAGGTTTACTCTCTCTCGGAGAGCCTTCCAAGTCAAAGCTCGGTACATAGCTCCAGTATCGATATGAAAATAACCTAATTCTTGGGCGAGAATCCTGGCCACCGTGCTCTTTCCTGACCCGGCAGGACCATCAATAGCAATAATAAACTTTCTAATCATGTGCGCCCGTAACAAAGGTTTTCTAAGCTGGAGAAAAAGTCAGGAAAAGAAGTAGCAATAAATTCCGCCTCCTTAATTCTTGTCTCGCCTTTCGCTACCAGTCCCGCAATAGCCAGTGCCATGGCTACTCGATGGTCAGAATAACTTTCGCAGAGTGTTCCCCGAAGCTGATTACCTCCTGAGATTACTAATCCGGTTTCCGTTTCTTCTATCCGGGCACCCATCCTCGTTAATTCTCTGGTCATTGCGGCTAGACGGTCACTTTCTTTTACTCGTAATTCCCCAGCGTCCCGAATTATTGTAGTCCCGGTAGCTCTGGTGGCTGCCACTGCTATTGCGGGAATTTCATCAATTAACCGGGGAATAATCTCTCCTTCCACTACCACTCCGCACAGAGGACTACTTTTAATATGGAGGTCCGCTATCGGTTCTCCCGATTCTTCGCGATAGTTTAAAATCTCTAAATTTGCTCCCATATTCTTTAAAACACCAATAATCCCGGTGCGGGTGGGATTTACTCCTACATTCACAATCGTTAGTTCCGAACCAGGTATAATAGCAGCTGCCACGAGAAAAAACGCCGCCGCCGAGATATCCCCTGGAATCATCACTTTCCTCCCGGTAAGGTGAGGGCGTCCCTTTATAATTACCTTCCCCTTTTCAGCTTTTATATGGCACCCTAAATAAATTAACATTCTCTCGGTATGATCCCGGGAAATTATTGGTTCTGTTACCGAAGTCTCCCCTTGGGCAAAAAGACCGGCTAGCAAAATTGCTGATTTAACTTGGGCACTAGGCATGGGGGAAAAATAATTTAAAGGTCGAAGGTTACCACCGATGATAGAAAGGGGAGGCAGATTCCCTTCCTGTCTTCCGTAAATTCGAGCCCCCATCTGGCAGAGGGGCTCTACAATGCGCCTCATGGGACGCTTTCGCAGGGATGAATCACCAGTTATTACCGAATAAAATGGTTGCCCCGCTAATACTCCCGCTGTCAATCGCAAACCGGTACCCGAATTACCGAAATCAAGTACTTCTTGAGGTTCCTGCAGACCGTCCAGCCCTACCCCATCAATCACCAAGAGATCGTCTTGCATTTCCATCTTTACTCCTAGATTAACAAAGGCTTGCACGATGCGTAAACAGTCTTCGCTTCTAAGGAAACGATGGACCTCGGTTTTACCACGAGCAAGAGAACCAATGATTACTGCTCGATGAGAAATAGATTTATCTCCGGGTGGGAAAAAGATTCCTTTTAACTTTGAAACCGGCCTGATTACAAATTCCGCCATTTTGAAAGGACAATAAAATTATTCTCGGAATATTCGATCCCGAGTAGTTTTTGCCCGGATTAGTGTCTGCAATAAATTTTCACCATCGCCCTGTTCAAGAATCTTCTCCAATTGATCCCAGCGGCAGTGAAACCTTTTCATCATTTCCAGTATTTTATCCCGGTTGGAAAGGAAAATTTCCTGCCACATATAAGGTAATCCGGAAGCAATCCGGGTAGTATCCCGAAATCCTCCTGCAGCCAGAGAAAATAAATCCGGTTCGCTGACTCCTATCTCTTCCGATAAATTAACCAGCGAAACCGCCAATAGATGAGGCAAATGGCTAATAGCGGCTACTAAGTAATCGTGTTTATCTACTGACATTAATAGCGTCCTGGCTCCCACACCCTCCCAGAGGGAGCGAACTGATTGAAGAGCCGGAGGGAAAGTACGGTGAGTAGGAGTAAGAACACAGGTAGCTCCTTGAAAAAGTTGGGAGGAAGCCATTTCTACTCCCCTTTTTTCCGAACCGGCCATAGGATGAGCTCCTACGAAATACCCGCGGGGGGAGAAAATTTGTTCTAATTCTTCCACCACCGGCAGCTTTACACTTCCCACATCACTAATAATACAATCGGAGGCTATGAAAGGTAACATCCGTCGAGCAATATCCTTCATTACTCCAATGGGAGTCGCCAGAATTGCCATCTTGGCTTCGGGCAGTCCCCGCGAAAGTTCAGTAGTGGTCCAGTCCACCGCTCCCTTCTCTCGGGCTTTCCGTAGAGATTCTTCCCGGTAACCAATTCCGATCACTTCGGCTGCCAATTCCCGTTCCTTTACCGCTAACCCCAGAGAACCTCCAATCAGACCCACTCCGATAATAGCCAATTTTTCCACAACTTTTCCTGGAGACACTTTTTCTTTTCCGTATTTAAAGGGTTCTACCTACCGCCTGGGCTATGAGACGTACCTCTTCCATCAGGCGATCAAATTTGGAAGGTAATAGAGATTGATCCCCATCAGAAAGCGCATCCTCCGGAAATGGATGAACCTCAATCAGCAACCCATCCGCTCCTGCAGCAATAGCTGCTCGGGCCATAGGAATAACTAGGCGCCACTTCCCGGTGGCGTGACAGGGGTCCACAATCACTGGAAGATGACTTTCCTGCTTCACTACCGGCACCGCACTTAAATCGAGTGTATTACGAGTAGCATCTTCGAAGGTACGAATCCCTCTTTCGCAGAGAATTACATTTTCATTGCCCTCAGAGACGATATATTCGGCCGACATCAGAAATTCTTTTATGGTAGACATCATTCCCCGTTTAAGCACTACCGGCTTCCGGCTTTTACCCACTTCTCGGAGGAGATCAAAGTTGGCCATACTGCGGGTCCCAATCTGCAAAATATCAGCATAATGGGATACCAGATCCACTTGGCGGGTATCTCTAACTTCGGTTACTACCGGTAACCCTGTTTTTTCTCGCGCCAGAGCCAGTAATTTTAACCCTTCTTCTCCCAGTCCTTGAAAACTGTAAGGATTAGTTCGGGGTTTAAAAGCTCCTCCCCGAAGAATGTGAGCTCCCGCCCTTTTAACCGCTTCTGCAGTCATCATTAGCATTTCCTGGTTTTCCACTGCGCACGGACCAGCCATCACAGTAATACAATTCCCTCCGATAACCACATTACCGGCTTTCACCAAGCTATTTTCCGGCTTAAATTCCCGGCTGACCAATTTATAGGGTTTAAGAACCGGGAGCACCTTTTCTACTCCGGGAATTGTTTCTAAGGGAAGAGCCCGCAGAATAGTCTCATCGCCGATAGCTCCGATAATAGTGCGTTCCACCCCCCGAGAAATATGGGCTCGCAGTCCCAGACTTTCCAGTTTTCTCACGATGTGTTCTACTTCTTGGGGGGTAGCTTCCGGCTTTAATACAATAATCATGGTCTTTCCTTTTTCAAATTAGAATTTTCTTTAAAGCTGAAAATAGCCGCTGATTATGCTCCTCGGTGCCGATAGTAATACGCACAAAATTGGCCGGTAGGTTAAATCCGGTCATGGGCCGGAGAATTATTCCTTCGTAGAGCAACCTCTGACATATTTCCGAAGCCTCACGTCCAAAATCCACCAGTACAAAATTGGCTTGGGAAGGCACATAGGAGAGGCCCAATTTCTCAAAAGCCTGGTAGAGAAATCTTTTACCGAGACGGTTTACCTCTTGACTTTTCCGCACGTGCTCCTCATCGTCCAGACCGGCCAGAGCAGCTTCCTGAGCCAAAGCATTAACGTTAAATGGTTGCCGTATCTTATCCAGTAGCTCTACCATCTCTTCCCTGGCAATTCCGTAACCAATACGCAAACCCGCCAGACCATAAACCTTGGAAAAAGTGCGCAGAATGATTACATTCCTACTCTGCAGTATATAATCCAGGGTAAGCGGAAAATCTTCTCGTTCTACATATTCATAATAAGCCTCGTCGAACACTACCATTATATCTTCAGGTATTTTTCCCATAAAATCTTTTACTTCATCGTGAGAAACCATAGTCCCAGTGGGATTATTGGGATTACAGATAAAAACCAATTTGGTGCAGGGGGTAACAGCATTGGCCATCGCTGGTAAATCATGAGTGAAATTACGCAATCCTATCATTACCGGGACTCCATCCATGATCTTTACCACCATTCGGTAGACCACAAAAGATGGTTCGGCAATTATTGCTTCTTCACCAGGATTGAGAAAAGCTCTTACCATAAGTTCAATAATTTCATTAGTGCCATTACCAATAATAAATTGGGAGGGTTTCAATCCCCAAAGACGGGAAAGTTTTTCTTTAAGGTAATAACCGCTGCCATCCGGATAATAGTGAATATTAAGGAGGTAACGAGAAATAGCTTCCAGCGCTCGGGGAGAAGGTCCCAGGGGGTTTTCGTTGGAAGCCATTTTCACCGCTCCCGTAATGCCAACTTCCCTTTCCACCTCCGGAATAGGCTTTCCACCTTTATAAGGACGCAAGTCTAGTATGCAGGATCTTGCCAGTTCCTGCAAATTCTTTCCCATATTTTCATTCCTTTCAGAATAGGTGGGATAATTATAACACAGGAAAGATTTCAGGACAAGTGTGGATTAGTAGGGCGAATTGCCTCACATTAAATGTTACCCAAATCAGATTTTAAAAGCTTCGTTGACTCATAAATAATGTTACCTAAAATATAACCCTCGAAAAGGGGGTTATATTATGAGTCCCGGAGCTAAAATGGAGTACCTGGAGACAATTTATCTTCGTTATAAAAGAGCAAAGCGAAAAGAAAAAAGCATAATATTGAACGAATTCTGCCAAAACTGCAATTACCATAGGAAGCATGCCATAAGACTACTTAATAATTTTAGGCGTTTTACCAAACCCAAGCCTAAGAAAAGGGGTAAGCCTCCAGTTTATAATAGACCTTCTGTTATAGAGCCTTTGAAACGTATCTGGCTGGCGGCAAATCTTCCCTGCTCTAAAAGATTGAAGGTTATTCTGCCTTTGTGGCTACCATCTTATGCCCGAGAGTTTGGCGAATTATCTTTGGATGCGGTTAAGGCGCTGTTAAAGATATCCCCTGCCAGTATTGATAGATTGCTTAAGCCTGCGCGCATGGAATATACAAGAAGAGGCAGGGCAACCACCAAACCAGGTACTCTCTTGCGAAAACAGATCCCTATAAAAACTAATCAATGGGATGAGACCCGTCCTGGATTTTTAGAAGCTGATACCGTAGCCCATTGTGGTGATACTGTATCTGGCATGTTTATCTATACAGTTAACTTTACTGATATTGCCACCGGTTGGACAGAACAAAGGGCGATGTGGGGCAAGGGAGAACGAGGTGTATTAGAACAAATCAAAGACGTCGAAAGCAGCCTCCCCTTTGTTCTTTTAGGTTTTGACTGTGACAATGGTAATGAATTCATAAATCACCATCTAATAAGACATTTTGCTCAGAGAGAACAGCCTATTCAGTTCACAAGAAGTAGGTCTTATCGTAAAGATGACAACTGCCATGTAGAACAGAAAAACTGGACTCATGTTAGACAGTGGTTTGGATATCATAGATTGGATAACCAAAAGCTTGTTCCTTTGATGAATGGTCTATATAAATCCGAATGGCGACTCTATCATAACTTCTTTTTGCCTTCTATTAAGTTGCTGGAGAAGAAAGTGGTTGCATCTAAGACCATTAAACGTTATGATATGCCAAAACCGCCCTATCAGAGAGTGTTAGAATCACCTGAAGTACCAGGTTCTGTCAAACATTTTCTCAAAGAACAATTTAATAATCTTAATCCATTTCAATTAAGAAAAGCTATGGAGAAGAAGCTCAAAAGAATCTTTGATATCTACTATAAAGAAAGATCTAATTGCTAACTGCTTTTCGGTAACATTTATTAATGAGTCAACAGGCCCTCACTTTC
>Ga0315308_1000712_pt1 | contig 18870 bp, 14 predicted proteins | sample TDP3_MG_FD_203078 | JGI IMG/M metagenome (GOLD analysis project Ga0315308, IMG submission 203078) | Freshwater sediment microbial communities from Lake Towuti, South Sulawesi, Indonesia - TDP3 | ecosystem: Environmental > Aquatic > Freshwater > Lake > Sediment | place: Indonesia: South Sulawesi... | reverse complement strand
CTCGCATGCCTCCAAGGTTGGGCAAGGATTCCGGCACCTTACAACGATCTTGTCTGGTTTTCTCTCGACGACCTCCAACTCCTCGTCCCTTGCTCCGAGGTACTGCCTATAGAAGAGGTCGAATGCGCCCTCAACGACGTTTCGATCTGCCCCCGGAATGATGCGCCTTTCGTTCAGCCAGTCCAACCTCTTCTCTGCTACCAGATCCTCAAGGATCTTCCACGCTCTATGCTTGCCCGTGATCTTGGACACGCGCTCGACGTATCGGAAGAGCCTGATCTGTTGTTCCGCCTCCACGCGATGACTTCGCCCACCCTTCGACCGGACGGCGGTCTGCCTGCGCGTCTGCCTTGCCTCTTTGCGACCTGTCCTTCCTGATGCACTGACTTCTCCGGACATCAGGCTTCCTTCTCGATCACTGCGATGTATGTCGACCCAAGTGAATCCAGGAACCGTGTGACGCGCCAGCCGCTGCCCTGCAGGATCTCCCGCATCTCGCCCCTTGACACCAGGAGGTAGTCAAACCACGGCGTTGCGTAGGTCCTGTACCTGACGCGAATCCTCAGCTGCCCTGGCATGCGGCCCCTGTTCCTGTTGAACTCGTGGTACTTCAGGTGATGGGGGTTGGAGGTCTTGTAGGGGTCGTTGCTCTCCGCGATGATCCTGGCCCCGTCGAACGTCATCGCACGAAACCTGCCCAGGAGCCACTTCGCCCTTTTCCTTCCTCCGAACAGGCCGAAGTTGTTTCCCATCATGAGGATAGTGTCGAAACGTCCGAGCCCGGGGTCTACCTGGGTTATGGTCATGACCTTGGCGTGTCTGAGTCCCCTCAGCTTGCACACGCGTATCGCCAGGGGCGATTGGTCTATTCCCATGACCCAGAACCCCTTGCCCTGGAGGTACAGCGAGTGCCTTCCGGCCCCGCACCCTATGTCCAGGACTCTGCCCCGGACGTACCTCATCGCCCTCCTCATGTGGCTCGGCCAGTCTCGGTACTCCGCGAAGTAGGCCGTCGGCCCGCTCGAGAAGTCGATGTAGCCGTCATCCCTCTCGACGATCTCGTAGCCGTCCTTGCCTCGATGGAAGTCGAATACCTCATGGCCGTACGCGTCCTCGCAGTCCTGCAACTTCGTCTTGCTCACGTGCCTCGCCCCCGGTCCCATTCCGCGATCCGCCGTTGATGGCTGCAAGCGCTGGAGCGCCTACCGCGCTACTCCGTTTCGATGACCACGACGGCGTCCTCGACGGGCAGGGTTTCAACCGCCTTCCCGTGGGACACCCAGCCCGACTCGATGGCAACGTCTGCCTTCGTGAGCGTGATCGTCTGGCCGTTGCGCAAGCGGACCAGCCACCTGTCCTCTCGCAATGCTTTGGCTGCCCGGGCCGGGTCGGCGGATGCTATCAGGCCGGCAACCTCGTTCGTGGCCTGCTTGAATTTCGGCCCCAGGCTTGCGTGGATCGGCTTCAGGCCTCTTGGTTCCTCGTGCAGAGTCGGGTCCGACGCCACGATGGAAAGCCTCTTGACAACCATGGCTGCCTTGAGATCACTCAGGATTGCCTTGGTGCCTTTGAGCTCGGTTATGATCTCGACCGAGCCCAGCGGCTTGTTGAGCGCCATTCCCTTGTGCGACTTCCAGCTGCGCACGGCGGCGGCGACCCCCTTGGCAAACTCCCCGAGAGCCTTGGCCTTCTCATCCCTCTCGGGGGGCTGTGGGAAGGCTGATAGATGCACGCTCTTGGCACCGTCGGATTCCCGGTACAGCTCCTGGTAGACCTCCTCCGTGACGTGCGGAAGGATGGGGGCAACGAGTTTGGTGACCGCAAGCCCCATGGCCATCAGCACTTCGTGCACCGCTGGGTCGTGTTTGGCGTACACTCGCGGCTTGGCCAGCTCGATGTAGTGGTCGGCAAGCTCGTGCCAGACGAAGTACTGCACCTCCCTGATCACAGACGGGAAGTCGAAGCCGTCATAGTGATTGCGCACCCTCTCCACAAGCTCTGCCAGTAGGTGGAGTATCCAGCGGTCCAGCACGTTCTTCGTTGTACTCTTCCTGCCTTTCCGAGCCGGCCCCTTTTGCGCAACGCGAACGAACTGCTGCACGTTCCAAAACTTCTCCACGAACCTCCGGCCTCTCACCAGGTCTTGCGTTCTGAAGTTGCTGTCCTGGCCCAGGGCGCAGAGGGCCCCCTGGTAGCGCATGACATCCGCCCCGTATTCCTGTAGCGTCTCAAGTGGGTCGATCACGTTCCCCAGCGATGCATGCATCGGGGTGCCGTCGGGGGAGAGTATGAAGCCGTCTATCATGATGTCCTTCCACGGCCGGCTGTCGAAGAGGAGGTGACTGCGGAGAAGTGAGTAGAAAGCCCAGGTCCGGATGATGTCGCTGGACTGGGGGCGAAGGGCAGCGGGGAATAGCCTCTGAAACTTCTGGTCATCGCGCTTCCAGAAGGCGATGTACGGGGGTGAGATCGAGCTGTCCATCCAGGTGTCGAAGACGTCCTCGCACCCCTTCAAGCGTCCTCCGCACTTGGGGCACTTGTCGAGCGGCGCGGGGTCGGACATCGGATCCACGTAGCACTGCTCCTCCTTGGCCGGCACGACCTCGCCGCACTTCTCACACTCCCAGATGGGGATTGCGGTAGCGAAGTAGCGTTGCCTGGATATGACCCAGTCCCACTCCAACGAGTTGACCCAGTCGTCAAGGCGCTTACGCATGTGCCCGGGGTACCAGTTCAGCTCGTCGGCGTGTCTGAGCACTGCCTGCTTGAAGGGCACGGACTTGAGGAACCACTGGGGCTTGCGCAGGAACTCGAGCGTGGTCTTGCACCTCCAGCAACACCCCACCGATTGCAGGGTCGGTGACTGCCCACGAAGCAGGTCGGCTGACTTCAGGTCCTTGATGGTCGCCTCGCGCGCCTCCGCCACCTTCATCCCGGCGTACTTTCCGGCCAGCTCCGTCATCCGGCCCTCCTCGTCTATCGCCATCTCGAACTCCAGGCGGTGCTTGAGGATCCAGTGAAGGTCCTCCTTGTCCCCTATCGAACAGATCATGACGACGCCGGTTCCCTTCGTTGGGTCCACAGCCTCGTCTGTCACGACCCGGACCGCCCGGTTGTACAGCGGGGTGACCATGTGCTTGCCCACGAGGTCCTTTGCCCTGGGATCGGAGGGATGCAACCCCACCAGCTGGCATGTGCAGAGAAGCTCAGGCCTTGTCGTGGCGATGATGATCTCCTCGCCCGTCCTCTTGACCCGGAAGACGATGTTGTTGTACCGGCTCTCCCGGTCCTTGTACTCCACCTCCGCATCGGCAAGTGCGGTCATGCACCTCGGGCACCAGTTAACCGGGAAGGTGCCCTTGTAGACTAGGTTGCGCTTGAACATCTCAAGGAAGCTGATCTGGGTGACGCGGCGGTAATAGGGGGCGTCGGTTTGGTAGTAGACGGAGGGATCCATCGAGCAGCCCAACATGGCAAACTGATGCGTCATCTCCTCGATGTTCTGGCTGGCGAACTTCCGGCATCTCTCGATGAAGTCGTTCCGATCCACGTCCACCCTTGTGACCCCGAGCTTCCGCTCCACCTGTTCTTCGATGGGGATGCCGTTGGTGTCGAAGCAAAGCGGGAACATCACGTTGTACCCCATCATCCGCTTGTAGCGGGCGGCCATGTCGATGTGGGTGTAATGTATCGCGTGCCCAACGTGCAGGGGGCCCGAGGCGTAGCGAGGCGGGTTGTCGATGAGGTAGGCGCGCGAGGCGGCCTTCGGGCTCTGGTCGAACTCGTAGATCTTCTCCTTCAGCCACCATTCCTGCCACTTCGGCTCGACCTTTCGCCAGTCGTAGGCGGGCATTGGGAAACCTCAAGTGAGCTTCTTCACAACTCTTGGAGGAGCAGGTTTTCTTAACGCTTTTCTCGTCAGCCATCTGCAGGGCCGCTCGCGGGCTTCGCGGCGGGTGGCCCTGGCAGCCCTCGGAACCCGCCGGGCGGACAATGAAGTAGACCTGTGTGCCGTCCGTCACGAGCCCCGAGCTCGCAGGGCACATGAACATCCCTCTCGCATAGAGGGCGGCACTTACCCTTTTCATAGGCAGGAAGACTTCTACCGGAGCGGAGCTGGGGTTGTCAAAACCTGTGCTTGGTATGTTGGCTTCATTTCTAAGCGGTATGCCTCAGGATGGAATCCGCGAATATCGTCCAATTCCTACTAAGTAATCTGCGAAAGCTAGCTGTTGGCAACGGATTCCTCAGTCACGGTGGCTTGAGCCCCGGCCCCAGAAGAAGGAGAGAATCGCCAAGACGAGGGCTAGCTTGAAGCTGGCCAACCACGATATCTCGGACGCGATCAGACCCTGCTCCACGGCCCCCGGGAATAGGTCCTTGACGATCCATGCCCACAGAAGCTTGATGAGCAAGAGCCCGACTATGAAGACCGCGATAACCAGCATCAATGCGCCCGTCGTTATGCCCAGGACAACAAGAACCCTTTTGGACAATGACTCAACTCCAAGTGTGCCCGGCCCGACTCCCTATTAAGGCTTTTTGGAGATCCGATCCAATCCGGCTGTGGGATTCTGGCAAAAGAGTATTTCATCCGCCACATGCAGGAACCAAATCTAGTCGGCAGTCGTTTCAACATGTCTTCCTGTCAGTCGCTTTCATGAAGCTATGCGCTTTCTTTTCCTTTTCGCCGGGCAAACCCAAGGCTTTTTATCCGTACGTTCCCTTGCATGCTACATGTCGTCGAAAGCGGAGGAGGAGTTCAAACCCCACCCGAACATGGTCCAGCTCTACCGCATCTACCTAGGGCTGGCGGTTCTGCCGTTGGTGGTCGCGGGGCTCTTGGTGACCTGGGGAGTCTCCGTCGTGGAACCGTCGCTGGCCTACATCCCGGCAGCCGTCTTCTTTGTGCCAGTTGTGGTGGCGGTATGTTTTGTGCTGTACTGGTCCTCCAGGTACTTCGAGTCGATAGCCTATCGCCTCACCCAGGACGAGGTGGTCGTTGACCGGGGCGTGTGGTGGAAGGTCAGGAGCACGGTTCCCTACTCTAGGGTTATGGCGGTTGAAACCCTACAGGGACCGATATCGAGGAGGCTGGGCATAGCCACCCTGGATGTCTACACGGCTGGCTACACCGGTGTCTCAGGCGGCTCAGGTGGCCCGAGGGCGAGGAGGGCGGAAGCCTCATTCATACACATCCCGAACTTCGTGGACCTACGGGAGAGAGTGCTAAGCATAGTCAGGGGAAGGCCTTTGTTTGGGGCGGCAGGCAGCGAGATCGGTGCCGAGATGCTGTCCGAGCTTCGCCGAATGAGGGAGCTTCTGGAGAAAACCAAGCCTGGTTGACGAACGATAGTCCACCGAGCGTCAACGGCCGCGTACACGGGTCGAGCCAGATCACATCCTTGAGCAACGCGCCACGAGGATGCTCGACGGCGGCAGGCGTTTCCACCCGACAATGCCTGCGTTCAAGCGGCGGGCACTGGGAACATGTCGCGCAACAATTCGGTGGCGGACTCGACGATGACATCCAGGGCCTCGGGGACGAGCCGGGACCAGTTGCCGGTTGCCGTTTCGTGTCCGCCGCGCGGCAAGGCCTCCTTGGTGGGTACGTACCCGACGTAGTGGTTTATGCCATGGATGATGTAGGTGGGGAAGGTCGGTGAGGCGAGCTTGATGCGTAGCCCCCCTTCGACGAAGGGTTCGCCAGGGAGGCCGACCAGGGCAACATCGCCGATCCGGAAGATCTGGATCTCGTACTCGTACTTCGGACTTCGTTTGCGGAGGTTGTCGAGGTCAACCATGTTGGCGGCCATCGCCCATCCTTGGTCGATTGCGTAACCTGGTGTCTTGCCTGTCCATGCGGGGCTGGGATGGTCCTTCAGCAGTTTGCGGGCGTTCTCAAGTTCCTGGGGATCTATCTGCCGTATCGGGATCATCAGCCGCCGGACCCTCCAGTCCAATGCGGCCTCCGGCTTGAAGGCCATGGACTCGACCACTCTCTCGACGGTGCTGGCTAGGGCCATGCCCATCCTATGATGATCTTCCACGTAGTCCGGATCGAAAGGGGGCCAGGGGTTGATGTTGCCGCAGGCGCCATTCAGCACGATCGGTATGCATGTGGGCCCGTAGATGGCCCCAAGCTCGCTCGCGAGTGCCCCCGGCCAGTCGGCCGAGACTATCGGCTTTGCGAACACATGTACGGGGTGGCAGGTGTAGTTGACCAGAATGGCCGGGAAGCGGAGGGACCTGCCGCGGAAACAGACAACGCCGACCTCGGGATCGATGGGTCCCTCAAGGTAGCGCATGTCCGTTGGACCGAGGGGCTGCTTCCAGCTGCGCGGGGGCATGGAGACCTTCCCATTGCGCATAACCGCCCGACGGTTGAAGGCGAACCGTCCCTCGATGCCGCTGGCCGCTCCGACCTGCACCGGTTCCAGTGAATCGTTCGCCAGTCTGATTGCCTCGAGGATTCGTTCCTCGGCGAAGGCATTGTAGCGGTTGTCGCCTCCTCTGAGCCAGTCGAACTCCTCCGGGATGCCCTCGAACTCGTCGCTGAGCATGAAGTGGCCCAGCGAAGGGGCCGAGTGCGTCTGGGTGGCGTGGACCATGACGGCATCGGGATCGAATCCGAGCTCCTTGCCGGCCGTCCTTCGAATGTGGTCAGAGTAACGCTTGGTCATAATAGTGAGGTCCGTTGCGACCAGGCAGAGCTTGCGCTGACCGTCTTGGACGACGATCGCCCTTGCGGAGAGGGGATCGGCAACCAGCTTGGCAGGCCTGTAGACTCCGATCGCGCCCGAGAGGTGTATGTCCTCCCTGGGCGTGATGTCCACGCATGCCGCACCGGCCTGCAAGGGTCCGACTGTTTCCCTGCGCTTCCGGGCTGTCACGTTCGATCCACCCGTGCGGACGGCGCACGCTTCCCCTATTTATGTGAGATCCCCGTTCACCCGGATTGGGCTAGACTACACCACTCACGGTCCGGGACCGCGCCGCGCGGGGTCGGCAAGGTTCCCACGGCGTCTCAGGATCGGAGGCGCACAGCTACGCCGCGATCGTGCAGGTACTCCTTGACTTGGCGTATGGTCAGTATCCCGAAGTGGAAGACTGACGCGGCCAGTAATCCCGTCGCATGCCCTTCGACCGCGGCCTCGTGGAAATGCTCCAGGGCGCCGGCGCCACCGCTGGCGATGACGGGGAGGCCCGTGGCATCGGCAATGGCCCGCGTGAGGGGGATATCATAGCCGCCCTTTGTGCCGTCGGTGACCTTGCTCGTGGGGAGGATGCGGCCCACGCCGATCCGCGCCATCTCCAGGGCGAACTCCACGGCGTCCTTGCCCGTTGCGGTTCGGCCCCCGTCAACGTAGACCTCCCGCCCCGAAGGGCAGGATGCGCTGACATCCGCGTCGATGGCAATTGTAATCGTCTCGGATCCGAAATGTTTCACGGCTTCCCTCACCATATCAGGGTTGCGGAAAGCGGCGCTGGACATGGACACGCAGGACGCCCCGGAACGTAGGGCCAGCTCGATGTCGTTGCGCGATCTGATTCCGCCTCCCACGGTCAGCGGAACGTCGACCACGGCTGCGACCTTCCTGACAACGTCAAAAACCGTCCTGCGCTTCTGGATCGTGGCAGTGATATCCAGGAAGGCTATCTCGTCGGCACCGCCCTCGCTGTACGCCTTTGCCGCCTCCACGGGATCGGCCGCGTCGCGCAGCTTGACGAAGTGGACACCCTTGACGACCCTGCCCTCCTTGATGTCCAGGCAGGGAATGACCGCAACCTCAGCCATATCATCTCGGCTCCTGCAACCCGGTTCGACCGTGGTGTTTCCCTGAGGCTGGACCAAGCCCTTTTCTATCTCATCCTTCCGGGAGATCCCTGGGTCAACGAAGGTTGTACCTTATCTTGCCCCGTCTTTCAATGAAGCAGTCCGCGCACACCTTGTAGCCGTGTAGCATCTCGAAGTGGGACTCGCAGATGGGGCGGTGGCACCTGTTGCACTCGTCGAGCGTGAGTTTGCGGCAGTAGAAGCAGGTCTTCATCTTCTTCCGGCTCAAGGTGAGGAAGAAGAACGGGAGCCTGAGGAAACGCCTAGGGGCGGGGCCGTGGTCAAGGTAGTCAACCAGGGCAACGGCGGACGGGTTCTCGGTCGTTATCTCAAGCCTCGAGGACCCATCCTCCAGCTTGAGCCGGTAGCGGATCATCATCTGGCCTATCATGCGCCTCAGAAGGATGGGGAGGAGGGACGCGAAGATCATGAAGGCCTCAACGTTGCCCTTGCCGACCGATTTCTCCACCGCCTCGAACGCGGTCGTGAAAGGCTGTGCATCGGAGAGCGAGAATATGACAACGAAGAAGGCCGCTGTTGCGATGAGGAAGGGCTTGGTCGGAAGGGATAGTTCGAAGACGAGGGGCATGAACATGAGGAACAAGGCAAGTGCGAAGATGCAGACCTGCGTCACCACGCTGATGCCGGTTGTGACGAAGAACATCAGAAAGCCGTAGGCGTAGACGGCGTAGACGAGGTAGAAGATGTACAGAGGGGTCCGTGACTCGGTGGTTATCGAGGCCCGGGTTCTGGAAGGATTGAGCAACAGGTCCCTGCCCCAGGTCGCCGGGTCCTTCCCCTGGATCGTTATCAGATCGGAGGCAACTCTGACGTTGAAGTCCCCAAGGTTGAAGGTCTTCTTCCTCCTTTCCTTGTCCAGCCACTCGAGATGTTTGTCCTCGACCCCCGCCATGGCCGACCAACTCGACCGAGCGGGCGGCTCGGATTCACAAATGTTTCCTCGGCGCGATCCGGTGATGCTGGTGCAATGCGATGCTGTCCGTTCGTGGTGCCATCGGCCCAGACCTGAGGGGACTTCCCGGCGGGGCGGATAGCCTCGATGCCGTTGCACCCGCCTTGTCGAACGCCCCGCGACCGTGTCCTCGGTGCGGCCCGTCAAACCGGATCGAAGATGGAGACTCCCGCGTGATCGGATTCGGTGTCAGCCACGTAGACCCGTCCGTTGGCCGCTATGGCGGCCCCCTGTCCTCCCATCTTGCGGTTCGCGCTGGGAGGCAAAGAGATGCTCGTCACGAAGTCGCCGTTGTTGTTGTACTTGTCGATGCTGACGGCGTAGTTCTCCCTTGCGTCCCTTGCCATGAGGTAGACGTCGCCCCAGCGGTCGGAGGCCATTGCGTGGTAGCGGCGATAGCCGTGGGTAGTCCCATTCTGGCCGGGGGCGTTGGCAAAGGCGAACAGGAATTTCCCTTTGGCCGTGAACTTCTGGCAACGTCCATCATACTCGACGACGAAGACGTCGCCGTTGGGATCGGCCGCCACCCCGTGCGGGGCTAGGAACTCGCCCGGGCCGTTGCCCCTCCTGCCCCATGCCCGGATGTAACTGCCATCTGGTTCGAACGCAACCACGCGGGAATTGTCAACGTCAGCTACGAACACGGTTCCGTCCCTTGCGATGTCAAGGGAATGCGGGCGCTGCATTTCCCCCGCCGATGAGCCCTTCCTGCCCCAAGCCCGAAGCGGCCTGCCGTCCAGGGAGAAGGTCTGGATTCGATTGTTGTTGCCGTCGGCCACGTAGATCTTCCCGGATGCATCGGCCTTGATGTCCCGGGGCCCATCAAGCTGGCCCAACTCGGCTCCGCGGCCCCGCCCGATTGTTTGCACGAACTGCCCCTCGGGTGTGAAGCGCAGCACGGCGGATTGAATGGGATCGGCGATCAGGAGGCTGCCGCTGGGTTCGATCGCGATGCTATGGGATTCCAGGAGCCTTCCCTCGCCATCTCCCTTCCTGTCCCAGAAGCCTGCATTGGCATAGGTCGCGTTACCGGGGCCGATCACAACAGTCGCCCAAGCGTGCCGAACGCCGCGGGCAGGCAGTCTGGCTTGGACGTGGATCTGATTGGGCCGGGGCACAGTGCCGGGTGCCTTGTACCTGCCTTCCCCATCGATCCTCCCAACCCTATCGTTGCCGCCAGGGATTCCCTCCACGGCCCATGCCGTCTGCCTGAACGGCTTGGCCTGCCTAAAGCAGAAGTCCTGCGTTGATCCGGGATCCAGATGGGCGATGCCCGGGAAGATGCGTGCCTGTGGGAGGTCCACGCAGACGCCGGGTTGGCCCCGCTGATAAATGGAAAGCGCGCACCCGACGCAGATACACGCTGGAGCGATCCACGGAAAGCATTTTCTGGGGCAGGTCGATTTTGCGTGCGGTAATCCGATGGACGGAAGGGATCTTGCTCAGTACGCCGCGGACCTCGGGCCAAGCCTCGGCGCAAGCTACGCGGAGGCTAGGTTCGTCCGGGAGAGGACGGAAGGGTTCTCCACCCGCAACGGCTCCTTGCTTTCTGCCGGGAAACAGGAACGAGAAGGGTTGGGCGTCCGCGTCCTTGCCGATGGCAGTTTCGCCTTCTGTTCGATCGATGAACTCACGAGGGCCTCCTTAAGGAGGTCCCTGGAGGCTACAGTGAGGAGGGCGCGGGCCAGCAAGAGGAGGGATCCTGTTGTCCTCTCGGAGGAGGAGGCACATGAGGATTCCTGGTCCACGCCCGTCAGGGTGCAATTCGGCGACGTGGACCAGGACGCCAAGATCGGCTTCCTGAGGGATCTGGACAAGGCCATCTCCGCCCTCCCTGGCAAGATCCCCGTCAGGAACCTGACGCTGGGCCTTCTTGAATGGGACAAACATGTTGTGACCAGCGAGGGGACCATGGTCGATGGCCGCTACACCCTCTTCTCCCTCCATGTCATGTTCCAGGCGGAAGCGGATGGGCGCTCCGAGCAGAGGCGATTGGGGATCGGCGGAACGGGGGGATGGGAGTGGGCGGTTGAGAAGGGGACCAAGGACAGGGTGCTTGACGATGCCTCGAGGACCCTGAAGGTCGTGTCCGAAGCGAAGTCAATCGATCTTGGAAAGGTCGATGTGGTCATCGGGCCTGAGGTGGCCGGGATAGTGGCCCACGAGAACTGCGGCCACCCATCGGAGGGCGACAGGATACTGGGCAGGGAGGCCGCCCAGGCGGGCGAGTCATGGTACCAGGATCTGGTGGTGGGTGAGTCAAGGATAGGTAGCGAGGCTCTGACCATAGTTGACGACCCGACAATCCAAGGCAGCGCGGGCTACTACCTCTACGACGACGAGGGGGTGAGGGCGAGGCCTCGGCACCTCATCAAGCACGGAGTCCTAGACGAACTGCTGCTCAACAGGCAGTATGCTCAGATGTTCGGCACACATTCCACCGCCGCGGCTAGGGCCATAGGCTATGACCGCGAGCCGGTGATCAGGATGGCGAACACCTACATCGCTGCGGGCGACCACTCGGAGGAGGAGCTCGTCGAGGGCGTGAAGCGCGGGCTGTGGATGAGCAGCTTCACCGAGTGGAACATCGATGATCGGCGTTTCCAGTCAAAGTACGTTGGTTCGGAGGCCATCCTGATCAGAAACGGCCACCTGACCGACACGTACGTTCGGAGGCCGGTCCTTGAGCTCACCACGACCGCCCTCTTCAGAAGCGTCGACGCGTGCGCAAAGGGTTTCACGGCCGACCTTGCCTCGTGCGGCAAGTCCGAGCCGATGCAGGCGGCCCCGGTTTGGACCGCAGGCCCCTCAGCGGTGAGGCTCAGGGAAGTGAGGCTGGGGGTGGGACTATGAAGGATGCGGACCGCCTGATCACCGCCGCAATGAACGCCGCCCGCGAGGCGACGGATGTGATCGTCAAATGCACGGCCGCCAGTGACAACCAGATCAGGTTCTCCAACGGCCAGATAGACATCTCCAACCAGTGGAGCTTCACCAAGATGGATGTGTTCGTGGCGATCGGGAAAAGGATAGGCTCGACCGAGATCCAGGGGCCGACCAGCCAGGTGGTGAGGGCCAGGATCTCCGAGCTCGTTGCCCGGACCAAGGGGATGGGGCAGAGCCAGCTGTACAACGGCATATCTGGGGCACCCTCCAAGCATCGCCGCGCGAGGGGGCTTCTGGATCGCGGGATCGAGGGTTTTGGGGAGCAGGCGCCCATTCTGGTGCGACAGGTCATCGATGCCGCGGAGGAGCAGGGCGCAAGAAGGGTGGCCGGGTCGCTCTCATTCGGGAGGCGTCGGTTTGAGCTGGGCACGAACCACGGGGTCCGTGAATGCTACGACGAGTCATCGTACGATCTCAACGTGAGGAGCTTCGTGGATTCCGAAAGCTCGGGCCAGGGCCTGGCCAGCGGCCGGGACATGTCCAAGGCCGAGGAGAGGTTTCTTGAAGCTGCCCGGGAGTCAGGGAGAATCGCGGCCATGTCGAAAGGAGGGGTCCAGGGCCGGCCTGGAAGGTACGATCTGCTGATGAACCCGACCGTCGCAGCCAATCTGCTGGGACAGTTGGCCGAGTCGGCGAACCCGCTGCTCATGATGCTGGGTGCCAGCCCACTGAAGGGACGCCTCGGAGCCCAGCTTGGCCCGGAGGGCCTGTCGGTTGTGGATGACCCAGACATGGCTGAGGGCCTTGGCTCGAGGCCCTTCGACGACGAAGGCGTTCCCACCAGGGTGGTCGACCTGTTCAGGCGGGGTAGGTTCGTGGGTGTCTTGCACAGCACGAGCACCGCCCGCGAAGCGGGGACTCAAACGACGGGGAGCAGCCGCTTGGTGAACATGGGGGGCTCTAGGCTCCCGGCTCCGTGGGCAAGCAACTTGGCATTCAAGGCCGGGGATTCGTCGCCTCAGGAGATGCTGGAGGACTGCAAGAAGCCGACGATCTATGTGACCTCCACATGGTACACGCGGTTCTCCAACTACGAGGAGGGCATCTTCTCGACCATTCCGAGGGATGGCATCTTCTTGGTGGAGAATGGCGAGATCGCAAAGCCCCTCCGCAAGATCAGGATCTCGGACAACATCGTGGGGCTCCTTTCGCGGATCCAGCAGATTGGCAGCGATGTCACACAGGTCCGCTGGTGGGAGGAGGTGGAGACCCCGACCTTCATCCCCCACGTCAAGTTCTCGGATGTCAACATAACCACGGCGACCATGTAGGCCCGGGGATGCCTCCGGGCAACAGGGGACTGGCGCCGGGGTGGAGCCTGGGAAAGCCATGGAACATGTCCGGCGGGGCCTTGGGCATGATGCGGCCGCCAAGCAGGAGGTGTCCTGGAGATGAGGGAAGTCGGCGCCCTGTACGGCAGGATGGCTGCTTGGTACGACCTACTGACCGGTCCCTGGGAGGCAAAGATCAGGATGCTGGGCGTTGAGAGGCTCGAACTGAAGGCTGGATCTAGGGTTCTGGCCGTGGGGTCGGGCACGGGAGACGAGATCCTCCACCTCTCGGCAGCAGTCAAACAAGGTGGGATGGTCTGCGGGGTCGACACCTCGGAGGCTATGCTGAGGTACTCCCGGAGGAAGGTCGGGGAAGCCCGCCGTTCCGCAAGAACATATGCCATGCGTGCGGATGCGGCAAGGCTGCCATTCCGCGGAGCCGCCTTCGATGCAATCATGATGAGTTTCGTCCTTGAGCTGTTCGACGATTCCGAAATACCGAAGGTCCTCCGGAGCTGCCAGGATGTGATGCGGAAGGATGCCCGCATCTGCGTCATCTCGGTTTCCAGGGAGGCCCGGCCGGGAATCGTCATGAGGGCATACGAATGGGCACACAACCACTTCCCGCGCTATGTGGATTGCCGCCCGATCGCTGCGGGGCAAAGCCTCGCAACCGCTGGCTTCAGGGTCTTGGAGGTGGCGGATGTCTCCATGTCGGGCGTCAGAATCCAGATCGTCCTTGCGACGAAGGGGAGCTGATGAATTGGCCCCTAGGAGGCCACATTGCCATGGCGTGTGATCCTGCCCGGTCCGTAGGAAGAGTGATCCCCCCTGACCGTGTATTATCCCCTGCTCCGGCGGGCCGCAATCTATTTTAGAGCAGACGCCAACTTCCAAACGTCCTTTTCGGGAGGATGGCTGGATGAGGAAGACGATTGCCCTGTTGGCGCTAGGTTTGGTTGTTCTGGCCCTTCAGGCCGGGCAGGCTCAGAAACCCTTGAGGAAGGAGTGGGAGGTAAACCTGACGACAAGCAGGTTCATCGAGGCTGGTTGGCCGCCTGCGATGAACTACGGAGATGTCGACGGCGACGGCAAGGTCGAGATCATCGTTCCCTGGCAACACGAGGAGAACAGGATCGTTTGCCTTGAGGTGGATTCGACCGGGGCAAAGGTCCAGTGGGTATTCCCGAAGCTTGGGGAGGATCAGCTGAAAGGCGATCCCTGCGGGGTTGCCCTGGGAGACATCAACGCCGACGGCAAGGTCGAGATACTCCTCTCCCTCGGGGGCGCGCAGTTCTTCTGCCTCGATGGGACGGGGAAGGTGATCTGGCAGTTCACACCTGCGGGCTCGACGGACGTTGCGCCATCGCTATTTGATGTTGACGGGGACGGCAAGTTGGAGGTATTCTTCGCTGCAAGCAAGGCCGGGGTCTACTGTCTTAACTTCGATGGCAGCCTTCGCTGGCTTCACCCCCTTGCCAACGATATGAGCTGCGGCGTGACGCCTTGGGATGTCGACAGGGACGGCGACGTGGAACTCATCACAGCAACGGAGGACGGCAAGTACCTCTTCTGCCTGAGCTCGGGCGGGATTGAGAAGTGGCGGTACTCGGTCGTGCAGGAAATCCACGAGCAGATGCCCGTCGTTGCGGACGTGGACAAGGATGGCGAGTACGAGATACTGTTCATTGCGACGGGCACGGACGCCTCCACCGTCCCCGAGCTTAACGTTGTCAGCTTCTTCGGCACTCCGGTCTGGAAGTTCCCGCTCATGGTCACCAGCGACCCGACGAACTACTTCGCCCTTTCGGTCGGTGATGTTGACGTGGACGGGTACTTGGAGGTGTTCACGGCGGACCTCGACCTTGAGACCGGCCGCGCGAACCTTTACTGCATTGATGGCACCGGCAAGGTCAAGTGGAAGTCCCCCGCCCAGGTTCCCACCTATGCCTACCAGGTCCTGCTCACCGACTTCGACGGCGATGGGAAGGTCGACGTGGTTGGGGGAATGTCGTTCTTCCACGCCCTCGTCTTCAACAACAAGGGGCAGCTGACATGGGCCTGGGATCAGTCTGTGATCGACAAGAAGAACCTCTATCCGGCTCCCGGCGGTCTCTGGCATCCGGACATCAGGACCATCGTCGGGGACTTTGACAACGACGGAAAGGTCGAGTGGGTCTTCACCACCGGTGACAACTCCCCCTACAAGGGCATGGTGTACTGCTTCACCGCGGATGGTGCCGTTGCGCCTGGGACGGAGATCTGGACGAGGCCCTTCAGAACGGCGGCGAACGTCGCCGTCCTGCCCATATGCGAGGTATGGGTTTCGGCGCTCGCCTTGGCGGTTGCGGCACTTCTGAGGCGACGGTAGAGGCGTGCAGCAACCCCCTGGATTTTTTCCAGTCGAGCGATGTGCTGGGACTAGTACGTGGGCTCCATATTTTTGAGGCAATTTTTTTGTCCCAAAACTGTAGACGGCGGTCGTGCCAAGGGATATGGGGCTGGCACACCCGGACGCCGATCCGTTTGCGATCGACAGGCCGTGACATTATTGAGGCGCATTTGCGGGGGCGACCTGGTGGGTCCCACATGGCCTTGGAAGGGATACCCAACCTATGCGCTCGATCCATCGCGTGTGGGACCTCTCATCGAGGACGTTTGGCCTTGTCTCTTCTTCGGCACGGAGAGGATCCCTGAGGTCAGGCGAAAGATTGCAGTCTTGGGTTGGGCCCGGCATCTGTACGCCAGGATGTTGAAGGAGTCAAGGTGCGTACTGCGATCTCCACCCCAACTCCGTCAGGGGCGGCCCGGTTGGAGGCACGACTTCTACTCGCCGCACACCGGGGCCCATCTGGCCTTCGATCCCCTGCAAGCCGACGGCTTCAGGGATCCTAGCGACGGGTCGCTCGTGACGGGCGAGCCGCAGAGGGCGGCGTGGGTGCTTTTGCAGCATGAGAGGTTGTACCGGCTGATGCGCAGCCTTGCGGTGCTCTACCAGCTGACCCGGAGGCAGGAATACTCGGACTGGGTTGCCAGGGGGGTCCTATCTGCGGCGGATTTCTTCCAGCGGGCAGAGCGAAACCATCCGTACGGGGCAACGTATTTCCAGCCGCTTTACGATGCACAGGTGATCACGCTCCTCGCAAACGCATACGACCTCACCCGGGACAGCCCCTCCTTTGAGCCCGGGGCCCACGAGCACATCCGGCGGGTGCTGTTTGAGGGTGGCTCCTCAAGCCTTCTTGCCTACCAACGCGTGTCCAAAGTCCACAACATAACGTGCTACGTGGCCGCGGCCATCGGCACCCTTGGGGCGCTGCTCGATGAGCCCGCCCTCCTTGGGATGGCGCTGTCGGAGGAGGAGAGCGGCCTGCAGGGCTTGCTTAGGGAAGGCCTAGGAAGGGACCCGGAGGGGCGGAGCGATGGCATGTGGCATGAGGGCACGACCTTCTACCACATCTATGCGATGTGCCCCCTTTTCTGCCTCCATGAGCTTGCGAGGAGATGGGGGCTACACCCGGGACGGCTATCGGGGATCCATCGGGACCTTGTCGCCATGGCCAGGGCGCCGACTCTCCTTGTCGATGAGCGTCTCCGCCTGCCGTGGCTTGGCGATCTGGGCTTCCCTGAGCATCCCGGGCTGAGGAGCTTCTCCCACATATACGAGTACGCCGCAGGCATGCTTGATCCAAGCTTCTCCGCAGTCCTGGCTTCATGTGAGGCTGGCCTAGGGAGGGCGGGTTTGACCGCCCTTGCCTTCGGTCCTGATCTTGCCTCTGGTCGAGGCGTTCCTCAAGCACCGTCATTCTTGCCGGACGGTGGCATCGCCGTCTTGAGGTCCAAGGACAAACTGGGTAGCCTCTATGTCTTGCTTAGATCCGGAAGGCATGGCGGGGGGCACGACCATCGGGACAAGCTCCAGATAGTCATGCATGGCATGGGAGAGGTCATCGCTCCGGACCTTGGGACTGCGGGATATTCCCTGAAGGACTTCAAGGACTACTGCTCCAGTACCCTTGGCCACAACACGTTGATGGTCGATGAGGCCGATCAGTCACAGGTGGCCGATGCAGACCTGTTCATTGATTCTCGCTGCTCGGCCAAAGGGGTGCTTCGCGATGCCTACCAGGGGGTTGTCCTGGAAAGGAAGGTCGTCCTTGATCCGCCTTGCGTACTGGTCGATGACACCTTCTCCTCACCAGATAGCCATCGCTATTCCTGGGTCTTTCATGCCAAGGGGAAGCTTGAGGTGCAGGTCGACGGAGCCCGGCGGGCGGTGCAGCTTCCCCCATTGCCCAATGAGGGTCCGTACGGGTTCTTCCGGAGCAGAACTAGTTTGGGGACGGCTCGCAGGGCGTTGGCTACGTGGGAGATCGGGGAGGGTCTATCCCTCCTGTGCGATGTCAGGTGGGACGCCCCTTTCGAATGCACGGCCGGAACGACGCCCAATAACCCGATGACATCCGATCTTGGGGCCTTGGTCCTCCGTTGCCCCGGCAGCCGAAGGCAGGTCCGGGCGGAGTTTAGGATCGTCCGTCATTGACGCATCCGAGTACGGAACCTTTTTCACCATCGCCCGAATCGGCGGAAGGCGGGCGAGTGCAGGTTGAGGAGATCTCCAAAGCTCATCTTCCTCGGCATTCTCGTATGTTTTGTCCTGCCCGACCTGTTGGGCAGAACGGGCCCTGAGGGAAGAATCCGTGCGATATGCTTCGGGGATGTGATCGACCAGTACGGGGGCTTCAACAGCTTCGTCGTCATGAGGGCGGACCCGGCGATCGACGCCACCATGGTCCCGTCAAGGGGAGACTACCTGGGGTCATACGAGGAGGCATGGCGAAACATGAGGATCTACATGCCGCGCACCTATGGGCTCCTCATTCAGGACTACGATCTCTTGGTGACCAGCGACGCCGACCGAACCGTCTTCAGGCCGGACTGGATCGACTGGATGACCAGATCCGTCACCGACGGGGGCCTGGGCCTTGAATGGCTGGGAAGCATACAGAGCACAAGCTTCCCGAGCTGGGAAGCAACCACCCTGGCCGGCATCGCGCCCGTGGAGCCCGCCCCTGAGCTGGACCTGACCAGCAACCTGAGGGTCAGGGTGCTGGACCAGCAGGAGCCCCTCATGACCGCCCTGCCTTGGGAGGATTCCCCGCCGCTTGCCAATGTCAACACACAGGTTCCCAAGGAGGGATCCAGCATCTGGGCAGTCACCGATCACCCCAAAGGCTACCCTCTGATGACCTACTGGCAAGTGGGTCAGGGCTCCGTGCTCTGCTTCTCGAGCAAGTTCCCTAACGGGGTGAGGCCCTGGTCGAGGGACTGGCCCTTCTTCCCGCAGGCCATGATCTACCTGAGCTACAGGGCCGCGGAGAGGGAGGTGCCCCAGGATGCCTTGCTTTTTAAGCAGCTGTTCACCGAGTTCCTTGAGTACGCGCAGAGGAACTCCCTTGTGGCCTCTGTCGTGCAGTTTACCGAAAGCTTTGGGGGAAGGGTGGAGGGGCTCTACCGGAGGCTGGATGGGGTGGCGGAGATAAAATCCCTTGCGGACGGCGCATACCTGCGGGGCGATCTGGAGGAGTGCCTGGACCTGATGGGGAAGGTCAAGGCCGAGCAGAAATCCATCACGGCCGACTCGATGAAGGCCAAGGACGCGGCCCTCCTATGGGTCTACGTCACTGAATGGTGCGCCCTCACCTCAACCCTGCTGCTCTCCGGCGCTTTGGTGTGGTATCTCATGGTCCGAAGGAGGCTGTACAGGGAGGTTGGGGTTTCCCGTCACCTTGCAGATGGGTGAAGAGTCCAGTTGGGCGCTACTAGGAGTTGTGGTTTCCTGG
>Ga0315308_1000711_pt1 | contig 18873 bp, 17 predicted proteins | sample TDP3_MG_FD_203078 | JGI IMG/M metagenome (GOLD analysis project Ga0315308, IMG submission 203078) | Freshwater sediment microbial communities from Lake Towuti, South Sulawesi, Indonesia - TDP3 | ecosystem: Environmental > Aquatic > Freshwater > Lake > Sediment | place: Indonesia: South Sulawesi... | reverse complement strand
CGATAACTCACGACCTCAAAAGTCCAATGACTTCCGTTCGCGGGTTCGTGGAGGTTCTCCTTGATGGGTCGGCTGGCGAAATAAATGAAGAGCAGAGGGAATTTTTGAAAATAATAGATGTTTCCAGTCGGAAACTTTTGGGGATGATCAATAATATCCTGGATGTAGCAAAATTAGAAACAGGCAAAATGAAACTTAGCCTGACAGAGTTCGACACAAAGGAGACAGTGGAAAGGGTCATCAAGATAATGGAACCTCAGGCAGTTAAATCAGGGGTGAACTTATCCAGTCAGGGATTCGAGTCCTTTCCCAAGATTCAAGCTGACAGCGACCTTATGGAGCGGGTTATTACCAATCTGGTTTCCAATGCCATAAAGTTTACTCCTTCTGAAGGAAGAGTGGATATAATTGGACAGGACCTCCCGGACAGAATTCAAGTTACAGTGGCTGATACCGGCCAGGGCATTCCTGCGGACTTTTTGGACAAGGTATTTGACAAATTTCAGCAAGTCGGGATGGGTGGCGATGAGAAGAGGGGGACGGGATTGGGGCTTACTATCGCCAAGTATGGAGTAGAAGCCCATTTAGGCAAGATTTGGGTAGAATCTGAAATAGGAAAGGGAAGTAGGTTCTCTTTCTGGCTTCCCAAAAATTTAGTGAAGAATAAGAAGGGAGAGATCGTATGTGCTTGATGGGGAATAGAGTAGCAATTTTGCTTACTATTTTTTTGTTTAGTTTATGTCTCTTTTCCTTATCTCCAGCTCAGGAAGAGAGGGTCGAGCTTATTGAAGTGACTGTAAAGAAAGGAGATACACTTTACAAGTTCGCCGAAATATATTTGCGAGACCCATCACTATGGCCTGAGATTTATAAATATAATAAACAGATAGTGAAAGATCCCGACCTCATCCTCCCTGAAATGAAAATCAAGGTCCCGGTTACTCTCCTAAAGGATGAGATTGCCGACATAATCTATATAAGGAACAATGTGCGTACCCGGAAGAAAGGAGAATCGGAATGGGAGAAAGCAGCTCTCTATATAAGACTATTCTCTGAAGATGGAGTGCGAACTCTTTCGGATTCTCAAGCCGGTATAAGATTTATAAAGGGCGAAATCTTAAGGTTAAGTGAGAATTCACTGATAATCTTGAAACCCGAAAGGAAAAAGGAGACAGTAGAGCTACTTTCCGGAGAGTTGAGAGCGTCAGAGGCAAAAGTTCTAACTGCTTCTGCAGTAGTTGAGCCCCAAGTCTCACCGGCGCTGGATAGACCCGACTTTAAGGCAAAGATAAAGGAGGACAAGACAACGCTGGTATCTGTTTACAAAGGGAAAGTCGACCTGATAGCCCAAGGACAAAGAGTGACAATTCCTGAAGGGTTTATGTCTCAGGCGAAGTTGAATTATGCTCCGGAAAAACCTATCGTGCTGCCCTCTCCGCCCGACCTTGGCCGGGCTAAGGAAGAACTGGCAAAGGAAGCAGTTGCGCCTGAGTTGCCTGAAGAGGCAAAACTGGAAGAAAAAATTAATATAGAAGATAGTCTTGTCGCGCTCGACTTTTCTGAAAAGAGGGCGATACTGGGGATAAAATATCTCCATCTTCAGGTGGCTTCTGATTCCGAATTTAATGATATTCTGGAAGACAAGAAAATCGAAAATATGGAAGAATACCAGAGGATTACACTTGTTGACGGAAAATATTTCTGGAGAGTTTCCTATGTTTATGAAGATGAACTGGAGAGTGAATATTCACCTGTTAGAAGCTTTGTAGTTGATACCACTCCTCCAGGAATAGAGATTTCTTTTCCTCAGGGAGGAGAACAAATTGAAGAAGAATTGGTCAAAGTGAAGGGTAAGACAGATAAAGATTGCAAAGTAAAAGTGAACGACAAGGCCGTATATGTTGATGATGAGGGAGATTTTGTTGCCGCTGTATATTTGAGCCGAGGAAAGAATGTAATCACTGTTCAGTCTGAGGATGAATATGGCAATGTAGCTACGTTGAAGAGGGAAGTGGAAGCAATACCTTCAGAGAAGAGAAGTTTCTGGCAAAAGGCAGGATTTGCGATAACAATAGGTGTGATTGTAATTATTTTGGTGAGTGTCCTCTAAAGGTTAAACAGATGGCTAAGAAAGTGCTCATTGTGGATAGTGACATTGATGCAAGGTTTTTAGTAAAGGTACATTTGAGAAGATTCGACGTTGAGTTTATCGAAGCTAGAGATGGGGAGTCGGGATTGGAACTTGCCCAGTCGGAGAGGCCGGACTTGATTGTTATGGATTATGTGCTACCCAAGTTGAGTGGTTACGAGATGGTGAAGAAGATTCAGAAGGACGAGATTACCAGAGATATCCCCATAATCATAGCTACAATAACCGGGTTGGATTTACAGATGAAGGAATTGAATATTGTACAGTCTCTTCCTAAACCCTTCTCCCGGGACCAATTCTTGAAAGCGGTGAAGAAGGCCCTGGGGGAGATACCGATCAAAAAAGAGGAAACCAGACCAATTCCTCCAGAGGGTGAGGCTGGAAAGATAGCGCCCCTGCCCAAAGAGAAAGTGCAAGATAGATTTGAAATGAAGAAGATTGTTGTAGCTGATGATGAAGAAGAGGTGAGGGAATTATTGAAAAATTTACTTAAAGATAGATACCAGGTGATTCTGGCTAAAGATGGATTAGAGTTGATACAAAAAGTTGAAAAAGAGAGACCGGACTTAATAATTTGCGACGTGGTTATGCCTGGACAGAGTGGATATAAAAGTATTAAGAGGTTAAGGGAGAAGCCTGAATTTCTCAAGCTGCCAGTGATCTTCAATTCGGGCGTAGTTAAAGACAAAGAGCTATATGAGACTTTGAAGCCGGAAGGGCCGAGCTATTTTATGCGCAAGCCGTTCACAAGAGATATCCTTCTGGATAAGATAGAAGAAATGTTGAGTGAAAGATAGTTTGTTCGTCGGATGCCTCACAAACTATCTTTCCGATGTGGTAATGGCAAAGGGTAAAGTTATGGGCTCATAGCTCAATGGATAGAGCACAGGGCTGCGGACCCTGGGGTGAGGGTTCGATTCCCTCTGAGCCCTTAAATTCATAAGGGTGGCCGTGAAGATTTTTTTGATTTTTGCAAACGGGATATGTGCCGGATGGGCGGGTTTGGTATTCCTCTATTTTCTTAAATTTGACCTCACCACCTGGGCTGTGGTGAATATTTCTTCTACCATACAGCTATTTGTGGCATTTGCTCTAATCTTGGGCAAGAGAATATTAATAAGTATTTCTATCCCTTTCCTTCTATTTTATGGAGCAGGGGGATTTTTTGTTTTCAATTGGTCTTTAGGGACGATTCCTGCCCACATAAGCCACTCGATAATGGTCCTGACAGCTCTCTATATTATCTATCTTATGATTATGCGCTGGGAGATAGGAAGGCTGGCAATCGGGATTGTGCTCGGAATCATACTCTTTATGCCAATCAGAGCATATGAGACCTACTATTTGAAAGCCCATCCAGAGTTCACCAGTCATCTCGAATTTTTTAAGGGCAAATAATGTTGCCGCGTAGGGGCGACCCTTGTGGTCGCCCCCCATTTCCTCTCCCCTGGGGGAGAGGATAAAGGTGAGGGGGGTGGTCGCCCGAACGATTGTGCTGAAGGGCGAAGGGAATATCTTATGGAGAGATGCCGGAGTGGTTGAACGGGGCGGTCTCGAAAACCGTTATCCCGATTTTCGGGGTCGGAGGTTCGAATCCTCCTCTCTCCGTTCCACTGGATAATTGTAGGGGTCGCATTTATGCGACCCGATTTGGTGACGGGCTTGATGAATCAAGCTCCTACATTTGGATAGAGCAAATATGGCAAAGAAAATCTTGTTGATGATTATTATTTCCATAACTTTAGGAGTGTTAAGCTATTCGGGTGGCTTTCCTCTGAGGCACTCATTTATAATCTCTGTATTTTCCATATCAATTCTGGGGACCTTATTTTTCTGGGACTTTAGGCTAAGTTTCGTTTTCCTGGGGAGTAGCCTTCTTCTTCTGACTCATGTGGTAAATCTGGAAAATTTTATAAAGTTTGCCTCTTTAGATGTCATTCTATTTCTTATTGGAATGATGATAGTAGTGGGTATGATGAAAGAGGCTGGTTTTTTCCATTGGATAATAACTATGCTGTTAAGAGTGAAAAAACTTAGTGGGAGAAAGTTGTTTATTCTTTTAATGGTAATTTCGGCATTATTATCAGGACTTATGGATGAAGTTTCTTCGATGATTATAATGATGGCTGTCATCCTTGAAATCTGTACTTTCCTGGAACTAAATCCTGTTCCCATGGTCATCTCTTCAGTTTTAGCCACAAACATAGGCTCAGCATCTACGGTACTGGGTAATCCCATTGGAGTTTTAATTGCTGCGCGGGGTAAACTCTCTTTTGAAGATTTTTTAACTTTTGCTTTACCTGTGGCAGTTATTGTTTTAGCCTTCACCATCCTCGTTTTGTCCTTTTTATACAGAAGTTATATAAACGAAATTTCTCTAAAACTTAAACCTCATCAAGAGAACGAAGCTTTTTTACATCTTATTTCTATTCCTCCAGATCTTCGCACAAGAATTAGTATGTTAATATTTGGTATTACTGTACTATTTATTGCATTACATAGAAGACTGGAAATTCTTTTTCAACTGGAAGAGAATTCTATGCTGATAATGCTACCGATAATTTCTGCGGGGATAGTGATGATATATAGACATGATAAAGCGAGATACTATGTAGAACACGAAGTTGAATGGAATTCATTACTATTTTTTATGTTCCTATTTGCTCAGGCAGGGGTTATCCAGGTATCTGGTGTAGCTGACCTTTTGGCAAAAAAAATCATAAATATTATAGGAAACAATCCTGACATTCTATTGGGATCAATCTTATTTTCCAGTGGATTACTGTCCAGTGTTCTCGACAATGTTGTTGTTGTAGCTTCTTATGTCCCAATAGTTAAGAGCTTACATATAATGAGTTCCAATTTAAGACCTGTATGGTGGTCAATACTATTTGGTGCCTGTTTTGGAGGAAATATCACGATAATAGGCTCGACGGCAAACATAGTTGCATTAGGCATTCTGGAGAAGAAGCATAACATAAAAATTAATTTCCTGTATTGGTTAAAGGCTGGATTGCTTGTTGGTCTTTTGAGTATGTTAATCTCATACTTTATAATAATTCTCTTTTCTTGAGAAATTGCGGCGGGCTTGTAGGGGTCACATTTATGCGACCCGAGGGCTTGATAAATCAAGCCCCTACATTTGGTAATGTTTGACAAAGGATGGGGAAATGGGAAATTTGGTCAGGTTCGTTCTGATTAATCTATGCATAATTACTCTTCTCTCTTTTCCTTCAGGAGCAGAAGATATTCTTTTACAACCAATGGGGGAAGAAGCATCGGTAAAGGTCGGGCCCAAGGGACAGATTGCTTCTCCTGGGTCGATTATCTTAATAGTTGAATGGAATAACCCATTCAATCCAGAAGCCTCTGACCCTGATGACCGGTATACAAGAATATACTACAAAGTAAATGAGGAAGGAGCAAGCATTAGAATCTATTCAATCAACGGAGAACTTGTAAGGACGTTGGTAGAAGACGCGACAAAAACGGAAGATTGGATAGACTGGGACGGGAAGAACGATAATGACCAGATTGTGGGGAGTGGAGTATATCTGGTCAATCTCAAAATAGGTAAATCATCGAAGACCGTAAAGGTTGTCGTCTTAAAGTAGGAGTATTATGAAGAAACTGTCGAGAACTGGCGTCCTTCTGCTGACTATTCTTCTTTTCATAGCATATCTTCCAGGTTCAGTCATATCATCGGGGGTAGGCACTACTACGGGGAACTTTCTGAAAATGAATATTGGCACCCGGGCTGTGGGAATGGGAGAAGCATTCTGTGCCTTAGCCGATGATGTGAGTGCAATGCAATGGAATCCAGCAGGATTAGCCTTTATTCTTAACCCAGAATTGGAGACTATGCACACTTTCTGGTTGGGCAATATAAATCATGAATTCCTGGGTTACCTGCAGCCTATATCCTGGGGCAGTCTGGGAATAAATGTTTCCTACCTACACATGGACAGAATGGAGAGAATAAAGCAGGGAATAAAGACAGGCAAATTTACTGTAGATGATATTTGTGGAGGTCTGGCCTACGGTCTTCCCATACTGGAAATCTTTTCTTTAGGGTTTAATATGAAAGCATTGCAAAGTAGAATCGACCGAGATACAGCTTACGCTTTTTCTTCCGACGTAGGAATTATGCTTTCCACCCCTAACCGCGCATTTTCCTTTGGAGTGGCCGGGCAGAATTTGGGCATAAAGATGAGGGGTGATGACCTCCCGGTCAATATCAAAGCTGGTTTAGCCTTCAAAGTCAAATTTCCCGGGGAGAGAGTCGACCTTTCAATTGCTCTGGATGTAAATAAACCTCGAGAAGGAGATTACAATTTTTGTTTGGGAATTGAGCACATTTTGCTAGAAACCTTTGCGGTCAGAATTGGATACAAATATGACCTGGAGAAGAATAAGCTGGACAACTTAGCAGGGTTGAGAGTGGGTGCGGGCTTTCACTGGAAGGGAGTTCTGACCGACTATGCGTGGGCACCATATGCTTCTCTGGGAACGACTCATATGGTCTCTCTGGGATACAGATTTGGTAAGGCGGGAAGACTGCCCACTGTAAAGCTTATGTTACAGGCTGAGCCCGGGGTCATTTCCCCTAACAATGATAAGATAAGCGACAATGCTAAATTTTTGATCTCGGGCGAGAATTTAGATAGAGTTGACAGGTGGGGGTTTCAAATAAAAGATAAGGATGGGGCAATCTTATTAAAGGAGTCTGGAGAGATTTTACCACTCGCTGTCACCTGGGATGGAACTGATAGTCAGGGTGAAGTTGTTGCTGATGGGCTATACGCTGGTCAGATAGAGACAAAAGAGTGGGGGAGATTGCCTGCAAGGTCTGAATGGACGGCGATTGTGGTAGACAACACTCCGCCTGTGGCTAACGCCATTTTAAGCGTGGCAGGTTTTTCTCCTAACGGTGACGGCATAGATGATACAGTAACTATCCAACTCGAGGCAAGAGACGAAAGCAGGATAAGGGACTGGACAGTGGAAATATCAAATAGAGAAGGGAAGGTGGCGAAAATTTTTAGAGGCGAAGAGCTTCCTCCTCGATCTATTGTTTGGGATGGGAAAGACGACTATTACAAGGCAGTTGTTCCTGCTGGCGAATATAAGGCGAAATTGGTCGTCTATGACATTGCGGGAAATGAAGGGACTTCTCCTTCTCAAGAATTGAAGGTGGAAATGCCATTACCCAAACTAGCGGAGGGGATAAAAGTAGAGCAAGAAGAGCGAGGGCTGAAGATTACCTTCTCGGTAAAGGTCCTTTTCGGTATAGGTAAGGCTATTCTTCGTGAAGATGGTTACGCTACTATACAACAGGCGATAAGAGTGCTAAATGCTTATCCCGTCAATAAGGTCTCTATTGAGGGGCACACCGATAGCGTGGGAAGTAGCGCCCAGAATCAGAAATTATCGGAGATGAGGGCTAAGGCAGTCTATGACTATCTGGTAGGAGTAGGAAAAATCGACCCCGCTCGCCTCAGCGTTAAAGGTTTGGGAGAGGAGAAACCGATAGCCTCAAATAAAACTGCAAGAGGAAGGGACCTGAATAGAAGGGTGGAGATAATTGTCCTCAAGAGGGAGGAGGAATAGAATGAGAAGCCGGGCCAAAATCTTTTTGATACCATTTTTTACTTCTATTTTTGTTTCAGCAGTGATCTGTTTTCTTTTCTTTCTTTACGGTATTCCATTTCTGGAGAAGGTGGAAGTACCTGATGTGAGAAGGGCAACCCTTGACCAGGGCAGGCTTATTCTGGAAAGCAGAAGACTGTTCTTGCTTGTAGAATCAGAAAGAGAAGACCCTGTTATTCCCGGAGGCACAATTATAAATCAGAGTCCTCTCCCAGGCTCTATCGTAAAAAGAGGCACACCAATAAGTATTATAGTAAGTAAGGCTAAGAGTGGAATAGCCGTTCCCGATCTCTCTTCGGTTGCTCTGGAGGAAGCACGCAAGAGATTAACGGAGATGGGGCTCAAAGTGGGTAGCGTAGCCGAGGAGTCCTCCGATTCCATTGCCAACGGTTCCGTAATTTCCACCTATCCTTCTGCCAATTCAATAGTCAAAGAAGGGTCAATAATAGATATCGTGCTCAGTAAAGGCAAGGGGCAAGCCGCGGTACCCAATGTTCTCGGCAGAAGGTTAGGAGAAGCAAAGGAGATATTAGAGAAGGCAGGCTTGAAAGTAGGCCAGATAGACTATGTATGCGATGTAGAGAAATTATTCGATATTATTCTACGGCAGGAGCCCAGGCCGGGGAAGACAGTTCCTAAATCAACGCTTGTGAACCTTACTATAAATGCTGAAGAGGAAGAATGAGAAGGAGGAGAGGCTGTAGGGGTCGAATTCATGCGACCCGACTTGGAAGTCGGGACTAAGGAGTTTCAGGAGAGGTGTCCGAGTGGACTAAGGAGTACGCCTGGAGAGCGTATGAACGGGAAACCGTTCCGTGGGTTCGAATCCCACCCTCTCCGAGCCGTATATCCCTCTCCCCTTTGAGGAGAGGGTCAGGGTGAGGGGAAGTGGTAGGTGAGTTGAGCGGGCGGGCGAACAAAGAGTGAAAGAAGTAGTTCCACGGGAGGTTATTGAGCGGAAAATTTTGCTTATCAAGGGACAAAAAGTGATGTTGGATAAAGACCTAGCAAAACTTTACGGCGTTACGACGGGCAATTTAAATAAAGCAGTAGATAGAAATTTGGACCGTTTCCCAGATGACTTTATGTTTCGTTTAGGAAACGAGGAATTCAAAAACTTGATATTCCATTTTGGAATATCAAGTTGGGGTGGAACCCGCAAGTTCCCTCGTGCTTTTACTGAGCAAGGGGTGGCCATGCTTTCTAGCGTGCTTCGTAGTAAAAGGGCTATCTTAGTGAATGTTGCAATTATGCGAACCTTTGTGAAACTTAGAGAGATGCTTTCAACTCACAAAGAGCTAGCCCATAAATTAAGCGAACTTGAGAGAAAAATTGAGAAGCACGATGAGGAGATTAAGACGATTTTTGAGGCGATTCGCCAATTGATGTCGCCTCCTGCAAAACGCTCTCGCCAGATTGGATTTCGTTGAGAGAAGTAAATATCAATTTGTCTAATGGGACGTAAGAAAGACACAAATACTGGATGTAGTTCGTGTTCCGTTTGATACACGGGTGGATTGGAAGTGAATGCTGAAGTCGACTGAGGAGAAGTACGAAGGGAGACGGTAAAATGGCTAAGAAAAAGAGCGTGCTTGATTTTTTGCAAATGAAAAAAGAGGGAGAAAAGATTACGTTTCTCACATGTTACGATTATCCTACTGCTACTTTTTGTGAAAAGGCTGGTTTAGATATGCTTCTGGTTGGCGATTCGCTGGGCATGGTTGTTTATGGATATGAGGGTACTATACCGGTGACGATGGACCAGATGATATATCATTCGGAAGCTGTGCGCAGGGGAGCTCCCAACACTTTTATTATTGGCGATATGCCCTTTATGTCCTATCAGGAATCCGTGGAGAAGGCAATATATAATGCCGGGAGATTCTATAAAGAAGCAAATATGGATGCTATCAAACTTGAAGGTGGAAGGAGAGTAATCAATCAAATTAAAGGGGTTGTGGATGCGGGAATGGTAGTAATGGGACATATTGGATTGACGCCTCAAAGTTCAGGTCAGTTAGGAGGATTCAAGGCTCAGGGTAGAACTGCCAATAGCGCTATAGAGTTAATTCTGGATGCCAAAGCGATTGAAGAAGCAGGTGCTTTTGCTATTCTGCTTGAGGCCATACCACCAGAAGTGGGAAAGATTATCACCGAGAGAAGTCAAATACCTGTTTTAAGTATTGGCGCAGGTATTGATTGTGACGGTCAACTCTTGATTGTTAGTGATATGCTGGGATTGTTTGAAGCTTTCACTCCTAAATTTGTGAAAAAATATGCTTCTTTGAGCGACGATGTCACAGAAGCGTTCAGGGAATATGTACAGGATGTAAAGGAAAAGAAATTTCCAGAAGAGAAACACGCATATAGAATGGAACCAGGCGAGAAAGAAAAACTTGAAAAAATGGTTTCGGAGATGTAATTGGAGTCCTCCCGAAAGGAAGGTTAGATAGATGAAAAAATTCAAGAAAATTCTGCTTATCCTTTTTCTTATTTTGTTATTTATCTTTGTAGGAGGAATAATTGCTTTAAGGATTGCATTTCCTCCAGCAAAGGTGAAAGCCATATTGATAAGTAAGATGTCTGATGCCCTCCACAGGCAGGTAGAAATAAAAAGTATCTCCATTGGTCTCACAGGACTCAAAGTCAAGAGTTTCAAAGTTTCTGAGAAGCCATCGTTCGACAAAGGAACATTCGTGGATGCAGGACAGTTCCTGGTAAGGCCAAAGCTTCTTCCCCTTCTGAAAAAGCAGATTTCCATAAGCGAAGTTTCGCTCATCTCTCCAAAAATAAATATTATCAGGAATGTAGATGGCTCATTTAACTTCAGCGACCTTATGGTAAAGAAAATAGCCGAGGTGAAGAAAGAAACAAAGTCCGAAAAAGCAGAAAAGAGCGCGCCGGTAAAAGTTAACCCTATAGTCTTCTCTTTCCTGGTATCGAAAGCATCCATTTCCGGCGGAGAGGTGAAATTCATAGATAAAACCCCACAGAGGCTCTCGGCAGACTTGAAGAATATTAACTTGAGTCTTTATGGCATTTCGCTCGTTTCACCATTTTTCGTAGAAGCCTCTGTTGACGTGGCAAAGGATAAATTGGCGGGATCCCTCGCTTTTAAAGGGAGCATAGACATAAAGGAAGAGATTATAAAGATTAAAGAATCCCGAGTGGCGGTAGCAGGTGCAGGGATAGGAGCTACGGGGAGTATTAAGAAGTTTAAGGAGCCGGATAAGCTCTCCTTTGCGCTCAATTTAAAAGGCGAAGAATTTGCGCTGGAGAAGTTTTCAAAGGCATTTCCTTTTCCGGCAGGTCTTCGAATTTCTGGCCAGCCGGATATAAATGCGGATGTCTCCGGTAATCTGAAGAAAATCAAGATTAATGGCAATATTGGTCTTAGAAAAGTTGAGGGGTCGTTTAAAGGCTCATTCCATAAGCCTTCCGATATGGATGTAGAAACAGGCTTCGATATTCTGCTTGAAGACAATAATGTCTTGACACTGAACTCAGTATCGCTAACTCTTGGTGGAATCAGGGCTTCTGCTTCGGGGAAGGTGGCAGGGTTGAAGCAGGAGATGGCACTACAGCTAAAAGTTGCTCTCGAAAAATTTGATGTCAAATCGTTGGAGGAACTGGTGCCTCTAGCCAGGGACTATGGGCTTTCGGGAATGGTAGAAGGGCAAACAGAACTTTCGGGAAAACCGAAGTTGATAAACATTTCCGGAATGATAGGCGCGGAAAGCGTAGCATCAATTCAGAAAGATATGGCGGTGAAACTTGACAGGTCCAATCTCAAATATTCAGGAAATGTTCTCGATTTCAAGAAGCCGACGGTCAATTTCGATCTGGATATGGGTGCAGTCGAAGTGAAGATGGCAGAGAAGCCAAAGAAGCCAAAAGAAGGGAAACCCCTAACAAAGGAGGCAAAACAGGAACCGCAGATTGTCGCAAAGAAGCCATCTCCAAAGATTGGCATTCCGCCGGATGCGGCAGTATCGGGCAACATCAAGCTCAACAAATTAACCTTTCAGAATTACCAGATATCCGATTGTTCGGCAAAATTGTACATTGCCAAATCGGCACTAAATCTGGAACTTCTTTCTTTATCAGCATACGATGGTAATATGAAGGGCGCTGTGTCGGCTGACCTCAAAGATGCTTCTTTAGATGAGCTTAAGTTTAATCTCGATGGAGATGTCAAAAATATTGATATACATAAGATTATCAAGGCTGCGGCACCTGAACCCAAGGGGCAGTTTTATGCGATAGCTTCCGGAAATATAAAAATATCTGGCAGGGGAACAGATTTTTCTAAATTGAATGGTTCGGGAGTCATGGAGATAAGGGACGTCAAGATAACGGGTATAAAGATTCTGGACAGAATCGCCTCTGCAGCCAATATTCCCGAACTTAAAGAGACGAGCTTCAAATCGGCAACTGGCACGCTCACCATTGAAAATGGAAAGGTATATCTCAAAAATATCAGGACAGATAGCGGGGACAAACTGGACGCCTACTGTTCGGGTAATGTCAATCTTGTTGGCAAGACCCAGGATATAAACGGTGATATTAAGTTTGCCAAGAAATACTCTGGTGGTGACCTTGCCAAATACGCTGGTGACGCTGAAGGAAGAGTAACTGTGCCATTCAAGATTGGCGGCACATTTGAAGACCCGAAGGTAAATCTCGACTGGGGCAAATTGACCAAGAAGGCAGCAGAAAAAGCCGCCGAAGATATTTTGAAAAAAGAAATAGAAAAGGGCCTAAAGAAGCTTTTTAAGAAATAGGGCAATCCTCTCCCCAGGGGGGAGAGGATCGGGGTGAGGGGGAGGCTTGAACGGAGTGAAGGCCGACGGTATTATGATAAAATAAGGGTGGGATAAAGGGAGAGCCTCCTGGAGAGGGGGATAACAGTCCCGATTGAAAATCGGGACGCAAGGGGGAGAACGTGGTTCTCCCACTTGGGAGGCTTGAACGGAGTGAGAGCCGACGGGGCAGTAGTTCAGTTGGGAGAACGCTTCCCTCGCACGGAAGAGGTCAGGGGTTCGAATCCCCTCTGCTCCACCAATTCCCAAAAAGAAAAGGGGTCAGAGTGATTAAATGTCCTAAATGCGGTTATGACAACAAGGATGAGGCATTATACTGCGGAATGTGTTACGAACCCTTCAGGAAAAGGAGTAGAGAGCCTGAATCCTCCGAATCTGGAAGACAAGACGTTGAAGAAAAAGGGCTGTCTTTGCAAAAAGATGTATGCACTAATCACCCAGACCGCCCGGCGCAGGGATTTTGCGCAGTCTGCCAACGCGATTTCTGTTTTGACTGTCTTCAGGAGAAAGACGGACAATTGGTTTGTGGCCAATGTTATGCAGGAGTAGTACCGGAAGGAATAAGATACAGGCAAAGAACTGCCTCGGAGGAGTACGGAATACCCACTCCACAAAAAGGATTCTTCCGCAAATGCTGGGAAATTGTTGTATATCCAGACAAATTTTTTACAGAATTGTCCCAGGAATCTGGCTTTGGCGCGCCGGTAAAGTTCTACTTGGGAGCGTTAGTCATAATTATTGGAGCAATTTGCCTACCAGTGCTCTTCCTGAAGCCAATGAGTTCTTCTGGCAGGGTAATGAATATAGGAATCCTGGCTCTTATATCTTTTATATTCGGATTGCTCATGCTCATCTGGCTTTTTATTCATGCGGGCATTTACCATATTTTTGTCGTGATTTTTGGTGGAAAAAGGGGCTACCAACAGACTTTTAATGTTATTGCCTACACAATTACAGCCGCTACTGTCTGGAGTATGGGGTTATATCTCCTCTTCTTTATTTTTGCTGGCGCTGACTTCTTATCCGCATTTTTTCTTTACGGCGCTCCTGACCCGGGTACAATTGTGGCCAAGTATTTGGCTGGTCAACTCAGAACTACTGCGATATTCTGGGGAATAGTCTACATTCTGTTCTGGGTTTATATGACCTTTTTTGTCGAGCTTAAAGGATTCAAGAAATTTCAAATTCTTAATACTGGTAAAGCTCTGGGTGTTGTAGTTTCTCCTTTGATTTTAGGGACTTTATTAAGTTTTCTTATTTATGGACGTAAAAAGGCAGAGGTATCTTATCACGGAAGATATAAGATAAAAGAAACCCATTGCCATATAGAAGGTCATAATGTCTTACCTGGTATTCGCACTGAAATATAGACCACAAATATTCGATGAAGTCGTAGGGCAGGAGCACGTCACTGAGACTTTAAAGAATGCCATTGTCTCAGGTAAAGTTGCCCACGCTTATCTCTTCTCAGGCCCCAGAGGTATAGGCAAGACGACCACTGCACGCATCTTAGCTAAAGCGTTGAATTGTAAAGAAGGCCCGACGCCCCAGCCCTGCAACAAGTGCACATCCTGTCTGGAAATTGCCAGAGGCAGTTCCATTGACGTTCTGGAAATTGACGGGGCATCGAACAGAGGGATTGATGAGATAAGGGCTCTAAGGGAGAACGTGAAATTTGCTCCCGCCTCCTCGCGATATAAAATCTACATTATCGACGAGGCGCATCAGATTACTCACGACGCTTTCAATGCTCTCTTGAAGACTCTGGAGGAGCCTCCCCGCCATATCGTCTTTATGCTGGCCACCACTCAGCCGGAGAGGATTCCACCCACCATTCTTTCCCGCTGCCAGAGGTTCGGCTTTAAACTGATTCCTCAGCGGAAAATCTTCGACAGGCTAAATTATATTGTTGGAAAGGAAAAACTGAAAATAGAAGAGGAGGCTCTTAATCTAATTGCCTACAGGGGAGAAGGGAGTCTCAGGGACGCCCAGAGCCTGCTCGACCAGGTTATCTCTTATGCTGGCGGGAAGAAGATAGGACTGGAGGAGACAAATTTCATTCTGGGTGTTCTTCCATTTGAGCGCCTGGTAGAATTCTCCGACCTGATCGCCGAGCACAAAGCCAGAGAGATTCTTTCCCTCATAGATGAGATAGCCGAATCCGGTTATAACCTCCACCAGTTTATCAAAGACCTGAGGCAGCACTTCAGAAATATGCTCCTTCTAAAAGTGGCGGGTGAGGATACGAAAATTTTGGAACTTCCAGACAAGCATCTGGAAATCCTTAGCGAAAAAGGAGGCCAGTTTACAGAAGAGAACCTGGTGCGGATTATTGACCTTCTTAGCAATACTTACGAATCTATGAAGTGGAGCGAGCAGCCGCGGCTGGTGATAGAAGTGGATATGTTCCGTCTCTGTCAACCGTATATCCCGATTGGAGAGATTATTGAGAGAATCGGGAAACTGGAAAAGTCGCTAACCCTGGAAGAGTCGAGAGGGGAGCCGCCAAAGGAAAAATATGTCCCCGAAGTGGAGAAAGCCCCTTCCCAAGTCAAAGAGAAGGAGAAACCGCTGGCAGGAAGGGTTTCGGAGATTGAGGAAATTAGGGAGCGCTGGGAGGAACTTCTCGAATCTGTCAGGAAACAGGATACTCCTCTCCACGCTTGCCTTATCGAGGGTCTGCCGCACCGTCTGGAGAGCAACGTCCTTTACCTCATTTTCCCCAAGAATTACAGCTTTCACAAGGACCGCGTAGAAAAAAAATCGAATATTGTTGAAGAAGCATTAAAGGGAATTTTGGGGAAAGAAATCAAGATAAAGTGCATAACCGGTGATACTAATGCTGCCTCTCGTTCCCCCGAGAAAGTTGAGGAAGAAATCGAATCAGCCCCTGAAGAGTTTCCGACAGAGCCTGAGCTGGAGCAGGAACTGCAAGCTCCTGGCCAGGAGCCAACTTTCAATTCCGAGGAAAAGAGAGAAGTTGAGCCAATTATAGAAAAGGTGCTCGAAATGTTTGAAGGAGAAATTGTGAAAGAAGAGCCTGAAGAAGAATAATTCTGGTGAAGTTAAATGCCTATCCATTCCAAATCTTTAGAGAGACTAATCTCAGCGTTACACCGTTTACCAGGCATCGGGCCGAAGAGTGCTCAGAGGTTAGCGTTCCATATATTGAAGAGTTCTAAGGCAGAGGCTAACGAGTTGGCTCAGGCTATTCTCGGGGCCAAGGAGAATATGAAAAGCTGTTCTGTCTGTGGCAATATCACCGACAGCGACCCTTGTGCTATATGTGATGATTCTACCAGAGATAGAAGCACCATCTGCGTGGTAGAACAGCCACAGGATATTTTCGTTTTTGAAAAGATGGGAGAGTATAAGGGAACGTACCATGTGCTTATGGGCGCACTTTCTCCCCTTGATGGGGTTGGCCCTGATGATTTAAAGATAAAGGAACTGGTTGCAAGAATTCAGAAGGGAAAAATTGCGGAATTGATAATTGCCACAAATCCGAATGCGGAAGGAGAAGCAACCGCCGCTTATCTCTCAAAGCTTATCAAACCTCTGGGAGTGAAGGTGACCCGACTGGCGCAGGGAATGCCTATGGGTGGCGACCTCGAATACGCTGATGAAGTTACTCTGGCTAAAGCCCTGGAAGGCAGGCGAGAGCTCTGAATCTACGATTATTCTTTTTGCAGTAGTGGAGAAGAGATTAAGAAGTCAGCCGTAGAGTGATTACAAGCAATCGGTATATCGTGAAGCACGGCGAGTCTGAGAACGGTCTTCACATCAACATCGTGCGGCTGAATGCTTAATGGGTCCCAGAAGAAGATAATAAGATCTGCCTTTTCTTCTGCTATCATAGTTCCCACCTGGGAATCTCCTCCCCAGGCACCGCTCAAAAGAAGGTGGACATTTAATCCCACTTCTTTTATTACTCGTTCCCCTGTCGCCCTGGTAGCGTATATTTCGAATTTTTCCAGTGTCCCCTTGTTGAATCTCGCCCATTCAACCATATCCTTCTTTTTAGCATCGTGGGCGACAAGTACAACAGTCTTCTTTTTCGTCATATTTCTGCTCCTCTCACCAAATGACCTCTTTATATCTTTTTTAATATAGCATATCTGACAAGAAATGACAATATATTTGACCTTTCTTGTAGTAGCAAAGCGCAAGCTTTGCTTCCATTAAGCAGAGCTGGCGCTCCGCAGCTACAACAAATATTGTCATTTTGCAATAAAAAATGAAGGAGGCGGTATATGAAGAAAGTTCTCGGCATTGTGGGAAGTCCAAGGAAGGGGGGCAATACTCACATTCTGGTTTCCGAAATTCTGAAAGGCGCCAGAGAAGCCGGCGCCAGGACAGAGTTATTACCTCTCGGCAAGTTGAAAATTGAAGAGTGCGACGGCTGCCATACTTGCTGGGAAACCGAAGTCTGCTGGATAAACGATGGAATGAAAGGAATCTATAAGAAACTTATGGAAAGTGACTGCATCGTTCTGGCCACGCCTATGTACTGGTTCGGACCGACTGTTCCAATGAAGGCATTTATAGACAGGCTGGTCTATTTCTGCTCTCCGAAAAACGAAGACAAGATAAAAGGAAAGGAAGTGGTTCTGGCCACAGTTTTTGCAGGCTCAGCTACCAGTGAGGCAACTCCTCTCCTGAAAATGCTAACAATGACCACAGACTATCTGGGAATGAAGCTAAAAGGAAAGATACTTGCACCCGGAGTAGGAGAAAAGGGCGCGATAAAAAAGAAGAAAAGGAAGTTGAAAGAAGCTTTCAATCTGGGCCGGGTAATCGGGACCCGTTAATGTTTCCTCTCCCCTTGGGGGAGAGGGTAAGGGTGAGGGGACAACATAAATCTTTTTGACAAAGAGAATATTTTTTGGTAAAATTGGCTGGGTTTTTGTCCAAAATTTGAGGCTCTGCTTCGTAGGGGTCAATTTATTGTAGGGGTCGGATTTATCCGACCAGCGGGTTTGATAAATCAAACCCCTACAATAAATATGTAGGGGCTCAATTTATTGAGCCCGTTTCCGAGGATTCGATAAATCGAACCCCTACAAAGGAGAAAAAAATGGCAAAACTAATAGAAGTAAGATTCCACGGCAGGGGAGGACAGGGAGCCAAGACAGCAGCCCAGCTTCTGGCAGAGACGGCTTTGGGTGGAGGTATGTACATTCAGGCATTTCCTGAATATGGTCCTGAAAGGTCAGGAGCGCCGATGAAGGCGTTCACCCGCATCAGCGATCAGCCAATAAATCTCCACTGTGGAGTAGTAAGTCCGGGTGTCGTGGTAGTAATAGACGCCACAATTATGGATACAGTAGATGTTGCCGAGGGCTTGGGAGATAAAGGTATCCTCATTGTGAATACAGAAGAGAAACCAGAAAAAATCCGCCAGAAGACAAAGTTCAAGAAAGGAAAAGTGTTTACTGTAAATGCCACTCAGATTTCCCTCGACACTCTGGGCAAGCCTATGCCCAATACCCCTATGCTGGGAGCATTGATAAAGGCAACGGGAATCATAAAAATGAAGGACCTGGAAGAGAATTTAAAGAAGAAGTTCCTGAAAAAGATTGGCGAGAAAGCAGTTAAGGGAAATATTGAAGCCATTGAGAGAGCTTATAACGAACTGGAATTTGGCTAATTCTGATAGGAGGATTTATGGAAGAGAAAGGCTGGAAGGAGATACCTATTGCTGGATTAATCGTTGAGGCAGGAAATGCTCAAGAATATAAGACAGGTGACTGGAGGACTTTCAAGCCAGTGAGGGATGTTGAGAAGTGCACCAATTGTCTCAACTGCTGGATATATTGTCCCGATTCATCAATCCTCGTATCCGAGGAGAAGATGACCGGTTTTGATTATGACCATTGCAAGGGCTGCGGCATCTGCGCCGAGATATGCCCTGTTAAGTGCATCGAAATGGTCAAGGAATAATGTAGGGGTTCAATTTATTGAACCCGTTGGAGATGTATTTGTAGCTGCAGAGCGCCAGCTCTGCTAAATCGGTAGCCGCAGGCTTGAGCCTGCGTCAGGCAAAGCTCGCTTTGCTGCTACAAAAAACATCACTACACAGTGGAGGACAAATAATGAAAGATAAATTAGCATTGACCGGAAACGAAGCAGTAGCCCACGCAATGCGCCAGATAAATCCTGATGTGGTAGCAGCCTATCCCATTACTCCCCAGACAGAGATTGTAATGGCATTTTCCCAGTTCGTTGCTGACGGATTAGTAGATACAGAGA
>Ga0315308_1000710_pt1 | contig 18877 bp, 17 predicted proteins | sample TDP3_MG_FD_203078 | JGI IMG/M metagenome (GOLD analysis project Ga0315308, IMG submission 203078) | Freshwater sediment microbial communities from Lake Towuti, South Sulawesi, Indonesia - TDP3 | ecosystem: Environmental > Aquatic > Freshwater > Lake > Sediment | place: Indonesia: South Sulawesi... | reverse complement strand
CTCAGTTAGACAAGACTTTCCCAACCATGGACTGCTCAATGTGCATACTAGCACCAAAAATGATAGACTGCTCCCACCATCCAAACGTTCAACTGCTAACATACTCCGAATTAAAAGGAGTCAAAGGCTCACCAGGAAACTTTGTTGTCACAGTTCTCAGAAAACCAAGGTTTGTCGACGAAACAAAATGCACGGGCTGCGGTATATGCGCGGATCACTGTCCCGTTGAAGTTCCCAATGAGTTCGACGAGCAGCTCGGAATGCGCAAGGCCATCTACATGCCCTTTCCTCAGGCAGTGCCAAGAGCCATGACAGTCGACAAGGTAAACTGTATCGAATGCGGACTCTGCCAGAAAATGTGTCAAGCCGGGGCAGTTGACCTCAAGCAGCAGGCTCAAGAGGCTGAGTTGAACGTTGGCGCAATCATAGTATCCATCGGTTTTGACATCTTTGATTCTTCCCAGATTCCAACTTATGGTTATGGACGCTACAAGAACGTTATTACGGCTCTGGAGCTGGAGCGGCTGCTCTGTGCCTCTGGTCCGACAGGTGGACATTTGATAAGGCCTTCTGATGGAAAAATACCTCGGAAAATCGCTTTCATACAGTGCGTTGGATCTAGAGACAGACGATTCGGGACTACATACTGCTCAAGCATCTGCTGCAAATACTCGGTTAAAGACGCTGTTCTGATCAAGGAACACGAACCGAACACAACAGTCAGCATATTCTACATTGACCTTCGAGCGTTTGGAAAGGGCTTCCAGGAATTCGTCAACAGAGCCAAGAGTGAATACGGCGTGCGCTTCATACGTAGTAGCCCTGGCGAAATCATGGAAGAACCTGCAACAAAGAACCTCGCAATATGGTATGAAGACACAGTAGCTGGAAGAATAGAGAACACGACGTTTGACTTGGTGGTGCTATGTCCAGCACTTGTGCCCCGAACCGACGCAAAAGAGCTTGCTAAGGTCTTAGGCGCCGAAGTTGACGACTACGGATTTTTCAAGGCGTCAAATATTCTCACCAATCCAGTGGACACCACTGTCCCCGGAATCTTCGTTTGCGGCTACTGTTTGGGACCAAAAACAGGCGATATTCCAGATTCTATAATGCAAGGAAGCGCGACGGCAGCCAGAGTGGCTGAGGTCTTGGAGAGAGTGTAGTTTATGGGTGAAGAAGAGCCACGGATTGGAGTTTTCATTTGCCACTGCGGTGTCAACATAGGCGGTGTAGTGAATGTTCCAGAGGTCGCTAAGTACGCAAAAACTCTTCCAAACGTTGCCTACGCTGAAGACAACATCTACACGTGTTCTGAGGCAGGTTTAGCCTCAATTAAAGAAGCCGTAAAAAAGCACGGTCTCAACAGAGTGATCGTGGCTTCTTGCACGCCCAGAACGCATGAACCATTGTTCAGGTCGGCTTGCAGAGAGGCTGGGTTAAACCACTACTTGTTTGAGATGGCAAACATACGGGAACAGTGCAGCTGGGTTCACGCTCATCAACACGAGAAGGCGACAAAAAAGGCGAAAGACATAGTTAGGATGGCTGTTGCAAGGGCTACATGGCTGTCCTCTCAAGAAGAACCTGAACTTGATATCAAAGACACCGCCCTCATCATCGGCGGCGGCATCGCTGGAATGACAGCCGGGCTGACCCTTGCCAACCAAGGCTTCAAGGTTTACTTGGTTGAGAAAGAACCCGAATTAGGCGGAAACCTTCGAAGTCTTCATAAATTGTATCCAACTATGCAAGATACAACCGAGTTCTTAGACCCTACTGTAAAAGCAGTGAGCACACACAAGAACATTGAAACGTTGACTTCAACCACAGTGGCAGATGTCAAGGGTTACGTTGGAAACTTCAAAGTTACGCTCGCCAAAAACGGTGAAAAGAGAGAAATCGAGGTCGGAACCATAATTGTTGCCTGCGGTGCAATGAGTTACACACCGCCCAAGGGGCTCTACCAGTTCGGAGTCTATCCAAACATTGTGACACAATTAGAAATGGATGAGCTACTGAGGAACGGAAAAATCGAGAAGCCGCCTGAAAGAGTTGTTATGATACAGTGTGTGGGAGCCAGAAAGGGTGAAATTCGCGCCATGGACCTTGCTGGTTTTCCCAAGTCTGACACTGCACGGTTGTTGGCGAAGATTCTCAAAGCCAAGAAAGAGGAAGGCTGGCCCTACTGCTCTAAGATTTGTTGCATGAACGCCATCAAAAACGCCATACTTATAAAGGAGAGGTTTCCCGAAACAGATGTCATAATCCTGTACGGCGACGTCAGAGTCTACAAGGAATACGAAGACTTCTACTCAATAGCACGTGAGAACCAAGTTAAATTCGTGAAACACATCGAAGAAGTGACACCAGAAATTTCGCAAGGACCTGAGGGCAAACTAGCCGTAACAGCGTACGACGCTTTGTCAGGCAGGGAAATGACGCTTCCATGTGACTGGGTTGTTTTGTCAACGCCACTGATTCCCCACAAGGAAGAGGTGATTCTGGCAAGAATGCTCAAGATACCCATAAGTTCAGATGGCTTCCTAATGGAAGCTCACGTGAAACTCAGACCCGTCGACACGCAGATGGACGGAATATTTCTCGCAGGCGTAGCGTCTGGACCAAAAGACGTGCCAGAATCAATAATTTCAGCCAAGGCTGCGGCTGCACGAGCAGCTACGCTTATGGCTAACAAGAAAATGAGAACAGAAGCACTCACTTCAGTGGTAGACGAGGAACAATGCATCGGCTGCGGTCTCTGCGAGGAAATCTGTTCATACGGCGCCCATTATCTCGAGGAGGGAAAGTCTCACACCATAGCTGCTCTTTGCCGAGGATGCGGAGCATGTGCCGCCGAGTGTCCCAGAAGAGCCATAACTATGCAACACTTCACGGATGAGCAAGTTCTGGCACAGGTTAAAGCAGCGTTAACGGAGGAAGCATAGATGGAAGAAGCCAAAGTGGAAGCGGAATTCGAGCCTGTCATCTTGGCTTTCTGCTGCAACTGGTGCAGCTACGCAGGCGCAGATTTGGCTGGGACGAGCCGCTTTGAATACCCAACAAACGTGAGAATCATTAGGGTGATGTGCAGCGGGCGAATAGACCCAACGTTCATTCTCTCCGCCTTCAGATGGGGCGCCGACGGCGTGCTCATAACTGGATGCCACCCAGGCGACTGCCACTATGTTCAAGGAAACTACATGATGGAGAGACGATTCGCATTCCTAAAAGAGGCGCTTGGACACCTAGGGATTGAACCGGAAAGGCTCAGACTTGAATGGATTTCAGCAGGCGAAGGCGAAAAGTTTGCAGCCTTGATTCGAGACACAACACAAAGAATCAAGCAGCTGGGTCCAAACCCCTTAAAGACAGCCTAATCATAGAGGTGACAGTTGCAGTGGGAGAAGCCGAGTCGGAATTCGAGCCTCTCATTCTGGCTTTCTGCTGCAACTGGTGCAGCTACGCAGGCGCAGACCTAGCTGGAACAGCTCGAATCTCTTACCCACCCAACATAAGGATTATACGGGTTATGTGCTCTGGCATGGTACATCCAGCCCTTGTGATGGACGCCCTCTCCAAGGGTATAGACGGTGTTCTCATTGCTGGTTGCCACCCAGGCGATTGCCATTACACCGACGGAAACATAAAGACAGAGCGCCGCTTCGAAGCGATGCAAGTTATGATGGAAGACATGGGCATCGAAACCGAACGCCTGCGCCTAGAGTGGGTCTCCAGTGGCGAAGGAGAAAAATTCGCCCGAGTCGTCCGAGAAATGACTGAACAACTCAAGAAGATAGGTCCAAACCCGTTCAAGCCGAGGTAAAAAATCATGCCCAAAACCGATCAGCGTGGACGAAAACGAGCTGCAAAGCCTAGAAGACGCGCTGAAAAACGACCGGTTCCAGTTCCTGCCCTCCCTAAGCCACTGCCTAAACCTTTTATATCCAGGCCCATGGTGTGGAAAGAAGGAGAAGAGCCGAGAATCGGGGTTTTCATCTGCCACTGTGGAGTCAACATTGGAGGTGTGGTCAATGTCCCTGTGGTTGTGGAATACGCTAAGACATTGCCTAATGTTGTCTACAGTGAAGACAACATTTACACGTGTTCTGAGGCGGGTTTAGCCTCAATTAAAGAAGCCGTAAAAAAGCACGGTCTCAACAGAGTGATCGTGGCTTCATGTACACCTAGAACACACGAACCATTGTTCAGGTCAGCTTGCCAAGAAGCGGGATTAAACAAGTATTTGTTTGAGATGGCCAACATCCGTGAACAGTGCAGTTGGGTGCATTCTCACGAACCTGATAGGGCTACTGAAAAGGCTAAGGATGTTGTGAGGATGGCTGTTGCTAGGGCGACTTGGCTGCAGCCGCAGGAAGAACCCGAGATAGACATAAGGGACTCAAGCCTTGTAATCGGCGCTGGCATAGCTGGAATAACGGCAGCGCTGAGCCTTGCAGACCAAGGCTTCAAGGTTTACTTGGTTGAGAAAGAACCCGAACTCGGCGGAAACTTACGAAGGCTTCACAAGCTCTATCCCACTATGGAAGATGCTTCCGAAATTCTGAACCCAGCTCTTGAAGCAGTGAAGGCTCACAAGAATATTCAGCTTTTAACCTCAACAACAATAACCGATGTTAAAGGTTACGTTGGAAATTTTCAAGTCTCTGCCTCAAAGAACGGCGAAAAAATCGGATTCGAAGTAGGCACCATCATTGTGGCGTGTGGTGCCCTAAACTATCGACCGCCAGAGGGACTCTACCAATATGGAGTTTATGACAAAGTCGTTACGCAACTTGAAATGGACCAACTGCTTAACAAGGACGCGGTTGAGAACCCTGAAAGAGTTGTCATGATACAGTGTGTAGGCTCTAGAAAGGGAGAAATCCGAGCGTACGAACTTGAAGCCTTCACCATGTCTGACACCTCCCGCCTGCTCAGGAAAATTCTTAAGGCAAGAAAAGAAGAGGGCTGGCCCTACTGCTCCAGAATCTGCTGCATGAACGCCATCAAAAACGCCATACTTATAAAGGAGTTGTCGCCCAAAACTGACGTCATCATCCTCTACAGCGACCTCCGAGTTTACAAGGAATATGAAGACCTATACTCCAAGGCGCGTGACCTTGAAGTCAAATTCATAAAGTTCATTGAGGAAGCCGGACCCGAAATCACCCAAACCCCGGATAAGAAACTGCTTGTTTCCGTTTACGACATGCTCGCTGGTCATGAAGTTAAGCTCACGAGCGACTGGGTGGTATTGTCGACACCACTTATTCCACACAAAGATTCCATAATTCTGGCACGAACACTCAAGATACCCTTGAGTCCCGATGGCTTCCTGATGGAAGCGCACTTGAAGCTCAGACCCGTCGACACGCAGATGGACGGAATATTCTTGGCAGGGGCAGCCACTGGACCGAAAGACGTTCCAGAGTCTATAGTTTCGGCGAAGGCCGCAGCTGCCAGAGCCGCCATTCTGATGGCTAACAAGAGACTGAGAACAGAAGCCATAACGGCTGTTGTAAATCCCGACTTGTGCCGAGGATGCGGCAGATGCGAGGAAGTATGTGAATTCAAAGCCATCGAGCTCGTCGAGGTTGCCCCAAAAGTCGTGAACGCCCGAGTTAACGAAATCTCTTGCAAGGGCTGTGGCACGTGTTCCGTCACCTGCCCAACTGGAGCCATAACAATGAGGCACTTCAACGAGAGGCAAATCAACGCCATGGTGGAGGCTGCTATCCCACAGAAGTGATGAGGAGAGTTTGATCTGTGTCAGAGTTTGAACCAAAAATTGTTGGGTTTCTGTGCAATTGGTGCGGCTACGCTGGCGCAGATTTGGCTGGAACCAGTCGACTCTCCTATCCAACAAACATCAGAATAATACGACTGATGTGCAGTGGCAGGGTAGAACCAGTGTTCATACTGAACGCCTTTGAAAACGGTGCAGACGGAGTCCTAGTCGCAGGTTGTCATCCAGGCGATTGTCACTACAGAGCGGGAAATAACTACGCTGAGAAACGGGTTGAAAAGACCAAAAAGCTTCTAGACCTTTTAGGGATAGGCTCCGACCGACTGCGCCTAGAATGGATCTCTGCCGCTGAAGGAGAAAAATTCGCATCAGTCATAAAGGACTTCACCGAAAAGTTGCGTAGTAAAGGACCCAGCCCGTTTGGAAGAGAACTCGAAGTTACACCTGTTCAGCACGACGCAACCGAGTCAATTCACGACATTTTGAAGCGAACAAAGGCTCTGTACTGTCAAGAATGCGGCAAGTGTTCGAGCAGTTGCCCAATAACAAGGCTTGACCCGTTGTATTCTCCACGGTTAGCTGTTGAAAAAGCCCTGATGGGACTTGAAGACGCCGTCTTAACAGACAAAGGCTTATGGTCGTGCTTAACCTGTTACCTCTGCCGTCAGAGATGCCCTCTAGACATTGAATACGACGAACTAATTCGAACATGCAGGTCCAAAGCCGCAGCCAACGGCATTGTGGGTAACTGCTCCCACGAAGGCGTGCTTTATTCTCTTTCAAGATTAATGGCAAACCCTGAGACCAAGCAAAATCGCTTGGACTGGGTTCCGCAAGAAGCAGAAATATCAAAGACTGGAGACATTTTGTACTGGGTCGGTTGCCTGCCATACTTCAATGATATCTTTGACGACATCGGCGTGAAAAGCATTGAAATCGCTCAGAGCATGTTGAAAATTCTGAATGCTGCTGGAATAAAGCCCGTTGTGCTGGAGAACGAGAAGTGCTGTGGCCACGACCTCTCCTTTGCTGGCGATACAGAGAGCTTTGAAAGGTTAGCCAAGATGAACATGACTGCTTTAAAGAAGAGTCGCGTGTCGACTGTTGTGACAACATGCCCCGAATGCTACCGAACTCTCAAAACGGACTACGCTGAATTGTTTGGCAAGCCCAAGTTTGAGGTATTACACGCGTCTGAATTTCTAACCACCCTGATTGACAACGGCAAGATCAAGTTCAATGGAAAGCTCAGCATGAAAGTTTCTTATCAAGACCCGTGTAGGTTGGGCAGGCACATGGGTGTTTACGAAGCGCCTCGCAAGGTTATCGCAAGTATTCCAGGCGTAGAACTCGTGGAGATGGAGAGGAACCGAGAAAATGCCCTCTGCTGCGGTGTCAGCGCATGGATGGGCTGCGGCAGACACTCAAAACAAATGCAGATAGAACGATTGGCAGAGGCTAAGGGCACAAAAGCCGACCTGCTGGTGACCGCTTGTCCCAAGTGTCAGATTCACCTAAACTGCGCCCTGAGCGAGAAAATGCCTGTGAAAAAAGAGGAAGTAGCCATAGAAACATGTGACCTCTCCGTCCTAGTGGCGAGAGCCCTGAACTTGACACAGACACCCCACATAGTAGAGATGATCAAAAATGAGTGAGAAACCCTCGGTCCTGGTCATTGGCGGCGGAATTGCTGGAATACAGGCATCCTTGGACCTCGCGGGACGAGGGTTCCAAGTCTACCTTCTAGAGGAGACACCTACTATTGGGGGAAGAATGGCTCAACTGGACAAGACTTTTCCAACAATGGACTGCTCTATCTGCATCTTAGCGCCCAAAATGATGGAATGCTACCGCCACCCCAACATAAAACTGCTCACATATTGTGAACTCAAAGAAGTTAAAGGGTCAGTCGGTAACTTCCAAGTGAAAATCCTTCAAAAACCCAGATACGTCGACGAAACAAAGTGCACCGGATGCGGTGTCTGTGCCGAACACTGTCCCATTGAGGTGCCCAACGAGTTTGACATGGGGTTGGGCATGCGAAAAGCGATTTACATGCCGATGCCTCAAGCCGTGCCCAGATGCATGACCATGGACAAAGAAAACTGCATCGACTGCAAACTCTGCACCAAGATTTGCAGAGCGGGAGCGGTTGATTTTCAACAACAGCCAAGGGACATTGACTTGAACGTGGGTGCAATAATTATCGCAACGGGCTTCAATCAATTTGATCCTTCGGAGATAGTTGAATACGGTTACGGAAAACAAAAAAATGTACTGACCGCTCTGGAGTTCGAACGCTGGGTGTGTGCGTCTGGTCCTGTTGGTGGACACCTTCTGAGACCAGCCGACGGTGGCATACCTAGAAAAATAGCCTTCATTCAATGCGTCGGCTCTAGAGGGTTGAAGTTTGGTGCTCCGTTTTGTTCGAGTGTGTGTTGTATGTACGCCACCAAAGAGGCGCTCATCATCAGAGAACACGCCCCAAACGTTCAAGTTTACATTTTCTACAATGAACTAAGAGCATTTGGAAAGGGCTTTCAAGAATTCGTCAACAGAGCCAGAGACGAGTACGAAGTAAAATACATAAGAAGTCGACCAGGCGAAATCCGAGAAGACCCAGAGACAAAGAGTCTCACCATATGGTACGATGATACGCTCACAAGGGAGATTAAATCTCTCAGCGACGTTGACCTAGTCGTGTTGTGTCCAGCTCTTCTTCCACGAGAAAGCAACAAAAAGTTAGCTGAGATTACAGGCATTGAACTCGACAACTGCGGTTTCTTCAAAGTGACGCATCCACTATTCGCCCCAGTTGATTCCACGGTTCCGGGAATCTACGTCTGCGGGTACTGCCAATCTCCGAAAGACATCCCAGACTCGGTGGCACAGGCCAGTGCTGCAGCAGCGAGAGCAGCCGAAGCGCTTGCGTTGGCGCAAGTACAGCGCATAGGAGGAGGGACGTGACTACGGCGCTGCCACAGGAAGAAAAACCGAAGGTTGGCGTGTTCATCTGTCACTGCGGCATCAACATAGGCGGCGTGGTCAACGTTCCTCAAGTTGTCAAGTACGTTCAAACGTTGCCAAACGTCGCCTACGCCGAAGACAACATCTACACGTGTTCAGCTGAGGGGATAGACAAAATTAAAGCAGCCATAAAAGAACACAACCTAAACCGAGTTGTTGTTGCTTCTTGCACTCCGAGAACACACGAGCCGCTTTTCCGTGGGGCATGCGTAGACGCAGGCGTAAATCCCTACCTGTTCGCGTTTGCAAACATTCGTGAACACTGCTCGTGGGTTCACATGCGTGAACCTGGAAAAGCCACGGAAAAAGCCAAGGACATAGTGAGGATGGCGGTTGCGAGAGCTTCGTTTCTCAAGCCGCAAGAAGAGTCTGAAGTACCAGTTGACCCAACAGCCTTGGTTATAGGCGGTGGCATTTCTGGTATCACATCTGCCTTGTGTCTGGCAAATCAAGGTTTCAAGGTTTATCTGGTTGAGAAAGAGCCCGAACTGGGCGGCATGCTGAGGAAAATTTACAAGTTGTATCCAACAGATGAAGAGGCATCTAAGGTTTTAGAGGCTTCCATCAACGCTGTGATGAGTCACAAAAACATCAACACGCTTATGTCCACTAACATAAAGAGTGTTGACGGTTACATTGGCAATTTTGAAGTGACTGCTATCAAAGATAGTGTGGAAAACAAGTTCAAGGTTGGCACCGTAATCATAGCCACAGGTGCCGCTGAATTCAAGCCTGTTGGTATGTATGGTTATGACACGTACGACCGAGTTCTCACGCAAGTGGATTTGGAAAAGGTTCTTCAAAGCGGAAAGTCGGATATGGACAAGTTTTTTAATCCTCAAAGGGTTGCCATGATTCAATGCGTTGGAGCTAGAGAGGAGAAGCCGCCTAGAGCTTATTGTTCAAGAATCTGTTGCATGGTTGCTGTCAAGAACGCCATGCTCATAAAAGAATGGTATCCTGACTCTGAGGTTTACATAATATACCAAGACATGCAGACTTATGGAAAAGACTATGAGGACCACCACAGAAAGGCTCGCGAAGCAGGAGTCAAGTTCATTAACTACACCAAGGAGACGCCGCCAACAGTTGTGCCTCTTCCAGACAATAGGCTCAGGGTTACTGTTTACCATGCTCTTCTTGGCGAAAAACGGGAACTAGACTGCGACCTAGTCGTGCTCTCAACACCCCTTGTGCAGCAGGAGACCGCCAAAGAACTCTCCAAGACACTCAAAGTTCCATTAGGACAAGACGAATTCTTCCTAGAAGCGCATGTTAAACTCCGCCCAGTCGACTTCGCAACAGACGGCATATACGTCTGCGGCACCGCTCACGGTCCCAAAGACATCGGAGAAAGCATATCCCAAGCCTATGCGGTTTCGTCTCGAGCCGCCAGTCCAATGGCAAACAGAAAGGTGAGAACCGAAGCCATAACAGCGGTTGTGGACAGAGACCGATGTGTCGGCTGCCGCATGTGCGAGAAACTCTGTCCCTTCGGAGCCCATCGCATCGAAGAAGGAAAATCAACAGTGATAGATGCACTCTGCAAGGGTTGCGGCGTTTGCGCTGCTGCTTGCCTACGCCGAGCGATAACGATGAGGCACTTCACAGACGACCAGATCATGGCTGAGATCAAAACAGCCTTCTTGACAGAAGCACCTGTGCCGCCAACAACTCCTAAGTTAGAAGGAGGAGTGTAGAATGACTGAACAGTTTGAGCCTCGCATCCTTGGGTTCTTATGCAACTGGTGTAGCTACGCCGGCGCCGACTTAGCTGGCGTAAGCCGCATTTCCTATCCGACCAACATAAGGATTATTCGCACAATGTGCAGCGGAAGAGTCGACCCACTCCATGTTTTAGAGGCTTTTCGACAAGGCATAGACGGAGTTCTTGTAACCGGGTGTCACCCAGGCGATTGTCACTACATAACTGGAAACTACGCGTGTGAAAAGAGAGTAAAGTTCCTGAAAGAGGTTTTAGCGCAGGTCGGTATAGACCCCAGAAGACTCCGCTTAGAATGGGTTTCAGCCTCTGAAGGTGGAAAATTCGCCAAAATCGTCAAGGAAATGATTGAGGAAGTTAGAAAACTCGGACCCAGCCCCTTGAGAAAAGAACTTCAGGAGAGTGCACCCCAATGACCAAGGCAGGCTTAGTTATAGGCGCCGGCATAGCTGGGGTTCAAGCCGCCCTCGACCTAGCGGATCAGGGCTTCACGGTTTACGTTGTAGAGAAGAACCCCAGCATCGGGGGCAGAATGGCACAGTTGGACAAGACCTTTCCAACCCTTGACTGCGCAGCCTGCATCATGACGCCCAAGATGGTGGACGCTGGAAGACACCCAAACATAAAGCTGCTCACATATTCTGAGGTGAAAGAAGTCCGCCGTGAAGGAGAGAACTTTAGGGTCAAAATTCTCAAAAAGTCAAGATACGTTGACGAAAAGAAGTGCACTGGTTGCGGAGCGTGCGCTCAACTCTGCCCAGTGGAAATCCCTAACGAATTCGACGAGAGAATGGGCTTAAGAAACGCCATCTACGTTCCCTTTCCCCAAGCTGTTCCTCTCATATACACCATCGACAAGGAACACTGCCTTGAATGTGAACTCTGCCAAAACGTGTGTATGGCTGGAGCCATTAATTTACAGCAGCAGACAGAAGAGATTGAGGTTCAAGTTGGGGCAATCATTGTTACAACAGGTTTCAACCTTTTTGACGCCGGAAAAAAGGAAGAATATGGCTTCGGCCTCTACGACAACGTGATTACGGGTCTAGCCTTAGAGCGGCTCTTGAGCGCTTCAGGACCAACCGGAGGTCACGTGGTTAGGCCTTCTGATGGAAAAATACCCAAGAAGGTTGCGTTTATTCAGTGTGTGGGTTCTCGAGACGAGAAGTCTGGAAACCTCTACTGCTCCAGAGTGTGCTGCATGTACGCAACTAAAGAGGCTGAGTTGGTGAAGGAACACGTCCCAGGCGTCGACGTAACCATTTATTACATGGACATTCGAGCCTTCGGCAAAGGATTCGAAGAGTTTTATCAGAGAGCCAAAGGCGAATTCGGCATCAAATACGTCAAGGGAAGAGTAGCCGAAGTGCTGGAAAACCCAGCAAACAGCAACCTGTTCATACGTGCAGAAAACATCGAGTCGGGTGAACTAATCGAAGACGAGGTTGACATGATTGTCTTGTCAACGGGCCTCGTTCCAGCTGCAACAAACGATTTTGAGAAAATTCTGCCACTTAAGATGGGCGACGACAACTTCTTCGTAACCGTCAATCCAAAAATTGACCCAGTGACAACAACCATAGAAGGCGTGTTCATAGCTGGTGTGGCTGAGGGCCCCAAGGACATTCCAGACTCGGTGGCGCAGGCTAGCGCCGCGGCTATGAAGGCGTCGATTCTTCTGAGGGAGTAAAGGAGGATAAAGGGCATGTCTGATAAAGAGGAACCTAGAATTGGCGTGTACATATGCCATTGCGGCGTCAACATAGCAGCCACGGTTGACGTTGAGGATGTCGCAAAATACGCGGAAAGACTGCCCAACGTCGTTTTAGCGAAACATTACATGTACATGTGCTCGGCTCCGGCTCAGGCGATGATTAAGAATGACATCAAGGAACAAGGGCTCAACCGGGTCATAGTTGCGTCTTGTTCACCACGAATGCATGAACTGACATTTAGAAGGGTTGTTGAAGAAGGAGGGTTAAACCCCTACCTCTTTGACATGACAAACATCCGAGAGCACTGCTCTTGGGTTCACTCAGAAGAGCCACAGAAAGCAACAAAAAAAGCTAAAGACCTTATCCGAATGTCGGTCGCCAGAGCCGCGCTCTTGGAGCCGTTGCAGAAAAGAGTTGTTGAAGTGACGGTTAGAGCCCTTGTTATCGGCGCTGGCATCGCTGGTCTGCGAACCGCCCTAGACTTGACTGAGAGAGGGTTTGAAGTGTATCTGATAGAGAAGGAGCCAAACATTGGCGGCAGAATGGTGCAGTTGAACAGAGTTTATCCAACGGGTGATTATGCGTTAGACCTGCTGAAACCATTGATGAACACGGTTGTTTCTAACCCCAAAATCAAGTTGTTGACAAATTCCAAGCTAACAGCTCTGGACGGATACATAGGAAACTTCAAGGCTAAAATTCTCACAAACCCTAGGCACGTCAATGAACAGTGTGACGCCTGCGGTAAATGCGAAGCTGTGTGTCCCATTGAAGTCTCGAATGAATTTGACTTCGGTCTTAGCAAGAGAAAAGCCATATACCTTCCATTCTCAGAAGCGATACCCCACACGTATATTGTTGACGACGTCAACTGCAACAAATGCGGAAAATGTGTTGAGGCTTGTGACAAAGGCGCAATAAACCTGCAAGAGCGGCCAAAGGAATCAGAAGTGGATGTGGGAACAATCACCGTGGCTATTGGCCACGACTTGTACGAGCCTCCAAAAGGTGAATTTGGTTATAAAGTCTATAAGAACGTTATAACAACGGGGCAGTTGGAAAGGCTTCTCAACCAAAACGGACCGACAAAGGGACAGTTGCTACATGACGGAGTCCCGCCGGAGCGTGTAGCGTTCATTTCATGTGTTGGCGGACGACAAGAACCTGGAATCTATCAGCCGATTGATAAAGACCGTCCGCTCAATCGTTACTGCTCCCGAGCCTGCTGCATGACTGGACTTAACAACGCTCTGGAAATCAAAGAGAAGTATCCCAAAACACGGGTTTATTACATTTACCGAGACATTCGAGCGTTTGGAAAGGGACACGAAGACTACTATCGAAAGGCTGGGGAAGTTGGTGTCATTTTCATCAAATATAAACCTGAAGCACCGCCTGTGGTCTCAGGCGAACTAGGTTCTACTATGGTTACAGTGCAGGACATGCTTACCAGCAACGAAACGTTAGCCATCCCTGCTGACTATGTGGTGCTCAATGTGAGCATGGTTCCAAGGGCTGAGGCTCTGGAGGTTCAGGGCTTGCTGAAAATTGCGAAGGGCGTAGAAGGCTTCTTCACTGAAGCTCACGCCAAACTCAGACCACTTGACTCGCCAACAGACGGCATCTTCTTGGCTGGCACGGCTCAGGGTCCGAAGGACATAACCGACAGCGCGGCTATGGGAAGCGCTGCGGCTGCCAAGGCTTCGGTGCCTTTAGCAAAGGGTAAGGTTGAACTTGAACCCGTGGTTGCTCACATTGAATTGGACAAGTGTGACGGATGCGCTATGTGCGTTGAGCCATGCACCTTCAAAGCCATTAGCATTGAGGAGCGCAAAGAAGGCGATGAGGTTAAGAAGCGAGCTGTTGTGAACGAAGCCCTTTGTAAGGGTTGTGGCGCGTGCGCTGCCACGTGTCCACCTAAAGCAATATATGTTAAGCATTTCACATTAGAGCAGATAGGCGCCATGATAAACGCGTTGTTAGCCGAATAAGAACGGGAGGACAATTCAGTTTGAGCGAAAAGAAGAAACTGGCGAAAAAGACGGATGCAGCGATAGAAGCGTTCAAGACAGAACGGCTCCGATGGGTGCTCGGAATATCGCAGGTTGGACCCAAGGTGGATGAACAAAAGTACAAGGCAGCCTCGTCTAAGATAATGAAGGACGAGATGGAACGCCAAATGATAATAGGCGAAATAAAGGAGAAGGGCCCACAAACAATAAAAGAGATTGCCGAAGCTACGAAGATTAGTCCCAAAGAAGTACTTAGGCACATTATCGCTTTGAGAAAGATTGGCGCAGTCTCTGAGGCTGGCGAAAAAGAAGACGGATACCTCTACAAAGTCGGTTGAAAATCGCGCATTATTCTCTTTCCATACTCTCGTGCGCGCAATTAAACCTCTTTTATTGCGGCTTTAACCTTCGCCGCCATTTCTGGAGAGATTTTACTTATGCCGTGCACGGTTTTGGCGTGTTCTGCGACCTTCTTCATGAGTTCCTCCTCAGTGTTGGCTTTGATCACTCCATCGCAATCCACTCCGATATCTCGGCATCGTAACATCTTAGTCATGTTTATCCCTTCCTTTCGACGTACTTCGAAGGTTTCTCTGATTATTCGAGCCGCAGTCTGAGCTTCCTTGACAACTTCTTTATCGCTCAGGGGATCCCGTATAATGCCTTCGGGAGGTGCAAAAGCCACAGGTTCTAGATGTCTTATCCTACATTCTCTCCGAAATTTGCAGGGGAAAGAGCCTTGAGCAACGATCTTGGCTATCGGTATCATACGCAAGGCGCGAAACAAGTGCTCGATCTCTTCTGCAACAGCCTTTCCATCCTCTACAGTGTTGCATACTGCTATGGATACGCCCAGCTTACCCATCATAAGGGGCTTCTCCTGTAATGCACAATGGTTTAGCGCGAACAATCTCTCAAGGAAGGTTTTGGTCCTGGCATTGGCAAAACCGTAGGAGGGATATGCGCCGATTACCAACGCATCGGTTTCTAGGAGCTTCGGCCTTATCTTCTGAAAATCATCCCTTATTATGCACTGATTGTTAAGCTGGCATGGAAACACTTTTCCCCATTTAGGGTCATTTACCATGCACCCGTCACACGGATTGATTTTGCACATGGAAAGCTTGATGAACTCTGACTTCAACCCTGTTGAATCCAGCACCAGTTTGACCAAGCGATCGGTGTTGCTATTCTTGACGGGGCTTCCAGAGATTCCCAAAATCTCAACCATAATTCCACCTTAAAAACCACTGATCATCAATGATGTTTGTATTGTTTTATATTTTTTGGGTTTGGGTTTGGAATATTGCCAAGGACGTCAGTGATATTGAAACCCAAAAGATTTTCATCGGGACCCAAACACTACGTCTTCATTGTCGGACAAAACAGACGATACAAACGTCCATATCGTAACAGTTCCTCAATGTGGTGCCACAAAGACTTTTTGCTGTGCCACAACTAAGACGAGGCGTCTTCGTTGAGCCTCGAACAACGGACGAGTTCTATGTTTGCTTTTCCCTTTCTACAGTTTTTCTATGCAGTCTGGATGTATGTCGCCTGGATAGTCGTGGTGATACAAGTAGATTTTGTTTTCTTCCAAGTCTACTTCCACTCGGTCGTGGGCTCTCTGCCGAGTCAGCAGGTTTGAATAACTGTCGTAATCGGAAATCTGAATGGTCTTGAGCGTCTTCTCCTCAGTTCTAAGCGGTTTATCACAAACTTCACAGAGCTTCTCTACGACACGTATCTCGGTAAACGTCTTGCCTTTCATCTCCTCATAACTCACTGTTGACAACGCCCTTTTCAAAACGTGTCACTTCTAACTAATGAGAAACAGTAAACGCTAATCAGTCTTTCTCTTTGAAGGCGCCTTTCTAGCAAGCGTTAGCGCCATTTCAGCTGCTTTTGGCAGTGCCTGCTTCACTGAATCAGACAGCCCTGGACTTACAGCGTCTGGTATCTGCTCAGCTTGACACGCCAGAATGACAACGTCAACGTTCATCTGGTCTCGCAGTTCCTTCAACAGGTTTGTTGCTGGAAACAGGTGCATTGAGAAATCGGTGATTTTGTTCGCTGGCAAGTCATCTATTGACAACTCGAAGATTTCGCCTGGCTTTCTCTTCACGTCAACCGCGTCGAAAACAATTATTTTTTCAGGCTTCTCTTGACTCAAGGCAACTGTGAAAAGAACGTCGCCCGCTCCGATTCCCACGTCCATAACGTAAACGTCGTCTGGAATCTTGCAGTTTTTTAGCAGGTAGTCAGCCGCTGCTGGACCGAAACCGTCGTCGCCGAACAAGATGTTGCCAACTCCTAGAATCAGGACACGTTTCTTGACGTACTCTGGCACGGTTTCCTCGGACATCGTGATTCTCGCCTGCACGTTCTCTGGTGTGTGAATTTGATAATTGTATGAGTAAAAACTAGTAAATCATATATTTGGTTTCTCATTCTCTATTTTTTTGGGGACAGTTATGAGCTTCGCAGTTAAGGGAACGCAGTATCGGGTGAGCACACCCAACCTCGAAAGCATCCAAGATTTCCCATACACATTCAAGTGGGCTAAACTACCAAGCAAAACTGTAGCCATATCTAGGGTCATAGTAACACTCATAAATCCCATTGAAAAAAGCGAGACTGAAATAGTTTTCAGCGTGTTCAGTGCTGCAGAGAGTTTTAGCAGAACCTTTCACACAGTCAGCGACATCTTAAGGGCTTGTGACCAAGTTGAGACCCAGACCATAGTCAAAGAATCCGTGTCAAAGTTTTATTTTGACATAAAGCCTCCTGTGATTTTGGCAAACAGAAACGACCGCATTGAACTCCACGTTAAGAGGAAACCAAACCTTGCCCAAGAGAATTACGCCATGTGCGAGGGCTGGATGAACGAAACAGAAGAAGTAACAGTGAGAGAAATCTTGCGCCCAGCAATCGACGTGAAGGAAGACACCTTGGTGAGCGAAGCCGCAAAGTTGATGGCCAAACACAGAGTTGGCTATCTGCTAGTGAGGAGGGATGAAGACGCCTTACTAGGTCGTACCGCTGGCATAATCACCGAAGCTGACGTGCTTGAGAAGGTTCTAAGCGAAGGACTCAACCCTAAAAAGATTCCAGTGAAAGACGTCATGACCACTCCGATAATCACGGTGGACAGCAAGACAAGCTTGGACGACGCCATAGAAATGATGATTAAAAAGAATATTCGAAGGCTTCCTATAGAGGAAAGGGGAAAAATCATCGGTATAATCGTCGATAGAGATATAGTGAGAGCTGTTCCAATCTATTTCAGAGGTGCATCGAAGAAACGCATATTCTTCCCAGAATAACTAAAAAAGCCTTTGAGCTCACATGGGGGCTGATTCCAGTTGAAATTTTTTCTTAAGATGCATTGAGCAATGAGAGGTTTCTTAGAAAATTTTGAATTTCTTCGTTTGCTTTCGTGATGGTTTTTATGTCTCGTTGTCCTTTCTCGGTTAGTTCATAGACCCTTTTTCGTTGGTTCCAAACGCCCTTTATGAAACCGTCTCTTTCCAGAGAGTACAGTAAGGAATATACGGTGCCTGAACTAACCAGGGTGCCAAATCTTTTGTGAATGAGAGCGATTACATCGTAGCCGCTTAGAGAGTCTTTTTTCATCTCCGTTAAGATGAAGATGTCCATGAAATTTTGAATCACTCTCTTGTGCAACTTTTCTACAATCTTCGAGGATGCCATGAGATTCAGACTCCAAATCAGATTGTATTAGTTTGGTATATTTCTCTATAACATTTTCTCTTGGTTCTGCTTCCGAATCTGACTGAAACATAAAGAATATTTGCCATATTCAGAGTCTGAGTCTAATCAGATTGTTTGGGCGAGTTGCCAAAAGGAGAGAGTTGAGTGTGAGAAGGTTTAGCGAGTTGTTGTCGGAGACGATAAATGTTACAATGAGGCAGGTGTTTGGAGAATCTGCCTTCGAGTTGATTTACCGACTTATGGAAAGGCAGGCGTCTTTGAAGCCAGAAGAGGTTGGTGAGAAGATTGAGGCTTTCCAAGTTTATTTGCAGAAGGTAGTTGGTTCAGAGGTGGCGCAGATTTTATTGGCTACTAGTCTTAAAGGGTTATGCGCTGAGCTTCGGCGAGAATACGAGGAGATAGAAAAATATTTTTCGTTTCTCGATGAACTCTATGATGTTAAGTTTAGGCTCTTGGCTCCATTCTCCAAAGGGGAGATTTCGGTGTGCAACTGAAGGTTTTGATAGGCGTGTCAGATCGTTCTCTTATATGCAGTGTTTTAGTCGGATTCTGAATATGTATGATTACTCCTAATACAGACTCCACTTTCATACAAGTTAAATCTCATTGTCCACGAGTCTCTTCTTGGCAAAATAGCAGGGTTGCAGAAGTTATTGAGATGACCACGAAGCTTCGCCCCGTAGAAAAGTTCAGCGTGTCGGCTAACAAGAAACGTAAGGGAAAAAACTGTGAGAGAACGGAGACACATGATGATTTTTTGCTGAGTGTGGTAGATGAGACAATCAAGCAGGTTTTCAAGGAGGCTGGTGCCAAGGTTATTTACAGTTTTATAGAGAACAAGTGTCATTTGAAGCGCGAAGAAATTGCGGAAAGACCCGAGGTTTTTTCTGCTGGTTTGGAGAGGCTGTTGGGTTCA
>Ga0315308_1000709_pt1 | contig 18881 bp, 14 predicted proteins | sample TDP3_MG_FD_203078 | JGI IMG/M metagenome (GOLD analysis project Ga0315308, IMG submission 203078) | Freshwater sediment microbial communities from Lake Towuti, South Sulawesi, Indonesia - TDP3 | ecosystem: Environmental > Aquatic > Freshwater > Lake > Sediment | place: Indonesia: South Sulawesi... | reverse complement strand
CTTCGTTTGCTAGAAACAACATTTCAATCCTTTTTTCTTCTTGAAGAGACGTGAGCGTAGTTCCAATTCATATTCAAGATTAACAATGTTTAACTGTCAACCCACCGAGGTTTTAGCAGAATCAACCGAAAAGGAGATTACCTCGTTGAAAATAGGCAGTAAACCTAAGGGAATGTGTGTTATTGCGATTGTGGCTTATGCAATTTTCTCAACAGTTCTCTTGACCAACATTGTTCTACTTGTTAAATCAGCTTACACTGGTGTGGCCAAACCCATGGAGTTCTACTTTCATTACGTTGATACACCTGTAACTGTAGCAGGCTTGCAGACAAAGTATGTCATGAACACAACCAGATGGTTCCGATTCCTAACGCAAGAAGAGGCATACGCCAACTCCTTCTACAAACCAATCGGCCTGCCAAAAATCGTGGTTGACTTCTACCTATATCCAAACCTTGCAGGTCCTGTGACGTTTAACGGTATGTGGCAAGTCTTCATCTGGGCAAACGGCTCAGCCTACAAACCAACAGGCTTTACACTCGACTTTAAGGAAATCACGGTGGGAGGCGTAGTTCTCTGGGATTCTGGGTCAGTCAATCCAACAGTGACCAGCAGCGTCGGCGCATATATAGATGTCCCAGTCTACAACTATAACCTATCAGCGCCCCTCTCACACACCTTCAACGCCGACACAACACTTCTGGTTGAAGTGGAAGTCAACGCTGGATCTTCTGCAGACACAAGAATCTGGTATGATTCGCCATTGTATCCGAGCAAAGTGATTCTGCCAGCCAAAGACTACGCCCGACCAATCTCGATAAAAACTTATGCGGTGGATAACTCCGAGACAACCTTATTCCACTACAACTGGAGTGAAAGCCAGCGCAAGGTAATTGTCCGCACTAATGTTACCGATCCTTTTGGTGGATACGACATATACAGAGTCAACATGACCATCCTTGACCCGACTGGCAATGCCGTCGTAGACAACACAGAAATGATCCGAGTGTCTGACGGCCAATGGCACACCAACTATGCACACGTTTTTGAAGCAAACTGGTCTTATCCAACAACTGCCGAGCTAGGTAATTATACAGTAACAGTCTCGGTCATTGACAATAATGGATACTACCACTACAATGAAACAGGATCGTTTGCTCCATTCATGGAGGAAGAAACACAAATCTTCACTATAGGTGTCATCGTGTATTACGACCCATCCTTCCTGATAACCGACGACGCAAACGACCCGTTACCCAACGCACAAGTCTACGTAACTTGGAAAAACGGCACAACGGATACGCTGCCACGCTACACCTCAGCCGACGGCTTTATCAACTTTACACAAGTTCCAGCTGGAAACTATGGTTTTACCATTCTCTGGAAGGATGTTATAGTTCAGCAAACAACAGTGCACGTAGACTCGAACGGTCCGTACACTATAAAAACTCGAGTGTACCAGTTAACCGTGCAGGTTTTTGGAAACAACGGTGTGCCCATTCACGGAGCATACGTCATCGTTTATACGCAGTCGGGGGTGGGATACGGTCTCGACACAACAGACGCAACAGGCAAAGCATTATTTAAGTTGCCATCTGGAACCTACAGAATCGACGCCCACTACACCTCTGATTACTGGCTCACAGTGGTCAAAACCAGCGCCACTGAACAAGTTTCAGTGACAGCCTCGACTTCCAAGAATATAATCTTAGCAGACTTTCCGCCGGCAATTTGGTCTACGACAGGATTCTGGCTACTAATATCCTCGGTTGTCGCTGTTGCAGCGGCTGCCGCCTTCATACTCTACATGACTTACAAGAGAGCCCCAGTACAAAAAAGAGCATAATATCCGCGAACACTTTCTTTCCCACATTTTTCCTAGGCAAAAATTCAAACTAGACGATGAGTTTTGAGTTATCGTCTGCGTATCGAAAATGCAAGTAAGCGCAGAAATTTGAATTATCTTGGGCTACAAAAGTCAAACGTTTTTGCTGGTAAACTTGTGTTCAAATTCTAGCCCTCGCTTACGACTGACCGAATCAAGGCTCAATTTCAAAAAATAACCTCAAGTCGCAATTTTGGTGCGGAGGTTAGGTTTAAAACTCGGTTTAAATTCTCGGAATTTTTATCATGAAGAATAGCTTAGACTCTTGTGAGATTTTCATTAACTCTTCGTCTTTTAACCATCTCTACGAGCGTGCAAAAGGCAAATATATCAAGAAAAGAGTAAAATGTTTCTGGTGATAACGATTTCTGCTTCAATTTCGGATTTGCTAAAAATCCCCGTACTGTTCGCACCCTTTGATTTTGATCAGAATGGAGAGTTTATCCTCTACTCTTCAAACGAAACAGGAATCCCCCAATTGTATCTATTGCGTGCAAAGCCTAGTTCTAAGCCAATGCAGCTAACCAAGGGAAAAGATCCCGTATTTTGGGGTTGAATATCTCCACAAGGAGACAGGTTGGTCTACCCTCAGGATGAAAATGGAAACGAAATCTTTCATTTGTACTTGCTTCCATTAAGGGGCGCGACGCCTACTCAAATAACAAAGAATCCCTATAGAATGTGGGGCTTGTTCGACTGGCACCCTAATGGCAAAGAAATTACTCGAACTATTGCTTCCATGGAGTCTTGCGGGCTAGAAACAATAAATGCGGAGACTGGAGAATGCTTTATGCTAAAGGAACCAACGCCACCAATAGGAACTGTTCAATACTCTCATGATGGAAAATGGATTGCTTGCGACATGATGGCAAGTGCAAAAAGCGAACAGATTCTTATTGTGAACAGAGAAGACCCGTCGGATACTATTATTTACAGTGTCAAAGAAGACTCAAGAGACATTGCTCCCTCTTGGTCCCCAAACGACAAGAAACTGGCCTTCACAAGCGATGCCAAAGGCACCCGCCAGGTAGTGATCCAAAATTTTCAAAATGGAGAAAGAATCTTTCTAAACTTAGAAGAAGACGAAGAAGTGCTAGAATATACTCAAGCAGTTTGGAGCCCCAAAGGCGAAAAGGTTTACTACATTGTCAGCAAGCACAGTCGAACTACTGTTCATGGCCATCCGATAGATGGAGAAAAGGAAACCTCCCTACCGTTTCCTAAGGGTACAGTGATATTCTTTAGAATTAGCAGGGATAGGAAAATTGTTGCGCTGCACTCTTCAATGACTTCTCCCCGTGGAATTTACTTATCTGAAATCAGTTCTGACTCTGCGGTTCTGCTTACACCCAGAAACTATGATTTTGATTTGACCAAGCTAGTTACGCCTCAGTCTGTTTGGTACAAATCCTTTGATGGCCGGAAAATCCACGGGTGGTATTTGCCTGCGGCATCTGGAACTGCTCCTCACCCAGCAGTAATATATGTGCATGGAGGGCCATGGGCACAAGTTTTCGATAATTTCTTTTTTGATGCAGACTTTCTTCATAGTCTCTCGCAGACTGGATTTGCAGTTTTTGCTCCCAACTTCAGGGGTTCAACGGGATATGGAGCTGATTTCCGAAAACTGGACATTGGAGATTTGGGCGGAGGAGACTTGGAAGATGTGGTTTATGCTGCTGAATGGCTCCGCAAGCAAAAAGATGTCGATGGTTCGCGGATCGCAATTATGGGTGGTTCTTACGGTGGATACATGACCTTGATGGCTCTTACTAAGAAGCCTAAAGTCTTTGCTGCTGGAGTTTCTTTAGTTCCAGTTACTGACTGGCTCGAAATGTACGAATTAGCTGATGCCGCTTTCCGTGTTTTCGATGAAGCTTGCTGGGGAGGACCTTTTTCAGAAAATAAGGAAATTCGCCGAGACAGATCTCCAATTACCCACGTATCTAAGATTGAAGTTCCTATCATGATCATGGCTGGGAAAGAAGATGCAAGGTGTCCGATACAACCAATAGAAAAATTCATCAAGAAACTTCAAGAAATGAATCATCAATATGAGTTCGTACTGGAAGAGAAAGCGGGTCACATTTCATCGCTTTTTAACTGGGAAGAAAAAATACCATTGTTTACCAGAATCATCAATTACCTCCAGAAAGTTCTGGGGTAACATTCAATACTAGTGTGACCGCATGTTTTTCTATATACTCTTCTTTCTTCGCGTGCGCTATCCTTTGCACAATATGATACATTACCAGAAACTTAACCAATAGGAAACCGAGAATTTAAACCCTAATCAACGCGTTTGGTGCGGGGGGTGGGATTTGAACCCACGAACCCCTACGGGATAGCCGCCTCAGGGCTACGCCTTTGGCCATGCTTGGCAACCCCCGCCTAGGATGCTTGCTGTTTTATTTTCTACTTTGCGGTTGAAATTAAATCTTGCCTTGACTGATTGAGGGAAAAAGAGGAGTATGGAAGTGCTGTTTAGATTATGCGGAAGTCTTCTTTTATGGTTGTTAGCACGACGTGGGTGTTTGTCCTTTCCACGTACGGTAATGCCAAGAGGCGCTTTGTGAATTTGCCCAGTTCTTCTCGGTTCTTGAATTTTGCGATTATGACGGCGTCTATCAAGCCTGTCACGTCATAAACACAGCAGACGTTTGGAAGACGCGCAATCTCATTCTCCACTTCTAGGAGACGACCCTTAGAAACTGTTATTTCGCTGACAACAGTCAACTCGTATCCGAGCTTTTCATGGTCCAGCAGCGCCGAATAACCCCTTATTATCCCTTCCTTCTCCATCTTCTTAATTCGCGATAGGACTGTGCCTATGGAAACACCACACTGTTTCGCTGTCTGCCTCGAAGAAAGCCTAGCGTCAAGAGTCAACGTCTTCAATATTTTGACGTCTGTCTCGTCCAAATGCATGCTCGTCACCCTCTACTGCACATTCATTCAATTAATATATCTTTTATTTAACATTTGCTTCTGCTAATACCAAAAAAGCTTTTATAGTTATAGAAATAATTCCTTTTACTGTAAACTTGCTTGTAGGGAACGTCATGACACGCAAGAGTCAGCAAACAATCCAAAACCTCGATGCACGCCTGAAACTTATGAAAAATGCTGACTACATCCTCCTACACTTCGCAGACATGCTGGGATTCCTCAAAGGCAGAACCATCACGGTGGAAGAGGCGGAAAACGCTTTAGCCGAGGGTGTGGGCTTCGACGGCTCCTCTATAATAGGCGGAGTCGGCATAGAAGAGAGCGACATGGTTATGAAACCAGACCCGTCCACATTCACGGTCTGCCCCTACTATTTCTATGACAAAGGTGTTGTAAGCTTCATCTGCAACATATACCAACCTGGCGGAAAACAATACGAAAGTGACCCAAGGTACATCTGTCAAAAAGCCATAGAAAAAACATTAAGGGAAGGATATGAACCGACAGCCTCTGCGGAATTAGAATTTTATCTTGTACGGAAAAGCGAAGAAGGGGAAGTGTACCCCGTTGAAAACCACCTCATAGACAAACAAAGATACTTTGACATAGTCCCTGGTCGAGACATAACAGAATCGTATCGAATGGAATTGTCTAATGCTTTATCCGCTATGGGAATCGCTGTGGAGAGACAACATCATGAAGCCGGCTCAGCCCAGAACGAAATCACATTCAGATATTCAGACCCGAAAACCACGTCGGACAGCATCATGCGATACAAATTTGCAGCCAAAGCTGTGGCGGACAGAAAGTATGGGTGGACAGCAACATTCATGCCCAAACCATGGTTTGGCAAGCCGGGCAACGGCATGCACGTTCACGTAGGACTTTTCAACCAGAAAACTGGCAAAAACCTATTTTACGACCCTAACGGCTACGGTTACCTCTCGCAGAAGTGCCGATACTTTATAGGCGGTCTCTTCGAACATGCCGGAGCCCTCTGCGCCATCGTAGCGCCCACCGTTAACAGTTACAAAAGACTTGTGCCGGGTTACGAGGCTCCAGTATACGTCACATGGAGCAAGAGAAACCGCTCAGCCCTGTTAAGAGTGCCAGAGTATTTCCCTGGGAAAGAGGAGGAAGCAAGAATAGAGTTTAGATCCCCAGATCCGCTTTGTAATCCCTACCTTGCATACACGGTGATTTTTGAGGCTGGATTGGATGGCATCAGAAAGAAGATTGAACCCGGAGAACCCGTGGACGCTAACGTTTATCATCTCAATGAAGCTGAGCGTGAAAAACTTGGAATCAAAGTTTTGCCAGCCTCGCTGAAGGAAGCGTTAGAGGAGTGGGAAAGTGATGAGGTCTGCGTGCAAGCTTTGGGTAGAGAAAACGCTGAGAAGTATATGATGCTTAAAATGCAAGAATGGAGAGAGTATGAACCGCACATGCCAAATAACAAGAATCATGTAACGCCATGGGAACTACAAAAATATCTTTACGCTTAATACAACAGACTTAAAATCTGGTTTGAGTACGAGCATTTCTGTAATGTGAGAAGAAGAAAAGATGAAGTATGACACCATACTTGTCCTTGACTTCGGCGGACAATACTGCCACCTCATAGGCAGGAGAATAAGAGAACATGGAGTTTATTCTGAAATAGTACCTCATGACATAAAACCAGAGGAAATCAAGCTTCTAAGCGAGAAATTCAACTTGAAGGGACTTATCTTTTCAGGCGGACCGGCTAGCGTTTACGAACCTAAAGCACCTAGACCAGACCCGCATATTCTTGATTTGAAATTGCCTGTTCTTGGTTTATGTTATGGACATCAACTCATAGCCCAAACAGTTGGAGGAAAAGTTGAGCCTGCGGAGCAGAAGGAATATGGAATAGCCTACGTCACGATCGACAAGCCTGCAGGCGTTTTAAAGGGCTTGGGCAGGAAGGAAAGGGTCTGGATGAGCCACGGCGACACGGTTTTCTCCATTCCCGCCGAATTTGAGGCTTTGGCACACACAGAAAACTGTCCGGTTGCCGCTTTTAGACATAAGGAAAAACCTATTTACGGCTTGCAGTGGCATCCGGAAGTAATCCACACAGAAAATGGAACGCAGATGCTCCGCAACTTCATATTTGAAGTTTGTAGATGTGAAGCTAACTGGAAAATGGAAGAAATAATAGAAAAAATGATAGACGAGGTAAGAGTGGAGGTTGGCAAAGGAAAAGCCATAATAGCCCTAAGCGGAGGCATAGACTCCAGCGTAGCAACGGCCCTCGCAGCCAAAGCATTGGATAACAGGCTTACGGCAGTTTTCGTTGACCACGGGTTTATGCGGGAAAACGAACCAGAATTTGTGAAAAACGTTTTCCAAAAATTCAGATTAAAATTGATAATGGCAGACGCGCGGAAGAGATTTTTGGAAAAACTCAAAGGAACTGCTGACCCTGAAAGGAAGAGGAAAATCATCGGCGAGGAGTTCATACGAGTTTTCGAGGAAGTTGCAGAGAAAACAGGCGCAGAATATCTAATCCAAGGAACAATTTATCCAGACAGAATTGAATCGGGTTTTAGAAAGTTTTCTGATAAAATAAAGACACACCATAACGTAGCTGGCTTGCCCACTAAAATTAAGTTTAAGAAGATTGTGGAGCCGCTCCGTGACTTGTATAAGGACGAAGTTAGAAAAGTTGCCAAGATGCTTGGACTGCCGAAAGAAATAGTTTTCAGGCAACCCTTCCCAGGTCCGGGATTGGCGGTCAGAATCATTGGTGAGTTAACAGAAGAGAAGGTTAGAATCGCAAAGAAAGCGGACAAGATTGTAGTTGAAGAAATCGAAAAAAGCGGGTTAGAGGAGAATTTGTGGCAGTATTTCGCCGTTTTAACGGACACAAAGGCCACGGGTGTCAAGGGGGATGCAAGGGCTTATGGATATGTTGTTGCTGTCCGGATGGCGGAAAGCCGAGAGGCGATGACCGCCAGTTTTGCAAAAATCCCATACGAAGTATTACAGAGAATCTCAACTAGGATAACCAACGAAATACCAGAAGTTAGTCGCGTCGTTTATGATATAACCCATAAACCCCCAGCAACGATTGAATGGGAATAACTTGTTCTAAACTTTAGGCTTCTGTATTAAATCTTCAATTTTAGAACCTTTTAGCCTATTAACATGCTTAACCAACTCGCCGACAACAGCTTCCAAAACCATTTTCCCCTTCTCTGCTGAGGCCGTCGTTGATTTGCCGAAAACTCCGGAAGCCGTATAATCTATCGTGTCGAGCGGAAGTGTTATGCCCTCAGACTGCAACACGTGCTCATGTGGTACTTCATCCACAGCATTGTCCATAATCACAATGTCTGGATGCAAAGCCAAGTTCAAAGATGTTTCCTCGGCACAAGCGTGTCTCCTTTCTTCTGGTTTAAATAGGTCTGGCAAAAGTTTGCCAGTAACGGGCCACCACTGGAAGATGGATATGAAGATTCCTTTTTCTCTCAGCTCTCTAGCCAACTCAGTCAAGGCGTTTAAGTTTCCGCCATGTCCATTAACTATCACAATTTTCTTGACGCCGTAGTAGTTGAGCGCTAAGCACACCTCTTTAACATAGTCTTTGAAGGTCTCGGGCGATATGTAGATGGTTCCCCATAACTGTTTGTGGTGAGAACTTACGCCGAAGGGAATCACTTGCAGGCAAAGCACTCCTGTTCGTCTGGCTGTTTCTTCCGCTAACGCCTTAGCTATTAAATGGTCTGTTCCAAGGGGATTTTGCGGCTCATGCTGCTCGTTTGAACCAACAGGGAGAATAGCAATATCATTCTTCTTAAAATATTCTCTGGCTTCGGTCCAGCTCATCTCATGAAGCAAAACCTTCAAGGCTTTCACCTGTCACGAAATCGTTTATATTAAAAGGCTATTGAATATAAGTTTGCAGTTTGAGACGGTGATGAATCTTTGAAGGCTCTGATTCTCGCGGGAGGCTTCGGCACAAGGTTAAGACCCCTAAGCTGCACAAGACCCAAAATTCTCTTCCCAGTAGTTAACAAACCCTTATTGCAGTGGACCTTTGAAAGACTCGCTAAAAACAACATCACAGAAGCAATACTGGCAGTTAACTATCAAACTGAAGTCTTAATAAAACAACATAAAATCCCAAAATGTGGGCTGCACATAACTTATTCACGAGACCCGCTGAAAAAACCACTGGGAACGGGCGGGCCGATAAAAAAAGCTGAAAAAATCATTGGCTATAGCGCTCCTCTTCTAGTTCTGAACGGCGATATATTTGCCGATGCAAATTACGCAGAAATTTTGAAGATGCACAAGGAGAAAGATGCTGTGGCAACAATAGCTCTCCACGTGGTTGAAGACCCAAGCAGATACGGAGTCGCGGAACTAACAACGAAAAACCGCATAAAAAGATTCATCGAGAAGCCTCCGCGGGAAGCTGCCCCAACCAACTTGATAAATGCTGGTGTTTACGTTCTCAGCCCCAAAATCTTCAAGTATATCCCCGAAGGGCGCGCAGTCTCCATTGAGCGCGAAGTTTTTCCAAAGCTTGCTGAAGAAGGTGAGCTTTACGGGTATGTTTTTGATGGCTTATGGAACGACATAGGAGAACTAGAAGACTACATAGAAGCAAACAAAGTTCTGCTCGATTCTCTTTCCAATAAACAAGAATACAAGATTGGAAAAAAGGCAGAAGTTAAGAAACCCGTGGCTTTTGACAAAGGGGTTTCCATAGGAGAGAAATCCGTCATAGGACCCTATGCAGTTTTGGGACGGAACGTTATTGTTGGAAATAACGTCCACATACAATGTTCTGTGGTTTTTTCCAGAACGGTGATATCTGATTTTGCCTCAATAAACGGGGCGGCAATTGGTGAAGGTGCGGTTATTGGGAGGGGAGTAAAAATTGGGAGGGGATGCATCCTCGGCGACCATGTCAAAATAAAGGATGACGTGTCACTTGCCGGTGGGGTTTCGATTTGCCCAGCTAAAGAGGTTTCTGAAAGTGTATTAACACCTAAATGTATTGTTTAGAAGGGAATAAGACCATGTTTAGCTTAAGACGCCTGTTTGGAACAAACGGAATCCGCGGAGTTGTCAACAAGGAATTAACTCCAGAAATGGCGATTAAAATCGGAAGCGCAGTAGGAACGTTCTTTAGACAAGGAAAACTCATAGTCGGGTATGACGCCAGAACAAGCAGCCCCATGCTTGCAAGGGCTGTAATTTCTGGTTTAAACGCAAGTGGATGTGACGTGTTTTTCGCGGGGATGGTGCCTACGCCAGCATTGCAGCACGCGGTGAAAAATCACAAGACAGACGGCGCGGTGATAATAACCGCATCCCATAATCCACCAGAATATAACGGGATAAAAGTTGTGTGGAGGGATGGAATAGAGCTTTCCCGTGAACAAGAGATCGAGATTGAAAACATATTCTTCGACGAGAAGATATGCTTTGCAGAATGGAACCACATAGGAGCAACACGCGACCTAACGGGAATAATTGATGACTACATAGAAGCAATAAAAAGGCATGTGGATATCGCCAAGATAGCAAAAGGACATTGTCATGTTGTAGTCGACGCGGGGAACAGCGTGGGCAATCTAGCCGCGCCACGCTTACTTCGAGATTTAGGATGCAAAGTTACAACTATAAACGGAAACATTGATGGCGCATTTCCTGGAAGATTACCTGAGCCTAGACCAGAAAACCTTAGAGATTTGACTTTAACAGTGAAAGCTATCGGTGCGGATTTAGGCGTGGCATATGACGGTGATGCTGACCGTTCAATTTTTGTCGATGAACACGGAGAAATACATTGGGGAGACAAAACCTTCGCCTTGGTTGAAAAATACTTCCTAAAGGATAACCCAGGCGAAAAAGTCGTTACACCCGTAAGCTCCTCAACTCTGGTTAAGGACATAGCCGACGCTTGTAACGGAGAAATTGTATGGACCAAGGTAGGAAGCGTAACAGTTTCCCAAACCATGAAAAAGTTAAATGCAAAACTTGGCGGAGAAGAAAACGGCGGAATCTTTTACGGCCCCCATCAATCGGTTAGAGACGGAGCAATGGCAACAGGCTTAATCTTGGACATCATGGCCAAAACTAATGAAAAACTTTCAAAACTGCTTGGAGATATGCCAAAATATTGTCTCGAGAAAAGGAAAGTGGAATGCCCAGAGGAACTTAAAGAGAAAACCTTAGACAAGCTGCTTGAACAGACGAAAGGATTAAACGTAAACACCGTTGACGGAGTTAAAATATGGTTTGAGGATAAAAGCGCCATTCTGATAAGACCAAGCGGAACAGAGCCCATTTATCGATTATATGCCGAAGCCAAAACCGAAGAAAAGGCTATACGGCTCGTCAACGAATACGGTTTAAGACTTAAAAAGATAATTGAAAACTTAAAGAGTTGAAACGGTTTTACCACAATCACTCTTGTGGAGAACACCCTATATGTCCTCATCAATGTTAAATATGAAACCAGAAGAAATAGACACAGTCGAAAAACGCAGAAAATATACGATTAGCATCGTTGGATGTGGACAGGTCGGCGTCCTCCACGCTTGTCTTTTTGCCGAGGCAGGATTTAAAGTCAAATGTGCAGATGCAGATCAGACCATAGTAAATAGTATTCTGAGAGGAAAAATGCCCCTTCTAAAACGTGAAATTGAGCTTGAATTGAAAAATTACGTAAAAATGGGAATTTTGAACGCCACGACTGATGCCAGAACAGCCGTTTCCCAAAGTGATGTCACTGCTATAACAATTTCGGTGGGAATCGACGAAAAGAAAAAAGCCGATTACTCAAATATGGAAAGTGCTTGTAAATGCGTGGGTTCCAGCCTTCGCCGTGGTTCTTTAGTTGTTGTTATGAGCACAGTTGGGGTTGGTGTTACGCAAGGCTTGATTAAAGAGGTTTTGGAGGACACTTCAGGATTTAAAGCAGGAGTCGATTTCGGATTAGCTTACAGCCCAATTCGGGTTCTAGATGGGCAAACACCAGAAACACTAGCGAATCGTGAGCGAATTGTTGCGGCAGCGGACAAAAACAGCTTAAATGCCGCTTCAACCATTCTACAAACGATTGCAAAAGATGGTGTAAAAAGAACAGGGAGTGTAAAGACGGCAGAGGCGGCTACACTTTTTGAAGCAGTTCAACGAGATGTCAATGTTGCCCTTGCTAACGAACTTGCCCTTTTCTGCGAAAAAGTAGGCGTAGATTATCTTGAAACTCTTAAGCTTGCAAAGATTGGTAATCACTTTGAGCTTTCGACGCCGACATTTGCCGATGAAAAAATCCATGAAGAGCCGTATCTTTTTTTGGAAGATGCTGAAAACCTAAACTTGAGACTTCGAACCCCCACAATCGCCAGAGAAATAAATGAAGAAGTAGTTAAACACGCAATTAATTTGACCAAGGACGCACTAAGAAACTGCGCAAAGCCCCTGAGAAGAGCGAGAATTTCTTTGCTCGGAATTTCACAGGTGCCAAACACGAAAGGTACTCCCAAGAAAACGGTGAAAGAGCTCGCTAAAATGTTGGAGGCTAGGGGTGCTAAAGTCAGTCTTTACGACCCATACTTTTCGAGCAACGAAATGGCTGAGATGCAACACGCTTTTAATAAAAACTTAGCTGAGGCTTTGGAAGGTGTGGACTGCGTATTAATAATGACCGGCCACGACCAGTTTAGACGTCTAAACTTGAAAAGATTGAAGGTTATGATGAAGATGCCAGCCGCAATTGTTGACTTTGAAGGAATAGTTGAGCCTGATAAGGTTGAAAAGGAAGGTTTCATATACCGTGGGTTGGGAAGAGGAGTCTGGACAAAATGAAAAAGTTAGGCGTAGCGGTTGTCGGAACAGGTTTCTGGGGAAGAAACCACGCAAGGGTCTTTAAAGAATTAGAAGAAACAGAGCTTCTAGCTGTCTGCGACACAAATGCTGAAAGAGCCAAAAGCGTGGCTAAACAGTTCGGTGTGACGCCCTACACGAATACTGGAAGAATGCTGAAGAGAAAAGACATAGAGGCAGCAAGCATCTGCACATGGTCAACAAGCCTTGCAAAAGAGGCACTGAAAGCCTTGGAGGCTGGAAGGCATGTTCTAGTTGAAAAACCTATGGCGGCAAGCGCGAAACAAGCAAGAAAACTACTAGAAACGGCCGACAAGGAAGGACTACATCTTACCGTGGGTTTTCTGATGCGGTTCATTCCAGGAATCCAGCACATTAAAAAAGCAGTAGAAAACAAAACAATAGGCGAGCTCGTGTGCGCCACTGCAAAAAGAGTTTCTGAGTGGCCTGAGAGAGTAGGCGATGTTGGAGTTGTTAAAGACACAGCGATTCATGATGTAGATATAATGAGACATCTCTTCGATGAAGAACCGATTGCTGTTTATGCGAAAATTGGGAACATGAAACACAAAAAGTTCGAGGATTACGCCCAGATAATGCTAACCTTTGAAGGTGGAAAAAGTGCCTTTATCGAGTCTAACTGGTTAACGCCATACAAGACTCGGGTACTGACGGTTACTGGAAGTTCAGCCATAATGAAACTTGATTACGTCACACAAGAATTGACTATTGAAGACGCAAAAGAAACCGTGCAGCCAAGATACCCGTGGCAGGAACCCTTAAAACTTGAGCTTCAACACTTTTCGAACTGCATTTTAAAGAAGGAAAAGCCGCTAATAACAGGGATGGATGGGTTAAAAGCACTCGAAATAGCTGAAGCAGCATTAAAGTCTTCGGCAACAGGAAGAGTGGTAAAGCTACGATAAAGAAACTCAGGATCTCTTTTGAATTTCGCCTTTAAGGTTGAATGGTCTACCCTCTAGCAGAATCTTCTTTGGAATCTTTTCCCTCCATTTTTTAAAGAATGGCAAATCCTCATCTTCTTTTCGCAGCTCATCAGGTAGCATTTCTGGGATTTCATCGCGAATCGGATACCACCTTAAACACTTCGGACAGACAATTAAGCCCTCAACTATCTCGTCTTTCTCTTCGAAGATGTGCAGTTCAAGCGGGTGATACTTGTCAATGGGACATGCAAGTATTTCCATCAGCTTCTTCTTGATGTTTCATCCCTCCCCGATGTATTTTTGTCTTTAGACTATAAAACATTTTCATGAAATTGTCTTTGGATTATTTACCAAAACTAAACCCCCTTTCCATAAGCTCTTTCCACATATTCAACGCTTCCGGAGTGTAGACAGCTTCTCTTCCATAATGCAGTTGACATGGAAACTCTCTGCATAGAAAGCAGCATTTCACGTTTCTCTCTTTGGCACACTCCCAAAAGGCGCAGCCCTTGTGAGATTCTCTAAACCTTCTTAGTTGCTCGTTAACCCAATCACATCCCAAACAGTTTTTCTGCTTAAGTCTGTAAACTGGGCAATATTCGCAGTATATGCCGCATACTCCCACTTGGATGCTCAACAGCTTTCACCAGTTACGCGTATCAGGAAGGTGTGCATATCTACCTTTCTGGTGTCCTCATTATTTCTATCGCATTGTCTCCACAATAATTTGCTTTAATGTCCAAAGCTATTTGGTACCAGTTCGGACCGGTTGTTCTAACAACACGACCAAAGGGGATTTCAAAGGCTACGCCTAAATTTTCGAGTTTTTCAGCCACTTTTATCTTAGCCCTCTCAACTGGATTCTCATTTTTCTTGGCGTGTTCAAAATCGTAATAGTATATCCATCCCCCAGCCTTCTTGAGGGCTGATAGGGCATATGGCAAGTATTCAAAGGCTTTTTCAGGCAAGGGCATAAGAACTCGGTCCGCTACTTGACGCAGCATTTCTTCAATAACTTCTTTTGCATCACCAAGTATTGGTACAACTTTTCCATATACCCTGTTCAGCCTAACATTTTCTCTCATACATTGAATGGCTACTGGGTTAACATCAATTGAGTACACTTTTTCAGCATTGGAGTACTTGGCAACAACAACGGAAAAACAGCCAACCCCAGCGAACATGTTTAAAACAACTTCTCCGTTTCTGACCCGTTTTGCAATCCGCATTCTTTCGTAGAAAAGCCTGGGTGAGAAATAGCACTTCTCAACGTCAACAAAAAATATGCACCCAGACTCTTTATGAATGGTTGTAGTTTTATTCTCGCCAGAAATGTATTCCAGTTTTCGAAGTCTAAAATCTCCACAGATGGAGCTTGTCTGAGCTAACACAGTTTTAACATTCTTGTGAACCCTCATAATGGCTTCAGCAATAGTTTGACCGTACTTCCTTGACACATCGGTTAGACGCAGAATGGCTATGTTCCCCACAATATCGTAAGAATTATAGACATGGACCAGTTCATCTGGAGGAAGCACCCCTAATAGAGTTTTTCTTAAACGTCTTCTCAATTTCCGTCTTCCACTCACGAAATATAAGAGCGCCCGGAAACATTTAAAAGCAAAACGATTTTCCTTTGTAGGGAGAGGAAGTTAACATGGAGAAAACAACAACTGGAATCGTTTATGAATGTGTAAGATGCGGGGCAGCGGTTCCTTCTGAAGAGTTGGAACTTCGAGGCGGAGAGATTAAATGTATAATTTGTGGCTACAGAACCTTGAAAAAAATAAAGCCGCCAGTTGTTAAGCGTGTTCCAGCCAAATAAAAGAGAGATAGAAAGGATCAACTACTCAATCCATGTAAAGTTAATTCACCTTGGATTATTGAGCCTCTAATGATGGTGTTAGAAGATTTCTTTCTCCCCGATTTTGCGCAGTGCCCTTCCACGAAGTTTTATTGTTGGACCGATGACCTCTTCGGGTTGTTTTTCAACAGTCTTTCTTTTTATGGTTTCTCCGCATATTCCTCTTGGAAGCAGTCGCCTTTTTACGCAAATGGCATACGTACAGTTCGCAACATTGCACAATTCTTCGGTCCATCTACACCATACGCCATCTCGACGGTAGACAGCAGCATCTTTAGCACACTTGAAGGATTGACATGTTGGAGAACAAGTTTTCACCTGAGCCAACACACGCACAACCTTTGACCATTTTATTTACAAAACTTTACTATTGCGGCATTACTTCTCTAGCAAATATGTTTCACGCGATTTGATATAAACTTTTTTCCCTCAAACTCCTTATTCCGGCTCTAACTCTCGCTTTTCTGTGGCTTAGGATGCTTCCTCCTGTAAACTTCTATCGAAACGGCGAGAACGCCAGCCACTGCAATTATTATTGCTGTTGTTAACTGACTTGTTTCGACGAGGAAACCGGCTAGCATCACATATTTATCTATTCTAATTTCAATCGTTGCTGAGCCATCGACATAAGATGTTTTTACTGCGCACGGCTGTAACTGCCCTGGCAAGTAAACTGCCATTCGTAGGTCTCCGCCAACGATGTTGCTGAATGCTGCCATTCCATTGGAGCTTGTTAGACTTGAATTCTGTAAGCCGTCTCGTTGCAATGTTACGTTTGCGTTGGGGATTGGCTGTCCAAAATAGTCGACAACCTTAATTGAAATATTTAGACCGCAGAGTTGGCACTTTATTGTTTGGTTCTGGTCCTCGAACAAGTCGAAAGCTGTTTCATTTAGAAGTGCCGCATCTAGGTAAACTCTGACAACATATCTTCCGAGAGCACAATCTAAAACAGTCTCTCCGGCGGTATCTGTAGTGTTGGCGTAAATTAGTCCACCCATTAATTCTTGAGACTTAACTATGATGTTTACAACGGGTTGTCCGTTTGCATCAATAACTTGGAAATGAAACTTCTTAGTTGGACATAGTATTGTTATGTTCACGTATTCTTCTGCGGGTAAATCATAAATCGTGTTGTTATCCTGATTGAAAACCTCTCCATAACGGGAAGCGTTTATAGCGTAGGTTATATTAGGAAACAAGGAACGGAACTGCAATATCCCCGTAATATTCGTTTCGCCAAACTCTGTGCCAGTCCTGTTCTCTGGCACACCCAAATTCGTAGTATAATTATAGGTCAAATTTATGAAAACAAACGGAACGCTAACACTCTGTGCGTCTACCACGTTTATGTTCACGCTGGTTAATTGACAGGTAAAATTCACCTGTTTTTCTTCGGTGATGGTGAAGTTGATTTCACCAACCCTAACCTCTTTAAAATAGGCGTCACAACTGTAATCACCCTTTTCAAGCATGAAGTTGGCCAACCCGTCTGTGCCGCTTGTGTTGTTATTATCGGTGTTCGCGGATTTATCGTATGCCCTGACAAAAATATTAGGTACTGTTTGGTTGGCGAGATTGCGTGTGAAGATTTCTGTTCTAAAGCCGGGAACATCGAAGATTTGGGTGTCGCTGGCGTTTTGCTTAGAGCTTGGAACTGGTGTGATGGTTAGATTATATTTTCCGACAGTCACGTTTGAAGGGACAGTCCAGTCCGTGTTTATGGTGCCATCCGTAGCATTGTACAGTATGGAATCGATGGTTCTGTTTCCAAAACTTATGGTGATGTTGACGTTTTCGTTAAGCGGGTAGTCAACTGCCTTAATGTTTGCAACGTCTCCCCTGTGATACTCGCTACAGTTTGTTAGTCCCATAAAAAACTGGTTCGCAAAGGTCTCGTTAAATAGTATTTTGTATTCGCCAGTGAAGTTGGTGTTTGCGCCGATTGAAAAGTCTCTGGGATAAGTGAAATTGTTGTAGTAATCTCCTGACACATCTGTAGTGATGTTGCTCGAGGCCTCATAGGTCAAGTTTCCGGATGGAGTTTGAATCTTCAGTAGGGGATACGTATAATTCGACCTTCCACCTGTCACGTTTACAGAAATCGTCAAATTCGCTCCTTGTTGAAGTTGACTTGGCGAAGAAGGAACCTCGGGTGTAACGGAGTAAAAAGTTAATACTGTAAACGTGGAGGTGTGATTTTCTACAGCTGTTACATCAATTATCGTTACGTTGTGAAGACCTTCCACCACGTGTGGAACGACGAACGACGCGTTTACGTTGTTTCCCGTAGCATTTCCGCTCAAGATCTCATTTTCATCAAACAATATCTTGTATTCTCCATCCTGAGTGCTTATGTTGGCCGTTAACTGCAGGGTTATTCCAACATTTCCTGAAGAGGGACTTATAGAAATTATACTTGTTTCAGCCTTCACCCCATTTAAGAACGAAAGGGTCACCAAGGTTGATGTTAATACAAGTAGTAAAAGGGTTAGGGGTTTAATTTTACTGAACGGGATTTCCATCAAACGTTTTCCCTCGCATCTCGCAGTGAAGATGTGAACACTTCTAATACTGGGAGCATTTTAAACTTTACTTTAATACAACACTGTCAACCCTACTATTCCGAAACGCAATTATGACTGAGAAACAGAAACTGCATAGCAATTGGGAGACTCCAGCAGAAAAATAACTTAAATGCGTAAATAGCAAGATTGCCTAAATCTGCGAGGACTGAGTATGTTTGAGGAAATCTTGAGTCTAGTTGAGAAACATGAGGAGTGGCGCGGAAAACGATGCTTGAACCTCATTCCCTCTGAAAATGTTATGAGCCCGGCTGTTCGAGGGCTTCTCTCCTCGGAGCTTGGACACCGCTACACCGCAAGAGACCGCTTCTACATGGGGACACGCTTCACCGATGAAATCGAACAGTACGGCGAAAAAATTGCGAAAGAAGTTTTTGGAGCTGAAACAGCGGATTTGCGTCCTCTTTCCGGGCACATTGCTGATTTAATTTTCCTAGCTAGCTTCGCCAAGCCAAAAGACACGCTTATGTGTGTTTCTCCAGATGTTGGCGGATACCCAGGAATATGGAAAAATGGTCTAGCCAGACTCCTTAGTCTTAAGGCTGTGGCTTTTCCTTTCTCAAAACGTAACATGAGAATAAAAGTTGACGGAGCAAAAGAAGCCATAAGACGCGTTAAACCTAAAATTGTGATTTTTGGAGCAAGCAAGATCACTTTCCCGCACCCGGTTAAGGAGTTAGCTGAGGTTGCCCGTGAAAGCGGGGCGCTTTTTGGATTTGATGGCTCACACGTCATGGGGCTTATTGCAGGCAAACAGTTTCAAGACCCGCTCAGGGAAG
>Ga0315308_1000706_pt1 | contig 18894 bp, 8 predicted proteins | sample TDP3_MG_FD_203078 | JGI IMG/M metagenome (GOLD analysis project Ga0315308, IMG submission 203078) | Freshwater sediment microbial communities from Lake Towuti, South Sulawesi, Indonesia - TDP3 | ecosystem: Environmental > Aquatic > Freshwater > Lake > Sediment | place: Indonesia: South Sulawesi... | reverse complement strand
AGCCTTTAGGGAAAATGTCTCTGCTTTCGTATACCACTGATTGGTAATCTTCCATGTCCCTTTCGATAGTCCCACAGTGGTAACATATAGACGGCCTTCTCTTCCCGGGCTAGCACTCGAAACCGGAACTAGACTAACTTGCCTATCCCTCGTGGGCACTACCTTGCCCGTTCCCGTATCTATCAAGCTAACAGTCATTTCGAATACTTTCCCCGCGGTAGCTTCCGCAGGCACATCTATTTTATACCTTAAGCCCGTTTCACGAACATCTATGGCAGAGCTATAAACAGGTCCTCTTCCAAAATCATCGCTAACTGCAATAGAGATTTGCTCCACTACGGGATAGCTCTGGTCAAAAGTGGCAATCCCATTCGTTAACTTGAATTCTTTCACTGCCAGACCTTGCGCATCTGTGGCGGGGGAGTGGTCACTCGCTAAACAGGGAGCCATCTTGAACCAGTTATTGGCATCTCCCACCACTTGATTGTTCTCATCCACAAGTTTTACTGTCATAGAGAATACATTTGGCGCACCGACTCCAGCTACGCAGTAAGTGGGTACTTCAATAACATATTTATGCCCTCTGTCTACATGAATTATTACCGTAGCTTCATCAACATAGGGTGGTGGCTGGCGGTTTATGGCAGTTACATCTATATCTTCATTATTACCATCGAGCCATATTGTGAATGTTGCTTCGCCATTCACAAAGGATTTGGGTGGATATCTGCTATCAAGGGTGGTGTCTGCTTGAGAAATCAAATCGATACTTTCGCCATTTATAGTGGGTACCAGGTTCCAGTACTGGTCAACCGCTCTAACCACGATATCGAAACTCACGCCCGCAACCTGAGGCTGGATGGTTCCAGACTTTCCTAAATCGCTACCGGGGTCAGGAACTTCGTCCGGAGCAATTATCTGCAGCTTCTCAAAATCTCCTGGGGTTACATCAATCTTACTACTATCGTCGATACTCGTCCCGATATCTGTAGCTACTAACATTTGTCCCGTAGCGGCTGTCTTTAGGGTTGTCCAGAAGATGGCCTCGCCATTACTCAATGTCCAGGGATTGGCAGGATCCACGACCAGATACTCCTCTGTAGTGATTTCTACCCGAGGTTCGGGGTCTGGCGGATGAACTCTATTCCAGTACCGGTCAACGGCATAGACTGTAGTTTCGATGGCGGGATTGCCTACCTTGTAAGGGAACGGAGTACCGCTCTTTCCCTGACTTACTATATTACCGGGCTCATGAGTCTGTCCCGGAAGGATAAGGATAAGCTCTGCGTAAGTCCCTGGGTTAACAGTGAACTGGTTACTCTCTCCCAGTTTTCCTTGGTAGCTGCAGGTGAGCTTTACACTATCTGGAAATGTTGCCTCGTAAATGGTTACATCGAGTAGGCACTGCCCACTAGCAAAGGAAGCAGTCGTGGGAATAAAGGTGTACTGCCCGCTGGTGCAATATAGCGTGGCTGAACTTCCAAAGCTTAACACCCTATTGTTATATTTGTCTTGAGCAGTAATAGTGACATTATGAATCGTATCGCCAGCAGTGGGATTGACAGAGATGGTATTAAAAGCAAAGTGGTCCAGGGAACCATGTGTCACACTAACGCTCACCTGGTCAGTCTTGCTACCATCACTTACCCTTACCCACTGTGGGGAAGCGAGGGTAATCAATCTATTATTGCCATTAAAATCCTTTATCCTTGCCCCCATAGCCACCGGACTTCCTTGGGCTAATCCTGCAAATTGGACCAGTGCATTCGTATCCCCTGAAGTAAAAGTTATAGTAGCCGGGAAACCACTGTTTACGGGGTTCCAGTAGGAATCCGTGGCAGCTACCCTCAATGAGAACGGACTGCCAGCAACCTGTGTTGAGGGAGAGCCACTCTTTCCATTTGCAGCTTGGGTGCCAGGATCAAGTTGTTCGCCGGGAGCAACGAGCACTATCTTTTGATAAGTTCCTGGATTCACAACGATAGGAGTAGATGTACCAGTTCTGCCACCTCCACTGACTGTTATGGTCTGCGATTCATTCATTCCTAAGGCCACATCATAGGCAGTTCTAAAGGTCACCTGGCATTGCCCGGTCCCATCATCTGCCAGAGTAAATGGAAGTGCTGGAGGAACTATATGTCCTGTCGGAGAACTTATGTCGCTTATCTCCACAGGGATTGCTTTCCTATTCCAGTAGTCATCACAGGCTATAATAGTAACAGTCGGAGAATCTCCTGCATTGATAGGATTGGGACTGCCTGCCTTACCATCTCCCAGCCCAGGGGTATGCGTTTCTCCATCAAGAAGGACCAATATTTTGTTAAACTCCCCAGCAAGGATGAGAAATTCGTTACTTTCTGCAGAATGCGTGCCATCATCAACGATAATCTTGACCAATCCCATCTTTGTTACCTGAACCCAGGCACTTGCTTTTCCGTTGGTAAATTGTATGGTATCCGGGTTTGCGTACTCAGCACCCATCGTGCAGCTAAGTTGCGCCACCTCATCATAGTCTGCCACGTTGCCATCGCCATCGTATGCCGTAACATTAATCTGGAACGGGTCAGTAGTAATCTGTGGACTCGGGATGTTATTATCAAATTGAAAGCTTACAATGTCATTGGGCTTTACAGGTATATCGGTGCTAGCACTCTCTTTACTGCCCTCCGTTATCTTAAGCCACTGGCTCCCCAAGCCAACTGTGTGAAAGGTCACTGAAAAAGTTTCTGGATTGGTAGTCATTGTTGGCGAATTGGGGAGGTCTGCTGCCAAATCACTGGAACTGAATGTAATGGGGACACTGGCAAAAATGGGGTTCCAATACTCGTCTGTTGTGTAAACTTTCACACTAAAAGCTTCTCCTGCAGTCTGCTCGCTGGGTATTCCCTCTTTTCCAGAACCGATGAGCCTCCCTGGTCGGTGTTCCTCACCTGGAACAAGCAAGAGAATCTTCGCATAGGAATTTGGCTGGATGGCAAAGTCTTCACTTTCTCCCTTTGCGTAGAGCCCGCCATGCATGACAGTATTTTCACACTTTATTCTAACCAGGCGGGAAACCGGGTGGGAACCATAGATTGTAACCGGGAGAGTGGCAACGCCGTTAACGAAGGAAGTCCCATCTATTGCTATAGGGTCCATTTTGGGCTCGTAAGTGTAATCTGGTGGTATGACAGCCCAAATGTCTATGTCGTCATTAAAAGTTTTCGCAATATTTTCACTACTGTCTTTGGCATATATGGTAATGCCGAACGCAACCCCTGCCGTTTTGGAGCCAACGGGTATGTTAATGTCAAAATGGTTGACGAAGTCGTGCACTTTAAAATCAACGTATCCATCAATAATCCCGGACCAGTAGGAGGGGTTCTGCTGAATCGTAATCCTCTTGCCATCTCCTACGGTATTCAGTATGACTTTATCAATTCTATCGCCGCCACCGTCTAACCGTATCTGGAAACCCGGCAGGGAAACCCAGTTGCCTAAAGAATTCAAGATTTTGGCATTGGGGTCGTTAGACTGGAAAATAATATCTGCAAATTGTGCATAATCCCATCCCAGAGTAACCGGCGTGATCTGCTCCCCAAATTCGTTACAGGCTATTACTTTTATTTCGAACTGGACTCCCTTGGTTACATCGGTGCTTCCCGATACGGGGTATGTCTCAACCTTGAGCTTCGCATAGTAGTCGGCGTATAGAAGGGAGGGCAGAATAGCCAGCATCAGACAGGTTGGAACTAATAATTTCTTTATGAAGGTCCCCATTTCCCCTAATACCTCCACGAATTTTCAATTTCTGCAATTAAGTATATTCTAAAAATGTTATATTTAGGTTAAGGAAATGTTAATTTTTTGTTAATTTTCCTATAGAAAAAAAGTTTACAAATTTTTTACAACTTTCTTACAAATTTGTAACATTTAAAGTATATAATAATATCAAGGAAAAAATAGAAGATAGGGGAGAGCCTTGCCTGTTGGGCTTGAAAAACAGAAATAAGGGAGAAGTTCTGTTCAACAGGCACTTCTCCCTTCTTATTTTGGGACCATTTTTGGACCGAGAAAGGATGGCAATGAATAGACACCTCAGGAGTATCAGTCTAGCCCTTCTCTTCTGGGGAGCCACCGTCTCTAGACTCTTGAGTAGCGAAACTGTGCAATTAGAAGAAATAAAGATTGAAGTTGGAACTGGAAAGACAAGGGTAGTCTTGGTCAATAGTAGCCCAGTGGATTATAGTTGTTTCATTCTCGATTCTCCTCCAAGGCTAATAATAAACTTTATTAATGATAATGTGCAGAGCAGAGAGGGCGAACGAAAAGTTATAGGAAAGGGACTCGTGGAAGAAATCCGTTCCGGTTATAAAGCGGGCAAGAACGTGGCTTCCTATCTCGACTACCTTGTAATCCAGCTTAGCAAGCCTTCTTCTTTTCGTTCAGAGAAACAGGGAAATTCTATAGTTCTTGACCTAACGCCCATAATTTCTGAAACTGGGCCGAGCAAGGTAGAGGCGAAATCGCCAATGGTGAAGGGAGAAGAGAAGAAGATAGGGAGTTTAGAAAATTGCTTAAAGACAGCAATAGACAACTCCAAAGCTCTTAGGATTGCTAAAGATGAAGTCAGGCTTGCGGAACTCAAGGTTCGAGAGTCAGCGAGGGGTCTATATCCTTCTCTCCTAGCCAAGCTTGATAGAACCGACGGCACAATAAAGTCTCTTGAGACAGGTGGAGTGGATGCCGGATTCAGAGAGACGGAGTTTGGCTTACAGCTTGGGCAATCAATCTATCAGGGAGGGAAATTCAAGTCTACTCTTGCCCAGGCAAGAGTGAGGTTAGAGATTGGTCAGAACAATTACGAGAAAACAAAACAGGAATTGGTTCTGGATGTGAAGAAGGCCTATCATAACTTAGTTAGCTCCAAGTCAAATCTCCATGAACAGGAAGGACTCCTGCACAGGGCAGAATCAATTTTAGAAGAAGTGAAAAAGAAATATAGGTTGAAATTGGTAACAAATGAAGAATTCCTGAATGTTCAATCTCAGTATAACCAGGTCTATTACCAGAAGATTTCTGAAGAGAGAGACTACTCTTTGGCTCTACTTACACTCAAACAACTGCTTAATCTCGAAGAGCCTGTCCACTTTGAAATTGAAGCAGACCTTGGTTTCCAGGAATTGGCCATTTCCCTGGACCGTTGCCTCGAACTGGCAATGAAACACAGGGTAGACCTCGCCTCCAGCAGGCTCTCTGTAAGATTCAGCGAGCTGGGAAAAAAGATCGCAGGAAGCGACCAGAAGTTCAAAATTGATGCCACGGGATTCTATGGCAGAGGCGGAGGTGCCTATGAGACTGAGAAACTCGAGGTTTCTAACTCCTGGTATGCAGGAATTAAAGTTAGCAAGGCTTTAGGAGGAAGCACATTCAGTTCTGGATATACTTCTGACCAGACAAATCCCAAGTTGGGACAATCAACCAGAACCGAGTCGAACACAGGTTCTGTTAGCTTTTCCCTCTTTGACAACTTAAAGAACATCTCGCAAGAAAGGGAAGCCGAGATCGAATACGAAAAGGCATTAAATGAACTGGAAGAGACTGAAGAAAAGGTCGAGTCAGAGGTTAAGGAAGCCTACTTTAACTACGAAAAGTCCTTAATCCAGCTTAAAGCTATTTCTAAAGAGATGGAATTCCGCAAGGAGGAAGCAAGAATTGCTGGAGAAAAAGGCAAACTGAACCTCGCTCCCAATTCGGAGGTACTGGGAGCGGAAATAAACTTGACCAGTGCTAACACTTCATACAATGAGGCTCTCGCATACTACCACATAGCCATAGCCAGTCTAAATAAGGCAATGGGAATAGAGAAATACGAATGAGGTGAACTATGAAATTTGTGATTCATGGACGGATAAAAACACTCGACTTCGCCTGGATCAAGAGAAATAAGCTTCTGTTTATAGTCTTGGTAGTCGTAGGAGCAGCCATTCTAATGGGAGTAGTATCTAAGATTGGCAGGACTCTTTTCAGCAAAGGAAAACTCCTCTCTTCTATGAAAGACGAGGAGACTTTAGAGGAACTACAGAAGAAGGCTGGAAAAGAAGGGCAACTGACTGAAGAAGTCCCGGTCAATGTATTTAGAGTGGCAAAAGGAACATTCCAGGACACTCTATCTGCTATGGGCACGATAAAGGGCGGTTCTGAGATAGAACTCAGATTCCAAGTTGCGGGGATGATTGAATCTTTCAATTTTCGCGAAGGCGATAAAGTAAGGAAGGGAGAAGTTATAGCCCGCCTCGACCAGAGCGATGCCCTCCTGAAACTGAAGCAGGCACAGATTGAGCTGGAAGAATACGAAAAGCTCTATTCCATTGGAGCCATAGTCCAGTCGAAAGTGGAGCAGGCAAGACTCGCTGCCAGGCTTGCTGCTTCAGAGTTCGAGAAGACATTTCTCAAAGCACCCAAGGATGGAATAATCGGAGATAAGAATGTTGAGGTGGGAGAATTTATCACTCCCAATGTCAGGATAGCCACACTCGTCAACCTGGAGAGTGCGGTAGTGGAATTAGGAATCATAGAAAAGGAGATAGACAGGGTATTCCTGGGACAGAAGGTAATGGTCAATGTTGATACCTATCCGGGAATCGACTTTAGCGGCGTAGTAACTAACATCTCTCCACTTATCGCGGGAAAGAGTAAGACACTGACAGTTAAGGCCAGCCTCGCTAATCCCGGTGGGTTACTCCTTCCGGGGATGTTTGCCCGTGTGAAAATCTCAATATTTGAAAAAGAAGACGCTCTCATTATTCCCAGCGATAGTCTAGACAAGTCGAGCGGAGAGTTCATGGTCTTTGTGGTCGCCAATGATAATGTTGCTTACGGCCAAAGAGTGGAAGTGGCCTACCTCGCCTCAGACTATGCCCAGATCTCCGGTGGCCTGAATGAAGGAGAGCTAGTGGTTGTGGAAAAGCCAGAAAGTTTAGCTGATGGGAAAAAAGTGAAAATAATTGAAGTGAAAGAATACGGCGAGACTGAGGAACAAGAGGTATCTATGGCTAATGAAGAGGGTGAAGAGTAGATGAGGTTACCTAGTTTTTCTGTCCGTAGGCCGGTAACAATAGCAATGATTTTCTGGGGTGTTGCCCTTCTGGGTCTGATTTCGTGGAAGAGGCTTCCGCAAGAGCTCTTTCCTTCCATAACATATCCTCAACTGACCATAGTTACTCTTTACGGAAATGCTGCTCCCGAAGAGATTGAGAACCTAATCACCAAACCAATTGAGGAGGCAATTGGAACAGTTAAGGGCCTAAAAAGGGTAAAATCGACTTCCAGAGAAGGTATATCAATGCTTACTGTAGAATTTGACTGGGGAACAAATATGGGATTTGCCCATCTAGAATTGAGAGAAAAGTTAGACCCAATAAAAGAAATACTGCCTTTGGAAGCAGAAGACCCAACCATAATGCATGTCAATCCTCTCTCCCGACCGATTATGATTTTAAGCCTTACGGGAAACGAGACCCCACAGGAGTTATTGAAAATCGCCCGCCGAATTAAAGATAAAATTGAGAAAGTTACGGGAGTTGCCTCGGCAACAATAAGTGGAGGCAAAGAGAGGGAAATACTGGTCGAGGTTGACCAGGGAAGGCTTCAAGCTTCTAAAATATCTATCCTTTCTCTTGTCGAAGCTCTAAAGAACTCAAATCTAAATTATCCTGCAGGGACAACCAAAGGTAAACTCTATGAGTATTTAATCAGAACTATGGGCGAATTCAAGACAATACCCGAGATAAAGGATACGACAGTGGAGGTGGACACTGTCAATTCACCAAAGAATCCCGAGGGGACAGGCGAGGAAGAAGAAGAACCGAAGCTCTACGAGGATAAGCGACTCATTCTCCTTTCCGATTTAGCCACCGTGAAGGATACACTCAAGGAAGACAGAAGTTTCTCTCGCCACAATGGTATGGACAATATCTCATTAGCAATACAGAAGCAAGCCGAAGCAAATACTATCCAGACTGTAAAGAGAGTGCGTATGGCATTGGAAGAATTGAAACTTTCATTGCCTAATGAGGTTAGCTTAGATGTTATATATGACGAATCAACCTTCATTATGAAATCTATCAAGGGAATAAGGGACGACGCTATCATGGGTGGAGTTTTGGCCTTCTTTGTCCTTTACATATTCCTGAAGAGTCTGAAGGTTTCCGCAATCATTTGTACCTCTATTCCTATCTCTATTATGGCTGTCTTCAGTCTGATGTTTTTCAAGGGAATCTCCCTAAATATGATGTCTCTGGGAGGGCTGGCATTAGGAGTGGGAATGTTGGTAGACTGTGCTATTGTGGTAATTGAAAACATATTTCGCCACCAGCAGCTTGGAGTCAACCGAAAAGAATCTGCAATAAAAGGAGCGGAAGAGGTAAATGAAGCCATTACCTCCTCGACACTAACTACAATAGCGGTCTTCCTGCCGATGTTATTTGTTGCAGGAATAGCCGGTCAGCTCTTCAAAGATTTCATTTTTACAGTTAACTATTCCTTGATAGCCTCGCTTATAGTAGCTTTGACTCTCGTGCCTTGCCTGGCAGCGGGAAGAAAAAGCACTCAAAGCATAAGCCCAAAACCCTTTGAGGAGAAGACCGACCCCCCTGGTTCCAATCACCATTTCTCCTTCTTAAAGAAAATCAATATTATGGATATCTATTCCAAATTGCTCTCAATTTGCCTCGCTCGAAAGTCGCTTACTATCACAATTACACTGGGCCTATGTGTTTTTAGCCTCATATTCCTTTTCACCGCCGATAGAGAATTTATGCCTAAGATAGACCAGGGAGAATTCATCATAAAGATAGATATGCCCACAGGAACCAGAGTAGAGGTTACTGATTCCGTGACCAGAAGAATAGAGGAATTACTTCGCAATATCCCAGAAGTAAAAGACATTACTGCTACCGTGGGCTCATCGTCGGAGAATATCCTCGAAATTATGGGCTCCCATCAGGGGCAACTGGTAGTGACCCTCTGGAAAGGAAGATTGCCAGAAACACCGGGAAATAGTACCAGGAGAAGAAAGGCTCGTTCGAGTGCCGAGATAATCCAGGATTTGAAATCTATGCTCATAGAAGAGAAAACGGTTGCCGCTGCCAAAATTGAATACATCCTTGAGGAGAGTGCTTTCAAGTCCACTCTGGAAGTTGCTGCACCAGTAGTAATCGAAATAAAAGGACCAAGACTGAATGCGCTCAAGAGAATCTCCGAGGAAGTGGCTCAGGAAATCGAATCCATCCCGGGAATCTACGGAGTGAGAAGTAGTCTGGCTTTACCCTCTCCGGAGACAAAGGTCCATGTGGACAAAGATAGAGCTGCTGCCTATAACCTCTCTGTGACCGACATAGCCCGAACCGCTCTTATCGCTATCAGAGGCTATGTGGCAACTAAATTTAAAGAAGAAGGAAGAGAAATAGATGTCACAGTTAGGCTCAGGCCAGAGGATAGACAAGACATATCAAAGCTTAGAGCTCTCACGGTCCATTCAAATATGGATATAGAGATTCCTCTGGCAGAAGTTGCTACTCTTGCTCCCGGAAAAGGTCCAAGTGAGATAAGGCGGCTCGACCAGCAAAGGGCAGTATTAATAACTGCCAACATTTTCAAAAGGAGCCTGAATGAGGTAATAAAGGACATTAATGAGAAATTGAGAAAATATCAGAACATTTCTGACTACTCAGTAACATTGAGTGGGGAAACTCAAAAGATGAGGGAATCTTTTAAGAGTCTGAGGTTTGCCCTGATACTTGCCGTCGTCCTTGTATATATGATTATGGCTGCCCAATTCGAATCATTGTGGCAACCCTTTATCATTATGTTTACAGTTCCCTTTTCATCAATTGGAGTAGGCTTAGCGCTATTCTTGACGGGCACTTCACTGAATGCCATAGTACTGATGGGAGTTATTATATTAGGTGGAATTGTTGTTGATAACGCTATTGTTCTAATTGATTACATCAACGCCGTTAGAAAGGAAGGAATTGAGACTACAGAAGCAGTTATTAGAGCCGGCAGGACGAGGCTTAGGCCAATCTTAATGACCACACTTACTACTGTCCTGGGGCTCTTCCCTCTTGCCTTAGGCTTTGGTGAAGGAGCCGAATTGAGAGCACCTATGGCAATCACGGTGATTGGAGGACTCTCGGCATCAACCTTCCTTACCCTGGTGATTATTCCGAACTTCTACTTGCTCGGTGAAAAGATTTTTGAAAGGAAAAAGGAAATGCCATAAGGGGGCAAAGCTTTCGCTTTGCCACTACAATTTGGAAGGAGACTGAAGATGTGGAATAGAAAAATGAAGATGTTCTGGCTAAACCACTGGGTTAAAATACTCATTATCTTTGGTAGTGTCATCTTGGTCATCTTGGCTATAATTGGACTACTGTCACTGGAGTCCTACTACCTCCATATGACTCTTGCACAACTACCTCTGACTCTCTTGATGGGTGCAGTTCATGCGTTAATATTTGCATATATCATTATTAGCATGCAGACTGGGACGCTCCTCAAACTGAAAAAGAGCCCCATCAAGAGCGAAAATGTAGATGTTGCATTCAGTGATGTAATAGGTATTGATGAAGCCAAGAAAGAAGCACTGGAAGTTGTAGAATTGATAAAAGACAGGACACTGATCAAGAAGATTGGAGGAAAAATAGTAAGAGGAATTCTGATGGTAGGCCCTCCAGGTTGCGGAAAAACCCTCTTAGCCAAGGCGATTGCTAAAGAGTCTGGCATACCTTTTCTCTCCATGGCAGCAAGTGAATTTGTGGAGATATTTGTGGGAATGGGAGCATCCAGAGTACGAAAACTATTCAAGAAGGCGAGACAACTCGCATATGCCTATGGAGCATGTATAGTCTTTATTGATGAAATTGACGCCATTGGTCGGGGCAGAACTTTCAGTTTCCTCGGAGGAGAGGAGACCAATACCACACAGAACCAGCTCCTTGTGGAAATGGATGGACTTAAAGAAAGAGAGGAAAATATCATTGTCATTGGAGCAACGAACGCTCCAGAAAACGTCTTAGATAAGGCGTTAATCAGACCCGGCAGGTTCGACCGAAAAATCTATATTGATAGGCCCGGCTTAGAAGGAAGGGAGGAACTATTCCATTACTATCTGGGAAAGGTCAAGCACAACTCTTCTATTGATATTCCCCGTTTAGCGAGAAACACCGTCTATAAGAGCGCGGCAGATATTGAGAATATAGTCAAGGAGGCAGCCCTAATAGCCGCACGTAAATCGAAAGAGATTGTGGAGTGGGAGGACCTATCTGAAGCAATGGACAGAATCGATATGGGAATTAAACACAAGAGGAAGCTCACTCAGAGGGAGCGAGAAATGACAGCATATCACGAGACAGGACACTTAATTGTTCTATATATCCTCCATCCCACCGATGATGTGTTTAAGGCCTCTATTGCTTCCCGGGGAGGGGCTTTAGGAGCTGTACTTCATCAGCCGAGAGAAGAACTATTTACCACAAGTAAGGAGCAGGCTCTGGCCAATGTAAAAGTCTGTCTGGGCGGGTATGTTGCTGAGAATCTGAAGTTCGGGACGACTACAACGGGTGTAGCTGATGACTTTCAGAAAGCAATGGCTTATGCTCATTCCATGGTTTGGAAATTTGGGATGGGAAATAGCTTATTTTTGGGAGATTATTCTCTCATTCCTGAATCACAGATTTCCAATGAGTTCAAAGAGAAACTCAACCAGGAGACTCAGGAAATACTTCAGAAATGTTACGGAGAAGTGGAAAGCCTCCTCAAAAAAGAATGGAAAATGGTGGAGCGTTTCGTTTCTGAACTCTTAGAAAAAGAAGAGTTAGAATATGACGAAATCGAAGCCATTTTTGCTGAATTCGGCAGGGACAGCCATAAAGGAAAAGAAGAAGAAAGACTCCCGGATAATGGGATTTCGGCATGAAAAGAATTTTTCCCGTTCTCTTACTTTTCACATTTACCACTTACGGATGTAAGCCAACCTATCCCAGGGCAAAGGTCTCCGAATCTATTATAGAGCTATGTAAGAAAGAGTATAATACCGAAGTTAAAGTAACATTCTCCGGTAAGACTTTGGGCGTCTATATGCCATTAGATGATTTGCTGCAAGGTTATTCAGAACCTTCAGAAGAAACATACAAGAAATTGGGTAATGTCTTACAAGTCCTATCGAGAGTAGCCCTATCTACAGATGCCGATTTTGAATTCATAACCTTAGTAGCCAAGGACTCCAAGATTTCCGGTTTTGAACTAGTTCTTACAAGGTATGTGGAAGACATTAAGAGATTTATGGTGGGAGATATTTCTCGTGGAGAATATATAAAGAGGATGCTATTGGAGACAAGATTTGATCCCACACTCTTACTTTCCGAATTGATAGGAAAAGAAGGTAGGGAGAATCTGAAAAAAGAGGAATTCTCAATTGAGGAAGTCCGTTTTCCCGATTTCATAGCGAAGCAGATATCTCGCAGGATAGAAGACAGATTTAATGAAGATAAGCGTTTAAAGAAAAACTTCAAAGTAGTAGCTATAAATGGCGAGTTCATTCCCAAAGTCTCCCATATGGAAGGAGGCATTTTCAAATTTAGTCTAAACATAGTGAGTAAATTAGAGACAACAAGGTCCCTAGCAGAGTGGGGTACTACTCCTGCTGGCGACCTGTTTTCTCTTGTCTGGAGGGCTGCCAGGAACGCTCTTAAGAACTTCAGTAAGAAACGAGAGAAAAAGTTCAAGAAAGAGGATGTCCTCCCCATATCTCTAGAGACTGTAAAGAGCGTGCTACAAAGATACAATTTCAGGGATTTTGCAGGAATCGAAATTCTGGACAAAAACACTGGTAAATCACTGATAGTAGATAATAAAGGACTGAACTGGTAGACCGGCTCTGAATAGCCATAGGCTAACCAAACCAGGTAGCCGGTACTCGATTTTGGCCCTAAGAGAGAAACGCAATGGGACTTCCAGAATTTGCCATAAAAAGACCAGTAACTATATTGATGGTGCTCCTGGGACTCATTATAATGGGGACCATCTCACTTACCCGTCTATCAGTTGAGCTTATGCCAGACGCAAGTTATGGAATTGTTACGGTTAAAATCAATGTACGAGGCGGGATGCCCCCTGAAGATATAGAGTCTCTGGTTACCAGGCCAGTTGAGGAGGCAGTAGGCTCTGTCAAGCACCTGAAACATATCATATCCACTTCTAAGAAGGAATCCTCAACAGTAACCCTCACCTTTGAACCGGGAACTAATATGAAGTTTGCGGCGCTCGAAGTGCGCGAAAAGATTGGAAAGATAAGAAATAAACTACCTGAAGAAATCGAAAAACCAGTTATTGAGCGCTACGACGAATCCGATTTCCCGATTATGATTCTTGCTCTGACAGGAGAGACATACACACCGGAGATGCTGCGCAAGATAGCAGAGGAGAAAATTAAGGAACAACTCAGTAGAATCAATGGTGTGGCAAATGTGGAGGTTCGGGGTGGAAGAGAGCGCAAGATTCTTATAGAAGTTGACCAGACCCGCCTCCAAGCTTATAACCTGCCTATAAGAAAAGTCATAGGAATTCTAAATCTGAGTAACCTTAATCTCCTTACTGGGAGTGTGGACAAGAATAAATACAGGTATCTCGTTAGGACTATGGGAGAATTCAAGAGTGTAGAGGAAATCAGGAAGTTAGGTATAATTGTGACTCCCACTGGCTCCATAATTCGCCTGGAAGACATTGCCGATGTAAAAGATTCATACCTCGAACCCGAAGCCTATGCACGATTGAACACTCGTCCGGTAACGGCACTCTATATCCATAAAGAATCGACCGCTAATACCGTGCGGGTAAGTGAGGCCATTGAGAAAGAACTGAAAAAGATTAAACCTAACATCCCCGCAGAAGTAAATATTATTACTGTATCTAACCAAGCAGTCTTTATAAAGCAATCGATAAAGACGGTCTGGGGTTCTCTCCTGTTCGGCGCTTTCTTATCTGCAGCTATCCTGCTTCTTTTCTTTAGAGACCTGAGACACATATTCGTTATTGTTGTAGTAATCCCTATTTCAGTGATGGTGACTTTTAGTCTAATGTACTTTCAGAAGATAACTCTGAATGTGATGACTCTCAGTGGACTTGCCCTGGGAATTGGAATGTTAGTTGATAATTCAATCGTGGTCTTAGAGAATATTTTCAAGCACAAGGAAGTCAGGTTAGCAAGAGAAAATGATCGACCGCCCGGAGAGGAAGTCGATTCCCATAAGAATCAAAAAGAAATATGTATTGCAGCTAGCCAGGAAGTCATTCTGCCGATTGTGGCAGGAACGGTCACTACACTGGTTGTTTTCCTTCCCATTGTTTTCATCAATAAACAAGTGGAAATACTCTATAGCGGACTGGCCTTGACTGTCACCTTCTCTCTTGTCGCTTCCCTATTTGTTGCCGTGAGTCTGGTTCCACTTCTTTCTTCGAGAATCCCTCTCCTGAGAAAAGTTATGAAAAAACCTGACGGAGAAGGAGATTCCAAGCGGAATTGGCTTGAAAAGTTTTCACTCAAACTTAGAGGTTTACATATCATTTATAGAAAAACTCTCGCCTTCGCCATCCGCAGGCGATATATTGCTACTGCCAGTCTCTTATTCCTTTTTTTCATTTCCATATTTATATACATATATTTCTTGCAAAAGGACTATATGGGAACTACTGAACAGAGCGAGTTTACCATATTTGTAGAACTACCTTCCGGAGCTAAGCTCGAAATCTCCGACCAAGTAGTATCAGAAGTGGAAAGTGTATTAACCACTGTGCCCGAAATCAAGGAGGTGACTAAGACTGTTACGGCAAGAGTGGAAGGCTGGTCATCGAAGGTCTATGTTACCCTCGTTCCCCAATCAGAAAGGGCACGTACAGTCCAAGAAGTGATGGACTCTTTACGTCCCAGGTTAAGAAAGATAGGTGAAATATACGATACATTCATATATTTCTCAGAACCCCAGTCGGCAAGCGAAGTCTTTCTTGATGTATACGGTTATGATTACGATGTTCTCAGAGACTTGGCCATCTCCCTGGCAAAGGGTATGGGAACAGTAGCAGGGTTAGCAGATGTCAAGTTAAGATATAAGCCTGGTAGACCCGAAATGAGGTTCAATGTGAATAAACAGAGGGCTGCCTATTTTGGCTTAAGCGTCAAGGACATAGCCGAAATAACTCATGCCCAAATGCGAGGCCTGAGAGCTACATATTTCCACGAAAAAGCCCATCAAGTAGAAACAATTGCCCGATTAGATGAGAAATATAGGAGAAGCTTTGAAGATTTGAAGAAACTGTCATTGGACACTCCATCGGGAGGACAGGTCTACCTTGAACAAATAGCAGACTTCGATTTTGCTCTGTCACCAAGCGAAATATGGCGAAAAGATAAATGCCGTATGATTCAAGTCAGCGCCCATAGAGGGAGGTTGCCCTTAGGAACTGCTGTGGAGAGAATTAAGAATAGTATCGCTCACATAAAGCCACCCAAGGATTACTATTTTGAGTTTGCCGGAGATTACCAGGAGATGGTGCAGAATGAAAAAGAATTCAGATTTGCTGTCGTTATAATGGTACTTCTCGTCTTTATGGTCCTCGCTTCTCTATTTGAATCTTACTCTCAGCCACTTATAATTCTGGTAACAGTCCCTATGGCAGCCATCGGAGCCGTCCTGGCACTGTTTATGACAAAAAAACCTATCACCATAGGCGTGTTCATTGGACTGATTATGTTGGGCGGAATAGTAGTTAATAATGCAATAATCTTAATCGACCGCATAAACCATCTGAGAAGAAAAGAAGAGAATAGTATCGTGCGGGATGTTTTAAATGGAAACAAATTTTTCAGGAGACATCATTTAAAAGCTATCATTCAGGCAGGCGAAGACAGATTGAGGCCAATTCTTATGACTTCGCTCACCACCATTCTCGGGCTCGTCCCTATGGCATTGGACAAGAGTGAGGGAGCAAGCCTCTGGTCGCCATTGGCAGTTACCCTAATTGGTGGGCTTACTGTTTCTACAGTCTTGACTCTATTTATTGTGCCTGGTTTCTATATGATATTTGAAGATATAAGAAGCCTGAGCTGGTTAAACCTTAGCACTTTGAAAATGTTAGGAAGGCAAACTTTGAATGTTTTGAGGTTTGTGAAAAGAAGTTCTTGAGGGTTTATTTTATGGTCTGCAACAGTTTTTATGTATGGCCTATCGAATGTCCTACTTCCGTTCCAAGAGTTCTCGGGTCTTTCGGGTATTATCTTCTATGTCCGAAAATAGTTGCAGGACTTCACCAATAGTATAGAAAAGTACAAAATAGATAAACCCTAATATCAAAGCCAGGATACTAGTTGCCCTTGGTGTCTCAGGGGTTCCTCCGCCGATAAGAATGATAAGGAAGAATAATAAACCCGCTCCTGCAGATACGAAAGCCAAAACTCTAAAAGTCATGCGCAAAAATCTCAAAGCTCTGTATTTTTCCTCCACTCAAACCACCTCCCTTAATAAAATTTTTTTTAGTTTACCATAACTAATATAAGATTGTCAAGAAAAATCGCCACCGCCGTTTTTAGTCACAAACTATCACTACCAACATTGCAAAATTACTCTTCCTTGCCTCTCCTACGCTCCAGTTCTGCTTGCAACTTGATGAGGGCGCGACGAGCCTTCTTATGTTCGGGGTCGAGCTTTAGGACTATTTGCCATTCTTTCATTGCTTGAGACAGGTCTCCATGAGCATAGGCCACCAATCCATCCTGGTAATGAGTGGCAATTAATTCTTCCTTTTCTTTATCCGTAGTTCCACCCTTCTCCAATTCCTTCACATACTGTTCAATCTCTTCTTCGTAAGGGGAGTATCCAATGCCTTCCTCAGATACTTTTAGTCTCCCTTTGGCTTTTGCCATATATTCTCTAGCACCTTTGTGGGAAGGGTCCATCCTCAAGACTTCCTGCCATTGTTCAATCGCCTTTCTGTAGTCACCTGCCAAGTAGTAGTTTATTCCCTGTCTATAGTATATCTCTATTTTCTCCTCTTCAGGCGTTCTCAACGGTATCTCCGCTTTTCTTCTCTCGGTAGTTACGCTAGCTATCTTCTCTCTCGCCTTTTCCATATACTCCTTAGCCCCCTTATGTTCAGGGTCTATCAAGAGCACCTCCTCCCACTCGCTAATTGCTTTACCAAACTCCCCTTCCGCATAATAGTCTATCCCTTGAAAATAGTGTGTCTCTATTGCTTCCCGATGTTTTCTTTCCTCTTCCTCCTTTTTTATCGTAGCTAATTTATCCTTAGCCTTTGCAAGATATTCTCGAGCCTTAATATGTTTGGGATTGAGTTTTACCGCTTCTTCTAATTCTCCTATTGCCTCCTCAAACCTCCCTTCATTATAGTGGGCCACACCTTCTCTATGGAGAACTTCCGCTTTCTCCAACGCTTCTTGTTCCTCTTTCTTCTTACTTGCTATTTTGATAAATTCAGATAGCTCTTCGTTTGCTGGGTCAAGTTTAATTGCTTCCTCCCATTGTCCAATTGCCTTCGCCCATTCGCCATTGACATAGAAAATTGCGCCTTGTGCATAATATAACTCGCTAACGGTCTTAAATTCGCCTTTATTGACAGCGTCTTCAAGTTTCTTCACAATCAACTCAAGATATCCCTTTGCTTCTTTGTGTTCTGGTTCAATTTCTAAGACTGAATTAAATTCTTCGATCGCTTTCAAAAGTTCACTCCGTCTATAATGCTTTACTCCATTTTCATAATTCTCCTGCGCCTTCTTCCGGCGTTCAAGTATCTCGGACTTTGCTCTCTGCAACATATCTTTCCTTTCCGATTCCTTCTCTGATTCTTTTTCCTCCAGAAATTTTTCGCCAGCTTTTTCCAGATAATGCCTGGCTTGTTTGTTTGTCGGATCCAAAAATAGAGCTTCAGAGAAACTTTCCATGGCGGACTTGTAGTTTCCAGCCTCATAATCTGTCAATCCGTGTTGAAAATATTCTTCAGCCGACATAGTCTCCTCGGGCGAAATTGCGGAACAAAAATTACTTAAGGCTAAAACTGAACATAATATCATCAGCACCGTCACCTGAATACTCAATATACCTCTATTAGACATAGCACTCTCCTCGCCAGGTGGTCGCATCCACATCCATTATATATATTAATATAACTGTGTTACAGTGGTGTTACAAAATTGTTACATTTTTGTTAAATTTTGGCAAGCACTTTTTAGGTTGAATTAACTTTCAGGCAGGCGGGGGCGAAATACCAAGAAAGGGAGTAACAAAGCATAAGCTTTGCTTTCCTTTGCGGGTTCGATGAATCGAACCCCTACACTACAATACTCCAAGATTTGGAAAATAGTTTGCGAAGAACTTTGGGAATTTTAGCGTTAAGAAATTCCTTGAAGCGATGAGCAAACTATTTTTCAAGCCCTGACCGAGCGACTCCGAAAACTATCCCTTCATCCCAATTACGGGTTCGATGAATCGAACCCCTACATTTGCCATGCGCAGGGATTTTGGTGTAGCGAACATTAGAATTTTTAGCCAAAAATCGAAGATTAGATGTCATTGCGAGGAAGCGAAGCAACCGAAGCAATCTCGAGATTGCCGCGCTCCTTTCAGTCGCTCGCAATGACAGGCGGTGCTCAAAGAGCAAAAAATTGTTAGTGAGCGAACCAAATCCCGAGCATTCCTCTGACCGAGCGACTCCGAAAACTATCCCTTCATCCCAATCACAGGTTCGATGAATCGAACCCCTACAGATTAAGCCTGAACCTTATATATCCTCTCTTCAGCCTTAATTCCTTCAAGATACTTCTCATCCACTGGCGTCGCAGGCAAT
>Ga0315308_1000704_pt1 | contig 18954 bp, 16 predicted proteins | sample TDP3_MG_FD_203078 | JGI IMG/M metagenome (GOLD analysis project Ga0315308, IMG submission 203078) | Freshwater sediment microbial communities from Lake Towuti, South Sulawesi, Indonesia - TDP3 | ecosystem: Environmental > Aquatic > Freshwater > Lake > Sediment | place: Indonesia: South Sulawesi... | reverse complement strand
TATACCTATTTACACAGATTTTCTAGAACTGGACTGCCTTTCCAATGTTGGGCTAAAGCCTTATCAAGACACAACAGCCTATTAAAAAAGGTGAAAGATGATGCTGAATCTTGACAAATTAGAGGACTTCGTTTTTGAGAAGATGACCAAGACCCATATGCCCGGATTGAGCGCAGCCATAGTCAAAGATGGGGAAATAGTTTACAGTCGGGGCTTCTGCTTCAGGGATTTAGAGTACGGCCTTAGGGCTACTCCCGAAACCCTTTACGGAATAGGCTCCGTCACCAAGTCCTTCACAGCCCTATCCGTCATGCAGCTCGTGGAGGAAGGAAGGCTGAGCCTAGACGAGCTGGTCAGCAAGCATGTTCCCCTAGACCTCAAATCAGGGGAAGAACCAATCAGAATATGGCACTTACTAAGCCATTCGTCTGGCATACCCGCCTTGGCTTACGCTGAAGCCCTCATCCGATACATGACGGGGGCTGGTGACAAGTGGATTCCCATAGCAAGTCACGAGGACATCTTCACGTTTATGAGGGAGGCGAACCAGTGGGCCTTGGCTAGACCTGGGGAGAAGTGGTTCTACCTGAACGAGGGCTACGTGATCCTCGGATACATCATCGAGAAGCTCTCAGGCATGAATTACGAAAACTACGTGAAGAAGAGGATTCTCGAGCCTTTGCAGATGAACAGGAGTTTCTTTAGGAAAGAGGAGGCGGAAGCAGACCCGAATATGGCCGTGCCCTACATAATTACCAGAGACGGGGAATGCAAAAAGTCTGCGCATCCTTACGGAATCTATGCGGACGGCGGACTTATAAGCAACGTTCTGGACTTAGCCCGCTACATAATCATGTACCTCAACCGCGGAAAACACGACGGCGTCACGCTGCTGTCTTCGGAGCTTATGGAAGAGATGGAAAAGCCCAGAGTGAAGTTGCCCCTCCAAATTCTCGGCGAAGAAGCCTACGGCTACGGCCTGAGCATAACTCCCAAATTCTTTGGCAACAAGCTGGTGGGCCATGGGGGCTCCGTGCTTGTCTACACAGCCTACATGGGATACATACCAGAAAAAAGGGTGGGCATAGCCCTTCTGGCGAACGGAAGCGGATACCCCATAACCCAAATGGGCCTATACGGACTGGCCTTGATGCTCGATGAAAACCCAGAGAACCTGCCCTTCATCAAGTTGGAAAGAGCCTATGACTTGCTAACAGGGCTTTACGACACTTACAAGGGAACGATGAAAGCACAAGTTGTCAGCAAGGGCGGCATCCTCCAGCTTGAAATCAAGGACAAATACGTAGATATGATAATACCACTGATACCCGAAGACGTAGAAGGCGAAGTCAAAAGATTTTACACCATTCAGACCGGCGGAAAGCTTCCAGTCGAATTCACCGTTAAAGGAGACAAGGTAGACCTGGTCTATGAACGCTACAGGCTGAAAAAAGTTGGTAACTTAGAGTAGCGTTGAGATAATAAACCATGCCCCAAACCCAACAAGGACAACGAAGCAAAAGCCGAATACTATCTCACGCACTCTTTTGGTCCAGAAACGCTTTGACTTAAAAACGGTAAGGGAAACGAATGTATCCCACACAAGGTCACAAGACCAGTGTGTTATGGCGAACAGCAAAAAGCCAATGAGACCAAAGATAGATGAATTCAGTGTTAAGGTGAAGCCGATTGTCGCCCACCAGAGGAAGAAGTAGGGATTTGCACTGGTTGCAAGAGCACCAGCAACAAAGGAACCGTGCCTAGAATCCTCGTATTCTTCGTTTGTTTTCCTTTGAGCTTTAAACGTTTGAACCCCCATGTAAATCAGGATTAAGCCTCCTCCAAGACCTATAATCTTTTGAGCCGTGCTGGCGGTGAAAAACTCTGCAAAGCCCAAATAAATGAGAAACATCAAAGGAAATTCTATCGCTCCGTGTCCTAGAGCAATCAAGGTTCCCGCAATTTTATTCTTATACCCTCTTGTAACTGTCACTGCAAACACAGGTCCAGGCATCATAACCCCGGTCAAAGATAGGGAAATCGCCGAAAGCAGGAAAAGGTAAAAATCCGTGATTATTTCCATGACTTGCACTCACTTGTATTCTTTGACTTGACCAGTATTTTAACACGTTTCCATGTTTTCCATAAAGCGTTTCTGCATTTTTATTATCTCTGTGCTGTTTTTTGCATTCGCATAGTTTTCCAGCCTCTCTTGGTTTATTTCTGCAAAAGTGTGCCCCCACTTGAAAATGGAGAGCAGTTCGGAGGCTTTTTCTTTAAATCCCGCAATGTAAAGAGCCGCAGCTAAAGCTTCTACCGTGGTAAGTTCGGTTGGCTTGCCGAAGTTGACAGGGTTGCCCGCAATCAGAATTGGTAAACAGCGGGATGTTCCCTTCACATGTTTTAGCAAGACCTTTTCTGCGTGTTCCCAGCTGCAGTCTAAGGCAGCCAGCCCGAAGTTTTCGATACGATTTTTGTCAGCGGGGGAAAACGCTATTTTTGAGAAGGGGTTAAGCACAACAGCCCTTTTCGGCAAGAACTTTATCTGATGTACTATGCGAACCAGTCCATGACGCTTAAGTTTTAAGGCAGTGCACTTTCTAGGGTCACATTGTCTAGCATGGTAAACAACGATTTTAACCTGTTTTTGCAATTGCTTTTCGCACCTTCACGTGGCCCATGGGGTCGTTTAGGACTTGTGGGATTCGCTGGAGGAGGTCTGTGGGAACCATGTGATAACCTTTCTCTTCGAAAACGAAGTCTCCAGCGGCACCGTTAACAAAGGCTCCGGCAACAGCGGCTTCAAAGGGTTCGGCCTGCTGAGCTAAAAAGGCTCCAACAATTCCGGAGAGCACGTCTCCAGTTCCACCCACGGTCATGCCCGGATTGCCTGTAAAGTTGAGTTTGAAGCGTCTTTCGTCTGAGATTACGTCGACTGGCCCCTTTAACAGTATCACCGCGCCTAACTCCGCCGCTGTTTTCTGCGCTTCTGAAACTTTTCCCTTCAAGTCTTCTGGCAGCCTCCTACCAGTTAGTATGGCGTATTCTCCAGCGTGAGGTGTCAGCACCAAAGGCACGCTCATTTTCCTTTTAGACTCTGCAAAAGCCTTTAAGCCGTCTGCGTCCAAGAGTAAGGGTTTTCCAGCAGTTTCAACAGCCTCTGTTAAAGCTTTAACGGCTTCTCTGGTTTCCTGGTGCAGACCAAGTCCGGGTCCTAGGGCAACTGCGTTAGCTATTCCTATGTAGGTTTTTAAGGAGGGTATGTTGCCTAGATTTAGGTGTTTTCCCTCAAGTTTTATGGTGATTAAATCTGGCGACATCGAAGAAATGGCATAAGCGGTTTTCTCCGGGGCGGCGACATAAGCCAAGTCAACGCCAGCACGCAAGGCAGCAAGAGCAACCAAGGCTGGGGCGCCCGAAAAAACTTCGCTTCCACCAACAACCAATAAACGTCCAAAGTCTCCCTTGTGGGATTCTGCTGGACGGGGTTTCGTAACCAGCAAAACGTCTCCTGGCCCTGCGAATTTTTCGAACTCTTTTGGCACTCCTATATCTTTTACGATTAATTCGCCAACGTATTCCTTCGCGTTTTCAAGGCCCTTCTTTGTTCTGTGAAAGGTTATTGTTAGGTTGGCTTTCACCGCTTCGCCCAAAACTTCTCCGGTGTCAGCGTCAATCCCTGTAGGTACGTCAACTGCGACTCGAAAAGCATTCATGGTGTTGATTTTTCGGACGAGTTGCAAAATAGGCGGCCTTAATCTTCCCTTCGTGCCTGTACCGAGCAATGCGTCTATCGCTATTTCCGCGGTTGTCTCCGGAATAAGAGTGCTGTCATAAACCTCGCGGACGGAAATCGTTTCTTTTAAGGACTGTAATGCTTCCCAGTTAGCCAAAGCTGCCTTATCTGTGATTTCTTCGGCTTTTCCGATGAGGACCACTGTGACTTTAAAACCCATTGAAGATAGGTGTCGGGCTGCAACGAAGCCGTCGCCCCCGTTTCCACCTAAACCACAGAAGATTGCAACGGATTTTTCTGGTTTAAACCTTGAAGCAATCTCTAATGCTACGTTGCGTCCAGCGCTTTCCATCAACTGAAGCCTAGAAACACCAAAGTATTCGGCGTTCAGCTCTAGGGTACGCATCTGACGGCTCGTAATAGAATTTCTTGTATGACTTTCCTCTAACATGTCTAAACCTAATAGTTATTATCCCAAATAAAAGATAAGAGTATCCTTTCTAAAGATAAGGGCTACATTTTGCCAATTCCGCTTTTTTAAAAAGCCAAGTCATCCTATTTGGCTCCAAATAGACGGGCCTACCACAATTGCACGCACAAAAAGAACATAACATAGCAAAATATTTTAATGCACAAAGGCAAACAATAAGTGAGGAGACTCAAATGCCAACAGCATTCGTGTTGATAAACACGGAGATAGGCTCAGAAGCAGACGTGCTAAAAGACTTGAAGAAAGTTGAGGGAGTGGAAGAAGCCTTCGCCGTCTACGGAGTGTACGACATAGTTGCAACGGTTAAAGCAGACACGATGGATAAACTCAAGGAAATCGTAACTTGGCGCGTCAGAAGGCTTGACAAGGTTAGGTCAACATTAACAATGATAGTTGTGGAAGAATCAAGATAGCAAATACTTTCTCCTTTTTATTCATACTAATCCCTTTACCGTCTGTATTTTAATCTCTAATTTGCTGAAGAATGAGCTGCCCTGAATGACCAACAAAACAATGCACATAGGACTGGACGACACGGATTCAACAAGAAAAGGATGCACAACATACATTGCCGCCCTCCTAGTGGAAAAACTGCAAAAACTAAACGTCAACTTCATAGACTATCCGAACCTAATCAGGCTAAATCCCAACGTGCCGTGGAAAACAAGGGGAAACGGCGCACTGTGCGTTAGGATAAAGTACGACGAGAGTGTTGAAGAGAAGATCAAAGAAATCGCCATAAGCGCCGTTGAAGAACACGCAGACCTAGAATTCAGGGGCACCGACCCCGGCATAGTCTTCTTCAAAAGAGCGAAAATTCCGAAAGAAGTCAAAATCTTTGCCAAGAACGCGATAACCAGGATTGCAAGCCTCAAAGAGGCACTGAAACTTCTGAGAAAGTTTGATGCTGAAGCTGTAGGCTTCAAAAATGGCAGGGGAATCATTGGTGGTTTGGCGGCTGTCGGCGAGACCCTTCAGGGGGACCATACATACGAAATCCTTGCGTACCGGGTTCCAGAAAACTATGGCTTGAAAAGAAGAGTGGACGAAGCCTCGATATTTGAGATGGATGAGGCAACGGAACCCTACACCTTTAACAATGTTGACTTGGAAAAACGCAGAGTCATCATTACCCCGCGAGGGCCAGACCCTATACTTTTCGGCGTGAGAGGAGAAAGCCCAGGAATCGTGAAAAAGGCATTTGAAATGGTTAAACCTCTTGAGCCTGTGGAGAGGTGGGTTATCTTTCGTACAAATCAAGGGACAGATGCTCATCTAAAGCGTATTCACAAACTAAGCCAGATAAAACCGTACCATCCAGTGATTGCCAGAGGAATAGTCTCTACAAGCCCGAAGATAGTTCCGAGGAGACACGTAGTTTTTTCAGTTAGTGATGGAAGCGGCCAAGTTGACTGTGCAGCTTATGAGCCATCCGGCACTCTTCGCAAATTTGCAAGGAAACTGATTGTGGGTGATTATGCGGAAGTCTGCGGAGGTGTCCGCAAGCCTTCACAGAACAATCCTTTAACAATAAACCTTGAAAAAATTCGCTTGCTAAGGCTTGCACCAAAAATTGTCTATCATAATCCGATTTGTCCAAAATGTGGCAAGCGACTGAAATCGATGGGGAAGAACAAAGGTTTGAGATGTGAGAAATGCGGCGCAAGATATGCCAGCCTCAGAAAGGTTGAGGCTAAAGTGAAACGAGAAATAAGAAAAGGTCTCTACATAACGTCGACGAGGTCTCAGAGGCACTTAACGAAGCCTTTTAGGCGCTATGGAATGGAGAAACGTCATGGAGCATTTGCAAAGTTGATTGATGGTTGGCATTTTCCCTAGTTTTAGTCTTCACGAACTTTGAAGATCTCGCACAACAGTCGATAAAGTTCGTCGCCGCCCTCAGCTTTTGAAAACAAGTCCTTTTCCGCCTTAAGTATGCGTCCCACAGCCTGGTAGGTTTGCCTCCATTCCAACTCCTTCCACATCATGCGATAGTTCTTTAATTCAATCCAAGCCCGAAAAATCAAAACGGTGAACATTCCTAGGGTGAGTAGAAGGTTTAGTATGTACAGCTCTAACGCATCCGTGGCTTTTCACCTCCATATTGCAAATGCTCTTACCTTATTAGCAAAACGCATTTAAATCAAACTTACGATAGCGTATGCAAACGGTAGGGTTTAGATGGGTGAAATCTTGTCTCCGCTCGCTTACCAGTTGGGCATAGGCGGAGTAGGCGGCCTCATAGTCGGCTATGCCGTCAAGAAATTGAGCAAGCTCATAGTTATACTGATGGGCTTGTTCATAATCGCTCTTCTTTATCTAGGCACCCAAGGGATAATTAACATAAACTACGAAGCGCTTTGGAAAGCGGTGGCTGGTTTGGCTGGTTCTGCTGGTCAAGCCTTTTCCTGGCTGGTTGGCTTAATATCTTTGTTACCGTTCATAGGAAGCTTCATCGTGGGCTTTCTGCTCGGCTTTAAACTAGGATAGCCAGCGACTGTGTAGATGTCGGGTGGGACTTGTTTTCCATTTATGTCGATTTGACGCCACAACGGCAGAACAGCATGCAATTCAACTTCTTCCATAGAAGACTCGCGAAATAGTTTAAATGTTTGTGCCTCGTTAATCCTTTGAAAACTATAGGGTTATACAGTTATTGGAGTGTTCAAAGATTGAAGGTGTTTCCAGAGGAGGAATACAGTCTTCCGTTCTTTAGAGAATCGGGCTACGTCAGGAAACTCTGTCCTAAATGTGGAGGATATTTTTGGACGCAGAATCCAGACCAGGAGACCTGTGGAGAAGCAAGACCTGAAGGCTGTGACTTTTACACTTTCATAAAGAATCCGCCAACAAGCAAAAGCTACACGTTAAGTGGGATGCGGGAGGCTTTTCTGTCCTTTTTCGAAGAGCATGGGCATTCTCGCATAAAGCCCTATCCGGTTGTGGCGCGGTGGAGGGACGACATCTACCTAACCCACGCAAGCATAATCGATTTTCAACCATACGTAACTGAGGGAATCGCTCCGCCACCAGCCAATCCCCTTGTGATAGCTCAGCCGTGCATCCGATTGGTGGACATAGCCAACACCGGCCCCACCTTCGGAAAATATCTGACAATCTTCGAGATGGGAGGGCATCACGCATTCAACTATCCGGACAAGGAGGTTTACTGGAAGGACCAGACCGTAAGGTATCATCATGAGTTCGTTACAAGGGATTTAGGCGTAAGGTCTGAAGAAGTTACTTACAAAGAGGAAGTCTGGTCGGGAGGCGGCAATGCCGGTCCATGCGTTGAAAGCATTATTCGAGGCTTGGAGGTTGCTACACTGGTTTTCATGCAGTACAAAGTCGTTAACAACGAGTTTGTTAGACTACCGATACGGACGGTTGACACTGGCTATGGCATAGACCGATATGCGTGGCTCTCTCAAGGTGTGCCGAGCGGCTTTCACGCTATTTACGGCGACTTGCTTGACAAAATTTTCGAAATGGCTGGGATAAGCAAAATTGACAATGATTTGCTCGTGAAAGTGGCGAAATTTTCAGGCTTAGTAAGCTTGGACAAAACGGCGGGTAGACTCGAAGCCCGAAGGAAAATAGCAGAAATGGTTGGAATGAGAACAGACGAGTTGGACGAGTTTTTGCTTCCAATCGAAAACGTTTTCGCGGTTGCAGACCACACGAAATGTTTAAGCTTCATACTCTCCGAGGGGATAGTTCCATCAAATATTAAAGAGGGCTACTTGGCTAGGCTTCTTTTCCGCAGGATTTACAGACTGCTGAAGATGCTGGGTATTCCAGACAAACTGTACGACATTATGGGCATGCAGATTAATTTCTGGTCTAAAGATTATCCGCATCTGAAGGAAATGCAGGACGAAACAATGGAGATGCTTGTGGTTGAAGAGGAAAAATTCGAGGAAACAATCAAGAGGGGCGAGGGGCTGGTAAAACGAATCTCCAGCGAGTTAAAAGCAAAAAATCTTCAAGAAATCCCGGTGGAGACCTTGACAGAGTTGTATGATTCTCACGGGCTTCCGCCCGAAATTGTTAAGCAAGCCGCAGAAGAAGAAGGCTTGAAGGCGGAGGTTCCGGAAAACTTCTACACTCTAATCGCCCAAAGACACATGCAAACATCCAAACCAGTGGAAGAAGAAGTCAAGCCAGAGGAGTGGCTGGAGACAGCTGTCTCAAACATCCCTGAGACAGAACAACTGTATTATAAAGACCAATACGTGAGAGAGTTTGAAGCAAAGGTTCTCAAAGTAATAGATAACGAATATGTTGTTCTTGACAGAACATGCTTCTATCCAGAAGGCGGAGGACAACCAGCAGACAACGGCTATTTCGCATTCAATGGAAACAAGGTTGAGGTCGTTGATGTTCAAAAAGTTGGCAGAGTGATAGTTCACAAAATGAAAGGCGAAGCTGTTCCAAAAGAAGGCAGCACCGTCAAGGGAGTAATCGACTGGGATAAGCGGTACAGCCTAATGAAGAACCACACGGCGACCCACCTAATCAACGGTGCCGCAAGACGCGTCCTTGGACAGCACGTTTGGCAGTTCGGAACACAAAAAGGCATCGAAACCTCTAGACTGGACATTTCGCACTACCGCAGACTAACACCAGAAGAAACCCACAAGATAGAAACATTGGCAAACCAGGCGATTCTGCAAAACATGCCAGTTGAAACCGCGTGGATGCCCAGAGGCGAAGCCGAAAGCCGCTATGGATTTAGGCTGTATCAAGGCGGAGCGGTTCCGGGCAAGGAAATCCGTGTGGTGAAAACTGGAGATTGGGATGTTGAAGCGTGTGCTGGGACTCACTTGAAAAGCACGGGCGAAATTGGGTTTATCAAAATAATTCACTCTGAAAGGGTTCAAGACGGTGTGGAAAGGCTTGTCTATTCCATTGGAATCCCTGCCCTGAAAGCAGTGCAGGAAAACGAACTGCTGCTTTGGAAGCTTTCAGAACTCCTGAACGCTCCTCTTGAGAAGCTGGATAAAACAGCGGAGAAAATTGTTAAGGAATTGAAGGAGGCAAACGCGGAAAGAAGGAAACTCATCAAGGAACTGGCGGCACGGGAAAGTGCAGGTTTAGAAACAAGAGGGGAGATAGGCGGAATCAAACTTGTAAAGCGTGATTTTCAAGAAGAGATCGGTGTGGAACGCATGGTTCAAACGGCAAACGAAATAATCAAGAGAGACGAGGCAACAGTCACAGTGTTCTATGGTTCGGATGGAAAAAACGCAAGAATCATGGTTATGGCTGGAAAAACAGCCATTGAGAAAGGTGTAAATGCTAACGAAATAGTTAGAGAAGCCTCAGCAATCATAGGCGGAGGAGGAGGCGGAAAACCCAACTTTGCTCAAGGCGGCGGAACACAAATCAAAAAGCTGCCAGAAGCAATCAAAAAAGCCGAGGAAGTGTTAAGGAGACAACTAAAAGTCTCTACTCGTGTTCGCTAATTTTAGCGCGCATTCAAACCTAACCGATTAAGATTAAATTAATATCAGATGATTGATAGTCCTTATCGTTAGGAGTTTGTGCAAATGAAAAAGGAAATCCCTATTTCTGAAGGATTGAGGCAGTTACCTATCAGACCCATCTATCTAGTGTCAGCCGAGTATAAAGAGAAAAAGAACATAATAACCATTGGCATGTTCGCTCTCTTTTCTGGAAAACCAACATTGGTTGGGGTGGGCATAGCTCCTTCTAGATACTCCTGTGATTTGATTCGCCAGAGTGGAGAGTATGTAGTAAATGTGGTTGATGAGAAGCTTATGGAGGCTGTGCGAATTTGCGGAGAAAAATCAGGTCGGGAAGTTGACAAATTTGAACTGGCAAAACTTAATCCTAAAAAAGGAGCTAGAGTGAATGCGCCCCTTATCAACGAAAGCCCAGTTAGCATCGAATGCAAGGTCGTTAAAGAAGTAGAGGTAGGCGACCACGTCTGGTTCATAGGCGAAGTGCTAGCGACTCACGTTCGCGAAGGCTACGACTGGAGCGATGGCTTGTTGTTTAAATGGATAGGAGAAGAAGGATTGTATTTTAAGGTAGGAGAAAAAATAGGTACATACTGAAGCACTATTTGGATTTCTTCCTCCGTCTCTTTCTTTTCTTTTTGAGTCTTTTCTGCTTCTTTTTCTTCGTCTTCCCGCTCATTTTCTTATGCCTTTTCTTTCCCATTCTCAATGATCGCCACTCATTAACGTCTGATAAGGCCATACAGTCTTCTTGTTCAGTCTCAACAATAAGACGGTTTATTATTATGCCTGTACAATGAATGCTTGCCAACGTTTATATATCGTTATGAGAATATTTATATATAAGTGCAAATCTTTAGGATCGGCACCGGGTTTTAAGGCAAGAGGAACTTTGTAGAATTGAAACAGCGATTGGTTGAACTCGTTCATTGTCCGGAATGTGGGAGCCCGCACATGGTAAAGGATGAGGACGTGGGTGAGTTTATCTGTAACGAGTGCGGGCTGGTTATCCTAGAGGATATGTTAGACCTCAGGCCAGAGTGGAGAGCCTTCACACTAGAAGAGAGCCGAGCCAAACGAAGGACTGGGCCTCCAACTGATTACTCTCGTTACGACAAAGGCCTTTCCACCACCATGTGGATCACCCGTGACGCCTCTGGTCAACCCATCCCGTCAAAGGCAAGGCAGCAGATGTGGCGCCTAAGACGATGGCAGATACGATCCACAATGCACGGCAAAAGCCGGAACCTTATGAAGGCTATGGACGTGATCCAGCGCCTCTCCGAAAAGCTACATATCTCATCTTCGGTTCAAGAGACTGCAGCGATGCTCTACCGCAAGGCCTTGGACAAGGACCTAGTTCGGGGGCGATCCATCGCATCAATCGCGGCTGCAGCGTTATACGCGGCTTGTCGTCTTACGGAGATTCCTAGAAGCCTTGAAGAGATGGCGAAGGTAAGTCTCAGGGAGAAGAAGGAAATTGCAAGCGGCTACCGTATACTTGTGCGAAGGTTGAAAATCAAGATGCCGATCCATGATCCGTTAAACCATCTCACCAAAATCGCTGAAAAGGCTGAGATCTCCGGTGAAGTCCAGGGCCTCGCCGTTAAGATCCTCCGCGAGGCCAAACAGAAGCACATGACCTTAGGTAAAGATCCTCGAGGAGTTGCAGCTGCAGTCCTCTACGTGGCTTGTCAGCTTAAGAACAAGGACGTAACGCAAAAGAGGATTGCGGATGCAGCAAACATAACTGAAGTCACTATAAGAAACAGGAAGAAAGAACTGATGAAGAGATTAAGCATCTTAAGAAAGAGACGGAGACAATTAAAGAAGGATCGGTTTTGAGTACGTTAATAGCTATTGAGGGAAAGGGGTCTACGGAATGTTAATTATCCATGTGTCAGATCTTCACTGTGGCCCCAGATTAAAAAGGGATTTTCTCCAGAAGGCCATCGATGAAATTAACAGCATGGGCCCTGACGTTGTAGTTGTGACAGGAGACCTAACCGAGGAAGGATTAGTCACAGAGTTTCAGGAAGCCAAACTTTACCTTGACCAATTAAAATGTAAGCGTTTGGTTGTGGGAAGTGGCAACCACGATTCTAGGACGACCGGGTACCTTCTTTTCCCAAAGTTTTTCGGCGAACCTTCTTCAGCAATCCAACTTGATGACACGCTTATAGTCATGTTGAACTCTTCTAGGCCAGATCGGCAGGATGGCGAGATCGGCTACAATCAGGGTCTCTGGATGAAGCAACAACTGGATACTTTTGATTGTGCTTTTAAAATAATGGCTTTGCACCACCACTTAATCCCCGTGCCAGACACAGGCATGGAGCAAAACATCGTTTGCGACGCCGGAGACCTGCTCTGGACCTTGACCTCCAGCGGAGTCAACTTGGTATTGTGTGGACACCGTCACAGACCTTGGATATGGGAGCTCGGAAACTTGAGTATCATCCATGCCGGCACTGTCTCAACAGATAAACTTAGGGGATTTTACCACAACACTTACAGCATCATAAGAGTTGAGGATTCAAGGATAGAAGCGTACTTGAAGATTCCGGGTGGGGAAAAATACGATTTTAAACGTCCTTCAATCAAATCGTTAGATATTCTATAATCACAATGGCTTCAACTGGGGCACCCGCAAGAGACTACACAAACCCAAACGCTATCTACACTTATGGCACGCTTTTAAAGCTCTGTTAAAGGAAATCGAATTCGACGTAAATGCCTCCTGGCAAATTCGGCATTGTATTCGATTCATTCAATTTCTTTGCTTTTTAGAATCTGCTATAATTTGCCGTTTCTAGTCTAGCGCGCTTTATATTTTTGCCAATGATTTTTCGTAATCGACAACAACGTATTTTTTGCCTTTCTGAATCACTTTGTGACCTTCTTTTTCTAAAAGCTTCTTTTGGGCTTCGACTCCGTCTGGATATTTCTCGTTTATGACCCCACCGGTCTTCAGCGTACGCCAGTATGGGACGGTGTCCCTCTCACTCTGTTGTCTTTGCTCTTCGGCAGCATTAGCCGCAATCCAAGCGAAAATGCCCGTTGTTATTGGACAGCCAATCGTTGCTCCGTGTTTTTTAGCGAGAGCCGCTCGAATTTCATTGATGGTGGTAAGTTTTCCTTCAGGCACTCTTCTCATGATTTCATCAACTTCCATCGGCGCCGGAATGACCACCGTGCCTGTACCCCATCTTTTGCTCATCTTGCCAGAAATTTTTTGTACTTGTGGCAGACCCTTGCTGTCCTTCAATTTTTCAGACCAGCTTTTCCTTTTTGGCATAAATTTCCCATAAGATTAGTTTTCAGTACTCTTAATAAGCCTTCAGCCTAGGCGGTACTTCTCAAAGCCATTAAGAGTAACACGTAGTCTAGTTTTTCTGTCAAAGGCACTGGACAAGAGATTTAGGAATCTCCACCATTTTGGCATTCTCCAAATTATTTTTATGGTGTCGCTTCCTTCGAATGGTGCTCCATCAATCAGCTTGCCACTTATGGTTAACGTCAACGTCATGAAACCTTTTCCTAAACGCTGAATTGTGTAAATTTTTGAACGAATGTAAGATTTGACCTGGGCTCTGTCGAATTTAACCATCAAGTCTGGAATACCGTCACAGTCATAGTCTCCAATTGCAATAGGCCTAGGTTCCGCTGGAATAACGTCGTCAAGCATAATCGAGGAAACATTGATGTCAGCAACATCATAGCCTTCAGGAAGCTCAATGTAACAAGTAATCCATCGGCCCCTACTTCTTAGGTTTAGTACGCGAGGCTGGATACGTATATGTGCCGAAACAACTGGTGGTTGAAGCGCAACCGTAGTAACCAAAAATCTCTCGCTTACGAAATCTATTAGATTGTTATTTGCGTCCAATAAAGTGGTATTCCATGGGTCGTTTGGTTCCTCGGTTGTAAGGAATTCTAGAGCGGAGATTCCAGTTTCAATTGCCGTAAAGTTAATTCGGCAAAGAAGTCTCTCTCCAGACACATTCACATAGCGGGGAAGCTCGTGATCGGGAACAACGTAATCTGAGGAAAGCGATGAGCCCAAAACAGCTAAACCTAAGTCATTGTAGACGCCAATAGACCCCATAATTGGGCTTTCTCCGTAGAAGACGAAATTCTGGTCATCCCTCGGAATCCAAGCCGCAGTGCATTTAACTTTTGTTTTGTTGAATTCGACTACTATTTGAAAAGAGTGAAGAAAATCGGTTGTGCCAATTAGCGTAACGTTAACGGTGAAGGGATAACCACCAGAAGGCATAGGGTCGGTTGGGCTTCCAAGCGTTATGGAGTCAAGCCCTGTTTCGGCATCCATAATGCGGATAGTGCGAGTTATCAGATTTGTCTCCAAAGCGAACCTAGTCGTTTGTTCATTTGCGTTTAATGCATCTTGCGATGTTGGATAATGGTCTGGAGAGGTTAGCTTAGGTTCTACTTTAACTAGCTGAACGTTAAATGCCAAAGTCAACACGCCAACAAACAAGAGTGTCTGCATGACTCGAGAAACTGGTCTCCTCATCAGCCGCCTCTCTCCTAACTTCAATAGCTTCATTCCCCAAAATAACACTTATGGAGAAAACTTCTATAATACCAATGAGTACTCCTGTTATTCCATTATTGCCTTCGTCAGACGCCCTATAGCCAAAGGCTCCAGCAGTAGAGGGTAAGCCTTTCTGAGTTTGCATCGCACAAGCGCAGATAAGTAGGAAATCGTAGTAAAGGTTTAATGCAAGTTTGCACAGATTACTCTGCGGTGACAAATGTGAGGGACTGCGTTCTCAACCCGTGAAAACAAAACGTTTAATACCCCTCAAACCAATTCAGAAACTTTTATGGAATTTTTAAAACGAATCGAAGAAAAATGGCAGAAAAACTGGGAAAGCGCAAAAATCTTCGAGGCAAACCCTGACCCAAACAAAAAGAAGTTCTTCATAACCTTTCCATACCCCTACATGAACGGACCGCTACACGTAGGCCACGCCTTCACAGCCTCTCGAGTAGACGCGTACGCACGATTCAAGAGAATGCAAGGCTATAACGTGCTGTTTCCATGGGCTTGGCACTGGACTGGTCAGCCCCTAGCGGGCGCCAGCGAACGCGTAGCAAAAGGAGACGAAGAATTCATTAAGGTTTTAATGGAAGTGGACGGCGTTCCAGAAGAGGAACTCAAAAGATTCGTAGACCCAACCTACATGGCAACGTATTACACAAACGAAAGCCGAACCGCCGCCCAGAAAATAGGCTTTTCCGTTGATTGGAGAAGAGAATTCGACACTATGGCGCCCTCCTACCAGAAATTCATTGAATGGCAATACGAAAGCCTAAGAGCCAAAGGCTACGTTTCCAAAGGAACCCACCCAGTTGTATGGTGCTCCAAATGCCAAAGCCCAACAGGAGACCATGACCGCCAAGTAGGAGAAGGCGTCACACCAGAAGAATACACGTTAATGAAGTTCAAACTGGACAAAGAAACCCGCCTGCCAGCAGCCACTTTTCGACCCGAAACCATCTACGGCGTAACAAACATTTGGATAAACCCAAATGCAGCCTACGTGGAAGCCCAAGTGAACGACGAAAACTGGATAATAAGCAAGAATGCAGCTGAAAAACTGAAAGAACAAGGAAGAACCGTGAAAGAAAGGCGGACACTTAAAGGCAGAGAGCTCGTAGGAAAAACTTTTGAAAACCCCGTCACAAAAGAGAGATTTCTAATATTGCCCGGATGGTTCGTTGACCCAGCACAAGCCACAGGCGTGGTTTACAGCGTACCCGCCCACGCCCCCTACGACTGGCTGGCACTGAAGGACTTGCAAGAAAAACCAGAGGTCCTGCATGAGTTTGGCATAGACCCTGAAGCTGTAAAAAAAATAAAGCCAATTTCCATGATTAAGATTGAGGGTTTCGGCGAATACCCAGCCATCGAGATCGTAGAACAACTAGGCGTAAAGGACCAGCACGATCCAAGCGCTGAAGAAGCGACAAAACTGCTTTATAAGAAGGAGTTCCATGGCGGAGTTCTAAAAGAAAACTGCATGCGATATTCTGGAAAAATGGTTAGGGAAGTCAAAGAAGTCCTAATAAAAGATTTCAGAAGTCGGGGAATCGCAGATTCCATGTACGACCTGCCAAAATCAGTAGTTTGCCGATGCCTGACACCATGCATCGTTAAAGTCTTGCAGGATCAGTGGTTCCTAAATTACTCAGACCTCGACTGGAAAGAAAAAACGAAAGAAGCCTTGAGCAGAATGAAAATCTATCCAGAAACGGCAACCCAATGGTTTTTAACAGTAATTGACTGGCTGAAAGAGTGGGCGTGCGCAAGAAGGACAGGGTTTGGAACACCTTTACCATGGGGTCAAGGCTGGATCATCGAAACCTTAAGCGACTCCACAGTTTACATGGCGTTTTACACGATAAACAAGCACATAAGGCAACACGAAATAAAACCAGAGATGCTGACAAGAGAAGTGTTCGATTATATCTTCTATGGAGAAGGAGACGCAAAAAAAGTAGCTTCAGAGTCTGGAACACACGTCGAAGTGTTAGAAGATATGCGAAAAGAATTCCAGTACTGGTACCCAGTCGACCTAAGAGTGTCAGCGAAAGAACTCGTTCCAAACCACCTAACATTCTTCGTATTTCACCACGTGGCACTATTCCCACAGGAACAATGGCCAAAAGCAATCGGAGTAAACGGCATGCTGATGATTGAAGGCAGACAAATGCACAAATCCAAAGGAAACTTTGTAACAATGAAAAATGCAATTGAGGAATACGGCGCAGACGCCACAAGGTGCGCACTACTATTAGCGGCGGAAGGCATGGATGACCCAGACTGGAGAAGCGAAAACGTTCGGGACATACGAAACAAGCTCGAATCCTTCTACAATTTTGCAAATAGCGTAGCCGAGAATGCAAAAGACGAAGAAAACGAGCATCAAGAAAAATGGTTGATTAGCCGCCTACAGCAACGAATAACAGAGGTCACGGAAAACCTCGAACAAATGAAAACGAGAACAGCCTTAGAGATAGCCTTCTTTGAAGTTTGGAACGACTTCCGCTGGTATATCCGCAGAAAGGGCAAGGCAAAAGCAAAGATCCTAACAGAAGCCCTAAAAACCTGGGTAAGATTACTGGCACCCTTCGCGCCGCACGTTTGTGAAGAAATATGGAGCTTATTAGGTGAAGAGGGCTTCGTCTGTCTAGCTTCGTGGCCAAAACCAGACGAAAAACTGATGGACGTGATGGTGGAGGAAAACGAAAGCTTCATCAAAAGCGTTATAGAAGACACCCAAAACATCATACGCGCAACGAAAACAACCCCATCAAAAATCTTCTACTACACCTCTGCTCAGTGGAAATGGAAACTCTGCCTAACAATGCTGGAAAAAGCCGCCGAAGGAAAGCAAGAAACCAGCGCATTGATCAGAGAGCTCCTGAAAAATCCTGAGATGAGAGAGCATGCGAAAGAAGTCGCCAACATGGCCCCAAGGGTTGCCGAAGAAGTCATGAAAATGTCAGAAGAAAAGAGAGAAACACAGTTAAAGATTGGAGCTTTGGACGAGCGTGAAACTCTTGAAAAAGCCAAGAGCTTCTTGGGTGAAGAGTTCAGGGCAGAAATCCATGTATTCAAGGAAGATGAGCCAGAACTTTACGACCCTAAAAACAGGGCGAAACTCGCGAAACCCTATCGCCCAGCAATTTTCATAGAATAAAATATATCACTGTAAACTCCATTTTTATTGCCCAGAAACGGGCCCGTGGCGCAGCTTGGATAGTCTTAATCCCGAAGAGCGCGTCGGCCTTCTACGGCTAGGGCTGATGCCGAAGAAAGCCGGAGATCCTGGGTTCAAATCCCAGCGGGCCCGCCATTTTGTTCGACCTGCGAACAGAAATTTTAAATTACCGATGCAATAATAAATGGTAAACGCTTCAATGTTTAACTTATCAGTGTATAAGGGATTGTGATGAGCACACACGCAGACGAGTTAAAACTTCGGTTGATGACAATCGAGCTGCTTAGAACTGCGAAATACAAGAGAAACATCACGTATCGCGAGTTAGCTTCCAAAACCGGTTTGCCCGTGACTGTCTTGAGCAGATACGCGAAGGGGCATGTCTTGCCAAACACCGCGAGGGCGAAACAGCTCTGGAAAGTGTTGACGAGGCTTGTTGGCTTGGAGACGGAGCTTCGCAGCAGAATAAAGTTTGATGAAGAGGGATATTTTGATAACACCGATATCATAGGAGATTTTAACATACTCCAGCAGGCAGCCAATCACGCGCTTGCGAATTTTGCTGGAAAACGTGTGACAAAGGTTTTGACGGCTGCGGTTGATGGGATCCCGCTGGGAACTATGGTTGCAAACTCCCTCGGGGTCAACCTCATAATAGCCAAGAGAAGCAAAGAAGTAGGGGTTAAAGCCTTTCTAGAAGAAACATACGCGCTTAGGGATTCAGGAGTAACCATGACACTTTACATTCCAAAAGACATCATCAAAAAGCGGGACAGCGTCTTAATCGTAGACGACATGATCAAAACTGGAGAAACCCAAGCCGCTTTGGTAAATTTGATTCGAAAAGCGAAGGCTGAAATTTCAGGGGTTTTCTCACTGATAGCTGTTGGAGAGGAGTGGAAGAAGAAGCTGAAGCCCTCTGGCGAATGTCCCATAGAGGTTATCACATATGTTAAGGCGCCTTATGAATTAAGCACTCGCCTCTAACTGGACAAGCAGCGCATTTTCTCTTCCTACAAAAATCTTTGCCAAGTCTAAGCAAAGCTGTTTCAAAATTGATGAAGGATTTTCCGGCAATTTTATTTTTAGACCAGAAACCCTTTAGCTGTTTTAAGGCGTTTTCGGCTGTTGCCTCCTTCTTTACTATTCCAAGCTTTTTGAGGGCAAGCACAACCAATTCTGTGGGGTCAGGGTCGGCTTTATTCCAAATACCGCGCAGTTCTCTTAGAAAAATGCTTACCGTTACGTTGCCTATGCCCTTCCCTAAATCCTTTAGTCTCTTCTCCAAGTCGTGTCCATCAGAAGCCTTGTTGTATAGAAGGGTTAGGCTCCCGTTGTACCTTTCCATGAAGTTTTTCATGACTTCTAAGAGTTTGTCCGCGGTCTTAAAATCGTAACGCGTGTAGCTGCCCTCGTCCAGAATCTTGACTAGTCCGTCCCATCCTGTCTGAAGTATTCGCTTGGGTGTCAAGACAGCGTATTTCTCAA
>Ga0315308_1000700_pt1 | contig 19016 bp, 17 predicted proteins | sample TDP3_MG_FD_203078 | JGI IMG/M metagenome (GOLD analysis project Ga0315308, IMG submission 203078) | Freshwater sediment microbial communities from Lake Towuti, South Sulawesi, Indonesia - TDP3 | ecosystem: Environmental > Aquatic > Freshwater > Lake > Sediment | place: Indonesia: South Sulawesi... | reverse complement strand
GCCATCGGCCGAGGCCCTTACCGCGACGGACCCGAGGCCCGCCCTCGCCAGCCTGTGCGCAGGCAGAACAGAGACCACGTCCTCGGACGGGATTCCAACGTACGTCGAAGTCATCGCCTCTCCGAACAGGTGGGCGACGAGCGCTGCTGATATGAAACAGCAGACAAGAATCCCGTCGTCGGCGCCGCCAGTGATTCTCTCAAGGGCGCCGAATGCAGCTAGGGTGACGCTCGCATAAGCTGTGAGGGATGCTGCGATGTTGTTCATGTGCAGGCCCGGCACTAGGCCGGCCGCGAATCCAAGGAGGGTTCCTGCGATGGCCGAGAGAACAATCGAAGCTAAGAGGCCTAGCTCATGCACGAGAATGCGACGCAACTTGGCGCTGTTCCATCTGCGCACTACAGTTACGTTACGCTTTCGTGCCGTGTCTGTTATGTGCTCATTTGCGATACAAGGGGGGCAAGATGGCTATACGAGAAGCACCTAAATGAACCAAAAACAAACTAGAGCACTGACACCTTCCCGTCGACGACCTCCACCTTCACAAGAGTCTTGATCTGCTGTCCGATCTTCCTCTCGATCTCGGCCTTCTTGTCGGTCTTCTCAATCACGACAAGGATGTCGGCAATCTTGACCTGCATCTTCTTCAGGGCCTCGACAAGGGCCCACAGAGTCCCCCCTGTGCTGATGACGTCGTCGACGATGACCACCCTATCTCCGGCCTTGACACCGTTGATGAAGAGGGTCGACTTAGAGTATCCAGTCTCCTTCGTCAGGTTGACCTCACCTGGCAGCCCATACATCCTCTTCCTGACCACGTTGAACGGTATCCCTGTTTTCAATGACAGAGCGGTCGCGAGAGGAATCCCGAGGGCCTCGATGGTCATGAGATAGTCACAGTCGAGGTTGCCGATCTGGGCCATAGCATCTGTGATCTCGTCCAATACCTTCGGGTCCACCCTGGGAATGCCGTCAGTGATCGGATGGACAACGTAGTCATAATCGCCGCGCTTGACAACGGGTGACTGGACGAGCGATTCCCTCAAAGCCTCGAGCACCATGATTGCACGAATCGCTGATGAGGTAATAAAGCTTCTTTTTGAGGCTCGTATCTCCTCACAGGAGGACGTCAACGAACTTGAACTCCATCACATCGAACAGGCCCCTGTCTCCCAGCTTGAGGCTCGGGATGACGAGGAGGCTGAGAAATGCCATTGTCATGAATGGGTCGTCGAGGGCGCAGCCCATCTCCTTCACTCTCGCAAGGAGAGAATCGAGCACTCGCTTGACGTCGTGAACTGGCTTGGTGCACATCAGGCCTGCCACATGAAGGTTCAACATGCTGCACTTGCCAGCCGAGCACACGCAGAATCCGCCGCCACCGTCCACCAGCGTGTTCACTGCAAGCGCCATATCCTCAGTGCTGGTGCCCACGACAATGATATTGTGCGAGTCATGCGCGACGCTTGATGCGATTGCCCCGGACTTGAGGCCGAAGCCCTTGACGAAGGCGTTGCTCACTGGCGCGTCCCTGTACCTGTTGACGACGGAGAGATGAAGAACATCCTGCCCGAGGTCCGCCATGACCCGCCCGTTCTCCGTGCGCAGAGTTGCGATGAACGCGTCGGTCACGATGCTCCCACTGATGACACCTATGACCCTCACTTCTGCAAGAGGTTTTGGCGAGGACACCTCGAAGTCAGACGGTGTCTTCCGAGCAAGGACGAGCTGGCTCACCATCTCCTTGGGCTTGATCTCGAACTTGGGCGCGCCCATTGCGGCGACGAGCTCTCCGCCGACGTAGACCTCTTCTGCCGAGAAGCTCTTGAGATCTGTCACTCTGACCACGTCGGCCATCCGCCCAGGCTCTATAACCCCGAGGGGCAGCTTGTAGTGAAGCGCGGGGTTTATGGTTGCTGCCCTCAGCGCATGGACGGGATCTATGCCGTTCAGCACCGCCTGCTCCAAGGCCCTGTCAAGGTGGCCCTCGATGAGGTCAGAGACATTCTTGTCATCCGACACTAGAAAGAACTCGTGGCTCTTGGCAAACGGCGCGAGCGCCTCCAGGTTCTTGGAGGCGCTTCCCTGCCTCACCATGACCATCATGCCGAGAGAGAACTTCTCTCGCGCCTCCTCCGACGTTGTGCACTCGTGGTCCGTCGTGATCCCCAAGCCAATGTACTCCTTGAGGCCTGCACCGCTCAACATCGGGCAATGGCCATCGATCGGCTTTCCCAGCCTCTTGGCGACGTCTATCTTGTCCATCACTGCTGGGTCGTGCGCGATGGCACCTGGGTAGTTCATCATCTCGCCCAGGGCCACGAACTCCTCCCGCATCAGAAGGTTCTCAGTTTCCCTGAGTCCGAGGACCGCGCCTGACGTCTCGAAAGGCGTGGCGGGCACGCAGGAGGGCGCTGTGAAGTAGATGCGAAGAGGCACGGTCTTCGAATCCTTGACCATGTAGTCGATGCCCTGAAGCCCAAGCACATTCGCAATCTCATGCGGATCCGTGATGACGGCCGTTGTGCCATGTGGGACCACGGCTTCCGCGAACCTCGAAGGACACATGAGCGAGGATTCTATGTGTATGTGCGAATCGATCAGGCCCGGGATGAGAAATCCGCGGAACTCGCCACTAACCTCTTCCACGGCTGTGATAAGGCCATCCTTGTGCAGGATTCTTCCAGGAAATACCCTCTTGTGCCTGACATCAACGACGTTGCCTTCGATCAATGTTCCAACTTCGTCTTCCCGAATGGGCTATTGCGAATTAACGGTTTTCTTCGCTCGGCCAGTGGATGCGAAGAATCGCACGTCGCCAAAACTAATAACCTGTTGGCCATTCGTGAGTCGAAGAGTGTGAGCAGATGGCTGACCAAATGGGAACCATATCGATCGCACCAAACGTGTTCTGGGTTGGAGCGAAGCATCACAACAGAAGGCTGTTCGACGGACTGATCCCGCTGCCGAACGGGACCAGCTACAACGCGTATCTCATTGTCGGAAAGGACAAGACCGCTCTGGTGGACACCGTGAACCCTGGCTTCGAGCACGAACTCGTGGCCAAGATCTCGCAGCATGTGGACCCGGCCAGAATAGACTACGTGATCATGAACCACGCGGAACCAGACCATGCGAATGCATGCAGGCACGTGCTGAGCATCGCGAAGAACGCGAAGCTTGTTGCCGGAGCGAAGGGCAAGGAGGCCGCCATGATGTACTTCGATGTCGATCCCGCGCGAATCTTGGTCGTGGATGAGACCACGAGGATCGACCTTGGAGGGAAGACTCTGAGGTTTGTCGATGCGCCCTGGCTGCACTGGCCTGAGACGATTTTCACGTATCTCGAGGAGGACAGAGTGCTCTTCCCGTGCGACTTCTTCGGATCCCATCTCGCGCTCGGAGAGTTCTTCGCCGACGAGTACGGGAACGAGAAGTCCCTGGACATGGCGAAGTTGTACTTCGCTGAGATAATGATGCCCTTCAGAAAGCCTGGCCAGAACGCTGTCGAGAAGGTCAAGAAGCTCGGCCCGAAGATGATCGCGCCGTCGCACGGAGTCATCTGGAGAGATCCCAAGGTCATCCTCGACGCCTATTCCGGCTGGACCGGGGAGAGATTCGAGAAGAAGGTTCTTATTGTGTACGTCTCTATGTGGGGCAGCTCTGAGAAGATGGCCTTGGCCATGAGGGAGGCGCTGGTCAAGAAGGGAGTGACTGTGAACGTATTCGATCTGCCCAATACGGACATTGGACACGTCGCGAAGGAGCTCGTGGACTCACCAGTCATCGTGATCGGGGCTCCCACTGTCTTAGGAGGAGTGCATCCGGTCGCTGCATACGCCGCGCTGCTCTTGAAGACTCTGCGCGCGCCCACGAAATACGGCGTTGTCCTCACGTCGTATGGATGGTCCGGAGGAGCTGTGAAGCACTTGCAGGAGCTGCTCGCGGGGACGAAACTGGAGATCCTCGGTGTCGTCGACGCGAAAGGCCCGCCGAAGGAGGCGGAGTTCGGCAGGATACTGGAGCTCGCCGACAAGATAGCGGAGAAGCTCGGCTGAGTCCCACGCAAACCGCTTCGCATTCATTCTTCTCGGCGAAATGATATTATCGCTAGTGCACAGCTCACCATAGCAATGGTCTACCCGCGCGAGGTCATGAACAGGCTCCGTTGGACGCAGGGCGAATCTCTGTCCGATGCGGTCATCTGGTACATTCACAGAGGCGCACCGGGCGACGTCATGCGGATCCCAGGCAGCCGTGTCAAGAGCCTTGGTCGCGGATTCTTTGAGACGGACGAAGCAACCATACCATATCATCGTATCCTGCGGATCGACTACAGGGGGAGAACTCTTTTCGAGAAGGACGCCAGGGCAAAAGAGCTCTCGTGAAGAGCAACCTGGCGATGCGCCGCTTGCTCTGGTCGAAAAGGTATATCTACATCCTAGACTTGCATCGAGACGATGGACCTCGCCTGGTTGCCGTTCTCTCTCGCCACGATAATGCTCTATGGCCTCGGCCAGGTTTTCGCCAAGGAGACGCGAGCGAAGGTCCCCTCCTCGAACCTCCTTCTGATTCTTGGGGCCAACATCCTCATCATCTGGGCCATCTACTGGGCGATCTTCAGAGAATCTGGTTCCCATGATCTGGAAGCGTGGCTCCGGGCGGTCGTGGCTGCCGCTCTGTCTAGCATTGCCTTCGTCACATACTATGAATCGCTGAAACATGGGAAGGTGAGCGTCGTTGGCACGATTGCAGGGGCCTACGCCCCCTGGACCGTCGTGCTCGCATTGATCTTTCTCGGCGAGACCATGAGCGCGGGCGAGGGCGTCGGCGTCGCGCTTGTCGTGATGGCCATGCTGGTCTTTGCCTACTCAGCAGACGATGGCAACGGCGGCCGTACCAACGAGTTTCGGGGCATCGTGTTCGCATCCGCCTCGCTGTTCCTCTGGGGCACATCGGCAGCCCTCGCGAAGGGAGTCATCCCGGACATCGGGAACACGAACTTCATCGGCGTGTATGCGCTCACATGCCCTGCGATTTGGATTGGCTATTGGCTGGTGACTGGAAAGGGCAGGTTCGAGAGGCCGAGATCCAGCTCGTGGCTGCTCGAGCTATCCATGCTGTGTCTTGTGTGCGGGGGAATAACCTTCTACTTGGCCATACAGAACGGCAACGTTTCCATCGTGTCGCCCGTCACGAACCTGTACCCAGTGGTCACGATAGCAGCTGCGAAGATCCGCCTCAAGGAACAGCTCAGCCCCAGGCAGGGGGCGGCCCTCGCAATGCTTCTCATCTCGATCCCGCTGTTCTCGCTCTAGTCGTTCCTGTACTTGCCATCAGAGAACACTATCCTGTCCAGAACTCTGAGCTCCGGTGGCAACTTCGATGGCACGAGGTCCGCCACGATCTCGATGTGCTCCCTCAGCGGACTCTTGGCGACCTTGTTCCCGAGGGTCTCCTGGACCTGATATATCCCGGCTGAGTTGGACATCTTGACGAGGATCTCTATCAGCTTGGTCTTGCCCTTGCGGATGTCAACGGATTCTATCGACAGCGCAGATATCGAGTGTATGTCGTGTTTTCCGAGATCGTAGGCAAGCCTCCCTCTCCCCTTGGTGATGTCGCATCCGTCTGCGATCACGATTATCGCGGCCTCTATGGTCAACGCGTTCTCTCCTACATCGTGAGCATAGAGGGTGTGCAATACCTGCTCGATCACCGCAGTCCGCCTGGAGATATCGGGATAGATCTCGGGAAGCAGCCTCTCGAGTATGTTCTTCCCATAGACCACGCTGAACACCTCGTGCTCCTCCCTATGGACCGCGTTGCCGATATCGTGGAGCATGCACCCGGCGACGACGATCAGATGGGCGTCGTCCTCGGTCATGCTCAGATCCTTCATGGAATCGACCGCGAGTTCATTGCTCTCGAGGATTATCTTGAGGATCTTGACGCCGTTCGAGGTGACGATCCTCGCGTGGATTGGCCCGTGGTCATTGTACCCGAGCTTCCTCACCGCGATGTAGTTTGCCAGGTTCAGAAGCACGTTCGTTTCCTCGTCTTCCTGCAGCATCTGGAAAAGCTTCGAGGCGTTCGGATAGTCTTTCAGGCCATCGTTGATCGTCTTTATCGATTCCTCTTCGAGAGTCGTGTAGGAAGAGGGCATCTTCAACCCGTATAGCAGGCCATTCTCCAGCATCTGTTCCGACATGTCATCTCACCAATCGTATTTTCAGATCCTTGAACGTGCACGTGGGTTATTGAATCTCTGCCTCATCAGGACAGGATGGCCGAGGGGCAACACGGTATATCAATCAAGCTATCTGGGACCGAAATCGCGCATCAAACATGTTGAGCAATCAGGGTTCGAGGCTCTTGGTAGTCTCGACGCGAAGGGCACTCCGGACCTTCCCAGCTTGGATGGCAAAATCGAGTTCCCCAATCTTGCCATCCAGGAATTGCGTTACAAGGTCAATCATCGGTCGTGGCATCTCCCGAACCAATTCGACCTCCGGCTTCCTTAGGAGGCCAAGGATGCCGTTGGGTAGCTTCGCCTCCTGCTCGACTAGCGCATCTTCGATAGACAAGTTCGCATACCAGTTGCGGTACGTCTCTCCTTGCGAGCTGTCATGGCCTGTCAGGTAGGCAGAGGCTGAGTTGGTCAGGTCGACTTCCTCGCACTTCCAACACACGAAATGCCGAAAGTCACAGGGAGTCAACTTCGGCAACTTGTGACGTTCCTGGAACCTTGACCATATCTTACGCAGAAGGCCAACATTGAGCGGCTTATCGTTCTCAATCCCGTCGGGGTGCTTTTTCCCTTTGGGGTGTCGATATGGAATCATCAGGTCTTCAGGTCGAACGATTTGCCCTCGTTCAGCAAGAAATTTCTCAAGGGTCTCGCGCACGACAAGAGGCAGATGACAAGCGACCCATGCAGCCGTCTTAAATTTCTCAACTCGACCGTCTGCACAAATAGCACAGGGTTTCCCAGCCTCATCGTACCGTATGTTCCGCATCTTCATCTTATACAAATGGTCTGGACGCCAGCCGAACTCCTCAGACGAGGAGTAAAGCGTCCCCCTGAACTCAAGAAGCCGTTCTCGAACAAGGACATCAAGAGGATGCGGAGCCTCGATATCCCCTCAGTCACCTCTAACCTGGATTGCCTCGAGAGGATCCAGGCTCAGATCGAGGAGATGAACAGGCAGCTGCTGGACGAGTTCAAGCGAAGGCTCGATGCCCAGCTCATCGCGACGATCCCGGGCATCGGGTACTACAGCGCACTCCTCATCCATGCCGAGATAGACGACATCAACAGGTTCCCCGACCCTGAGAGCCTAGCCGCATATGCAGGGCTCGTGCCGACTGTGAGCCAGTCGGCATCCTCCGTCCACTATGGAGGCATCAGCAAGGAAGGTTCTGCATATCTGAGGTGGGTCCTCACCGAGGCGGTTCACTCCCACAAATACCTCCACGCAGGATCCAATCTTGCCAAGTTCCACTCGAGGATCGAGAAGAGGCGGGGCAAGAACAAGGCGACAATCGCCGCGGCGAGGAAGCTCGCCCACATCATCTACTGGATGCTCCGGACGAGGGAACCGTATCACAGTCAAGGATTCAACCCCGTGCCTAAACCTGCACGGACGAGTGCGTGAAAGAGATTGGGGCAAATCCCTGACAAGGGACGAAGTCACCATAGTGCGGCGCCGACCGCGAATAGAGGCATGTCCGAAACCCCTTCAACCGTCAACGAGGAGGCAAATCAAAAAGCAAGGAACGAGATTCAGACTAGGTGCGGGGACACTTCAACATAGAGGCTTTTCCGAGACTCAAACCCCTTCCTGTTTCTCCTTTTGTAGGAAACTGACTTATACCTCATAGGTCGATTCACGACTTTGCCTCGTGGGTGGTTCGAGGAGGAGGCGAAACGATGAGAAGATTTCCAATTACAGTACTCGGATCAGTCTTCGTTCTTCTGATGCTTACTCAACCCGTGTCCGCGGGCAGTCCGACTGTTTCGTATATCGACCGACCAGATGATCTCGCGAAGAATTGGGCAGTGACATCATTGAACCCGTACAACTACGTACTAGTGCAGGAATGGGCCGACCAATCGATAGTCGGACAGGTTGGCTATGTCGATATCGTCAGTGGCTGGCTTACACACCATGGAAATTCGTTGGTGTTCGGCATGGAGGTAGCTGCTGACATGCCTACCGAGGGAAGCATCCCAGGCGTGAGCTATGTCATATGGGGATTCTATGCTTTCTTCAGTAACGACGGGAATGACGGCCTTGACATCTATCTCTTGTGGAACGGCGAGAATTATCAAGCATACGTACAGGATTCTAGACCTTTCATGAGCGGTGGAACGTGGGCGTATACTGAGATCGCACCCCATGTGGAGGGCGCTATGCTGACCCTTGCAGTGAGCGCGAAGCAGCTAGACTTTCCATCCGAATTCTACTGGTGTTTCAAGACGCTCATGATCATGGGAAACATTGACCCCACACCGACTGCATGGACTGACTTCAGGGGTGGGACGATGGCATGGGCTGACCTCACAGATCCACAATGTGCTGTTTCGCCACACCCGCTTCCGGCCTTGTGGTTCTTCCCTATGTTGCCGTCTCCGCCGTGATGAGACTCAGAATCCAAACCTCTATGTTGAAGAGGCCCTCACGGCTTCTTCCAAATCACTTTTCTTCTTCTTTGTTTTTGCCTCCTATCTTCGATTAGGCTGGGGTCTTTGAGCGGACATACCTCTATCCGCGGTCAAAGCCGCACTATGGTACTTCGTCCGTTGTCATGGATTTGCCCCAATCCATAGGTCGCACTCGAAGTGCAGGTCTTTTCCCGGGGTTGGATCCATGACAAGAAATCGTATGGTCTTTCGACTATTCGTAGGCTTCGCAGCATGAGGGACGATTTCAACATAACATCCATGGTGAAAGAAAGCGGAAAGAGGTTTGTGAGGGGCTACGAACCCCTCCTTTTCGATACCCTTCCTGAGATGCCATAGATTGTGGGTATTGTACCTTCTTGCGTCGAGCCAGTCATTTCAGTGGGCACAAATCCGGTTGGGTCCAACCCAAATGTGTGCAAAATGAGGTGACCGAAAAGGGTTTGAGGGGACAGGGGAAAGCCAGCAAGACGACCAGGTTCTTTTGATGTACGATTCTGTGGTTCAATCAAGCTTTTGTAGGAGCATCATGCTCACAATCCCGACTAGATGTCATACATAGAGGAGCTTGTCAGCGCTCTCGGAAAGGAGAAGGTTCTGCTAGACCCTTCCGAGAGATTCGTCTACGGCACGGATTGGAGCCCGCGGACCCCTGACGAGTTCGCTCCTCCTGATGTTGTCGTGCTCCCGAGAACCACAAAGGACGTCCAGAGAATCGTCAAGATCGCCTACGAGCATGACGTTCCAGTGACAGCAGGCGCGGGCCTGACGGGCATGTTGGGAGGGGCCATCGCGTTGTACGGTGGCATATATGTCGACACAACGACGATGAGTTCCATAGTAGAGATCGATCCGAAGAACCAGACGGTCAGAGTTCAAGCAGGCGCGACCCTCCAGGAGGTCAACGATGCGGTCCAGGCATACGACCTGTGGCTGCCTCATCAGCCCGAATCGAAGTGGGTCAGCACCGTGGGGGCCGCCATCGCCTGCGATAACGATTCGACGTTCGGCGTGAGATATGGCAAAATCCTGAACTGCCTCCTCAGTGCTGAGATAGTCACGGGAACAGGCGAGGTCGTGGAGCTGGGCCACAGGAAGGCTCACTTCACGTCTTCCGGGTACAAGCTGAAGGATCTCCTCGCAGGCAGCGAGGGCACACTCGGAATCATAACAGAGGCCACTCTGAAGCTCGAGCCCATTCCCGCGGTCCGACGCGTTGACATGTTGGTCTTTCCCCGTATGGGGACCGCTGTCGATTACCTCAGCAAGCTCCTGAAAGCAGGCCTGTGTCTCGAGGCTGCGCACATCAACTGCAAGCAACGACTGAAGTTCTACACGCACAGCTATCGGCAGAAGTTCGGGAAGGACCCTGAGATACCCGCATGGGCTGAAGCTCTGCTCGCAATCGCTTTCGCAGGCGACCAAGAGGTGGTCGACTCGCAGAGGGAGTACGCCCTCAAGATCGCGAAAGAGTTCGAGGCACAGCTGGTCGAGGAACGCGAAATAGTCGATGCATGGTGGGCGTCAAAATACACATTGGATTTCGAGCCATTCAAGCAGAAGTGGCCGGACTCGCAGAAGCAGAAGAAGTTCGGAGCCGCGGACCCCGGGATCCCAGTTGGCCGTCTCGAGGAGTTCTACCACAAGTTCGTCCAGGTCGCGACGAAGCACAAGCTCGAGATCATAGGCATGAACGCCTATCTTGAGCACCCGAGCAGCATAGGCTTCTCTCTGTCATGCGCTGTCTTCGTCGACTACAGGAACCCAGAGGAGGTCAGGAGGTTCCGCGCGTTCCATGACGAGCTAAGCAAGCTGGCAGTCGCGTTCGAAGGCACGATGAGCACCTTCATGAGCGACACGTACCAGAAGGCACCGTATCTTGAGGTCGAGCACGGTGCCTCGTTGAGGTACATGAGGGAAGTGAAGAGGCTCTTCGACCCGAAAGGGATCCTGAATCCCGGAAAGAAGTTCCCTCGGGAGGCCGAGAAAAAATGAGCGGCCTCGAGGATTTCAGAGATGAGCTCGAGACGTGCTTTGGGACCTCGTGCGGATTTTGCGAGAGGGGGTGTCCAGTCTATCAGGCGCTCAAGGTCAAGACGTTATCTATGAAGGGTCGGAACAGGACCATGCTCGGGCTGTTGCAGGGCAAGTTCGACATCACGCCCGCCGTCGTCCAGGCCGCGTTCGAGTGCACCTTGTGCGGGAACTGCGACAGGTGGTGTTCGCTGAAGAACACGGACCACACGAGGGCGTTCAGGGAGCACCTCCTCAAGCACGGCATCGAGCCCATGAAGGAGCACTCCTCGCTTCTGGCCAGCATAAGAAACTATGGAAATCCGTGGTTTCAGCCCAGGAGCGCAAGAAACAGATGGACGAAAGGATTGAACGTTCCGAAGGTGGCGCTTGGACAACGGGATGTGTTGTTCTTTGCAGGATGCACTTCGGCAGTCACGAGGCAGCTGAACCGCAGCCTTGTCGCCAGCGCAAAGCTCCTTCAGAAAGCTGGCGTGAGGTTCGCGACCATGGGTGTTGACGAGCCGTGCTGCGGATCGACTCTGTTGAGGGTAGGCCAGACAGATGCATTCAAGGAACTCGCCGCGGAGAACGCCAAGAAGTTCAAGTCATTGGGCATAAAGAAGATCGTGACCGCCTGTCCTGGATGCTATGCGACTCTCAAGAAGACCATTGAGGAGTTCGGCACGAACATCAAAGTCACTCATGTTGCCCAAGAAATCGCGGACCTAACGAAGAGCGGGAAGCTGAGGCTCAAGAAGTCCACCGAACGGATGACCTACCACGACCCATGTCATCTCGGCAGGCTGGGCGGGGTTTTCGAAGAGCCGAGAGAGATAGTCCGGGCCGTTGCCACATTGGTCGAGATGCCGAATAACAGGTATGAAGCGAGGTGCTGCGGCGCAGGTGCTGGTCTGCAATCTGCGTTTCCAAAGCTGTCAAGGGAACTTGCAGCAAAGCGCATCGCGGAGGCGAAATCCTCCGGCGCAACAACGCTTGTGACGTCATGCCCGTTCTGTGAAACCCAACTGCGAACGGTGCCCGGAATAAGGGTGGTAGACCTCTTTGAGCTGCTCTTGGATGCGGCCCAGGAGAATGAGAAGAACGAGCCCTTCAAGAGCGCATCGTGAGAGGTATCATTGCTCAGGCGATCGGCTTTCTCTTCATCTCGCGCTCGCTCTCTCTTATGACGTCTCTGGCAATCGTCCATATCACAAGGAATGTGAAGGCCACACCCAGGGACAACGCGCTCGACCAGAGGATCTTCGTCGGCTCCGAGGCATCGGTGACCGCAATGTACAGATACATCAGCGCAATGCCGATGACTGCGAACGCTGCAGCTAGCTGAATAGAGAGCTTCGACACTTGTGACACCGTTCCGATTTCTACCATTTTAGCCCCGATGGCCAAATATCCAGTCCTGACGTACTTAAGCGTTTAGCTGGATTTCCTGGCGGAAACGACATGCTCGAAGAAGGGCGAATGTCATTCCGATACGCGCAATGATCGGCCACGGCGTATGTTAGGCTTGAGCTCCGAGGCGTTCTTCTCGCCTATCACACGAGCTCGTAGGCTATCCGTTCTCGGTCCTTTCCCTTGTTCTCCCGTTTCGTAATCCTGATCTTTCCTATCTCAGAAAGAGAGCGAACATGAGTGCCGGCACACGGGCACACGTCGAACTCCTCGACCTTCACGATTCGCAGCTCCTGCACCGATCTCGGGAGTAGGTCAAGGTTGGCCCTCTGAACATCGATGTTCTTCTCCAGCTCGGCCCTTGAGGCCGTGCATATCTCGACCTTCGCTCCAGAGGCGAGGATCTCGTTGCATTTCCTCTCGACTTCGGCGATCATCTCGTCGGTGAACTTGACTGGGGCGAAATCGATCCGGGATCGGTCATGGTACAGCTGGTTGCCAACGGTTCGGGCTCTGTAGAGGTCGTATACAACGCCCGAGACGATATGTTGAGCTGTGTGCATCCTCATGTGCGCGTACCTTCGCTCCCAGTCCAGCACACCGTGCACGTTATCAGGGACGATGTCCGGGTTCTGAACGAGATGGTGTCTCACGCCCTCCTTCTTCGTGACCTCTTTCACCTCGGCCCTGCCCCCGGGCCATTCGAGATGCCCGATGTCCGAGGGCTGACCTCCTCCGAGCGGATAGAATGCGGTCCTGTCGAGGAGCACATAGTCGAACCCGCGCTCGATGATCTTCGCATCGAACTCCTTGATGTAGTTGGATTCAACATCTTTCATGTAGAGCAGTTCGGTCATGGTACCAACTGGGCGGAAGGGAATGGAAAATGAGTGATAAAAGGAAATGGCTTATTCCTTGGGCGCGCCACAGTTCGGGCACGAGTGCATGAACATCGGATACTGGACGTTGCAGTTCTTGCACCTCATCATCGGGGTTGCGTGGTGCGGAGGCACTCCCGGCGGGACCTGAGCGGGCGCAGGCGGCGGCATGGGCTGGACGGGGGCAGGCGGTGGAACATATTGTGGCTGTTGCACGGCCACCGTCCCAGCAGCATATGGCTGGTACCCCACGGGCGCTTGAGCGGCAATCGCATCGCTCAGTTTGGCGTATGTCAATATGAGGAACAGCGCGGGCAGCACGAACCCCACAAGCCCGAATATGATCCAGATCAGGCTGTCGTTCTTGGCGTCGTGGAACCTGCCCTGGTCTATTGCGTCGATAACCGTCTTCTTCTCGAACACCCCGGCGAGGAAGCAGATGACCATCGCGAAGAACCCGAACACGCCGACGACCAGTCTCCCAGCGGTTGCGCGGTCAACGAGAAAGAGCACGAGAAACACGATGGCCAACATAAACCAAACAAACGCCATCAGGAAGAACATAAGCTGTGCCCACCACGCGAACTTCCTGCCTTCGGCTACTTCTCTCGGGAGCCACGGTGGTGCGGTGCCAGATGCAATGACCATACTTATAGGACTGCTCATACTCGAATGCCTCCTCTGATTCATCCCTTCGTCCGCCGCCCTCTGGCGACTACACCTGAAACTACATGATTACGATATATACTCTTTCCTGGTGTGAGTCCGCCCTGCCCTCTGAAACGTCGAGACCAACTCGGAGAACTCATGTCAGAGCTAAAGCGAGCCTGTCAACTTCATGCATGGCATCGAGCACCATCTTGGGCGTCACAAGGAACGGCATGCACCCCATCGTGTCCTTCGGATCGCAGGCTCTCTCAGCAGCCATAGGCAAGGCGCTCATATCCAGATTGCCAAGCTCTTTGAGCCGGACAGGAAGGCCCAGAGCCTTGCACCAGCGCATGACACGCTCGATCTCGCCCATCGGTCGCCTCTCGAGGACCATCTGGACGAGTGTGCCGAAGGCGACTATCTCACCGTGCGTTCTGGCAATTCCTGGGACAATGGTGAAGCCGTTGTGGATCGCATGTGCAGCGGCGCACCCTCCTCCGCCGAACCCGAACCCGCTCTGGAGCTTTATCGCCTCGACAATCGCCTCGACTGCTTCGGTCACCTTTCCCGACTCGACGTCCTTCCTTGCTTGCAGCCCATGAGCCATCAGAGTGTCGAAGCATTTCATGTTGACTTCCAGCGCGGCCTGAGTGGCCTGCTCGTTCGCCTTCTTGGCCCTCTGAGACGCTGCGTACGCCGGCTTCTCGAAAGCAGATGAGAGGGCATCGCCCATGCCCTGAACGATGTATTGTGCAGGGGCTCTTCCAACGACTTCTGTATCGACGAGCACGAGCACCGGCGCTCTGCTCAGATACATGTCCTCGAGGAACTTGTGGTCCTCGGTGAATACTACGGAGTCGGCCATGCCATCCGCGTTGGTCGCGCACTGCGTGGGCACAGTAAACGCCGGGACGTGCAGCTTCTCCGCGACCGCTTTTGCGGTGTCGACAGCCTTCCCACCGCCGCATCCGATGATGACATCCGCATCTAGGTACTCAGCCCTGGTCGCGATCTCATCGATCTTTGCCTTGGTACATTCCGTGACGGTGTCATCGAACCCAACCATTGGGACGGAAGCCGCGAGAAGGCACGCCTGAAGCCTCGCCTTCACTTTCGAGAAACTGGTCCTCCCCGCGACCACGAATGGCCTCTCGCCATACTGCCTCACATATGCGCCAAGCTGGGTCAGCACGCCAGCGCCCTGCACATATTTCGATGGAAGTATGATTCTTCTGACTCCGCTCTCGGGCACCGGGACCTCCCCGCAATCGTTCTGAGCAACGAACATACCAATCATGGTTTGTCTCCATTTCAAGGTTGCGCATGTCAGAATCGTAGCCGCGTCGAGCATCTCCCAATATTAATGCTGTCCGCAAAGGAATAAGTAGAATCGAGGGATAATAGGCCTCGGAAAGCTAACGAAGTGAACCTCTCGTTCAGCGGATAGCTGGACCGTGAAACTGATGAAGTACGAAGACTACAGGAACATATATTCTCAGCTGAGGAAGTCCGGTGATGTGGACTTTCTCTCTCGCAGGCTGGGACTGGACCGAGAGCTTCTTCTCGTGCTATACACACAGAGAACCGTGAGAGACGCCACGCGAAGGTTCTACATCGTGAAGAAGGACATCAAGAAGATTGCGAGGGAATGGCGCAGGGGCACTTCAATAGCGAGACTGGCGAGAATGATGAACTATCCACCTGTACTGCTCGGCCTCTTGCTCACATCTGAGATCGGCCTCACGCGAAAGCAGTTCTGGAAGTACGTGAGGAATCCAGAGGCCTGCCGTGACAGACGCCTCAAGAAGGAGCTGAAGCAGATCGCTGACGAGGACATGGTCTATTCGCCCAGGGGGGCCGAGATACAGACCGAGAGGGGTAAGTGGGGCGAGAAGAAGCTCCACGAATGGCTGGACAAGAGGCATCTGAAGTACAGGACCGAGGTAGACTTGAGGTCCACGCACACGAAGACCCCCGACTGTCTTCTGGAGAAGCCGATCCAAATAAACGGACAGAGGGTGCATTGGATAGAGTCAAAGGCGTCTTTCGGGGACGAGATAGAGCTGAAGAAGAACGTTCGGAGGCAGCTGAAACCGTACACGGACATGTTCGGAACAGGAGCGGTCGTGTACTGGTTCGGCTTCGTCGAGGGCATCGAGCCTCCTCAGGGTGTTGTGCTTCTGCCAGGCACCTACTTCAGCGATTGCCCAGAGGAGCGACCAGGAGGCAAAGATTCTTAGCTCTTTACAATCATAATTTCTGCGATGGCCAAGAGTCCGGCGAAGTATATTTCTGCAGGCGACCTTGAGAAATACAGCTACTGCCCGCTGAGCTGGTGGCTGAGCAGGGAGTTCGAGGGCGAAAGCGAAGAGCTGGCTCTGGGAGTTAAGGAGCACGAGAAGCTCGGCAAATCGCTCTGGAGGATAGACTCCACCGAGAAAACTGCGAGAGAGGCAGAGACATTGGTGTTCTGGTGGGCAGTCGTCGCAACTATGATCGCTATCATTGGTCTCGAGGTTCTCCCATCAAGACACTCCGTCGAGATAAGCGAGGTCCTTGGAGCCGTCGCCCTCATATGGATTCTCGCAGCATCGTTCTTCCTGTACAAGGCCACGAAATCGAAGATGCACAGCGCGACAGTGGACTACGAGAGGATTGTGCTGATATTCGCCATCGTGGCGGTCCTGATCGGCGTGAACGCAGTGGCGTTCCGTGTGACCGATGTGAAGCTCGCCCAGTCCCTGGAGGCCGTCGCGATCATATGGCTCGTTGGCGCATCGTTCTTCATGTACAGATCCCTCAAGACCACGGAGATCGTCGACTCGCTGAGGAAGGAATTCAGGGTCAAGGGCAAGATCGAGTACATAGACATGGGTGATTCTCAAGTATTCAAGTCTGACAGATACGGTCTGTCTGGACGGCCGGACTACGTCATAAAACTGAGCGACAGCGTCATCCCCGTCGAGGAGAAGAAGGGGAGGACCCCCAGAGGACCGCTGTTCTCACACATTCTCCAGGTGGCTGCATACTGTCTTCTGATCGAAGAGTCGAGCGGCAAAGCCCCGCCGTACGGCCTCATCAAGTACCCTGAGCACGAGCACGAGATCGAGTACAACGACGATCTCAAGAAGGTCTTGCTCGAGAAGCTCGATGAGATGCGCGAGATAGTGAGAACAGGCAATGCGCACAGAAACCATGACAGGCCAGGCAAGTGCAAGTACTGTTCCAGAAGAGATGTGTGCCCCGAGAAGCTTGTCTGATATCGTGCTCAGGCGGTCCGTTCATTCGACCGTGACCGTCTTCGCGATGTTCCTTGGCTTGTCTATCGGACACTTTCTGGCCTTCGCGAGGTAGTACGCCCACAGCTGAAGCACGACTATCACGGGCACGGGAGAGAACACGGGGGGAATCTCTCTGATCTTTATCACTTCGTCCGCGTACCGCGCAAGCTCCGTGTCGCCCTCGTACCCGATAGCGATCACAGGGCTGCCCCTCGCAGAAACCTCGCCGATGTTGCCGAGCATCTTATCGTATGTGAGGTCCCTCACCGCGATAGCGACCACGGGCGAGTCCTTGGATATGAGGGCGAGAGGCCCATGCTTCAGCTCGCCCGCAGGAAATCCCTCGCCGTGGATGTACGAGATCTCTTTTGTCTTCAAGGCGCCCTCGAGAGCCACCGGGTAGTTGATGTTCCTCCCGATGAAGAACATATCCTTCGCATCGGCGTACTTGCTGGCCAGGGCCTCGAGTTCGTGCGCCTTGTTCAGGACGTCCTGAACGGCCCTGGGCAGGTTCCTCAGCTCTCCGATCATCGAACGCCTCGCCTGCGCGGTCAGCGCCTTGTTTCCGAGGCCGAGCTCCATGGCGAGAAGGTACAGCGCTACGAGCTGGGTCGTGAAGGTCTTCGTCGCTGCGACTCCGATCTCAGGACCTGCTCGCGTGTAGATCGTGTGGTCCACATCGCGGGTGATGGCCGAGCCCACGACGTTCGCGATGCACACGGTCTTGTTCCCGCGCTTCCTCGCCTCGCGCGCCGCGCCAACGGTGTCCGCCGTCTCTCCGCTCTGAGTGATCAGAACGACCAAGGGATTCTCCCGAGAGACGGGCGAGTACCTGTACTCGGAGGAGATCTGAACTGTCGTGGGAATCTTCGCCAGCTCCTCGATGATGTACTTCCCCACAAGGCCCGCATGGTAGGACGTGCCGCACGCGACGATCTTCACGCTGGAGAAATGATTCTCGGCGAAAAACAGTTCTGGCTCCTGTGTCTCTATCCTCCCCAGCAGAGAATCGTGGATCGCGTCCGGCTGCTCGAATATCTCCTTGAGCATGAAGTGCGGGTACCCGCCCTTCTCGGCATCCTCGAGGCTCCATGTGATCTTCTGTGGCTCCCGCTGGACCCTGTTCCCATGGCTGTCAGTGATCGACACCGAGTTCTTCGTGACCCTGACGACCTCCCCATCCTGGACGTACACCATCCTGTTAGTGTACTTGAGAAGCGCAGTGACATCGCTCGCGACGAAGTTCTCGCCCTCACCGAGGCCTACCACGAGCGGGCTCTCGCGCCTCGCAGCGACGATCTCGTCCATGCCAGCGGACACGACCGCGAAGGCGTAGGTGCCTTCTGTCTCCGCCAAGGCCCTGGACACTGCTTCGACGAGGTCGCCTTTCATGTTCGCCTCGACGAGATGGGCGAAGACCTCGGAGTCCGTCTCAGACGACATCTTGTGCCCGCTCTTCTCCAGCGACTCGCGGATCCGCATGAAATTGCTGATGATGCCGTTGTGAACGATCGCCAGCCTGTTAGAGCAGTCCGCAAGCGGGTGCGCGTTCTCGGTGGTCGGCTTGCCCTGAGTGGCCCACCTGGTGTGAGCAATCCCCAGCGATCCTTCCATGCGCGGCATCTGCGCTTCCAGCACCGCGATCTCGCCCTTCGTCTTGAACAGCTGCAGGCCCTGCCCGACAACGGCGATGCCGGCGGAGTCGTACCCCCTGTACTCCAGCCGTTTCAGACAGTCGAGGAGTATTGGCTGCGCGTCGCGCCTGCCAGCGTAACCGACTATGCCGCACATCTACGATACATCCTAGCTCACGAGGGCCCGGTTCGGAAGGTTGCGGATGATCTTGGACCCGCTCGAGATCTTGCATCCAGCACCTATGATCGTTCCAGGCTCCACGCCAACGCCCGTCCCAAAGGCAGTGTCCTCACCAACTATCGATCCCATATGAGGGACCTTGAAGAACTCGTCCGCGATGTTCACATAGGCCTCTGCACCAGGCCCCATCAGATGAGACTGAGACTTGACACCATAGCCCAGGACGCAATGCGAGAGGTACGAGTGCGCCCCGATGCTGCAGTTGCTCATCAGGATGCT
>Ga0315308_1000698_pt1 | contig 19023 bp, 25 predicted proteins | sample TDP3_MG_FD_203078 | JGI IMG/M metagenome (GOLD analysis project Ga0315308, IMG submission 203078) | Freshwater sediment microbial communities from Lake Towuti, South Sulawesi, Indonesia - TDP3 | ecosystem: Environmental > Aquatic > Freshwater > Lake > Sediment | place: Indonesia: South Sulawesi... | reverse complement strand
GGGCCTGTGGGGATTTTCGCGGAAGATCCGTATCGAACCCCAGACCTATGGGTATCTCCGATCCTTTGTGACGTGCCTAAGAGCCCACCGCTCTACCTAACTGAGCTACAGGCCCGCTCTTTTTGATCAGCGAGAGATCCGGCGCATGGGTTTGTGCAGACCTTAATAAATACGTTACGAGTGTTCTTGGCGTGTGGACGTACGAAAGTTGTCACGGTTGATTCTCGTGGGTCTGGGACTCAACGACGAGTATGGACTAACTCTGAGAGGCTTGGAGTCCTCAAAGGGCGCGGATCACATTTTCATCGAGACCTACACCAACTATATGCGGGATATGTCAATCAGCACCCTCTCCAACATGCTGGGACAGGAGCCAATCCAACTTCTCAGGAAAGACCTCGAAGAAGATTCGGGGAAAATACTCGAATACGCCAAGAAAAGCAAAGTAGCAGTTTTGGTTCCTGGAGACCCGCTTATCGCAACGACTCATGTTCAACTCGCCGTGGAGGCGAAGAAGCTTGGAATAGAAGTTGTGATTGTTCCCGGTGTCTCCATTCTTTCAGCGGCCATCAGCCTGAGTGGGCTCCAAAACTACAAGTTCGGAAAATCCGTGACGCTGCCATCCTCCCGTGGGGGAGAGTTCTTCGAGACGCCCTTCGAAGTCGTGAAAGAAAACAGGGCCAAAGGCCTCCACACGTTGATGTACCTCGACGTCGACTGTGAAGGGAGATCGATGTCGATTGGCGAAGCCCTCGCCCTCATCATGAATTGGGAAGAGACTGACAGGAGGGGAGTCTTCCTGCCTTCTACACTTGTCATAGGCTTGGCCAGAATTGGATCAGAGCATCCAGTGGTGAAGGCTGGATTTATCAGAGAACTGAGAAGCTATTGCTTCGGCCTTACGCCGCACATCTTGATATTTCCTGGACGCCTGCACTTCATGGAGCGTGAGGCTCTGCGCTATTTTGCAGACGCCTCGGAAGAATCGCTGGAGTTGATTTCTTGAGTACAGAGGTAGAGCTCCAAGCCAGAAGGTACATAGAAAAGGCCAGACGTGTACTGGAAGGCATCTCAGAGTCAAGCACGAGACCTAGACTCGTCCGAGCCTCAGAGATCGAATCGGTGTTGCATGAATCCAGAAGATATCTGGAGGATTCAGAGTTCTATGTCAGCATGGGCGATTCAGCAACAGGTCTTGCCTGTATCTCATACAGTGAGGGTCTTCTCGATTGCTTGAGGCTGCTCGGAATACTCGAATTCCAGTGGTGAGAGGATGAAGAAAATCGGTAAACGAACCGTGGTCTTGGCTTCTGGCACTTTCGATCTGATTCACTACGGACACGTGCGGTATCTCGAAGAGGCGAAGAGGATAGGCGGCGACAACTCCAGGCTTGTAGTTCTTGTGACCAGAGACAGAACGGTGGAGAAACTGAAGGGACGAAAGCCGATACTCCCTGAAGATCAGAGAAGGGCCATTGTAGAGGCACTGAAACCAGTCGACGAGGCCATGCTAGGCCTGTACGAAATGGACCCGGGGGCGGTCATCGAAGAGGTCAGACCGGACATAATTGCTCTTGGATACGACCAATCGTCAGAACTGGAATCCCAGATTGAGCAGGCCATCAAGAAACATGGGTGGAAAATAGATGTTATTCGCATCGGAAGATTCGGTAGGGAGGAGTTGAATAGCAGCTCCGAGATCAGAAGGCGAATAGTAGAAGTCAGACAAAAACCCTGACTCTTACCTTATCACCGTCCCGCAAGCCCAGCTCCCTTCGCAAGTCCATGGGTGCAATGACTTCGAGGATCGTTCTGTCGTGGTGACCTCGCTCTATGAATATAACGGCCCCATTCACCCTATTGTTGATGAGTGCCCGAAAACACTTGAGTGAACCGAAGGTTCTTGAACCATTTGCGAAACCTTCAACGACCAAGCCTGAGTAGTTCTCTAGTTGTCCTCTTGTCTCGGTCTCAAGGGAAGATCTGATCTTTAGGTTGAGTGTTCCGGGGAAAGGGTCAAAGCCCAGCATCTTGACGATCTGTCTCCGGTAACCTCTTTGGCTGAGATAGTAGGCGCCTTCCCCCATTCCCGTGACCACAGATCCTTCCAAGACGAAGCTCTTTGAGGCCGGCTCGATGACCCCTCTGAGGGTGTCGTAGACTTTCTTTAGCTCGTCCCTGCCTTTCTGAGTCAGTCTTATCATTTCTCCTCGTGCGATCATCTCCCTTTCTATGTGCCCCTCTTTTTCCAACTGGGCAAGGTATCTCGATGCTGTTTGTTGAGAGGTCGCGATCTTTGCCGCTATGTCTGTCGTTGACATCTGAATGGGCGCAATGTATGCTCCTTGCTCGGCAAGTGTGAGGAGGATCCTGAATTGGTTTTCTTTCAATTGTCGAGTCTCCGCCTGCTAATTTCTTCCCTTCCGAGCTTGTGAGCTTCAAAGACGGGCTCTGGGATTCGGTGGTTTCTAGTCGTGTGTTCAGTGATCTGGCAAGCCCTATCAAGGCTGATTTTGTGTCCAACACTTATGTAGATCGGTCTCGCGGATTGGCTCTTCCTGAAGGCTCGAGCCACCAATTCTCCTTGATAGATAACGTCTGCGAACTTGTCGCCGAAAGGTGCTATTTCTCCACAGAGTAGCTCTTTTGCCACGCCAATGGTCGGTATGTCCATAGAGAGCCCGACGAAAGATGCTAATCCGCATCTACGGGGATGAGCGACTCCATGACCGTCAACTATCAACACATCCATCATCTTTGAAAATGGCTTGGCAGACGACGCGATTGCCTCAGCCTCTCGGAACGCCAGTAGGCCGGGAGTGTACGGAAAGACTATTCGGCATGTATGAAAACCACTGCCTAGAATCCTCAAGCTACTATAATCATGAATCGAGGTAACTGCGACAGCGCTAGTCTTCTTGTAGGCGACGTCAGCGCCTCCGATGATTGAAATCTCTCTGTCGATAAGATCCTGACAGATGACTTTTGACGCCATTTCCCTCTGCTTTTCTTTAAATTTTTCAGATGCGTCCACCGCAATTTCTCCTAAAGTCATGCGACTTTCCCAAAAGGTCGTGAGACATCACTCTCAGCTATGACAGAGATCTATGTCTAGTCATCTTGTCTTCCAAAGACTGAATTGATCTTTGAAGACTCAGTCTTCTCGACTCGAGAGTGACATCGCCTCTGGTCGTCTCTATCAGGTGCCTTGCAACATCGCTCTTCCTGCGAAGCCCGGGAACCAATGATTGAACATCTTCAAGGGCCAGGATGTTGGTGTAAATGTCCTCCATGAGTTCCAAGCTCCTCTCCGCGGTGTCGAGTTTCCCGAGCCTGATTGAGTCCAGCGATCTACGTCTCAACTCCCCTATCAGATCTCCCAACCCTAGAAGATAGGGTACCGGTTTGACGCCTATCCGGCTTGGACCCAACAGAATATCCTTTTCCGCAATTGCCAGGAAGACTCTCGCTTCCGCATACTCCTGCAGCGCAGTGATGACGGAGCCTGTACTACCCAGTTCCGGATGTTGATCGATGAGATGCTCGATCCTGTTCAAGATGCCTCTTGCTTCCCTTAGTCGTCTTTTGGCTTGGCCGTAATCCCCTCGGTGCACTGAAAGTATCGCCTGTCCGGATAGTCTCACCACTGTTCTCGCTCCAGAGAGGATCTTCTCTCTCGCCTTGTCTTTGTTTTTCAGTTGTGTTTGGAGTTCCTCGAAGATCTTGGCGAGCGACATCGGCTTTCCCTCGCAAGATCAGTTGGATCTCGACAGCTTTATCGGTTTGGACAGGCGGCTGAGAAGAACGACTCTACTGTCGTGACAATCATCGATGATGTTGTAGCCTGTCTGCTTGGCGATACCTTCTGCGAAGTGGCGTATCTCCTCATGTTTAGGCATGTTTTCGAAAGAGAGTCTCAATCGAGAGGAGCCGACATACATGAAGGCCTTGGGCTCCACGTAGGTGGGATTGGCCTTCTGTATGAGTTCTGAATAACGTTCAGGGTTCTTGAGATTCAAGTTCCTTGCGAGCGTCAGTCTGAGGACTGTGGGGCACTTGACGCTCCTCAAAAGCTCCAAAGTCATATTAAGTCTCTTCCACGCATTCGGTAGCTGAGGCCTACAGATCTCTCTAAAGCTCTCCTCATCTGGTGCACTAAGGGAGACGTATAGCTGTGTAGGTTCCTCCTCCAACCCATCAATGGCTTCGGGGAGGGTTCCATTTGTAACAAGGAAGGTGGTGAGATCTCTCCTATGGAATTCGCGGATGAGTTCACTGAGTCTCGGGAACAGTGTGGGTTCACCGGCAAGGCTTATCGCCGCATGCTTGGGCGAAAGGGCTTCCGCATACTGGGCCTTGTCCACGTGTGCGTGGACTCTGTATCCAGATAGGATTCTCCTTTGAGCTGAAAGACAATCATCGACTATCTCTCTAGGATCGTCCAATGTAGAGAAGTGCATCTCATCCCAAGAGACTCCTAGGTCGTCAGGTTGCGTTCTCCAACAGAACTTGCATCGGAGTGTACATTGAGCGACAGAAGGGGTCATCTGCAGGCAGCGATGGCTTGATATGCCAAAAAATTTCTGTTTGTAGCAAGGTCTTCTTTCCACAAGACTCTGGTGAAGCCACCTACACTTTTTGACTGCAGAGTGTGCTCCCACAAGCTGATACTTCTGGCGCCTGAGTGACTCTCTGAGCGCCTCAGGAATCGCTTCTTCCAAGGTCATTATCAGTACCTAGATGGAAAGGTCTTGATCATAAGGGCTCAGAACGTATTCCGAGTGAGAATCGAAAGTGCGGGTTTTCTCATCAATCAGGTATTTCGGATGCGCTATTTCGCGGGCAGAGTCTCTTCTCCGACGCCAGCTTTTGTTATAGTCATAACGTCTATTCCGTCGCCGCTGGCCGCGTCTCTTGCGATTGCTGACCGTATTGCCTTTACCACAAGGTCCTTCGCCTCACTAAGACTCAACCCTTCTCTGTATCCCGCTTCCAACACTCCGATCGCGACCTCTGACCCTGTCCCAACCGTTGCGAACTTGTCTTCGATGAGGGATCCAAGCAAGTCCAGAACGTAGAGGCTTGGCCCGGTCTCATCAACCCCTCCGACGATAGTCTGCGTAAACAAGGGGAATAGTCTTCTCTCAAAGAGGATGTTGGACATGATCTTGGCTGCAGACTTTACGGAGATGGCTCTGCCGATGTTGAGTTCATACAATCTCGCCAAGGCTGCGATCTCCTTGGTCAGCATCTGCATGTCAGAAACAAGTCCTGCGCAAGCAGTTCCAACGTGGTCGGTTATCCTGAAGACTTTCCTGCCTACTCTGCTGGTGACCATATACCCCATTGTGAGTCTCTTTTCCGAGGCGAGTATAACTCCATCTATACATACAACGCCGACGGTGGAAGCGCCGGGCATCCACAACATTTCTTGGCTCATCAGCATCCCCGGGTTCACGGTCAATAGAAATGGTGTGCTATTAAAGAATTCGGTGGCAGCACATATCATCTTGCCAGCTCATCGTCTTACCGAACTGGCAGAAACCCTTGTCTTAATGCTATTCACAGCTATTATTTCGAACGGCCGTGCTCACATCTTTGGATTCCAAGTCAAAAGGAAGTGCCGATGGAATTGACTGGAACGCTTAGGGATCTGCTGAACAAGATCTTCTGGGACTCCAGAGAGGATCCCAGCCGCTATGAAGTCAAGTTTACCCATCGAGGTGCTGATCAGAACATGAAGGCGGTAACAGTATCAAAGATACGTCGCGTTGCAAGGTCATACTTCACTCTAGGGGAAGATGGCGAGGAGACTCTGATCCCCTTCCACAGAATCGTTGAGATATTCGACGTCAAAGAACAACGGAGCGTCTGGAGGAGTCCTCGGTATCACCGCGGAACGGGATGAGGAATGTGCGGATCCAGACCGCTGAGAAAGAGGTGCAGAAATCGCTGAATCTCAACTTGATGTCACTTGATGGAGCTGTTCAGCAATGAAAGACCTTGAACTGACGCCGAGCCTTTCTTTCCAAGATCCCCGACGATATTGAACCTTGCTCCTGATAGCATTTCGGCCACTTTGACGTTAGTCAACAAGTGAAGTGTCACCTTTGACAAGGTGAAGGTTGAGACGCCTTCGGCTACCGCTGTGTATGGAATGATCATATCTCCCATGTGTCTGTCCAGTGCGCAGCCCGTCTCAAGATCTTCGAGAAGTTTTGTCGCCGCTTCTTCACCCACTTTTTCGGCCGGCTTACCAGCTTCCCCAAGGGCATCGGATCCCAAGACGGTACCGTTGTCACACTCCGCACAAAGCACTATTCCACTCCCCGGCCCAAGATGGCCCTGATCATCTGAAGGGACATCTATTTCCATGTCGGCTCTCGCATAGCCTGCGGTCTTGAGCATTCTTACCGCGGATAGAGCCTGCCTCTCCGCCACATGGCGAGGTAATTTCACACAGTGACTTGACCCTGCTATCCGCACCACGTTGCCTCTCTCTTTCACTTCAAGTCTAGTCAGCTTCTTCGCTGGGTTAGTGAACGCCTCGACTAGTCCTCCTCCCTTGGGATAATGGCCGTGCCTAAGAAGGCTAATCGAGGTGTCATAGCCCATCTTCTTCAAGATCGGAACAAAGACTCTCTGCAGATATCCTATCGTAGGGCTGTGACTGACCGCTGTACCCCCGATGAGCCTAAGATAGACGGGACCGGGTGAGAAAGCAGCAGCTGGCATCAGAGCTTGAAGAACTAGGCCGATAGACCCTGCGGTGCCTATATCAAAAGAGAAGTTGCCGCTTCGGATTGGGCCAGGTTCAAAGACTATCTCCTTTGAGCCTATCTCAAGCCCTCGCGTCTTGGCGTTCGTAAGAGCGACCAATGTCCTCAACGATGCTAAATGCTGTGCTCGCAATCCGGGTGGAGATCGCTTGGCTCTGATGTTTGTTACTCGTACAGACTTTGAAAGTAGAGAGGAGAGTGCGACGGTTGTTCTGAGAATTTGCCCTCCGCCCTCGAGGAGATCTCCGGAAACGGTTATCATGAGTTGGCTCTGCTCCGCCCAGCGAAGCTCAAATATTGATCGGCCAGTTATATGGGCTCTGTGATGGGAATTGGTCTCGATTCAGTGCAGCGAGCTTGACAAAGTCTGGTTTGCGGTGGCCGTCGATGAGAAGAGGGTTATTGCAGCCTCATTCTCCACAGTTTCACGCTCTGAGGCCTTTGACTCCTGTAAGCGGTCGTTGCGCAGCGGTTGCGAGATAAGAGATAAAGAGACTCTTCTTGGCGGGTCCGTCATTCGGTCTTTGGCCGAGATCTACCGAGGCGGGGACATGGATGAGGAGATTCCCATACAATTGAGCGGCCTGCCACCTTTCGAAAAGAGGGTGCTTGAGCAGGTTCGCAAAATTCCTAAGGGGAGGGTTGCGACGTACGCGTCCACAGCTTCAAGAGCCGGCTCTCCTAGGGCATGGAGGGCTGTAGGAAATGCTATGGCGAAGAACCCATTTGTCTTGATCGTCCCCTGTCACAGGGTGATCCGGTCTACGATGGAGACAGGAAATTATGGGCGTAGGCCTGAGATCAAACGCGAGTTGCTTGAGAGGGAAGGGGTTGCATTCCGTCGCAACCGTGTTCTACCCGAATGCCTCTGGAGATAGAGCAGGTAAACCAAAGATGTCGGGGAACAGGGGGTTATACGTAGGGCGATTCCAACCCTTCCACAAGGGCCACCTTTACGCCGTGCGGATTGTTTTGGAAGAAGTCGATGAGGTCATTGTCGTCATCGGAAGTTCGCAGTTCAGCCATGAGGTGGATAACCCCTTCACCTGTGGTGAACGGATCGTAATGGTCCGTGGGGCCCTAGAGGAGGCCTCCGTTGCTCTCTCAAAGTACTTCTTGGTGCCAGTGCCAGATGTGGACAATCACTCAGTCTGGGTCGCCCACGTCAAAGCTCATACGCCGCCCTTTAAGAAGGTCTTCTCGAATGAAGCGTTGACATCTAGGCTGTTTGTGGAAGCAGGATACGAAGTCAATCCTATTCCCTTCTATGAGAGAGAGACCTATTCCGCAACGAACGTAAGAAAGAGAATGTTAAGTGGCGGAGACTGGAAGACCTTGGTTCCAGCAAGCGTGGCGCAATTCATCGAGCAGATAGACGGAGTCGAAAGAGTCGTCCAGCTCTACAAGAACGATCGAGTAAACTGATCGTTCAGCCGCAAAGAGTTATAACCGATCCAGAAGGTCTACTTGTCCAGCTTGAGGATGAAGCAAAATGGAGAGGCAACAGCTACTGATGTTGCCGGGCCCAACAAACGTACCTCCACGGGTAATGAGGGCCATGATGAGGCCTACAATAAACCACAGGGGCCCCGAATTCGAGAAGCTCTATGAAGACATACTCGAGAATCTGAAATACGCCTTTCAGACTCACGGCGACGTCTTCCCCATCTCGGCGTCAGGAACTGGCGGCGTTGAGTGCGCGGTAGGCAACCTAGTCTGTCCAGACGATAGGATACTAGTGCCCGTGCACGGAGTCTTCAGTCAGCGCGTCAAAGAGACTGTCGAGGCCTTTGGCGGCAAAGTCGTTCAACTCCCAGTTGACTGGACAACGGCACCATCTGTAGAACAGATCGACGAGGTCATGGAGAAGGAGAAGGATATCAAGGCGTCCATACTCGTTTACAACGAGACTTCCACAGGTGTTACGGTCAGAGATCTGCGAAGAATCGGTGAAGTTGTCAAGAGACATGGATCCCTATTCGTGGTCGATGCAATTTCGATACTGGGCGGAGATGAACTTCCAGTCGATGACTGGCACGTCGATGTGTGCATAACTGGCAGTCAGAAGTGCCTAGCGTGTCCGCCTGGACTGGCACTCATATCCGTCAGCGAAGATGGTTGGCGAACGATCACGAGGGACAAAGATCGTCGTCACGTCTATTACCTAGATCTACTCAAGACGAAGGACTCTGCCTCCAAGAAAGAGACGCCGTTTACACCCTCTCTTCCACTCTACTTCGCCCTCGACGAAGCCTTGAAGATTCTTAGAGAGGAGGGCCTTGAGAATAGGATTGCCAGGCATAAGAAATGCGCAAACGCCTTCTACGACGCTCTTCACGCCTTGGGACTTTCAACCTATCCTGAAGAAGTAAATCGATCAAACACAGTCATAGCCACAAACAATCCCAAGGGCATCGAAGACAGAGCAATCCGAGACTCAATGCGCCAGAAGCACAACATAGTCGTCGGCGGAGGTATGGGAAAACTTCGGGGAGCCATGTTCAGGATTGGCTGCATGGGAATAATCTCCGAAGCAGAGGTGACAGCAACGGTAGCAGCCCTCGAGTTAACTCTATATGATCTAGGCTATCCGGTCACGCTCGGAACTGGACTGAAGAAAACTAGGGAGGTCTTCCACGCCTAAGCAAGCAGCCCATTTTTGCGGGCCCAACCAACTCCCACCTGATAGCAACAATCGGCCGCGAAACCCAAGGAGACCAGACCTCGGCTTGTCTACATGATATAATTCTTATCTTCAAGTCTCAATACTCCAAGAAGGAGGCAACGCTTGATCGAGGAGATGGCAAACTTCAGAGACCGTGAGGTCGCACATGGAATATCAAGGCGCATCCGAGAGATCTCTGGGAAGCGTCACTTTCTCTTCATGCACGTGTGCGGAACACAACCGCCAGTGGCCGGTTGAGCCGAGACACGAAGCTTCTATCGTGCAGTTCGGATTGAGAAAGCTGCTTCCAGAGAACGTTGAAGTCAGATCGGGTCCAGGATGTCCCGTCTGCGTCACTTCTCCTAGCGAGATCGATCTCGCCATCAACCTCTCAACTAGGCCAAGCGTGGTGGTGACATCCTTTGGAGACATGTTGAGGGTGCCTTCTGCAGCTGGATCTTTGGCGGAAGCCAAGGCGCGTGGAGGTTCGATCAAGGTTGTTTATGGAATTCATGACGCTGTGGAGATGGCGAGGTCCGACCCCTCTAGTGAGTATGTTCACTTCGGCATAGGCTTTGAGACAACCGCTCCCATGACAGCTGCCGAGATTGCAGGAAATCCACCGAGCAACTTCAGCATAATATGCAGCCATAGGATCATTCCTCCTGCGATGATGTATCTCCTGACGAGGGGCGAAACCAGACTGGACGGATTCATATGTCCAGGCCACGTATCCACAATAATCGGCGTGAAGCCGTACAGAGAGCTGTCGGAGTCGTTCAAAATCCCCCAGGTGATAGCGGGGTTCGAACCGATAGACGTGCTAATGGCCATCTATATGCTCATCAAGCAAACTAATGAAAGATCCTCGAAAGTTGAGAACGAGTATGCGAGATCTGTGCGCGAAAACGGCAACAGAAAGGCGTTGGAACTAATAGACAGGGCCTTCGTCAGAAAGTCTTCGGCCTGGAGAGGCATCGGAACGATTGCGGAATCAGGTCTGGCACTCAGAGACGACTTTGACAGATTCAGTGCTGTCGAGAAGTTCGACCTGGATTTCGAGGAATCATATTCAATACCCGCTGGCTGCAGGTGCGGTGAAGTCCTCAGAGGGATTGTCTACCCGGAGGAATGTCCGCTCTTCAATACAGCATGCACGCTAACTCATCCAGTAGGGCCGTGCGCCGTGAGTAGGGAGGGCGCCTGCTACATCGCCATGCGATTCGGCGGCAAAGAGTGGACGCTCCGCTAGTTGGCAGCGCAGCAAAGACTTGGAACCGTTTGGATCTTGCGAAGTCTGGTGCCACGTGGAAGAAATTTCGAAGGGCTCCTCAACAAGAGCCGAAAGAGACCTCCAGCCCTTCATTACATTCGAAAGCCGGCTTGGCTGTAACCCTTTGAAATGGATTAGTCCGTTTGGCTCAGGATCTCTTTCCAGAGTCTGAGACTTTCTCGAGCTTCCTCAGGCTCTAGAACCGCGATGCAGTATCCAGTATGAACCAGAACGTAGTCGCCTTCCTTGACGTTCTCGACGAGTGTTAGCATTACTTCTCTGGTCACTCCCCCGAAGTCTACTATGGCTCGGTCTCCAGAGATCTCCGTGATCTTTGCCGGTATGGCAAGACACATTCTGGGGGCCTCGTCTCGAGTAGAAAGAATCGTGGTATTTTAAGGTTGGTAGAAGTCCATACTCCGCGTATCTAACGGTCTCGAAGGTGCCTATTGTTCCAAGCACAGATGAGAATCATATTGTTCAACAGTGGCAGGAATGTCCCTTGCTTCACGAACTTGGCCTCGTAGATCCGTGCTAAGAAAAGGTTAAAGGGCGCACTCGCAAACTCACCATATTTCACGGCTGGAATACATTTGCCAGTTTTCAAGGGCGATCTCATCCTTTTGGACTTCAGTGCCAAGATAAAGGAGACTGGCTCACTGTTCGACACCACTTCAGAAGAGCTCGCAAGGAAAGAGAAGCTGTACAAGGAAGGCAGAACGTATGAGCCGTTACTTGTTGCTGTGGGAGAGGGATGGATACCAAAGGGACTCGACGAGGCCGTTGTGGGCAAAGAAATTGGGGTGCAGGACACAATCGAGGTTCCTCCTGAGAAGGGATTCGGCCAAAGAGACTCGTCCAAGATCAAGCTCATCCCACTTAGAAGGTTTGCCGCTCAGAAGGTCACTCCTTACCCAGGTCTTCAACTGGACGTGGATGGCCGCCCAGCAACAATCAGGTCTGTTGGAGCCGGAAGAGTTCAGGTCGACTACAATCCTCCACTGGCCGGCAAGACTCTTGTCTATGATATCGTCGTGAAGAAGGTACTCTCTTCCGCTGAAGAGAAGATTCAGGCTCTGGTTCATAGGCGCCTGCCTTTGGCTGACCTATCCAAAGCGATTGTCACGCTCAACGGGAAGACTGTCTCAGTCGAACTGCCGGAAGAATCGTTTCTTATCGAAGGTTTACAGCTGGCTAAGAGAGGCATAGCGTCGGATCTTCAGAAGTTCCTAACGGACATCGACACCGTGAATTTCATCGAAAGATACGTGAGGAAGACTCAGCAAGCCGCCGCTAGTGCCGCCGCCTCAGTGACGCAAGAACGAGTTTCTGCCCCAGAGGGCAAGGAATAGGTCCGAACGACTTCTCTATTCTACATTTGTCGCCCTCTGCCAGCCCCACGGGATTGCAGGCCTCGAAGTGGCTGCAATTTAGTCTGCTGCATTTGATTGGAGCGAATTTGACTATCGCCCCTTCAAAGAGATGTCGGCAGTCAATTGCCGCCCTTATCTCTGGCTCTTCCACTTCAACCAGCCTTACTCCGTCCTCATGCATGGGGCAAGGAAAAGATCGGTCGTGCACTCTTACGATCTTGTATATCCTGTTGGTTGCTAGGTTTTTCATGCAGACGGTGAAGAGCTGACATTTCTGGCACTCCGTTGCTGAACCTTGATGGATGAAGGTGAAGTTCTCTCGCGCTTGCCTCTGGCCGACGAGAGTCATTACTGCACCCTCTTTCTTGGCGGCGGCCTTGTTCAATGATCGATTACCCCAGTTGCACGGGCAAGCCTCATGGCAGCCTCATTCGCGAGCCCTTTCTCTCCGAGGATAGTATATCGCTCGGGCCTTATCTTGTTCGCAAGCGTGAGAGCCTCAACGATTGCCGAATCGGGAACATTTAGCTCGCAGGCCTTCGTGGGCGCACCGATTATTCTGAGAGTGTCACGGATGAGCCTCCAATCAGCTCCCTGAAGATACGCCATCATTATGGCGCCAACTCCACACTGCTCACCGTGCATTGCTTGCCCAGAATTCAGCGTGTCAAGAGCGTGACTGAACATGTGTTCGGCTCCGCTGCATGGCCTGCTGCTCCCCGCTATGCTAGCCGCTACTCCGCAGCTAATCAGAGCCTCGAGAAGCGTTCTGAGACCTTCTTCAAGGCCTCCCGCGATCGTGTCAGCGTTCTTGATCACCAGTTTCGAACTCATCAGGGCGAGACTAGCCGCATACTCGCCGTAGTATTCATTCCTCAGCTTGTGCGCCAGTTTCCAGTCCCTGACAGCGGTGTATTTCGCGAGTATATCTCCACATCCGCTGGCGATAAAGCGGCGTGGAGATTTGGAGATTATGTCGATGTCAGCTATGATCGCGACCGGGCTCTGTGCTTCAACAGAGGTTGGTCTGCCGGAGTCTCTGATTGATGCGAAGCCGCTCGACAAGCCGTCGTGCGAGGCTGATGTGGGTACACTCACAAACTGGACATTTTCGAGCGCTGACGACAGCTTGGCTATGTCGATGTTCTTTCCTCCTCCGACGCCTAAGACGACGTCGGGTTTGGCCTTACTTATAGCAGCTCGCGCTTGCGATACAGATTCGATGCTGGAGGATTCTACTATCAGATGGTCAGTGAGGAATCCTTCTCTAGTCAGGTCTTCGATGACTGCCTTCCCCGCGATTTCGAAAGTGCTTGGACCTGTTATCAGAAGCGCTTTGCCCTCAAATCCGAGTCTCCTAGCTGTCTCCCCGATCTCCTGCAGGGTGCCGCTTCCTATCAGAACCTCCCTTGGAAGCTGCATCCTATGGGTTATGGGGATCATCCTCCTCACGGCGCTCAGAGGCATTAGGAAGAGAATTGGTATATATGCACCTTGGTGAAGACGTGGCCGGGAACAAATCCATATTGGCGATTTTGATCCGATTCAGGGTTAACGGTCGCGTCATGCCCCGGGTTTGCCGGTGACATCGGTTGCCTCTTCGATCCCGTGATTGTCGCGATGTTGAGAGGTTGTCTTGGGCCAGCCAATGCAGCGGTTGCAAGCGGACATACTTGAAGTGATAGGCCATCTCGAAATACTTTTAAGTTGGCCAACAGTGATCGTAGGTGTCGCCGTTGAAAGGCGTTCTCGGCGAATCTGACTCAGTCTCGCTTCGGGTTCTCGAGGGATCAAAGGTGATGCGTGACTTTCAAGAGAAGTATGCCAAGGCTATGACAGGAACTACTACGGTAGGTGTGGTCTGCACGGACGGAGTAGTCCTAGGAACTGATACGCGAGTCACCATGGGGCTTTTCGTGGCTCACAAGAAAGGAAAGAAGGTCTTTGCGATAGATGACCACCTCGCGATGACGATCGCTGGTGGTGTCGCTGATGCCCAGTCCGTGGTTGAAGTTCTGAAGGCTAACGCGAAGCTCTACCGATTGGAAATGAATTGCCCGATGCCTGTTTCGGCGGCAGCTCGCCTCGCCTCGTACCTGCTTTTTTCTTGGAGGATGGCGCCTCTTCTTCTGCAAGCTATCATAGGTGGACACGATGAGACCGGTCCCCACATCTTCTCCGTTGATCTCTTCGGAAGCATAGTAGAGGAGAGGTATGTGTCAACAGGGTCAGGGTCTCCCATCGCATATGGGGTTCTTGAGAGCGAGTATCGTGAAGGAATCTCGGTTAAGGAGGCTGCTCCTATAGTGGTCAAGGCTGTGGGCTCTGCCATGAAGAGGGATGCGGCTAGCGGTGACAGCTTTGACGTTGCGATTGTGACACGCGATGGATACGCTGAGCTCTCCGAGGAAGAGAAGCGGCTGATCCTGAAAGGTGAGGCCTAGTCAGAGCGTGCGCTCAATTTGCCTTCCTTCAATGAGGTGCAAGCCCGAATCAGGGATTTTATCCTAGAACGTATTCCCAAGGAAGCCGAAATCACTAGAATAGAGTTTGAAGGTCCCAAGCTGGCGATATACACCAAGCGCCCGGAGATCTTGGTTGAGCAGAGCTATGTGGTAACAGAGATCGTTGCCCAGATACGGAAGAGAATAGTTGTCAGATCAGACCCGGCAGTAAGGCTCTCGGAACCAGAGACAGAGCTTGCGATCAAGAGGATCGTCCCTCTAGAGGCAGGAATAACGAGTCTCACTTTCGACCCCACGGTTGGGGAGATAATCGTAGAAGCGAAGAAGCCTGGACTTGTCATCGGTAGAGAAGGTGCGGCTCTTGAGGAGATAATAAAGGCCACCAAGTGGAGGCCAAGAGTACTTAGGACCCCGCCTCAATCTTCGAAGATCATTAGCAACATCAGACATTTTCTGCATTCGGAAGCCAAGGAGAGAGAGCGCATACTGAGGGGGGTTGGAGAGAGGGTCTTCAGGCCACCAGTCCTAAGGACTGGGGACATTCGAATAACATTCCTTGGAGGCGCCAGAGAGGTCGGCAGATCCAGCATATTGGTGCAGACTTCAGAGAGCAGGGTCCTAATTGACTGCGGAATAAACCCCGGGGCTGATGATCCTATTGATAGATTCCCGAGAGTAGATATCGACGAGTTCGATCTCGGCAGGCTGGATGCAGTCATCATCTCCCATGCTCATCTCGATCACTGCGGGCTGCTTCCCTTCCTGTTCAAGTATGATTACGACGGGCCCGTCTACTGTTCTGAACCGACTCTAAGTCTCATGACCTTGCTGCAACTTGACTATCTTGACGTTCTTTCGAAGGAAGGCGAGATGCCTCCCTATGACCAGAAGGATGTTCGGGAGGCGGTACTTCACGCAATCCCGCTGAGGTATGGCGTGGTCACTGATGTGGCGCCTGACATGCGGCTCACCCTCCACAATGCAGGACATATACTCGGCTCTTCGGTCGTTCACCTCCACGTGGGTGAAGGTCTTCATAACATCGTTTATACGGGCGACTACAAGTTTGCGAGGACGATGCTCCTTGAACCCGCCGTCACATCGTTTCCTAGGGTGGAGACTCTCATAACCGAGAGCACCTATGGTGCGTCTGAAGATGTGATGCCTCAGAGGCGAGAGGTTGAGGACCGCTTGGTATCGATCCTGAACCAGACTGTATCGAACGGTGGGAAGGCTCTGATCCCGACCCCCGCCGTGGGCAGAGCTCAGGAAATCATCTTGGTAATTGACAGCTACATGAGGCAAGGTATTCTGAAGGAGGTTCCGGTGTTCATGGAGGGTATGATCTCGGAGGCGACTGCCATACACACGGCGCATCCTGAATACTTGGCGAGGGAGGTGCGAGATCTGATTCTGCACGAAGGAATTAACCCCTTCGAATCTCCCTATTTCACAAAGATAGAGAGTTCCGGGGCAAGGAGTGATGCGATCAAGGGTGGACCCTGCATAGTTATGGCTACATCAGGTATGCTTGAAGGAGGGCCTGTGATCGAGTACTTCAAGCATCTAGCTCCCGATGAGCGTAACTCCCTTGTCTTTGTCAGCTACCAGATTGAAGGGACGCTTGGACGTAGGGTGTCGCATGGACTTTCGGAGGTTCCGATGATGAACAACGAGGGAAAGATCGAGCTGATACCGGTCAAGATGAAGGTCGAATCGGTCGATGGATTCTCAGGCCATTCTGACCGAAACCAGATCCTTAACTACGTGAGAAGAGTGATGCCGAAGCCGGAGAGAGTTCTTGTATGTCATGGCGAGAAAGCAAAGACTCTGAGTCTGGCGAGCGGGCTCTACAAGATGTTTCGAGTTGAATCGATGGTTCCTCAGGTTCTTGAGACTGTCAGGTTACGGTAGCTTCGCTACTTTGTTGTTGCATGGCAGTTTGAGTCTCGGGAGTGGTCTTTCGCCATATCTTGATTGGTGCTGGAGTGATCACGACTCTCTCTTCTCCGAGCCTTGCTATGTCTCCGCCTAGAGAGGCGACAAAATCGCATAGTTCGTTTATGGCTTTCTTCACGTCTTCTAGGCTTTTCTTTGCAAGCGGGGTTATCCTGATGACTAGGATATGTCCGCTCTTGAGTTCGTTCTTTATCCCTTCAAGGTCTGTTATGTCTCGAAGCGGCAGCGCTTTGAGATAGGTTTGCGGCTCTGCGGTTTCCGCAACAGGCGCACTGGGGGTCTCTAAGGCCGTCCTATCTTCCGCAGAGTCGGACAAAAGATTCCCTCGGGATATGGTAGATTTCGAGGCGTTTTGCATTAAACGTTTACTGTGATTTCCGGGGTTTTTCGAAGCTCTTGGCCGTTTTCCAAACCCTGTCGCCAACATAGTGCAGATTTCTGGCGATTCTTCCGCTCTTCATTCCACCGACCTCCTCGGATGCGAAGATGGCCTCGGCGACAGCAACAGTCTTCAAGAAGCGCTCGTCCGCTATCGCTACCAGTTCCTTGCTCTTGAAGGAGCCTTGGATCCCCCTTACGCCGGGTGCCATGATGTCTGCTCCGTTGCAGATCTTTGGCACAGCGCCCATGTCTACGATAATTCGCGGCATAGCATTGACGAACTCCTCGAAGTTCAACAGCGGTCTCAGCTGGTTTTGAGACTTGAACAGGAGAGGTCGCTCATTGAAGAGGTAGAGCGTCATATCGTCGCTTTCATAGGCTTCGACTGAGTTTAGATCTTCTACCACATCCTCCAGGCCTGACCTCAGCCGCTCATCGATATGGAGAAAGAGCTCTCGGATCTCTCTAGCTCTAAGGCGGAATCTTCGCGTCATAATCTATCTCTCACAGAGAGACGACAAAGAAGCTGCTTTTCCTGCACTTATCTCTGCGCTCGAGGAGTCTTTCAGGTGGCTGAAGGCATCGACGTTTTGAAGACAAGCCTTAAAAGATGCTCGAAGACCCATAGATGCTATCACTTTCGATGCGAGTTGGCAATTGATGACGGAGATGGCAACGAAGATACTCGAAGAAAGTCTCGGGAAAGTAGTACTTGTGCGGCTTAAGGGTGGTAGGAGTCTCAGGGGCAAGCTTCAGGGCTTCGATCAACATATGAACCTCGTCATCGAGGAAGCCGAAGACATCACGGAAAGCGCCCAATCAGAGAGTCTTGGAACGATAGTAGTACGCGGCGACAACGTCATCATAATATCGCCTCCGCCAAGGTGACTACCATATGGGCGGACCAAACAAAGGTACCTCTCACTTCGGCCAGATGAATCGCAAACGCATACACATTATGTGTCGCAGATGCGGAAGACGGTCATATCACGTGAGAAAGAAGAGATGTGCCGCATGCGGCTATGGCGCCACGGCGACGATTCGTCGCTATGCGTGGCAGAATAAGAAGTTCAATGGAGTCCGTCTTACATAGTATCTGGAGAGCGGAGCGGCGTAGTGGCACTTACTTTAGGCGCGAGCCGATACGTTTTGGCCTGTCGATCTACTATGTGAGAATTCGGATTAACGCGTGTACAGTGGGTGTATTCTCCTTCTGCGAGCGAAGACCTTTCCCAAAGCCAGGCCAGTGACAAATCCACCGATATGAGCCCAGTATGCCACTCCAGTTTCCAGTGCAAGGAACGCCAGAAGAAATTGGTAGATGAACCAGAAGCCGATCATGATGAATGCCGGGATATGTATTACACGTATGAAAGGACCCATCGGCACCGCTGTGAGGATTCTTGCTCTTGGAAAGAGCAGTACGTAGGCGCCGAGTACTCCGGATATGGCGCCTGAGGCGCCGATGGCTGGGACATTTGAGGCCGGGTCTGAGAGGTAGAACGCAAGGGAGGCTAGAATACCGCATACTGGGTAGAATGCAAGATAGTTGGCGTGGCCACACATGTCTTCGATGTTGTCTCCGAATATGTAGAGGTACAGCATGTTTCCTCCAAGGTGTAGTAGCCCTCCATGGAGGAACATCGATGTGATCAAGGTATATGAGAAGCTTGTATCCAAGAGATTCTTGGGAACGAACCCGTACTTGTAGATGATCGACACGTATTGGTTTTCACCGTTGTACATTTGCCAAAGAAAGACCGCTATGCAGCTCGCAATTATGCCCCAGTTGACGAGTGGAGTTATCGAGGATGGATTCTCGTCTCGTAGGGGGATCAGAACCATTCTCCTCCGTCATCGATCCTTCGAGCGCCAGTGGTAGATGCTCGGAAGCCATCTCGTTCGGTCGGCTGAGTCAGAATCAACAAGTTGACTGGTTTCCAGACAAGCATCGAAGTTGGAGGTTTCTTGATGAGACCCGAGTCGCTCATGACTGCCTACCGTCTCCGGCTGTCCTCTGATCTGAAATGCTCCCATCCTCTGGGTTCTACGGTTGTCGTTCTTTCGTTGAACTTGGCGATCACCTCTCGGTCCTCGGTGGCAACGCCTATCTTGAGCAGAGTTGGGA
>Ga0315308_1000693_pt1 | contig 19075 bp, 24 predicted proteins | sample TDP3_MG_FD_203078 | JGI IMG/M metagenome (GOLD analysis project Ga0315308, IMG submission 203078) | Freshwater sediment microbial communities from Lake Towuti, South Sulawesi, Indonesia - TDP3 | ecosystem: Environmental > Aquatic > Freshwater > Lake > Sediment | place: Indonesia: South Sulawesi... | reverse complement strand
AGTCACCTCCTTTCTCACTTTATCCACGGATCCACCCACAACAATTATCATGTCTAAATCACTGTATTCATGCGCATTATTTTGAGCCACACCGCCGAAAAGAATAATCGCCTTAACAAACGGCAACTTCGCGAGCTCACCCGCCATCCGTTTAGCCTGGGAACGCATATACAAACTTAATTCACAGACAGAAATATCCAGCTTCCCCCTCAAACAATACCATCTACCACTCTTCCCAATAACCCCTCCACCTTCCAGTTCTTCAAGTTTAATTGTCAACCACCTATCGCTCAACCCAGTTTCTAACTTCAACTCGCTATAAGTGTGCTTTCCATGCGTCAAGGTTAACACGATTCTCCCTTCCGGGGTTAACGAAACCAACTCCACTTTTTAACCTCGCCTGAATGCGAAGTGACACCACGAATAAAAACTTTACTAAGTAAAGCAAATCGCTTCAAAATCATATACGCCGCAAACCGTTCTCCAACGTGCACACCGACAACTTTAAAACAATAATCCACGTCTAGTCGCCATAAAGTGAATGGAAAGTGGAAATTACTGGTTTATAGTACCTTCTTCCTAGGCGAATTTATGGTTTATGCCAAAGAGCGACAACCTTAGCATGTGGGCGTAACGTTTAAGTATGACATACGTCATAATTCCTATCGAGCGCACTGTCCGAAACTCTCGAGGTCAAAAGCACCAAAAAAGACCAACGTATCAGCGATAAACTCATTTCTCAAGAACACTACAGCCGAATACCACCTCACTCCAAAAAACCCCTCAGGAGCGGAATGCAGTGCACATGGGCATTGCCTTCTTTTTCCCTCTCTATAGTTTACGCGCGCTACTTTGTCCATGACTTAAGATTTGTTCACAAACAATATGCTTTTACACACTTGCGTAGACAGATTGCGCACATACGTGCAGCAGATGTTCCGCGTATAAACACGGACGAAAAAGCATCATGAGCATGTGCGATTTATAGTAATGACGCCCTTCTTTCAACTAAGAGCAGTTAAAATGAGCTTGTCTTCAATTACAACCGTGCACAAAAAGATCTATTTACGAGAGCGGAAATTTCTCCTGCTGTGGCGCGGTTTTAGATCTAACGTGATAACTGAGCCTCGCATTCTTCCAGCATCATGCCCTTTACGTCTACCATGTACTGGTCAGTAATAGCTTGCGTTCTTTGCGATTTGCTTTGGGATCCTATCCACAATAGGCTCCATCCAACCAGCCACAGAAAGATTGCGATGGGCAACAATGCTATGATAACTACTCTGTTGCGTGCACGCATACTTCCACGCTTACTGTCTGTTGACAAAATTGGGAAATAGCTCTTGTTAACATGCAGATGTATCGCTGACTATTCATAACAGCCTGCTTTGATTGTTTGCGCTAACATGTAGCTTGAAAATATGAAATGTTTATTATTCTCAATAGCGTTGGAAATTGAAATGTTTCGAGCTTGCGTTGGTCATTAAACTGGCGTGCGCTATTTTGAAAACCAACTGGATGCATGACTTCTCGTTCTTGATGAGAAACCCATGTTCCCTGTGTCATTGATTGAATTCAATTGAGGTTTTTGTCAACAGGTCATAAAAATTGAGGCAGAAGAATGACGATTGATGCCATATGATGAAGTTGAAAGCTATGAGTCAAAAACTTTTGTTTGAAACTATTAAAGGATTCCCATAGAAGTGACAGAGAACCGGCAAGGGCTCTAGGATCTTCACAGCCGCCAGTGACCAGAATGAGAAACAGACTGGAAAAGAAAGGACTTATACAAGAATACACTATAGTACCAAACCTTGAAAAACTGGGTTTTGAAATCATGTTAATTACGTGTTTCAAGAGAGCAAGGCCAAGGGGGAATTAATAAAAAAGTGACACTTCGATCCCAAACGTAATTTTCGCAACCAGAGTAGAAGGTATGGGAAAGAACATGGTTATGATTTCTTTGCACAAAACCTACTCAGACTATTCCAATTTCATCGCAAATCCAATGTTGGATTATTGAGATGATACAGAAAATTTAGACATATTAGTTATCAGCCTAAGAGGGCTTATTGCTAAACCATTATCCCTAAAGTATCTAGCAAGACTCCTCAAAAACAGCTGGGTATCGGCAAACCGCAGTTTTCCTGTCTTTCTAAGATTTCCCAATCTCTGTGACCAGAGCTGCGATGAAGGCAGTCATATATCTAAGGTCACTTAGCCTCATACTCTCGTTTGGCGCGTGAACGTTAGCTTCCGCATCGAAAATGCCACAACTAGCCCAAGGCGTGTGGGCTCCAAACAAGTAGGCCGGTCCAGACCCTTGACTGGAAGGAACCAAAACAGCCTCTTTCCCGCTGAAAGTTTTGGCGAGTTCTGCCAGCAACTGAATGAATGGATGGTCAATCGCCGTTCTCTTAGGTTCATAACCTGAAAGAAGCCTTACCTCAATATCACGAAAACCGTGTTTATCCAAGTGAGTCCGCAATATTTTCTGCACATTCTCCACCTTCTGGTTTGGCACCAACCTAAAATCCACTTTCGCCACAGCTTCTTTTCCTATCACAGTCTTTGAACCCGGGCCCTCCCATCCCCCAGACAAGCCGCATATTGTGCATGTTGGCCTGAGAATCAGTTCCTTCCAGAACTCTACACCTTCTCTTCCAAGCAGAAACTTTTCAGTCTTGTACAATTGCCTATACTGTTCAATCAGCTCCGCTGGATAATTCGCAAAAACTTCCAACTCTTCTTCGCGCGGAGCAACAACATCATCATAGAAGCCCTCTATCAAAATCTCCTCATTCTCATTCTTTAAGGTGGATAACGCCCAAACCAATCTCCAAGCAGGATTAACAACGATTGGCGCGTCACCAGAATGCGCATCTTTGAAGAAGCCCTTCGCATGAAGCTCGAAATATGCATCACCTTTCACTCCAGCATTCACCTCGGTTCGCCGGCCAGGAACAGCGTTCGCTTCTTCCCAGACGCAACCGTCAGACTTTAACAGGTCTGGGTGAACCCTACAGAATTCTCCTAGATGGATGCTTCCTGCTTCTTCCTCACCTTCAACGATAAACCTGATGTTACATTTTGGTTCATACCCAGCTTCAGACGCTGCTTGAACACCGAAAAGGTTAGCGACAAGAGGACCCTTATTGTCGCTCACTCCCCTACCATACAAACGCTCGTTTCTCATCGACAGTTCATATGGAGGAGACTTCCACTCGTCCAAGGGTTCCTCAGGCTGAACATCATAGTGATTGTAAAACAAAAGAGTCTTGCTCATGCCCCGATTCATTTCAGCCACAAAGACAGGAGCACCAGACGTTTGAAAAGTTTGAACCACGTACCCTCTCTTTTCAAATTCCTCAGTTAACCGAATAATAATTGGCTTCATATCGTGTTGCTTGCCGTAACAAGTTGGAATGCCGACCAATCTCTTCAAACAGTCTATTTCAGATTGCTCATTTTTGTTCGCAATCTCCAAAAGCTTGTCCCAATCAAAAGCCAATTCACAACACCTCAACAGATTAGTACGAATATGGAAGCATACAAACTCAAAAGATTTTCCTAAAAAAGCACTCTCTGACGCCTAGATATCCAACTATGGTTTCAAACAAATAGAAGAAAGTTATAGAATCTGCCTTTGGCAAACCATAAATATGTGCTTAGTCTCAAACTGTATTTTGGGGAGTGACTGAATGAAAAAGCTGAGCATCTTAATTTTGCTCTTCATCGCGTTGCTTCCAATCTTTGCTATACCGGTTGCAGCCTCAACAAATGATGTCTCAATTCGCGGAGAAATTATTGTGACCTATGCAATTCCACCAGAAGACGACTCAATGACTAACCCACATTATCTATTGCTTGGCATCCACTGGTACACAACCATAAACTACTACATAAACACAAAGAACAAGTACGGTTTCTCAACAACAGCAGTTGTGAATACAATCACCACATCGGCTAACACTTGGGACAAAGAAACAGCTTACCAAGTATTCTCATACAAGGGCACAACCACAAGAGCAGCCGGACGACGCGACTATTACAACGTGGTTTCTTGGGGAGCATATCAAGCCGGCGTCATAGCTGTCACGTACATTTGGTACAGCGGAACCAAAATACTTGAAACCGACTGCCGAATGAACACCCACTACAAATGGAGCCTTTCTGGGGAGACTGGCAAAATGGATATCCAAAACATCATGACACACGAATTTGGACATTGGTGCGGACTTGACGACTTGTACAACGATGTTGACTATTGGTTAACAATGTACGGCTACGCAGACTATGGAGAAACATACAAACGAACACTCGGATTAGGCGACATCAACGGCCTAGAAGCAGTCTATGGATCATAAGAAAAACTAAACCCACATTTTTTACCTTCAACACGGCTAACACGCTCTAATTGTCGCGACAATTGCTTTCCGCCTTGTCAAGACAGATAAGCAAGACGCATCATAGATCCGGACCTACTCTTTCAAAAGAAAAGGTTTGCCTCCTGCTTTGAAAGAACATGTCTACGAGTTAAAGATGGAGAAAAAGCTAAAACGTTTAATCACTGAGGCTGAGAAGAAAGTAAGTTCTACTGTGTAACAGAGTGATACCAACCGATTAAGTATTCCGGCAGCTTCAGCCCTCTTTCACCTAATCTTTCAGCCAATTTAACAGGCAGAGGGCTTAAAACGTAAGCTGCTCTCATGTAAAACCTCCTAGGCTGGCCTAACTTGACTTCTTCTCCCAAAATTATTTGGAAGTCTGACTTATCAGACAAAGTTGACTTTTTTGTTCCAGAGATTGCTAAAACAATTCCTTTCAGTTTTTTTACCACATCACACCAGACGATAACAGGCCTAGTTTCTCCAGAAAATGACACCAAAATCTCGAAATCTCCAGCCCTTGGATGAGGGGTGTTCACGCCTCTAGCTATGTAAACGTTGTCACCCAAGAAACCCTTGATGTGGAAAAGCCTCAAACCAGTCATCTTAACAATTTCGTTTGCCGTTCCCTTCCCGCCTAGAAACACATTGGTCCGCCTTTCCAGTATATCAACAATGCGAGTGTACGTTTCTGACTCCACATTCGAATCGACCAAATGTCCTAGCTCAGCAAACTCTCCATCACACAGCTGAAAAACCCCATCCACATCCAAGTTTCTGAAGATGGCCTCAGTCATCATCGACAGCAAGAGCAAACTCCCCAACTCGAAGATGTCACCCATGATACCCACCTCACCATACTCAAGAGACGGCTTCAACCTCCCTCGCCCCTTCAACTCAACCACATGCCCATGTTCCCGCACAATCTCAGCTATTGGAGAATGCACATTAGAAGTTACTAGCCCCATCGAAAACCTCGAAGTCCTTTTTTCTTTTACATACTTCGCCAAATCCTGAGCCATCGCCAAAGGATCATCAGAAAAGCCACTACCAGAATTCATCAAAAGCAAAGTCTTCTTATACCGTCTCTCAAGCTCAGCCGCCGCATCATACATGTTCTTCCCCGGAAACCCCGGATCATCCGGCGTCAAAACAACCTTGTTCCTCCAGCCAATATGACTCACAGCAATTTGGCTCATAGCAGCATTCAAAGAATGCAATGACCTGCCCGAACCCCCACAAACCACACAATCCGCTGATTTTAGGTCCTCATACAAAGGCAACAACCTATTCCTTCTAATATCAAAAATATTATCCCTAATCTTGTTAATGTACCCTATACGACTGATCCTAGCTGAAATTTCAAACACACCTCAATAAAAAACGAAACACCGACACTCTATATTTGCATTGCGTGCAAAATCTCGCGCGCGCTCAGTGAAAATTGAGATACATGATATAGCCACAATAAGCCAGATTCCACTACCTGCAACTGTGACACAAGGCGAAACAATAACCATACAAGTTCTCGTAGAGAACCAAGGCACAGAGCCAGAAACATTCACTGTAGACTGAAACTACGACAGCTCTCAGGTAGGAAGCCTGCAAACGGTAACCGACCTACCGCCCAGCACTACAAAAACCCTCACTTTCATCTGGAACACAGTGTGGGTAGCCCCTAGAACATACTACATAGGCGCTGTTGCATCAACAGTCCCCAGCGAAACAGGCACAAACACCAACGACAACTCATGCACCAGCACCACAATCGTTACAATAACTGCTCCCCCTGGGCAACCAGGGACATTGACTGTCGATACAATCAAGACAGCGGTAATCAGCGGTCCTGATCCACCTTTTGTCGGCAGCACCACCGTTTACGAATTAGCAATAACAGTTTCTAACACCGGCGGCAGCGATGTTACTAACGTGGTTGTACATAACATAATTTCGTTTGATGTCACATTCCTAAGCGTTGGAACTCCAAGCCAAGGCTCCGTCACCGCTCCACCAATTGCATGGAATGTCGGCAAACTAACTTCTGGGCCTGGTGCAACCCTGACTTTTAGAGTCGCTGCAAAACCAACAGTCTCAGGCTTACTCTACCTTAACCACAAAGAACATGTTTCAGCATCAGGTACGACATTGGGCACCCTTATCTCAGATACTGGTAACACAGACGTAACCGCATTCGCCATTCTTCAGTCACGTTCCCCGATTGGTGGAGTTTGGGTCCCAATAGACAAATTTCAGCTGTTGGCTCCTTGGACAGCGCTATTTTCATTAACAACAGTAGCCGCGCTTTCAATTGTCTACTTAAAGCACAAAAGAAAGCAACAAATCTAGCCTTGCCACTTTTTCACATCACCTGGTTTCACGCTTTTTCCTTAATGTAGCTCGCGAAGACCACTCAAATGGGCAGAGGCAAATGTTCTCTTTCTGGAGCAGATTTGGCAATTAAAAAGTAAAGCACTTTCAACTCGCAGGTTAAGATTTTGCCGCCTTTATCCATGAGGATAGCTGTTCAATCGTGGGCTTTTCTACTTCTGACACCTTACCCTTTCGGACGTATACATTGAGAATTCCGTTTGTCCTTTTGCCAAGTTCAATGGGATCTTGCCTAGCCAGCTTCCTTCTATTTGTAATGCCAAGGTCTTCTAATAGACGTAAATCCTTTTCTGTTATTCCCGGAACCATCAAAAGCTGAGCTCTCCCCTGCAGTTTCTCAATTCTGCCTTGCGAAACGCCCGTTTTCTCAGCAATAACTAGCGGATCAGTTAGGATTAGGTCACCAACATTTGCTATTCCAATCCCTTTAAGATCATATTCTAAACGCGCCCCTATCCCTTTCACCCTTTTCAGAGCACTTTTACTTGTTAGCCGAGGTTTGGGCTCAGCCAACTCTTCTGTCAACCTCTCCAGCCTTAACCTAATGTCAGTAACATCCTTCATCTGTTTTACATTAAACGCCATGTTCTCTTTGTTTATTTGATCAATTTTCTGCACGGCTTTTCCCATCTCTTTTAAACGTATTGACATTTCGCTTGCACGAGTCTCTAAAAACGTTCTAACATCGAAGAGGTTTGAATCAAACGTATTCAACCTCTTAGTAATACTTTCCCTCAACCCTGCTTGTTCGATCTGCAAACCCCTTACCTTTTCAAGAACATTTTCAAGAATTGTTGAATCCGTCAGGGCTCTTACCATGCTGACTACTGCTAGCCCAAATAAAACGAATGTCGCAAGTATAGAGATCCATAAGTAGGTAGATATAGCCACTCCTCTAATTACATTTCCAATTAAGTAAGGTTGAATTATCATGTCAGGGCCATTTTGCGCCCACAAAACAATTGCGTTAACTGCATTTAGTCCTGCAAGAAAGGCTAGAAAACCCAGTATCCAAATAGTTATTGCCTTCAAGTCATATCACTAAACTTATAGAAGTCATTATCACTAAGAAAGAGTTTATGAACCCAAAATCCATAGTAGAAATATTGAAAGACACAATTCTCAGATCAATACCCGAAAACATCATGAATGTTGAGCTGCTGCACGCGATTCGAACAGGGTTTTCCAATGAAAACATGGAATATAATGAGACGGGATATATGGATCATTAAAGAACACCTCTTTTTACACCGCGATACGAATAACATGCTATGTATGGCACTTCAAATGCGACCCTGTTAACATTCATTCTGCCAGTGCAAAACAACCAAAGCCTCATATTCGAGCAAATAAATAGCTGCTTCAAATTTTCAGAAGAGTATCTAGGTTTCTGCGAAATAATAATCGTGACAGACGATTCTGAAGATGATATAGTCTATCGCATGTGGTCAGCAATAAAATCGAACAAAGCTAACCATTCGACTGTAAGAACAAAAATGATTAGATACACATCAAAACTTGACATAAACGAATTAATCGAAACGGGCATAAAACATGCTTTAGGACAAAAAATAGTAGTCGTAATGAACAACCATTTCATTTTGTATTCTGACTGGAAAATGAGAATTTGATTGTAAACCTCAGTGCAGAATTGGCGTAACTAATATGTGGAGCGGAGAATGACGCCCCATAATGAGGCTTAGGGTTTATCTAGCAATTTCATCTTCGTATATCTCAGATACAAACTCACCTATAGCAGGAGCAGCCGTTAAACCAGGGGATTCAATACCTATCAAATTTATCAATCCAAAAAAGCCCTTGTCAGCCTCATGCCTTATCACAAAATCCCTAAACCCTTCGCCTGGACCCTGAAGTTTAGGTCTTATTCCAGCGAAATCAAACACTATTTGATATTCACTGATGCAAGGCAAGAATCTTTTAACATCCTCACGAAACTCAGTTTCACTAGAACCGACTTCATAGTTAATGCTATCCACATAGTAGGCGTTCGGCCCCAATTTGACCACTCCACTCAAGTCTGGAGTCAAATGAGTCCCCAATCCAGGTCCCTTCGGAACAGGATAAACCAACATCTTAACCGGCGGTTTTCCAATCGCCCTAAAGTAATCGCCTTTGCAATAATGCAATTTGTACCCAAGTTTGTCAACCTCCAACCCAACCATCATAGCCATCTTATCTGAGTACAACCCCGAGCAGTTTACAACAGTTATTGCTCTAATAGAAAACTTTTCATTAACACTTGTCCCACTTAATTCGTACCCGTCATCCACCTTTCTCAGACCTGTGACTTCTGTTTGGGCAGCCAAAATTGCACCATTTTCGCGGACTTTTGAGTAAAAGTAATTCATAAGCTCATCAGGTTCAACTATACCAGTTGAAGGTGAATAGAGCGCTTTTTCAACCTCAACATTAGGCTCCAATTTCTTAACATCCTCTCTCTCCAAAATTCTCAGGCCCTCTACCCCATTTTCCTCCCCTGCCTGCATCAATCTCTCTAACTCATCTATTTCACTCTCTTCAATAGCCACAGTCAACTTTCCCAACTTTTTGTATGGAATGTCATGTTTCCTACATATCTCATAAATCATAGAGTTGCCTTTTACACAAAACCTCGCCTTAAGAGAATTCTTTGGGTAATGGATGCCTGAGTGAATCACACCGCTGTTATGCGTGCTAGTCTCTTGTCCAAATCTAGCATTCCTCTCAAAAACATAAACGCCTTCGTTTCTTTTCGAAACCTCCGCAGCCGTAGCTAAACCTACTATACCAGCTCCAATCACAACGATGTTTGCTTCTTCCATGGCAAATATCAAAAAGAGAATGCTAATAAGTCTTAAGGTGAAGACATTGAGAAAGTAATGCGCGGTGCACTTCTTCAACTGACAACCTTTTCATCCAAATCCACCTGTATCGACTCTAAACTTTTTTCATCTGCACTTCTCAAAACCGCATTGCAATAGGGACAAACGTTGACCAACTTAGGCTCTCCACTGCTAAGATCAAGCATAACTAAAGCCTTACTAAAACCTCTTTTACATGAAGGACAAGAAACGGGGACAGAACCCTCCTTGCCCTGCACGTCCATGGGCCCCTTGTTTTTAAACCTCTTCCAAATATCCAAAACCAGTACCCCAGAACTCAAAATCAAAGAAATCGTCAAACAAACATAGATCGCGCGTACCGTAGCCCAGTAAGGGCTAGCCCAAACCAAACTAAACTGCAAACCAAACCCGTAAAGATCATGATGTACTATCCAATCTATTTCACGCAGCCAAAACACGATAAAAGCGGAAGTAATCAGCCACAAAACAAGAACGGCTCTCGGGAACCAATACTCTCCTCGTGAATCCCTAGAGTTCATAGCTTAAACCCAAAGTAAAGCAACCGACAAATGACAAAAACTTTATGAAGAAAAAATCCAGATCCAAAAATAGAACCTAGAATCAACCCAAACAAAACTGCAACCTGAACGGGAATTTTAATGTATTGTACAAAAACCAGTTTCACTTAGAACTCCAATCAACCACTTGACATCTACTTGATGTCAACCAATCGTAAATACATATATAAAAAGTCTGATGTAATTATCCGTTCTAGCCGTATTGCCAGGTCTGAAATAACCTCTATAATTATTTTCTGCCCGCATTTCTAGTGGGATTGGTTTAGCCATTTAAGGTGATAAAGATGGTCAACTGTCCAAAATGCGGAGAACCCTTGGTGAAAGAAGGCCGCAATACTAAATACTACCGCAAAAACGAAAGCTGCCCTGTCGTACTCCTCCGATATCCTTGTGAACCCTTCTAAAACTAAAGGTTTACGCACCATTGGAAGTTCAGCGTAAGAAACATTTGCGCGAATGTTAGAAGTGTATGACTTTTTCAGAAATCGGCCATTGACCTTTTGATTACTTCGACCGCTCGCGCTTAGTGTTGTTGACGCTCGGCTTACAACACTTTCTAGAGAGTTTTGACTAAGGTTTCAATGTTGAAAACAGTGTTTGCGCATCCATTTTTAATTAAGGGAACAGCTTGACCAGTTAAACCCACACCTTCCAATATTTGGCCGCTCAATCTTAACTCTTCACCACAAGCAACCCCAACAACTCCTTCATACTGATTGGCCTTCAAGATTTTTGGAACACAAGAACTGCCGGGTAAAATATGAACGGCATAGCCCTTTATCTCTGAGAAAAGAACTGCTTTATTAATCAAACAATCTGTTGAACAGTGCGCACAAATATAGGAAGGAATATTTGGGTCAAATGTTGCCTTGCAACGGTTATCCATGTATTTCCTAGCACAGTGCGGCAGAAATAGCGCTCTTTTCCTTGTTTGTACAAATTTTTCCCTTTCCAAGAGGTTCCTAGCCTGCATGTCGATAAGATCTTGAAGAAGTAAAACAGCGTCCGATAAATTGAGGCCTGTTGCCTCTTGAATCCGAAATTTCTTAATAATTCGTTGCAATGTTCCGCCAACTTTCTTATGCATACCCTTTTGGTATCCAACCCTCGCAATCTCAGTAAAGAAGAAACGTGGAACCCTTGAAAGATCAAAGGTAAATTTGTAAGGCATGACTTAAATATAAAGTAAAGATAGATTTTTAAAATTAACTATCCTAATACTTAGTCTAAAACCTGACGTTTGCTAAAAGCCTAGAGGGGTTTGATGGGTTTACTGGATAGGTTTAGAAAGAAGAAGAAAGTAGATGTAGAAACTGCAAGACCGATGAGCGAACTCGAACAGCTTTGTGGAGATGAGAAGGAAACATATGAGGCACTAGTTGAGACAATGTTTCTTAACCCTAAAAAAATCGGAACCTCGATGAAAGAGGCCGCCGAAAATGCTAAAAAATTTGAAAAGGCGAAGGATTTCACGAAAGCCAGGTTGTGGTATGAAATCGCTGGAGGTTTGGCAATTTACGAGGGAAATGTCAAGAAGGTAGTAGAGTCTTTCAGCAAGTGCCAAGAAATTTACCCGGATAAAAAGTATCTGATCTTGAAAAACCCTGAAAAAGCGGTAGCCAAAGCGCAGGAATATTATCAGAAATATCTCAAAGCCTAGTGCCTATGGATCTATTAAAATTTAGCCTCAAATGAAGATGAATTGTTAATCTTGCTATTTCTCTGTTTCTTCTGTATAGCCCAAAAGGTCTCTAAGAGACTTCACTTCTTCCCGCAGCATGCTGACTTCGCTTTCGAGGGCACTGACCTTTGATTCTGCAACTTTCCTCAATTTGTCAATCTCAACCATTAAGTTTGCACGTTCAGTCTCCAAAGTCTTTATTTTTTCGCGCAGATTCTTCAAAGTCTGCATGAGCTCTCCCTTTATACCTCTAATTCTTTCAACCATATTTTTAATGCTTGCTGTCTCCTCAATCCTAGTTTCGGCTACTACCGCTGTTCTAAAGCGGGCTTTACAGCTCGGACATTCAAATATTCCCATAGCAAGTTTCGCTTCTTCGCCCTTTTTCAATGGCTTTCTAGAAGGCATAGACCAAGTCTTAACCGGAGCAGCTACATCAGCCCCACATTTTGGACAATTAACCAAATTGCAGACCCTCTTATTATTATAGCCCTTTACAACTTAAAATGTGTTTTGCAGCAACACGCCTAGTAGGTTTGCGGCAAATTATTAATTGTAAGAATGTAAAATATAGAACTAACAGGTGGAGACAATCATGCAGGTTGCCCAGATGAAAACCAAACTAGAAGAAAAAATCAAGTCGTTGGAAAAGGAGAAAAACATGCTCTTGGAGGAAATAGGTCAGCTTAAAGAGGTCGTTGAATTGAGCGAGAAAGCTAAAAACTTAGAAAACGAAGTTAGCAAATTGAGAAAAGAAGTCAAAAGTCTAAAAGACAAAATTCCTCAAGAATTTCTTCAAGAACTTGGTGGTTTTGCACCCAAACTATTGGAAGAAGAAGAGAAAACATCAAATGAAGAGAATTCCAGCTGCGAGGAAGAAGATTTGCTCTAGTACCACCCAATGCAAGCGAAAATTTGAACATTAAGAAAAAAGGGGAAGCGGCTAGACAGTTATATCAAACATTAGCTCTTCAACAAGCTCTTTGTAACGGTTTCGAATGGTAACCTCAGTCACTTGTGCTATCTCAGCTATTTCCCTTTGCGTTTTTCTTTCACCAGTCAACACCGAGGCAATATAGCTTGCTGCTGCCGCGATGCCCGTTGGGCCGCGGCCTGAAGTTAGTTTGAGTATTTTTGCAGCAGCCAATATCTTATGGGCAATTTCTTCCACTTTTCCTTGCATCGTTAACTGGTTTGAAAACTTCGTTATGTACTGGCTTGGTTTAAGAGGTGGTATAGAGTAATCAAGCTCTTTTATTAGAAAACGATAGCTACGACCGACTTCTTTTTTGTTCACACTTGATGCTTGAGCTATCTCTTCTAACGTCCTGGCTAATCCACATTGTCTGCAAGCTAAGTAAATTGCGGCTGAAGTCACGCCCTGAATTGATCTTCCACGTATCAACCGTTCTTTCACAGCCTTTCGATAAATAACAGAGGCAGTTTCAAGAATGTTCTTAGGAAGATTTAGATTGTTGGCGATCTTCGTGATTTCAGATAATGCGAAGGCAAGGTTACGCTCTGTTGCATCAGAAACTCTTATGCGCCGCTGCCACTTTCTTAGACGATAGACCTGTGCCTTCTGTCCAGGCGACAAGCTTTTTCCATAAATATCTCGGTCATGCCAATCAATCATTGTTGATAAGCCTTTATCGTGGATGGTATAGGTCAATGGGGCACCTACCCTCGTTCGTTTCGACCTTTGCTCATCATCAAAAGCTCTCCACTCAGGTCCCCTATCGGCTATTTTGGCGGCCACAACGAAGCCGCAGTCCATGCAAACTATTTCGGCGCATTCGTAGTCACGCATGATCCTTGTGCTACCGCATTCTGGGCAGTATTGAACCTTTACGTGTTCAACGCGTTGTGCTGGCAATTCAGGGGCTGGATCATCAGACCCTTCCTCATCGTCGCTCATTAATATTTTCTCCTTTTGGAGGGGAGCACATATAGCGTTGCATTCGTTAATCTCTTAGGCTCTTGGGTTGTTGGTTTTATTGCTGCGTAAGGCGAGGATACAGGACCAAATAAGTCAAAAACCTTTCCAATAGGTCTCAAATTCTCATCAACAACTGTTTCCCCAATTTTCGGAACCTTTTCAACCTTAACCACGATGTTCCAACTTGGACTTATATGGAGGACTCGGCCCAATCTCTGCAAACTTTCATAATCCCCTCAGGAAAAGCAACATGGTTCAACAAACTATTTTATTTAAACCTTTCTACTTCTATTTGCAAAAGAAGGCCTTTGAGTTCATTCTCAGTTAAACTCGTGAACAAATCTCTTAACCTGACCGCTTCCACAGCTAGATTCGACCGATCGATCGACTAAGTTATGACTATAAAGTCAGTTCAAACAGCCTTATGACGGAAGAGATTGTTGAGATTTCCAGCATAGCCTTCAAACTTCGAAAATCCCACAAACAGAAACGACAACCGAAGCCTCAGAAAAGGCAAACAATTAATTGTAGCGCAACGGAATCAAAAGACATCGCAAGATAAACTGGTCGAAACCTTCATAAATGAGAAGTGTTGATAAAACTGTGCATTTGAAGGGTGAGGCGGATGTCTAAACCATTCTACGTAAAATTCGAAATCCCGAAAGAACTAGCAGATGCGGCCTATGAAGCCCTACAAATAGCCGCAAAAACAGGCGCAGTTAGAAAAGGCACAAACGAAACAACAAAAGCCATTGAAAGAGCCCAAGCCAAACTAGTAGTCATAGCCGAAGATGTTGACCCCCCAGAAGTCGTAGCCCACTTGCCACTCTTATGTGAGGAAAGAAAAATCCCATACATGTTTGTTCCAAGCAAGGAAAAAGTGGGCAGTGCCATAGGCATAGATGTTCCTGCTGCTTCTGCATGTATAATTAAGGAAGGGGACGCCGCTGGACTGGTAAAAGAAATAGTCACGCGGATAGAGCAGGCGAAAAGAGGAGCAAAGTGATGAGCAAGGAAGAAAGAACGACTGAAGGAGAACTCATCCCAGCAGAAGTAATTCAAGTTATTGGCCGTACAGGCGTGACAGGCGAGATTGCACAAGTCAGAGTGCGCATATTAGAAGGAAAGGACAAAGGACGCATCATAACACGAAATGTTAAAGGACCAGTACGCGTTCAAGATATCTTAATGCTCAGGGAGACCGAAAGAGAAGCGAAGAAAATTACAAGATAGCTTGACGCCAAAATTACTTAGAGGGAACAACTTTGCCCAGACCCAAAAAATGTTCATTTTGCGGCAACGAATTCTCAGCTGGTTCAGGCATGATGTACGTAAAAAATGACGGTTCAATTCTATGGTTCTGTTCAAGCAAATGCAGAAAAAGTTCCCTAAACTTCAGAAGAGACGCGCGCAAGCTCAAATGGACAGCATACTTCGGCAAAGAAGAGAAAGGAAGAGCCTGAACCATCAAAACAAACGTCACGAAAGACCACCTGCGAAAAGGTTGATGCTTAGCGGCCTTTTACCTCCAACAAGTTTTCCCATAAAAGCTTGTTGCGAATACACCCTATGTCGGGCGTTTTCACATTTCCATTGAAGTAACTGTAAGCCCTCGCTCGGCATCCCCCGCATATGTATTTGTCCGGACAGTTTCCGCAACCTACCCTTTTCCCATTCACCACGTAATCTTCCAACTTTTCCCTCACACGAAGTTTCCACAGAAGCGGATGACTATCCCAGATCTCTTCAAAGCTGTCTTTCAATGCGTTACCCAGAACAGTGTCTTTATTCGTTGGGAAGAAGACGCACGGCTTTATGTCCGCGTTGGGTTCGAGGCAACAATACAAGCGTCCAGCTCCGCATCCACCTAAGAAGTTTGCAACGCTTTCTATGCCCTTCTTTGCTGCGTAGTGGGCTTCAACCATGAATTTTTCGCCCGACCTGTGCGAAAGCTCCTTCGTTACACTCGCGTATTGTGGGCAAGTGCTGAAAAACCTGTCAACCTTCACATCCGATTTGCCATGTTTCAGCTCCTCTTCTTTCGACTGCGAATATAACCCGATTGTCTCATTTCCAATCGACTCGAGCACATGAAGCCTTTCGTCTGGAGTTAAATCCAATTCAACATATGCCTTCGCCCTCCCTGTTGGAATATAATTAAAATGTATGAACCTTACGCCTAGTTGTTTCACTAATTCTATAAGTTTGTCCAGTTCTGAAAGGTTATCCCTATGTAAAACCGTTGCGATACAGGTATCTACTCCCTCTTCCACACAATTCTTAACGCCATCCATTGCTTTCTCGAACGCTCCAGGTATGCCCCTAAACTCATCGTGCACTCCTGGCGTTGCTCCATCAACGCTTATTTCCACGTAATCAACACCAGCATCCCTGATTCTCTTTGCATTGTCTCTCGTTATGAGTGTTCCATTGGAGGCTATGCTCACGTAACCTATACGTTTCTTGGCGTAGGCTGCAAGTTCGAAGAAATCCCTTCGTGCAAGGGGTTCGCCTCCGCTGAAAGAAAGGGCTGGCAAGCCTATTCCAGCCAACTTCGAAAGCCTATCCAAAACTTGTTTCGCTTCATCCGTTGATAGCTCTGCTCGTTTCTTGCCGCCAGCATTCTCATAGCAATGCTTACACCTCAAATTGCATTTGTAAGTGAAGTTCCAAACAATTTCAAAGGGCCCGGCAGGAGTGAAAGGAGTCCGCACACCGTATTTCTTTATGCCCTTCATCATTAAACCAAAGCCTCTAAGCCAAGCCTCGCCGTACTGTGTGTTCAAAAACTGGCTTCGCATGAAATTTTTGTCTGCGCGCAAAAGGCGGCTTCCAACCTCATAGAAAGGGCTAGCCAAATTCTGGCTAATGTGTCGGCATACTGGGCAAAGAGAGGTAGGCTCACCTAAAAAATCCTTCAAAGAATTTAGAAGTAAGGTGCCGTCTTTTGGGCATTCCTTGTCAAAAATGCTAATCAAGGACCTTAGAATGGGGTTAACAGACACGGAAAACAGAGCATTCTCGATGGCGTCAATTTGCATGCTAGCTCACTTTCAAACTTAAGACGGAACATGGTTTTTATAATTTTCCCTGCAACGTAATTATATACATACATATCGAGTTTCGACACATATCAATTCTCGAAAGAACTAATTTATTAAGATACACGACACTCATCTTGAGAGGGAACATAAATGGATAAACAAAACAAGAATCCAAGAAAACTTGATCTGCTAGAAATGTCAGACTCTGAAAGGGCCAAATTGATCGAGGAAATCCGGGCAAAACTTCAGCAAAACGTTGCAGAGGCAAAACTGTGCCAGTCACTGCTCCAAACTGAACGCCTAACCGTCAACAGAAACATGGTTTATAGGAAAGATGACAGGCCCAGCGGATTCTTTTTCCAGAGCAGAATCCAACAACGAAATTTCTCCTGACTCTTTTTCGATCTTGAAAACGAAAATTCCACGTAATCTGCGCTTCTCAACCCAGCAAAAGTTATTGGTAGCGGGGGGTCGATTTGAACAACCGATCTCTGGGTCTCTCTGAGCATCAAAGCCCTTATGAGCCCAGCGGGTTAATCCTGGCTACCCCACCCCGCTACTTTTATGCTGGATGACTGCCTTCTTAAATCTTTTGAGGCTAATCTAACATCTGCTTATGAACAAGAGGGTCCGGGTTCTTGGTCAAAGACGGCGCGCCACAGAATTAAAATGTCTAGGGCTAAATTATGCTATGGGAACCTTCTGAGATGGCACGTTTTTGATTAGCAATCAATAAATATGCCGTGGGTGTTTACTCCCCATATTGTTAGGCGGAGTGCGGTGCTGTGCCCCTGCGTGTTGTTTGTCAAGGATGCGGTCAGGTATTATATGAAGGCCCTGAACTCAAACCCCCGGATGAAATTCTCCATGAATATGAGGGTAAGTGCCCACGATGCGGCAAGAAACTTTCCCTAATACCTATCGATGTAGAGGTAAAACCCCTCAGATAGGCAATTTGCTGAGGAATTAATTTTGACAGAAAAAATCCGTAAAACCCAACTTTATGATGTGCATAAGAAAATTGCAAACTTAACAGCGTTTGCAGGTTTCGAAATGCCCCTGTGGTACAAGGGCATAATCTCTGAACATCTAGCCGTGCGGAACAGGGTTGGCATTTTCGATATTTCTCATATGGGACGTGTTATAATCGCAGGGGGCGACTCTGAAAGATTCCTAAACTATGTCATAACAAATGATGTCTCTGTACTCTCACCCAACGGTGCACAATATTCGGTCATGTGCAACGAAAACGGTGGCATAATAGACGACTTTGTAATATACCGGTTAAAGAAAGAAAAGTTCATGATGGTTTCCAACGCAACAAACAGAGAAAAAGACTACAATTGGCTAGTCAGAAGTGCAAGGGGGTTCGACGTAAAAATCGAAGAGATCTCAGACCACGTGGCAATGTTCGCAGTTCAGGGCCCAAACTCGGAAAAAACCCTGCAAAAAATCTCCACAGAAGATTTGAGCAAAATTGGACGATTCAAATGTGGATATGCACACCTAGCAAATGTGGAAGCTTTTCTTTCCCGAACGGGTTATACTGGCGAGGATGGATTTGAAGTCTTCATATGGAACGCCTCATTGACAAATCCAGACAACGCGGTAAAGTTATGGGGAGCTATCCTCGAGGCGGGTAAACCCTTCGGAATAGAACCATGCGGCCTTGGTGCCAGAGACACATTGAGGCTTGAGGCGGGAATGTGTCTATACGGAAATGATATTGATGAAAAAACAACTCCTCTTGAGGCAGCACTGAGTTTTGTAGTGAAACTTCAGAAAAACAACTTCATCGGAAAAGAGGTATTAGTGAAACAGAAAAACGAGGGAATAAAACGCAAACGCATAGGAATACAAATGATAGAACAGGGAATACCAAGACCACACTTCGAAATATGCACCGACAAAGGCGGAAAAATGGGAAAATTAACCAGCGGAACCTTCTCCCCTCTCCTCAACTACGGCATAGGAATAGGTTATGTCCAAATCCCCTATGCTCAAGAAGGGAACATCGTAAACGTTGACATAAGGAGCAAAATGGTAAAAGCAAAAATCGTATCATTTCCTTTCTACGACCCTGAAAAATATGGATTCAAACGCAAAACTCCTGTGCAAATGTGAAGAACCGTTTGGCTAAAGAAAAATCAAGCGCAAGCCTGTGAGTTCTTATGCACGTGAGTAACTCGTATTAGCGTTTCTCCTTTTTTCAAA
>Ga0315308_1000692_pt1 | contig 19085 bp, 17 predicted proteins | sample TDP3_MG_FD_203078 | JGI IMG/M metagenome (GOLD analysis project Ga0315308, IMG submission 203078) | Freshwater sediment microbial communities from Lake Towuti, South Sulawesi, Indonesia - TDP3 | ecosystem: Environmental > Aquatic > Freshwater > Lake > Sediment | place: Indonesia: South Sulawesi... | reverse complement strand
AACATCTGCAGTGCAAAGTGGAAGGCCACAGAATCTCTTGGCCCGACGCGAAGCCCATGTGGAAGTCTTAAATCTGCTTTCCTTTCTATAGTAGGTTGGATCTGGACGGAATGGCGCTGGCGCGTTTGGACAGCTATCTTTCTGAGAAGCCGACGAAGACCTATGAGAACAAGCACGAGGAACCATCCAAGACTGTCCCACAGAACGAAAAAGCGAATGCAAGACCCAAAGAGAAGGAGAAGTCAAACTCAGACCAGGAGTTGGTCCCTCGGAATCTTCCTCCTTCGTTTCTCGTCTCTGCAACCTATGATGGAGACCGCCAGTTAGCCTGCGTTAAGCTTTATGAGCCGTGTTCTCAGCGCATCTACCTCTGGTATGACACGTCGGGGCATAAGCCATACTGCTTCACAAACATCCTGCCCGAGGAGCTTGAGAAGTTGAATCGAGTCATCGGTCATCCAGGCCTCGACCACTTTGAGACCACTGAACGGTTTGATGCGCTTCTGGACCAGAAGGTGACCGTAACCAAGATTGTGGCGAAGGATCCATTGGCCATTGGAGGACGGCCAGCTGGATGCATAAGGGACATAATCCCTGAGGACTACCCGAAAGTCTTTGGAGCAGAGAAGACTCCGAAGGTATGGGAGGCAGCCATCAAGTACTATGAGTGCTACATCTACGACCGTGGTCTCTCGCCAGGCATGCTCTACGAGATCAAGGATAAGGAGCTCGTCCCAGTTGTCGGAGCTGAAGAAGAAGCAGTCATGAAAATCCTGCAGACCACATTCAAGGATGAACCGAAGGATCTTCTCCCGTACTTGGAGTCTTGGACTAGGCTCCTCGAGTATCCTGCTCCCGAGATGAAAAGGGCGACCCTAGACATCGAGGTTTTCTCTCCCATTGCGACACGCGTTCCGGATGCCGACGAGGCAGCCTATCCCGTCATCTGCGCCTCAATTGCAGGCTCAGACGGCAGGAAGCGCGTCCTTCTTTTGAAAAGAGAAGGCAAGAACATTGAAGGCGAAGGTCTAGGTCTGCCATCGGATGTCTCAGTTGAGTTCTACGAGTCTGAAAGGGACCTGTGTTCCGCCCTCTTCAGATCCTTGAATGACTATCCTTTCGTCGTCACGTTCAATGGAGATGACTTTGACCTCCGATACCTTTGCCACAGAGCCCAGCAGATCGGCATGAGAAGGAGGGATGTGCCCATTGAAGCTGGGCGGAAGGTGTACCTTCTAACTCGCGGGGTCCACATCGACCTCTACAAGTTCTTCTTTAACCGGTCCATTCAGATCTATGCATTCGCCCAGAAGTACCGCAACGTAACCCTAGACGAGGTCAGCAGAGCTATCCTGGGAAAAGCTAAGCTTGAGATTACAGGGTCGATCTCCGAGCTTTCGTATGCAGAGCTCGCCGCGTACTGTCTCAACGATGCGGAGATCACGCTGGAACTCACGGCGTACAACGACGATCTCGTAATGAAGCTTCTTATGGCTCTGACTAGGATCAGCCGCATGCCAATGGAGGACGTGAGCCGCCAAGGTGTGTCACGTTGGATTAGAAGTTTCATGCAGTACGAGCACCGTAATAAGGGGGTTCTGATCCCGAACCCAGCTGACATAGTCACCGTGAAGGGCACCACGGCCACGAAGGCTATCATCAAGGGCAAGAAGTATATGGGCGCCATCGTTGTTCAACCGGTTCCGGGCGTGCACTTCAACGTAGCCGTGATGGACTTTCAAAGCTTGTACCCGTCTATCATCAAGGTTCACAACCTCGGCTACCAGTCGGTTCGTTGTTGGCATGGTGAGTGCAGAAGCAACCAAGTACCTGGGACCCCACACTGGATCTGTATGAAGCAGACAGCGATGGAGAGCGCTCTGATTGGTTCACTTCGAGACCTTAGGGTATGTTGGTACAAGCCTAAAGCCAAGGACAAGTCGTTGCCGAAGGAGCAGCGGAACTGGTACGATGTGACGCAGAGCGCTTTAAAGGTCATCCTCAATGCATCTTACGGAGTCTTTGGCGCTGAAGCTTTTGACCTATACTGTCCGCCGGTGGCTGAGGCAACAGCAGCGATCGGCAGATCTGTCATCACCCAGACGATCAGCAAGTCCGCTGAGCTAGGCATTCAAGTGATCTACGGCGACACGGACAGTCTGTTCCTGAAAAACCCATCACCAGAACAGATCAGGACGCTTGCCAGATGGTCCGAGGAAGCCTTGGGCATGGAGATGGAAGCGGACAAAGCCTACCGGTATGCGGTCTTGAGCTCTAGGAAGAAGAACTACCTCGGCGTTCTTACAGATGGCAGCGTCGACGTGAAGGGGCTTACGGGCAAGAAACGGCACATACCTCGGTTGATAAAGAGGTACTTCGACGAGATGGAGGATCGCTTAAGCAAGGTTAAGACTCCTGCAGATTTTGAGGCTGCTAAGAGAGATATCGAAAAGATCATCCGAGAATGCTACTGTAAACTCAGGAACCGACAATGGGGAAACCTGCACGACTTGGCGTTCGAGGTGGTGCTAGGGAAGCTCCCTACATACTATACCAAGACTACACCTCAACACGTGAAAGCAGCGCGGCTGCTGAAAGACAGAGGCGTTGACCTCAAGGCGGGGGACCTCATCAGGTTTGTGAAGGTTACGAAAGACCCTCATGTCAAACCCGTTGAACTCGCCGCGGACAGAGAAATCGACGTGGACAAGTACATTGCTTATCTCCAGTCAACCTTCGACCAGATCCTCGACGCGTTGGGTCTGGAGTTCGAGAAGATCATAGGTCTGACCCGCTTGGAGCAGTTCATGTGAGCAGTTCTCGCGAAGATTATGTCGCGACTGCTGCAGGATTCAGATTCCTTTTATATAGCTGCTCTCCAATTGGATTTCACGATCCTTTGCGAGGAAGAGGTATGCACATTGTCAATTCGCGTGAGGCGGTTATTGAGTTAACGCGCTTGAACCCTTATGGTCGCTTCCCGGACGGCCGTCCCTGTGTACCCGACGACCTCATCGAACGTATGAGGCTTGTCACAACGGACCAAGCTTGGGGCGTCCTAAGACAACACGGTTACAACTACCAGTTTGAGGGGAACTGGTTCCGAACCCACCCAGACAAGATTCTAGTGGGACGAGCTGTTACGGCAACGATGGCGCCAAAGCGACCTGACCTGCACGATCTTGTGGAAGAGACGGGAAGAGCTGAAGGGCGCATCGGCGGGCAGAACTCTTGGGTGATCGACACTCTTCAGATGGGCGATGTGATGGTCATTGACCTGTTCGGTAAGGTAAAAGATGGGACATTCGTAGGAGATAACCTTGGCACGTCTCTGCAAGCTCACACTAGAGCTGGCGCCGTCATAGACGGAGGAATCCGCGACTTTCAAGGCATACTCAGGCTGAAGGAAGTTGCCATCTTCTGCCGAGGAGTCGACCCTACTGCTATCGCGGATGTGACCCTCCTTGGCATCAACTTACCAATACGGATTGGGCAGGCATCTGTGCTACCCGGCGATGTCGTGCTTGGGACACCTACAGGCGTGATTTTCGTCCCGCCGCACCTAGTCAAGGACGTGGTAGAACGGTCTGAGGACATCCGTACGCGCGATACATTCGGCAAGCAACGCCTAAGCGAAGGAAAGTACACGCCAGGACAGATCGACACAAGATGGACAGAAGAGATCGAGAACGACTACCAAGCTTGGCTAAAAGAACGACGAAGTCAAGTATGAACTCGCGCTAAAAGCATCGCTGGAGAGCGAAGGCACTCATTAGCTCGGGCCGCATACTTCTGCGAGGCAATACCGTGTGACAAGACCTGTTGTTGCTATTGCTGATTCAAGAAGTCATTATGACGGTGTGGCAAAAGCTCTAGAGCTGATTGAAGACCAAATCTCATAAGGCATCAAGGGGAAAAACAAGGTTCTTGTCAAGCCTAACTTTGTTACAACAAGTAGGCAGCTCGCTGCCACCCACGTTGATGCGGTCAAAGCCATCCTTGACACTATCCGGAAGTACTATTCCGAAACAGTGATTATTGGAGAGGGACCCGCATTCTCAAGCTTTAGGAGCGGGCTGGAGAACTACAACTACCTTAAACTGCGGAGCGAGTATGATGTTGAGTTCGTGGACTTGAACGAAGATGACTACGTTGAGGTTGAAGCCTTTGATTCCCGTCTGAACCCGATGAATCTTCGCATCTCAAAGACCGTTGTCGAAAGCGACTACAGAATCTCGGCTGCATTAGCCAAGACCCACGACTTCGTCATCGTAACCCTCGCAATAAAGAACATGGTCGTTGGCAGCCTCGTTGGCGGCGAGAAGTGGAGGCTTCACCAAGGATACAAGGCCATGAACATGAACATCGCAAGGCTCGCTAAGACCATCATGCCTCACCTTGGCGTGGTGGATGGGTACCTCGGCATGGAAGGGAGGGGACCCAGTTCAGGCGATCCGATTCAGTCAAGATTCGCTACCGCTAGCGTTTACCCTGTTTCCTTGGACGCGGTGACAAGCAAGATCATGGGGTTCGAACCATTCGACATAGGCTACCTTTACCATTCGAACAATTGGAAGGTAGGCGTTGCGGATCTAAGGATGATTGACACTGTCGGCAGATCGATAGCAGATGTAGCAAGAAGGTTTAGGCCTCATCCTAGGTGCCGTGACATGCTTTCTTGGAGGTAAACCTAGCTGCCGCTCGAGCAAAGCAATGGCTGTACGGTTTGGGCCTGACCCCTTTGCCTTCAGCAACTCTTAATAGTGACCCAGTAGTAGAAGACTGGTGTCGGTCACTTTTGAGAAGGCAATCGCCTTTCCTCCTTCCCAGCTGAGACTCGAGAACCAGCTGCACAGTGGGGACGAACTTGCTCAGAGTATCAGCTTCACGGCAGTGGCTGCGGCAAGGATTTGCACGACCACCTCGAACTTGCGCTGCGGCATATGCTTCAGGATTACCGCTCCAGCAAGCGCGCTTACAGCGATCGCGGGAAACAGACTAACGTCAAACTGGAGCGATTGGCTGTTTATGAGCCCGAGGCTTAGGCTGAAGGGCACTTTTACCCAGTTCAGGACAAAGTAGTACCATGCGTTTGTGCCCATGAACTCGCTCTTCTGCAGCCTCATAGCCGCTAAATAGATTGTCATGAAGGGTCCAGCCGCGTTAGCCAACATAGTTGTGGTGCCAGCGAACAATCCAAGCCCACCAGCGAACCACCACTGCGTCGGGACCGAGGCATCTGACACTCTCCTGTCGCGAAATTGCTCTAGTCCGAGCATGATCAGGACGATTATGCCTATAGAGGGGCTTAGCTGCTGGTCGCTAACTCTTTCCAAAAGCAGATAGCCCACAACAACGCCGCCAATCGTCGAAGGCATAATTCGCAGCAAGTGTGACCACACTACTTGCCTGCGGTAGTAGGCTATGGCGAAGATGTCGGCGAACATGAGCATAGGGAGAACAATCCCCGTTGAAGCGCGCGCTGGAAATACCTCAGCCATCAAAGGGATCACCAAGACGCCTAGACCTGGGACCCCGGTCTTCGTGAAACCTATCATGGCTGCACAGAGCGAGACGATCAACCATTGGAGCAAGTTAAGGTCAAACACCGAGCATTCACCGTAGGTTTTCGTGCGTTCCCCTCGTTGCCAGCTTCAGGTCTCTGATTTGGGTAAGATTGAGGATTGCCTCAGTCTAGTCTGGAAAAAGATGCGGGTTCGAGCTGTCACCACTTCCTTGTCAATAACGCTACAGCCGCCCCTCAAGTCCCTTGAGTCCGGAAACTTGTCAGGCTCCTCGTGGCAGAGCGATGCGTAGACGCGGTCGATCAGTCTCATCTGCCGCAACAACCTAGATCAAAGTGGCCGGAGGTTCTACAGACCGAGCAGCCTAGCTGCGTTATCGTGGGTTATCTTCCTGTGCGTGTTCGCTGGAAGGTTCAGGTTGTCAACCACTTTGAAAGGCGTGTAGATCAGAAACCGACGTTTGAACACCCGTTGGTAGAAGTCTGTCCCAAACAGTAGCCTGTTCTTGTATCGCTCCACGAACGATCGGGCAAAATCGACATCCCTTGAAAGGGCATTCGACCCTGACCGGGCTGACAGATCAGCGTAGACGTTTGGATACATTTCTAGGATGTAGTCAACCTTGCCACCAGGCTCAATCTTACCAGTCGGATAGGAGGCTTTGGGAACGTCGCTCGAGATCTCGCGCCACCAGCCTTCGCCATGGGCTATGAAAGTGGTATCCGGGAACTCGGCGACCATCTTTTCGAACCCATGGATATCAGGGTTCCATCCGCTCCCTTCCCAACCCAGATGGACCAATATTGGGATCCTGAGCCCGCTGCAAATTCGGTAAATCTCCTTGGACTTGGGGTCGTCGATACGCCTTCGGAGCTTGTGTTCCCCATAGCCCCTAGCTCCGAGCTCAAGGGCTTTCTTGATCTTCTCAGCTTTGTGGGCGTCAGTGGGTTTCACGATGTAGAAAGGTATCAAACGGTCTGGGTATCTGCCGCAGACCTTCACTAAGGCTTCAGGAGGTTGACCAATGCAGCCGAGAACTACAGCTGCATCGATGTTGAACCAGTCCATGTAGGTCAGAATCTCAATTGGAGTACCTAACAAATGCGTATGAACATCAATCATTCACGACTACACCTCCATATATGAGCAGGAAGCATTCCAGTCATCTTGACCAGCCGAATGAATGACCATTATCTATCCAACCGAGCATAATTACTTTACTTCAGCGGGCGACGTGGTTGCGGCTTCAAATCTTCCTGTAGTATTCAAGGACCTTTGCCAAAGCCGAGGCTATATCATCTACGTCTTCTTCCGTGAAGTACTCGTTGCATGGCAAGGTTACGAGCTGGTTCAGAATCGCTTCAGCTTGGGGGCAAAGTCCTTGACGATAGGACACTTCCCGTCCGTACAGCGGGCATATCCAGGGGCACCCGGTTCCGCCATAGCCTCTCCTTTCTGTGAAGATCGGCATCATGTAGAGCGGTAGCCCGATGTAACCAGCTGACGCAGGTATGCCTTCTGCCGCCAAGGCTTTGACTATACCCTGTAGGGAGACTCCGAACACAGACAAATCAACTTTTAATGCGTAAAGCCAATAGGAATGCTCGTATCCATTCGGAACTTTCTGTGGTGTAATGCCTTCTATATTATGGAGTTTCTTTGTCAGACTCGTGGCCACAGTTCTGCGTCTTTCCACAACCCACTTGACCTTTCCAAGTTGGGCTAAGGCTACAGCGCCTTGGAGTTCGTTCATTCTGTAGTTGAAGCCCAGAGTCGTGTAGGTTCTGGGCCCGACTGTGCTTCTGTTCCAGCCCTTGTCCATGAAGAGCTCAGCCCTTCTGGCGAGTTCTTCGTCGTTTGTGACGGCTATGCCTCCGTCTCCCGTGAACATGTGCTTCGACTGCTGCAGGCTGAAGCAACCCAAATCCCCGATAGTTCCGGTCAATCTGCCTTTGCACTCGGCAAGTATGGCCTGCGCGCAGTCTTCGATCAGAGTCAAGCCTTTCTCTTCAGCCAGTTCTCCAAGTGCCGCCATGTCACTGGACAATCCGAAGAGGTGTACCGGCAGGATCGCTCGGGTCTTGTCTGTCATCTTTCTACGAACGTCCGCGATGTCCAATGTGAGAGTCTCGGGATCCAGATCGGCAAAAATGGGAATGGCATTCTGGCCAAGGATGGCAATGAGCGTGCCCATGTCAGTTATTGGCGAAGTCATGACCTCCATGCCCGGGCCCAGATCAACAGCTCCCGTGGCTACATGGAGAGCCGCTGTTCCCGAGGTTGAGGCTATGGCGTGCTTGACACCCAGAAAACGTGCGAACTCTTCTTCAAACCTAGAGACCATCTTGCCTGAGTACCTGAACAGGGACCCGCTTTCTACAACTTCCTTCAGAAGGCTTTGCTCCTCGTCGCCAATGTTCCTTCCTGACCTGTTGTCAACTGTTGGCAACGGAGTCGTCCTGACAGGCTTGCCCCCAAATAGTGCAAGTTTCTCCAAAGCGATCCCCTCGCAAACCCACAGTCAGGTTAAGACAGGCCGACGGTATAAAAGCAGTACGCGGAGGGCAATCTAGAGCTGGGTTCTGACATCTTTCTGAGTAAGCTATTTGAGAGTAGACGATACTAGAATCACAGAACACTGAACCTCGATCTGGGTATAGGTAGTCGAATATGTTTAAGGCTGGCCTGTCTTGCGTCGATATCACGCCTCCAGTCGGCATGGTTATGGATGGCTTTGCAGCTCGTCAACCATCCGTGCTCGGCGTTCATGACAGTCTGAAGGCAACGGCTCTTGTCGCCTCAGACGCAAAGACAACAGCCGCGATTATCTCCTGTGACCTACTGAACCTTGACGCTTCACTTGTTAGAGACATCAGGCAGGAAACGAACAGGAAGACAGGCATTCACGAAGGCCACATAACTGTCTCTTGCACTCACACTCATTACGGACCAGCTGTTAGCGACCTCAACGCATTCTACGCTGGAACTGATGACGCGGTCACCTATCGAGCTGGTCTTAAGTACTACTTGGCTGGAGCGGTCCACGAAGCCTTCACTCGCATGCAAGAAGCAACCTTGGGCGTTGGATGGGGGACCTCCATCATCGGCGTCAACAGGCGCCAGAGAGTTGCGGACGGGCGAATAGTCCTAGGGCAAGACCCGAGCAAGCCTATAGACCGTCAAGTTGGTGTTGCAAAGTTCCAGAGCCTTGGCGGCGAGTCCTTTATCTGTCTGGCAAACTTCGCTTGTCATCCTGTTTCTCAGACTTGGGAGATGCGGCACGTATCAGCTGACTATCCCGGCAGAGTACGCGATGTTGTGGAGACTTTGACTGGGGCTCGGTGCATGTTCCTTCAAGGAGCCTGCGGCAACATTAACCCGGTGCAGAAGCAACATTCCTATGAGCCAGCTCGGAAGCTGGGAACTCAGCTGGGCTGCGAGGTCGTCAAGGTGTGGGAAGACATCCAAACAGCGCCGGTAGACTCATTGGTCATAGCCTCGGAGACCATCGTGATCCCTCGATACGACTATGGCTCAGCAGAGGAGGCTCAGATGTTCGTGCAGAACCTTGAGAAAGAGGTTGAGAAGTGGAGGGCTGAAGGCGCGGTGGAGGGTTTGATCAACTGGACTTTGATGCGCCATAAACGTGCGCTTGAGGCTTTCCGGAGCTGGACGACTGGGAAACCAATGCTGAGTTTGGACGCCGAGATTCAAGCTTGGGCGGTCGGGGACCTGGGGATCGTCTTCGTTCCTGGAGAGGTTTTCAACGAGATAGGAGCTGAAGTCAAGAAGCACTCACCCTTTTCGCACACGTTCTTCGTCGGGTACTCAAACGGGAATATAGGTTATGTTCCGATTCCCGAGGCCTATGCTGAAGGCGGTTACGAGGTTGACGACGCATGCCAAGTCGGTCCCGAGGCGTCAGGCTTGGTAACCGATAAAAGCTTGGAGCTCCTTGAAAGACTATATGACAAAGCGTGATGCATTGAAGACTTAGGAGAGTTGTGGTATGAGCAAACTTGCCGTAAAGGGCGGGGAACCAGTGAGGAGAAAGGCCTTCCCCAAGTGGCCAGTTTTCGACGGGAAGGAGCTGAAGGCCCTCAAAGAGGTCTTGTACAGCGGGGTCTGGGGCATCGGCGGAGCCAAGAAGAAGGAGTTCGAGGAGAAGTTTGCAGGATATCAAGATGCTCAGTACGGTGTCGCCGTGACAAACGGGACAACGGCCTTGGTGATCGGCCTTAGAGCACTCAACATCGGCGTGGGCGACGAAGTGATTATGCCTGCCTACACGTTCATGGCAACGCCAGCTGCCGTGCTTCACGTGGGCGCATTGCCAGTCTTCGTTGACATAGACCCAGACACTTACAACATGGAACCAGCTAAGATGGAAGCTGCCATAACAGACAAGACAAGAGCGGTACTTCCCGTACACATCGGCGGTTGCCCCGCTGACATGGATGAAATCCCAAGAATAGCCAAGAAAAACCACCTTTTCGTCCTAGAGGATGCTTGCCAAGCTTGGGCAGCCGAGTGGCGCAACAGAAAGGTGGGGGCGATTGGCGATCTGGGCGCCTTCAGTTTCCAGTCCAGCAAGAACATCACTTCTGGCGAAGGAGGCATGGTCGTCACAAACGACCGTAAGCTCTACGAACTGTGCTGGTCTTACCACAACTGTGGACGGGTAATGGAAGGCACATGGTACCGCCACGATCTCTTGGGCTCAAACTACAGAATGACCGAGTTCCAAGCCGCGATCCTGCTAGCGCAGCTTTCTAGACTTGGCGAGCAAACAGCAAAGAGAAACTCGAATGCGCGCTACCTTTCAGAGAAGCTGGCAAAGATAGACGGAGTAAAGCCGCTAAGGCGATACCCAAAGGTCACAACTCACGCCTATCACCTTTACATCTTCAGATACGACGCTTCTGCGTTCGGGGGCTTGGCTAGAGCGAAGTTCATCGAGGCGTTAAGGGCCGAAGGTATTCCCTGCAGCTCTGGATATGCGCCACTACACAAGGAGAGGTTCATGCAGAACCTCATCAATGATCCACTCTTAAGCCGAGATTATGGTGAGAAGGTTAACTTCGGTCGCTTAACGCTTCCAGCCACAGAGAAAGCCTGCTTGGAAGAGGCTGTTTGGCTGTATCAGTACATGCTTCTGGGTTCAAAGGACGATATGGACGACATAGTGGGGGCTATTGTGAAGGTAAAGGAGAACGCGCATGAGTTAATTTCGTGAAACGTGTTGAAGTAGCGCTCAGGTATGAAATGCTTAGGCCCTCCTGAACCGAGCAAGGAGGACCCTCTAGACAGGGTCTATATGGGATGGCGAAAAACCGACCAACGCGGCGTACCAGCGCATCCTGGTCACACAAACTAATTTCAGGGCCAGCTGGACAAAGGAATAGAGGTTGTGAGGGCCCTGACTGGTTCGCCAGAAAAGCGTTTGCCTCTGGCTTGCCTAGTCACTTGTCGGAGTATACTCGGAGACCTCCCGACTTTAGCGGCCCGATGATTGCTGGTCGGCTGAGAACCCTGAACAATGCGTAACCCAACACGCAGAAGGCAATGAGACTGCTGATTATGAGGCTTGCTGTGCTGAGGAGCCAAGGGGGCCAGTCCACTGGCAACGCGAGACCGAAGATGTCTGGTGGAGGTGGGAAGAGTAGCCACACGTAGCTGCCCACGATCAATCCGATGACCAACGCGCCGATGCCGCAACCTAAGAGCAGCTTTCTCCTGAGCTTAAAGACCACGGTTGCAGCGATGAGATTAGCAATCGGTCCGAAGGCTATGTCATAAACCCCAAAGGGCATTGATGACGAAAAGTAGGCATTGGACACGATGCATCCCAACGACACGCCTAGGATCGCTGGCGGGCCGAAAAGTGCGGCTAAAGGTATCAGAGAGTCTGCAAAGCGGAGCTGAATCGCTGCCGCAGCCGAAATCCCCTGTAGAATGACTAGGACAGCATACAAGGACCCAAAGAGAGCCATTAGGGTCACATCCTTGCTTTCGAACTTCGCACTCTCACCTCCAACACCGGGGTTTATAGGGCGGAACGGGTGGAGGCGCCCACTCACCCGCCATTAGTAAACCATCACTTGAATGTTAATAAGGGTTGCGTGTTCATGCAGCTCCATATTCCCAGAAGCGTTTCCATGCATGCGCTCAATCTTCGGAAAAACATAATCTTCAATAACCCTAATGAGCCTACGTTGATCCTGCGAAAGAAAAATCTTTCTCCAAGAAGTTTTACGTCTAGTCCTTTTTTGCTTACAAGAAGGGAATTGTTTAGCGAATTGAGTGGAGTTTTGAGCTACTAACCTTTTCTCTGGTTGACTATGATAATATCGTTGGCATCACTCAGGTTCCCAAGAAAGATGGGAGACTGTTGCAACCTCGACGGAGAATATTCTGCTGTCATAAGACTCCATATGCGGTGCATAGGAGGCGATGGATTTTGGACGGTTTCTGAGCTGAGTCTTGAAAGCCGATGTCACGTGCAAGCTATTTCGCAAAACTTAAATGAAAGTTATTTTGAACCCAAGATTGAGAGCGCGCTCTGGAGGACCCGAGTATTGGATAAGGCCATAACTGTCCAAGGTCCAGTTCTACCTGAAGAGCTGGGTATCACGCTACCTCATGAGCATGTTCTAATGAACGTTGACTCTGTTGAGCCTCTGGAGGCTTCCAAGCAGATCATATATCACCAGCCAATAACTATTGAGAACCTGTGTGAGCGAGGCTGGGCCGTCAATAAAAGAGGAGATGCGGGTATAAAGGATCTCTCAATGACAGACCCCGATGAAGCTAAACAAGAGTTGATGAAGTACAAAGCGGTGGGAGGAAAGAGTCTAGTCGAAGTTACATGCATGCCTGAAATGGGGAGGGATCCAGAGAGTCTAAGAGAAATCTCTGTGCTTACTGGATTGAACATTCTTTGCGGCACAGGTTGGTACACGGAGCAGCGGCATCTCGCCTATGTTAAGAAGAAAACCGCCGACGAACTTGCCGAGATCATGGTGAAAGAGCTGAAAGTGGGAATCGGCAGTACAGGCATAAGGGCAGGGGTCATTGGGGAAATCGGCTTCAGCGAGCCTGTGGCTCCCAATGAAACGAAAGTGCTCCATGCCGTATGTAAAGCTCAAGTAGAAACCGGTGCACCCGTTTGCGTCCACCCGGGGCTTTTAGACGCTCAGAAACATGAAGGAGCAAGAAAGGTGGAAACTTACCTAGATGTTCTCCAAGAGACGGTTGACCTCAGCAAGGTCTATGTGAGTCACATGGACTGTACCTCAGTCAAACTGGCTTATGGGATAGTGATGGGTATCGATTTGGACTACTGCAGGAAAATTCTGGATGGGTATGAGGTGACCGCCTGCTTCGACACCTTTGGCTCAAACTGCGACAACAGATACGGTAGTGAGAGTTCGGGGGATTTTCCTGGCTGGGCTTGGCCGACGGACAGCTGGCGGATCTCGGTCATTGCTGAACTGGTTAAGTCGGGGTATGAGAGGCAGCTCTTCATCTCTCAAGATATCTGCGCCAAAACGCATTGGACTAAGTACGGAGGTTACGGCTACGCCTACAACCTGAGGTTCACTGTGCCCGCGTTGAGATATGCTGGATTGACCGAGAAGCAGGTCAATACAATCCTAGTGGACAACCCAAAACGAATGCTTACTTGGCCTATCGACTGATCGGCGAAAGGAACGGCTGACAGGACAGAATTTTCGGGACATAAATTGGCTTGCCGGTCGATGAATTTTCGTAAGGAGCAAGACCGCGCTCTGGCAGGTTTGCGTACGTCACTGTTCTTCAGTTTTTCTCATTGAAGATAAGGTTGTTGGGGATACTGCTTGATGCTATCGTATGATAATGTCAGGCGTACATTTTGCAGGATTTATATCTTTTATAGTTCACTGATTGATTGTCACTGGGAGAAGCCTTGTCTGAGTCAGATGGCATGCATAGAGCCTCCAAGCTTTTTGTCATGTTAGCTCTTATCTTGCTTGCCTCATCAATTGTAGAAAACGCAGCATGTTCTAACACAAGTGGCTACGAAGAAGAGATTACGCTGGAAATCGACTTTTCGAGTGGGGAGGCAATGTTGGATTTCGAGTTTGGGAATTTTGGCGGCCCACTCGACACTTCAGATTTCGCAGATGAACCAAGTTTCATAACGATATCACTTATGGCCTTTCATGCCCCAGACTATAACAAAGCTCTTATCATGGTTCATTTGAACCAATCTCGAATCGGCAGTGTTCCAGAGGGAAGACTGAAAGCCGATGCTTTGAAAGTAAGGTTTGAAAATCTCTTCAACATAACCGTACCCTATGTGGGAACTCGTCTAAGTGATGTAGACGTGTTATACAATTACGAAATTGATGAGTGTCCCATCCAGAAGTTCAGAGATTTTTTCTTAGAATATAAACCATCTCAGGGATTTGGCAAAATAGTGACTCCAGCCGTTATCGGGAAACATGTTATGATATTTCTAATGTTGACTAGGAATGGGGACCTAATGGAGTGGACGACTAGGGCTTTAGTTTATTATCCCGACCATTTTAAAATAGGTAGCGGTCAAGAATACACTATTGGTCTAAGGTCTTTGACTGGTTATTCTGAGGCCATTCAAGCTTCACCTGAAGCTTCAAAATCCACCCTTAGAATCAACGTAAGGGAGATGAGTGATCGCAAATTTGAGCTAGCATTTCTTGAGACCTCCCCATCCCAGATGGGGATGCGCGATTACAGACCAACAATTTCGCTAATCTCATTTGAGAAAGTGATGACGGCAAGCAGCGTTGATGATTTGTCCATTCATTTCAAAATCGCCTCACCTGACTACACCAAACCAATCATCTTTGGGGCTGTAATTGCGGCTATATTAGGTATCGCGGGATTTGCTGTCAGAAGGAAGCTTAGAGCGCATCATTCACTCTCTAGGGTATTCTAATGAGACCCAAAGGTTCTATCCATATCAACCAATATTTTCCCCAATCTGCATTACGGAAAGAGATGGAGCCAAGCTCTTCGTTAAAGACGTAAACTCCAACTCCTGTTCTCCTGTGTTGGAGCATCTGGCAACAAAGTCTCTTAACTATGCTTTCAATGGCAAGAAACGTTTTGCGCATCAGTCAGATGACGGAATGTGCTCAATCGGTTTTCAGTTGTGTGCTTTTCTTTAGGCATTCCTTATGGTTATTGAGCGTTTCTTCGACGAGTTGCTTCAGGCGGTCTTTCGCCGGGGCTCCAACGGTTCCAACAATGGGTCTTCCGTCGCAGAAGAGAATCAGGGTGGGTGTGCTCATTACGCCGTAGTGCATTGCGATGTGCTGGTTCTCGTGGCTTGCGAAGACGTTCAGTCTTGTGAACTTGACTCGGCTTTCGTATTCTTCGGCGACTTCGCGGTAGATGGGTTCCAGCCTCTTGCACCAAGGGCACTTTTCATGCCAGAAATCCACGATTGTCAGAACGTCAGACTTCAGAACTTCTTTCTCCCAGTCTCCCGCGTTAACGTCCAAAACGCTGCTCACAGGCGTTCAACCTCGTGCAAGCAGGTCTATCCTCTTCGGGCTATTTATTTGTTCTCGGATAGACCTTACATGCTGGATTGTGGAGGCAATCTCGGTGATTCCATTGGCAACGATTCTGGTGAAGAATCTGCCGAAGACCTTCTGAAAGAGCTTAGAAGGCTAAAGGTTGAACTTGGCTGTGGAACATGGGCTGGACTCCTAGCCAAGCTAGTTGAGGCAGAAAAGGGGATTCTATTGAGCGAAGATGAACTAGAAGAGATGAGATGAGAAGGGTAGTGAATACTGAATGCGAAGCTTAGACAAAGTGAACTTTCCGAGTGAAGGCCGAAATAACTCAGACGCTAAACACTCAAAAAGGCATAACGACTGACTGCTTTCGAGACGTGAAGAACCTTTTTCAACGCTCTGCAGAGAAAACCTAATCTGCTGACTTCTCAGCTATGTTCCCTTGCTATGGAGAACTTGCGCCTTACGGAACAGTTAAGGTCGGCAATCTTGGCTTCTATTCGAGATGGGGACGAAGGGGATGTAGGTGTGGCCTTTTCAGGAGGGCTGGACAGCACACTTCTTGCTAAGGTCTGCGGCGATCTTGGGAAACATATCACGCTACTTACCGTATGTTTCGAGAGCGCCAAGGACATTGAGGTCTCAAGAGAAGTCGCTGAACTGATCGGTTTCAACCTGCAATATGACTTAATCTCTCTAGATGAACTAGAAAGTGGCTTAAAGACTGTGCTTGACGTCATCGAGTTCGATAGACTGGTCCGCCTTGAGAACTGTGTCTGCTTTTACTATGTCTTTAGGCTGGCTTCCAAGCACGGACTTAGTGAGGTTCTATCCGCGAATGGCATGGACGAGCTCTTCTGCGGATACTCATCCTACAAGGAACTCTTTGGCCATGAAGACGAGATGACGGACCTGATGAAGGCACTTGTTGAGGTAGCCAGAAAAGACAAGCAAGAAATGGACAAGCTTGCATTACTGTTTGGCGTCAAATACCTCTGCCCTTTCCTATCTGATGGTTTCGTAGAGTACGCCATGAACGTTCCCTCTGAGCTCAAAATCAACAGCAGAGAAGATAACCTAAGAAAGCACATAGTGAGGGAAGTTGCCATTGAGATCGGTGTGCCAGCAGCCGCTGCAATGAGGGAGAAGAAGGCTTTCCAGTACAGCTCAGGCATACACAAAGCCATTCGGAAACTTGCCAGAACCAAGGGATTCACGAGGCCGGACGCGAACGTTGCTGGATTCAGCAGTGAAGCCAAAGCTTACATCTGCAGCTTGGGATACAAAATACCGCGACAGGCAAACCCTTTCTTCGTTCCTTAAAGAGGAAGCCAAGAAGTAAGAGCGCAGTCATCACGAATGCTTGAGATCACTTTCCAGATCATAGCCATCCGGTTCTCTGAGGCATTCCTTGATCCACTAGGGCAAGGGTGTATGACCTGCTATTATGAAAGCCAAGCAGAATAGGGATTAGTGCATCGAAAGAGGATATGCTTGGGTTCACAATAGGACCTCATGGTCACCTCTTCCATATTTGCATGATTTTTGGCATTCCATACACATCAGATGGGAGTTCTTTGTTAAACATGGCTCATACTTTCTTAGTTCTTCGTTGTATTCAGATTCTTGTGTGCTTCTGAGGTGAACGCCAACTAGGCATTTTGTATCGTCAACTCTGTATGGGGTTAGAGCACCTGTCGGGCAAGCCTTAACACAATTATCGCAGTCACTGCAAAGGTCTTGCTCAAAGGGCTTATCCGTCTTCATTTCTGCATTTGTTAGAACAGCAGCTAAACGTATCCATGGACCAAAAACTGGGTTTACCACTAGAGCGTTTTTCCCATAGTTACCGAATCCAGCCAACTGCGCTAGACGTTTATACGAACCGGAATGAAAAGGGAAAGCCTTGTAGCCCTTCTTCTCCAGGTGATGAGCCACCGCCAGCATCGAAACACGCAGAGGGAAATAGCCGGGGTAAATCCATTTCTCGCCTTTTCGAATCGCAATTTCAAGCATGTCATCCCAGACATGATAGCCTATCACAACGATAGATTTCGCATCAGGCATGACATCGAACGTTTTCTTAGTATATTCTTGAATCGTCCAACCAATCCAGACGCTTGGAAGAGCATCGAACACACTTGCAGCTACAATTCCGGCCAAATCAGCCCCTGATTCAACTGCAACCTTCTTAACTTCCGTTGTCAGCCTCTCAAGTTGGGAATTATCTATCAACGCTTCCCCTCCTTCTATGTGTGTGCGCGAATAGGGTTCTTAAGAATTCTCCAAGAAAGACTAAAAACCAAGCTGCGATCTTACGAATATCTAGGTAAGCTTGTGCGGAGGAGTCTGACTTGGAGGTTTCCGAAGCGATCAAACGGAGAAGAAGCACCCGCGCCTTCACTGAAGAAGCTGTTTCAGATGAGGACGTTAAGAAGCTCCTCGAATCAGCAAGGTGGGCTCCATCAGCTGGAAACATACAGCCATGGGAGTTCGTGGTCGTCCGAAGAACCGAGGTAAAAAGCGAGCTATCTGCAGCGGCTCTTGATCAGTACTTCATCGAGGAAGCTCCAGTTGTCATAGTCGTCTGTGCCGACGAGAACAGGTCTGCGAGAGGCTACGGAAGCAGAGGTGCAAACTTGTACTGTATCCAGGACACGGCCGCGGCAACTCAGAACATTCTGCTAGCTGCCTGTGCAATGAGTCTTGGCGCCTGTTGGGTTGGCGCCTTCCACGAAGACGACGTGAAAGCCGCACTTAACCTGCCTGCAGGCGTAAGGCCAGTCGCGATAGTTCCCGTTGGTCATCCCGCGGAGAGACCACGCGCCCCGCCAAAACGGTCTCCGGACGACATCGTTCACTATGACTCTTATTAAGAAAAGCACTGCGATAGTTTCCTATTCTACACAAAGAATATAAACCTATGCGGGTAACTGTTTGCAGGTGAGGTTCTTGGTTAAATGTCCAAGTTGCGGAGCGGAAGCAGCGGACGACGCCAAGTTCTGCCCGCGATGTGGCGCAGGATTGTCTCAAGTTGAGGTGGAGCAGAAACCGTTGGACTTCGAGATAAAGTATAGACCGTCGTATTCGCTCTTAGAGGTTCAGTTGCCCCCTGAAGGTTTCATAACGGCTGAAGCTGGCGCCATGACTTATATGAGCAGCAACATCGAGGTTAAGACGCGGACGAGGATGGATGAGTCAGGGCTCTGGGGCACCATCAAGGTCTCGGTCCTAGGTGGCGAAACCCTCTTCATCAATGACTACATCGCAAGAGGAGTCCAGGGCAAGGTTGGATTCGTGTCTGCGCCCCTGGGCGACATAACACGCTTGGAAGTCGATGATGCTAAGGGATACATAGTGCAAAGCTCAGCCTACATTGCTTCAACGCCTAGAGTGAAGCTGGACACTCAATGGCAGGGTTTCACGAAAGGGCTCTTTGGGCAGAACCTCTTCATGATCAAGACCCAAGGCAGAGGAGACATCTTCGTCAACACCTTCGGAGCTATAGACAAGCACGAACTTGCGCCCGGAGAGAAACTGGTGGTTGACAACTTCCACCTAGCAGCTTTAGGCACGACATGCCAATACCAAGTTCGCATGTTCGGGGGATTGAAGTCTACTATTCTTGGCGGAGAAGGATTGGTTACGGAGGTCACGGGGCCTGGCGAAGTCTACGTTCAAACAAAGAACCCACAGGAATTCGTCAATTGGCTGTGGAGGTATATAGGTCCGAGAGTTCACGCAGCAGCTTCAAGCCACGGACGCCCAGGCATTCGTTTCGGGCCCAGAAGATAGGCGCTTTTTTCTCCCTCTTTTTGATCTTTATATCCATCGTGCTAAGGTTGTTCTCTAAAGTCGCGAACAGCGGAGCGGAAAGTGTGAGGACTTGGATGGAGGAATTCCAGTTATAGCTGTGTTAGGGCACAGGAAGTCTGGGAAGACGACGGTCGTAGAGACACTAATTTCTGAGTTGGTGAGCAAAGGGTACCGCCCTGCAAGCGCCAAGCACATC
>Ga0315308_1000691_pt1 | contig 19096 bp, 18 predicted proteins | sample TDP3_MG_FD_203078 | JGI IMG/M metagenome (GOLD analysis project Ga0315308, IMG submission 203078) | Freshwater sediment microbial communities from Lake Towuti, South Sulawesi, Indonesia - TDP3 | ecosystem: Environmental > Aquatic > Freshwater > Lake > Sediment | place: Indonesia: South Sulawesi... | reverse complement strand
CTCGCTATTCCCGAGGAGGAGGCCATACCCTTGCTCAGGGATATCATCTCAAAGCCTAACTCGTGGCAACTAATTTAAAGCCTAAAGTAAAATGCGTTCAGTTATATGACTCTTGTTTACTGAACATACTATTACCCATTAATGAATATAGACTACGGGGTTAAATTCTTTATTGTATATACGGACTGATGCCGGTGTATTTATAGTTCTAATAACAAATTATTAGCGGATAGATTGGTGTTCTCCTCAATTACCTTTATGAAATGCTTTTGGATTCTATTCATAATGGATCTCAGCACATCGGCCATCTCCATTTGTCCTGTCTCTTCCATTTGCTTCTCCTGTAATGGCACTCGTAGGATCTTCAGGACCGCGATGGCCGTTTCATAATGTTACTCACTTTGCGATATTCCTTCACGAATAGATCTGCAAACTGTCTTCGTATCGATTGGACTTCAAAGCCTTTATATCTTCTGGAATTATAAGGAGAAATGCGATTATGGCCAAATGGGTCGTTGAAAGGATACACCACTTTGAACCGGGGGACTTCGTAAAGGGTGGATTATCACACTTCGGCTTTCACGATAGGACCGGAAGATACTACGCCATATCCCATCCAGGGCACTTCCTCGGCCTCATGGGTGAAGATAATCAACTTGAGTGGACGGTTGCCGCTCGCCCGATCTTAGCAGGAGTCCATAACATCGTTGCGGAGCTGAACTATCCGATGTACATCGACAGCCTGGCCGATGGCACCCTCATAGTGTCTAATTTCGGTGATGCGTGCCTTTACCGCATCGACGTCGGAAGGAAGAGGGCTGAATTGTTCATCGATGGGCTCAAGATCGGGATGAAGGATGCTGGTAACTGCGTGGTGGACGATGAAGGCTTCATCTGGGTTAATGAGGTGAGGGGCTGCAAGATGTGGAGGTTCGATAACACGGGCAGGCCAGCCTTGACGCTTGGCGATGGCACGCCGGTTTTCCAGCCCGGCGCCGTGGATTTCGAAGAGGTGAGGTTCAGCTGGATATACGACATAAGGAGGGGACCCGATGGGAACATCTATGTCCTCGATAGCGGGAATTTCGCAGTCAGGTCCATTGACTTGAAACGTCGTGTTGTCAACACGATAGCGGGAGCCGGAAAGGCGGGGTATGGGGGAGACAATGGAGACGCCTCGAGGGCCACATTTGGAAGCGATCCAACGGCACGGTTCGACGGACCGATATCGTTGTCTCTCGACGAGGAAGGGGACATCTTCGTCGGGGATAGGATGAATCACGTCGTGAGGATGATCCATAAGAAGTCGGGCATCATTAGGACGATCGCTGGAAACCACAACGCCGTTAAGGGCAAGGGTAATGACCTAGAGGAGAAAGATCCGCTCAAGCTCAATTTACCCGAAATAAGCAGCATGGATTACTGGAATGGGCAATTGTTCATCCCCACCGACCTTTCACCCGAAGTGGGCGAGTTGGCGGTACTCAGGCAAACTAAGGATTAGATGGGGAGTTGTTGAAGGATATCTAATTTGATATGGACCTGAGGATGTTTATTCAGGGCTCACTTTGCCTTTATCCTCGCCCTTACGTCCTCTATCGTGTTTCCAACGACCTCTATCTTGCTGACATCGCCTTCGCCGAGGCCCCTCTTCATGGCCTGCCTCACTACCTTCATCTTCAAGGGGTCATTGCCGAAAACGGCTGCGCCAACGGCTTCGACCGCGACGGCATCTCTGCCGACGAAGACGAAATCCGCCTTTGGGCCAACTCCGGAGGTGATGGAAACATAGGCGTTGGTGCCGTCCAAGACGGCGAGGTCGATCCCGCCCACTGCCTCGTAGAGGTCCAGGAGGACGGGCACAAGCTTCTTGTGGTATCTGACTTTCTCCCTGATGGGGACCAGGCCGAATAGGTTCTTCAGGATGGACCCCATCTCGCTGTCCCTCAGAACGTGGACGCTGACGAAGGCGTTTGGCTTGAAGAGCACGTGCGAAAGGTCCATCTTCTCGCCCGCTATCTTGAGCCTTCTGGTTTCGGCATCTTCAGACAAGTTGAATGGCGAGACCTTCTTCGATATGACCTCATCATAGAGCCTGAGCCGGTCCGTCCCGGTTCCCTTGTAATTGTTCGACTCAGTGAGGTAGATCTTAGGGGCTTTGTTGAAGCTCATTATTATCGATTCGACGACGGCCGCCGTGGGATGGTTCTTTTTCCTGTGGTCAAAGATCCCCGGTTTGATGACGACCTTTCTCTTCTCCTTATTCAGGTCATCTATCCCGCCGATGAGCTTTAGTGCCTGCGCAAATGATTTCCTTGGATCCCTGCCAAGTTTTACGATCGCGACCTTCATGGCTGCTCCCGGTGAAGGGGGAGACCTTACTTAGCCTTTTCTTGTCGCCCCACTCCTGCAAAGTCTTCCCACAATGGCCATATCAGTGGGCCAGTTGGAATTATACATATATACGTTCAAGTCAGGTAACATTGTATCTTATACAATTCGGCCGCATTCCGATAGCCGATCAGGGGTATGTCCGCGTACCTCGCACCTGATTCCCTCAAGAAGTCAACCAGGGCATCTACGCTGGGAGGATATGGATTTAGCCAAATGGGGGTGCTCCCTGTGCCCACGTAATGTTGTACGCCATACGGCAAGAAGGGCGGCCCTATGTGCGTAGTCCAGTCCGTGCCCGCGATGAGCCTGGTCAAAGGCACCCGCTTCAGCACGCTCCTGACTCCAGGCGAGTTGAAGTCAGCTATTTCGGCCCAAAAGTTCTCAGGCCACCGGCCATACCTCTTCTCTATGACGTCCAGGTATTCATCCACCACGGGCGGGTTATCCTTATGAGTCCCCACGAAGTGGGCGAGGATGTATTTTGCCTCAGGCACTCGCTCCACCGCCCCGAAGAGGTCGACCAATTGCTCTACGCCACAGCCGGGCCCCTGCCCGACGTTTGAGGTTGAGATGTGAACCTGAACGGGCACATCGTAATGCTCAGCAAGGCGCAGGATCTCCTCCAGGCCGTCGCTATTCATCTGGTATTTCATCGCGTATTGGACCATCTCGCCGAGCTTCACAAATCCCCACTTCCCGAAGCAGACATGCATGGCTTCCAAGGACTCTTCAAGGAAGTGCGGATTTATTATGCAACCCCCATATAGCCGATCTGGCGCTCGCTGCACGAGATCATGCACGAAGCTGTTGACATCTAAAATTGCACGTGCGCCATCTTCCATCATGCGCAATATGAAATCCATAGAGTCCAAACCGTCGATGATGAACCGTAGATCCCAGCCGCTGCCGTCTAACACATCCAAAAGGGGGGGTAAGATATCATCGCGCTTGGTGCCATCGCGATTATAGGCACACACGTGAGTATGGGAATCAATCCATTTCAATTTACCCATATCATTACCCTCCCATAATTTTTCATGATTTTGAAGACCCTATAAAATTTTAGGTTGGGCGTCTATAATCGAATCGCTCTGGGATAAGGTTCAACGAGGGGATATTATGGATTAGTTATGTTAAAAAAAAATATGCTATTAAAGGTGAGGTGGTCGTCTATGTTGAATGCAAATTATATTAGAGCCTCTCACTTAATTCATCTATGTCGTTTACGATATCCATATCCAAGTAAATGGAGACCTCGGGGGGGATTGCGGGAATATATTTCCTCAAGACATAGAACTTCCTCCTTATCCATTTCCCCCAACACATCTCTATCATGGTCCCAGGGCTGAGACTATGAACTACTAGGCAATCAGATGCCTCAACCAGCTTCAAGGGAACATCTCCCCAGCTGTCACAATGTATTATTTCATCGCAAAGGCCCAGGTCCAGGCGGATTGTCCCCCAACGCGGATCTTTGGGTATAATTCCCAGTATCCTTTTACCTCCTTCCACCCTATAAGATTCAGATAATATCTTGCTCGTGGCCATCTTGGAATCACCAACGTCAGGGCACATCACTACCTCATGCTTTCTGTCGGCGAGTATTTTGCCAATGCTCTTCAAGTCCTGAAGATAAGCGGATAGATTGTTGTTTAAAATTTTCATACAGACATCAGGTTCTGTTGACCCCAATATGCCGACTTTCAACTCCATTCTATCCACCTTAGCTGATCCATCTATAATAAGGATTCCGTTGGGGCTGTGAATCAGAATTAAATAGTATCTAAGATGCGTATACCATTATAATGCGATCGAAAAAGCTATTTGAGATTATTGAGGTTGAAGTCCAACCATTCGCGTCGAGCACATCATTCATCCTAATCGATCATCATGCACCATAGTCGATTGCTAGCATCTGGAATGTCCTAATGGATGGGACCTCTATGCTCACGTAGTCGCCATTTCGCGCAAATGGGAGTGGGATCTCGTCGGGCAGCGAGATGACCCTCAGGGGCTTGCCTTTGACCCTGACCTTCAAGATCACGCCAGTGACGGGTATGTTCGGCATGCCGATCTCGGATTGAAGGTTTAGGACGCTGACCAGATGTCTCATCTCAGCTGGCTTGGAGAATTGGACGACCTCCACGCAGCCTGGGGCATCTGCCTCGAAGCAGAAGGGGCTCGGGGCGAGGGATCTGATGACGTTCGCGAATATCGACCTGTGCTTTAGGGACTGGATAGCATATTTCTCTATGGGCGCCGCGGACCAGATGATCTTCCCCCTCCCGTATCCCTTTGCGATCATCGCAGGCGATTTCGTCGCGACCCCTGGGGGATCCGAGTGGATCGATGAGAATCTTTCCGGATCATCTGGATCGGTGTAGGGCAAGGTTATCGTGGCCAAAATTTCATCACCCGGCGAGGCCCTTGCCTCGATTTGCGAATCCTGTACCGACAGGGGATATTCCGCGGTTATCTCGGGCAGGAGCGCCATGCCCTTTGAGGTCGGCGCCACATATGTGAACTTCTCCTCCGTCTCCCCTATGGTGGATATGCCCAGTATTTCGGAGAGCTTCGACGCCATTGAGAATTTACTCGCATAGACATTCCCTCCGGACGAGATGTATTGCCCTATCGCCTCCGCTTCCTCATCCCCGAGGCGTAGGACATTGGGTAATATTATGACTTTGTGGTTTGCCAGGGCCTTCAGGTTCCTCTTGCTTATGACTCCGAATGGAATGTGATTCGACCTGAGCGCTTCCGCAGCACCGAGGGACGCCTCCACGTGCGGTAGACCCGGATCCCAGGCGCCATCCGAGACCCTCTTGCCATTCGCTGAAAAATCGACCTTTGAATCGAAGCTGAAGTAGATCGCCACGTCCTGGCATAGCTCTCCCCCGACGAAGTTCTCGTATCTCCTAGTCTCCTCGAATATGTCGCCCACCATCCTGTATTTCCTCTCATCCATGGTCCCAATCGGATCGATGGCATCGATCATCAGGAAGGCGCCCCCATGGGCGAGGGCCAGGAGGGCGCGCGCCTCGATCAGTTCCCTCGGCTTTGATGTCGTGTGATCGCCCAGCCCGGGGTGGCAGATGGAGGTCATGAATTCGAATGGCATGTTCGGCGTGAGATTGTAGTATAATTTGCAGATGAAGGACTGCTGCAGGATGCCACCGTAGAAGTCCCCACCCACGTAGTCGCATTGCTCCGCTAGCGTTGAGGTCACGCCAAGCTGCCAGGAGGAGGCAACGGTGGAACATTGATGCTCCACTGCCACTTCGGGTTTATGTTCCCGGACGGCGGATGTGGCCATCGCGGCGAATTCGGACAGCCATTCCTCTCGTTTCCATTGGAAGTCGCACCATTGCTTCCTCCCCCAATCGATGGTCTCGGGCATGTCGCCCCCAACCTCCCGTCCGTACCTTGCCCTACAACTGGGACAATAACATACCGAGGGCCAGAACGTCATGTCGAAGAAAATTCCCTCGAAGTCATAGCCCTGGCACAGCTCCCCGACCTGATCGTATACGAATTTCCTGTATCCGGGGGAGTTGGGACAGCATACGCCATAGCGAGCGCCTCGCCCTCCTTTTTCCCTGGAGCCCCTCCCATCGACATCGAGGATCCTCCAATCCGGGTGTTGCCCGTAGGCCCAGTTATTGTAGATCAGACTGTAGTACACGATGGCATCGATGCCCTCCCCGTGGCACAGGCGCAGGATTTCACCCAGCGCATCCCTCCCCTTGAGCCCACTGTGCGCATGGCCAGTTTTGGTTGGCCAGTAGCAGTGGCCAACGTGTGAGTTCGCATAGATCATTGCCGATCTGATGTTCGCGACCTTCAGCATCCCCACATATTTTTTAGGATCGTATTTGGACAGGAATCTCTCATCGTGATCTTCGATGTGCATGTCCACGAGGTTCCTTCGGTAGCTCTTCGCGTACCATGATCCGCTCTTCATATCGAATTCGTACTTTATATAACAGATATATAAAGGGCTTGTTGCTGTAATCGTTACCTGTAAATATATTTCATAAGACCATTTTGTAATCTAAGAGCTTTTTTCCTTCCACGTCGTAATAGAACTCCCCCTCAAACGACTTCCACCTTAATAGTAGGGGGAGCCAATGTTGGTCATCTTCCCACATCTCGTCGTAGGGTATCTTGTCAAGGCCTTTCCATAACAGCATCCCCTCGGGGCTCTCTTTAAGTTCGCCTTCAAAAGAATTCGTGGAAAAGACGTGGACGATCCAATCAAGTTTGTCCCCAAACCAGAACTTGAGGAGGCCGTGATATCTCAGATCGCTTATCCGCAATCCCGATTCCTCGGCAACCTCTCGAATGCATGCTCGCTCTGGAGTTTCACCACCGATCACTTTTCCTCCGAGGCCGTTCCATTTCCCGCCGCCAAACAACCCCGCGGACTTCTTGAGTAAAAGGACCTCCCCATTCCTCAAGACATAACAAAGTGTTGCATGAATTACCAACTTCATCCCTCTGACATCCTATGAGCCATCTCTCGCTGCACAGCTAGCTAGCCGGCGAGTTGCGCGGACCACGCCCTTTCTATCTCCATGATCTTGGCCTTCTGTTCTGACGCCAAATACCCCTTCCGTTCGCCATTCAATATGCGCCTCACCTCGTCCCTTGCCCGTTCTTCCAGAGATTTAGATCCACTGGTCATCCAACCTTCCCGATTTTGTCTATTGGATAGGTCTGAGAACCTGATCTCCTTACGGAAGTTCGCCATGGTGTGGCGCGTTGGCAGGTAATTGCCCGTAAACCCGATCTCCTTAATGACGTCCAAGGCCAGCGCTTCATCGTCGACCTTCATCCCCCTTTTAATCCTCTCGATGACGCCAGCGATGTCATTGTCGATTATCATCTGCTCAGGTGATATGGAGAGCTCGGACTCCATCGATCCCACGCCCCATATGATATTCACGCCACCGAGCGCGTGCATTAGGCCCGTGCTCATCTTCTCGTATGCGCTTTGGGAGTCGACCATCATGGATTCGGTGCACATCCACGAGGCGGAGGGGAGGCGATGGAACTCGGCCATCTCAGCCCCAGCTGCGGCGAGCAACGCTGTCTCTGGGCTCCCGGTCCAAGCCACGAGGCTCTGCATGTCCAACACGTGGGAGAAGCCGACATTGTAGATGCAAGGGCGACCCTCCTCCAATATCTGCGCTATTACGATCCCGCTGAGCACTTCCGCATTTGCAAGGACCAATGTGCCGGCCAGTGTCACGGGGGATGTCCCCCCGGCCATCGGTTCCCCATTTATCATCAACGGGATCCCGTAGCCAGAACTGTTTTGGAAGCTCTCCAAGGCGGTTCGCGTCCATTGAGGGGGGCTAAGGCTCGTATATCCCAAGCTGAATATCGGGTGTTCTTCCAGTGGCCGCCCATCCAAGAGGACCTCGGACATCTCGATGATGGCCTTGACTCCCTTGGATGTGAATATGCAGGGCCTCAGATGCTTCCTGGTGTTCTCGGCCATGAGCCTGAACCCGACGAAGTCCCTAGTCTGTGGCGCATAGTCCGAAAGGCTCGTCCCCACCATTGCATGGACGTTCTCCAAAGAATCCGCTATCCTGGTCAGATTTACGAAGTCCGACGACGTTAAATCCCTCTTCCCCCTGTCCTCAATTATATATAACGCGTTGGATGCCCAGAAGACCGTCTCCCCCTCAGGTGAAAGGGTTACCGATTCATCGTTCAAATTCTCAAATCTCACCGATGACGGCGCCTTCCTCACGTACTCCTTGACCACATCTTCGGAAAGGCATAACGAATCCTTTTCATGAGATGGTTCAGCTCCGCGCTCCACCATCATCTCCCTTACCCCTGCAGAGTCGACCTTCACGCCCAGGGAGCTTAAGACCTCAACGCTGCACTCGTTTATCCTATTCCTATCTTCGTTACTCAGTATCATTGTCCTCGGTTCTACTTTGTCGTTTACACGTTGTGCCCATTTAAATTCTCTTCCTTACGCCTGGCTTGACCAATATGTTCAGGGAATAGGGCTTCCTTTGCCAATGTTGATACTATCGAACTAGTTTTAAGATCGATTCCTGCCTGGCGTCAGTTATGCAGCAAATAACCTCCTCACACTGGATATAGCTTCACAACAGAATCCGCCAATGATTATAATACTATGACCCCAAGTAAGGAAGATTCGAACCAGGTCCTGCATTATCGACTTACTATCAAGGATGTTGGAGTTATATATTCATGATGAGGTATATTCAGGAAGATGTCTAGTCCTACTGAGATATTCGAGAAGATCGCCCACCCCATGAGGATCAGAATCCTGAAGGGCCTCTCCCATGGCTTTTGGTCGATTGAAGAATGAACTCGGTTTGTCGAGCAGTGGCAATCTCGACTTCCATGCTCGCCTCCTATCTCACAGATCCGCTGGGTTCTGGTCATGTGCGGCGCATTCATTGCTGTCTTTTATTTGAACATCATCATCACTGTTGTGTTTTTAGGAGTTCCTGTTAACTCAGATCTAGCCATGGTGTATGGTTTAATCGGCGGGCAATTGGCGGTGGGATCGGAGGTCTCTATAGTTTATGGAGGGGGATGCGAATTGAGAGCAGGACGTCTCGACCTTTGTCTTACTGGCCCAGCAAGGGCAACCCATGGCAAATGGGCGATTGGACTGCTCAGGTTATTTTCATCGGTGGCCAGCTCGCCTGCGTTTATTGTATCTTCTACGCTTGGCTGAAGTGGGGACTCCTGAGTAATTTCCTATGGGCATGTCTGAGCTTCTCGTCGCTGTATATGAAAACTTATGATATGAATAGCCTATTATACTTCAGATTTATTGCTTGGATGTGAGAGTGGATGAAGGTCCTTCGAATCGCCATCATCGGGGTTGGAGCTTTTGTGGATTCGAGAGCGAGGTCTTACATGAGGGCCATCAGGAAGTTATCCGATAGATATGAAATCTGTGCGCTCTGCGACCGCGATGAACGATCATTACGCGAGGCCGGGGACATGTTTGGTATGCGTAGCCTATACACCGATGTTGTGAAGATGCTCGATGATGAGAGGCCGGACGTCGCATTCGTCCTCGTGCCAACCGATGGGCAGAGCCCCGTAGCCCTTACGGCTGCGAGGCACGGGTGCAACATCCTAACTGAGATCCCCTTCGCGATAACGCTGCCAATAGGAGATGCGATATCGAAGGCATGCTCGGATAATGGTGTCAAGTGGGAAGTGGCCGAAAACGTCTGGCGGTGGCCACACGAACGGCTCAAGAGGCAGATAGTTGAGTCTGGGATCCTCGGCGAGATCACCCATGCCCGTCTTTGGTACGCATCGGGACCATATCACGGGTTGAATGCAATACGGATGATCCTGGGGCGTGAGGTCAAACGCGTGTTGGGATATGCCCAGAAGGTTGAGGCCTTCCCCTACACGAGCTACGGCGGTCAGAGGGAGGCGATGTCCTGGTGGGAGGGCGCCGTGATTGAATTTGAGGGCGGAGTGACCTGCCTTTATGAGAAACCGCCCAAGGGCGGGCCACATGGGAGCCACTGGGAGGCGGAGGGCACGAAGGGATTCCTATCCGGCAATGGCTTCAGGGATGAACTGGTGCTCTACAAGGATGGTGGGAATGTCAGATATGAGTTCGAAGATGCTTATGAACAAATCGATGGCGAAAAGGTTTTGGCATCTGTTAGGGTAAAAACCGAGAGACCGATGATATGGCAGAACCCTTTCAAAGGTTATGCGATCTCGGAGTTCGACGATGTTGCAAAAGCGAGCATACTATCCAGTTTACATCGTGCCGTGGAAGACGATGTGGAGCCTGAATACGGCACAGTTAATGCGAGGCGTGACATGGAAATCTGGTATGCCATCAGAAAGAGCGCCCAGCATGGGAGCGAATGGGTGGACCTCCCCCTCAGGGGCGTCACTGAGTTGGAGCGACGCATCCATGATGAATATGTGCGAAGCTATGGCCATGATCCCATCGAGGAAACGCCCAAGCTCCTGCGTGTCGAATTCAATAGGCTGAGCGTCATGTGGACCATTGCTGGCTTCCTGTGAGCCCATCATATACATTTAAGTAAAGGCTTCAATATTCCACTATTCATGAAGGATAAAATTCTCTATAGCGAGTTGAGTTGGCCTGAAGTTAAGGAGGCGGTAAAGAACGATATGATACCACTCATACCAATAGGTTCCACGGAACAGCATGGGCCGCACATGCCGACGAAGACTGACGCATTCCTGGCCTTCGAGGTCTGCAAGGCAGCGGCGAGGAAGATCCCAACCGAAGCGCTAGTGATGCCCCCTGTGAACTACGGCTATAATGAGCACCACTTCGATTTCCCGGCAACCATCAGCATCGATTATGAGACGCTGATCCGATTTGTCATAGACATAGGGAAGAGCCTAGCCCATCATGGGTTCAAGAGGATCATAATAGTGAATGGACACGGCAGCAATCAGGCGCTCATGGAGATAGCTGCCAGGAGGATTACCCTGGAGACCCGCGCGATCTGTGCCTCCCTGATGTACATAGAGCTGACAGATGAGGCCTTTAGGGAATTAGAGGCGGAGTGCGGACATGCCGGGGACCTGGAAACCTCCCTAATACTCCATCTCTCAGGGGAATCGGTCGACATGAGCAAAGCGGTGAGGGACTGGAGCTTCCAGGAGTCGGAGTTCATCAAGTGGGGCATAAAACCTGGGGAGAACTCATTCTCCGTGACCGGGGGGAAAGTGGAGTTCATGGATTGGTGGAGCAGGATGAGTAAGACCGGAATACTGGGAGACCCCACCAAGGCAAACAAGGAGAGGGGCAAGCGGATCTTCGACATCTACGTGGACTCGCTGGTGAAATTCACGAGGGAATTTCGAAGGAGAGAGATACTTCCCAGAAGGGATTACCACTAGCCATCGAATCGGGTACCAAGATCTTCTCAGCAGCAAACGACCATCAGTATAGAAAAGGCATATAGTCCCCAGCGAAACGATCAGTTCGGCAAGATATGAATTATGAGTTTAGGCCCCTTAGACGATCGGACATCGCCCCGGTGATTGAAGGTTGGAACGACTGCCTTCCCTACGACAAGATCACAGAGGATAGGTTTGAGAGCACTGTATTCGACGATCCTAACTTTGAGGCGGAAGGTAATATCGTTGCGACTTTGGGCGACACGATAGTTGGCCTTTCAGCTGCCGTCGCAAGGGAAGGCGTTGCTGGCCGAGATGGGAGGGGCCGAGACCACGAGAGGGATTTTGGGTACATCAAAGTCCTATTCGCATTGGACGAGCATCGAGAGGGGGGAGTGAAAGGGATCCTGCTTGAAAGGGCCCTGAGGTTTCTGAGATCTAGGGGCAAAAAGATGGCCAAGGTAGGGCAATATACAGGCAGCTTCTTATTCCCGGGGATCGACGAAAGGTATGAGGAAGAGCTGAGATTCTATAGGGAGAGTGGCTTCGAGGAAGTCGATACGGTGGAAGACGTGGCGCTAGATCTCACGGCCTTTCAGGTGACGGAATATCAGGTGCAGGCCCAGCGGAGCGCAAAGGACATGGGAGTCACGATAGAGCCCTATCAGCCCAAGCATCTTGAAGGTATGCGGCATTTCGTTGAAAGGCTGGATTATCCTGAGTGGTTTCCAAAAGGATGGGATTTGGATTTTGCGAGGAGTGGGGGCACGCTAGTCGCGTTGTTGGGGTCAGAGGTCGTCGGGTGGGCAAATTTCCATCCCGATCCTGAAGGCGGCGACTTCGGGCCAATAGCCGTTCTCGAGGAACTCAGGGGCAAAGGGATAGGCACATGCCTCCTTTTGGAGTCTGTCCTTCGAATGAAGGCATCGGCCACGCCGAACGTCACCGCATTATGGGCCAACGTGCCATTCTATCTGAAGAACGGCTGGAAGATAAGTCGACGATATACGGTGCTACAAAGGAGGTTGGATTGAGGGTGGTCGTCGTTCGGAACATGAGGGTTGAGGACGCCGAGGCCGTCTCCAAAGCCGCGTCGGAAACCATTCGAGAAACATGGGACCAATACGAAAGGGACTATTACCCTCTAAGGGCATTGGAGTTCGACTTGTCCCGATGTGTACCGGAAAGGTATGCGAAGGGAGTGCAGGAACCGAATGAATTCCACTTTGTCGCGGAAGTAGATGGTAAGGTTGTTGGCGCCGCCACGGGCAACATCCTACGGGGCAACGAGAAGGAGGGGGGATTAGCACTCCTCGGGGGGATTTTCGTTCATCCGACTCATCAGGGGAGGGGCATAGGCAGAGCCCTTCTGAATCGCGTCGTCGAATACAGCAAGGAACAGAAATGCCATAAAATTACATTGTACACTCTCCCGGTCCTGATTCCGGCACTGAATCTCTATTTCAAACTGGGATTCATCCCAGAGGCGTACCTGAGGAGGGAGTGGTGGGGCGTGGACTTCATAAAGATGAGCAAGTGGCTCTAGGTCGGCATATATAATGGCCATATCGAGGATGTTACACATACCTGAAGGGACTTAATCGAATTTGTCTTGGCATGGATCGCATTCATTTCTAAATGAGCATATCCGTAAGAACGATTGTAAGAGGATAATGGAGATCGGCGTTTTGGATGGCGAAAATGCGAGGACCATGGTTGAAGTTGCCACCAAAAACGTTCCGATCAAGGAAGTGGAGTATTATGGATTCGACTTCTACGATGGTCCTAATTTCAACCGAGTGAGGGATAAGTTAGAGAGGACGGGGTGCAAATTCAAACTCTTCAAGGGGGATACTGTGGAAACCCTCCCCAAAGCCGCTAAGGCCTTGCCCAAGATGGACCTGATCTTCATAGACGGGGGTAAATCCTATGCTGAAGCTAAGAACGATTGGGAATGCTCGAAGGCCCTCATGCACGATGGGACGGCGGTCTTCATCCACAATTATTATTTCTCAGGCGTCAAGAGGATGGTTGACGAGATCCCCCGAGGGGAATATCGGGTGGAGATCATTCACCCTCACGATGACCCCGACACGGCCATGGTCAAGAAGAGGAAGTAGCTAGCACGTCACGCCGCCATTCATCTTCCGGATCTACCATACGCGCGCCTTAACGCGGCCATCGCTTTGGCGGTGACCCACTTCGAAGGTTGCCCCTTTCTGGGGAAGAACCTCCTGAGCGCTCGAACTGGATAATTTCCATTTTGTTCCTGCCATCGCCCATCGTTCCCCTGAAGCGCCAGTACATTATCGAGGGGCCGTTTCAGTGCCACATCCCTTGGGCTGAGCCCGAGTCCGATGTAGATCTCCGCCAATTTAATATCATCAACCCAGAAGTTCCAGAACTGCGGGTAGCTGAGCTCACGACCATATCGGAGTTTTGGTGACCACATTACCTTGGTTAGGAAATCGACCCCCTTCCTAGCGACTTTCCTTCGGTAATAAATTCCAGAAGCCGCCAGACCCCAAAGGACGTTCGCCGTGGAGTTTAGGCACCCTCCCGGCATCGGATTGCATTCGACCTTCACCCCCACCCAGCCGCCTTCGGGCGTCTGATTTTCCTCAATCCACTCATACATTCGCCCAACTCGCGGGTCATCGCCCAATCCAAACTGGTGCATGAAACGGACTATCAGGCCGATGTCATATGGCCCGTAGGCGCATTTGCGTGGATCGTGCCCAGGGAAGCCGCCATCTCCCCGCTGCGTTTTCAGCACGGTCTCGATTCCCTTGGAAATCCGCCCGTCCTCAGCCTTCAGGCCCATGTCCGCGAGAAGCGTAAGTTGATAGATGGTCGACCTGTAGTGGGGTGAATGCATATTGTGGGAACCCTCCCAATGGCCCTCTGGTTTCTGCAGGCGAAGTACCTCTCTTACCACTTCGCTTCTTAGGACGGAGCTGCGTGCGGCCTCGATCCCTCCCTTAGATGCGCCAACGATATCACGGAGTGTCCAGAAGCGCACGACCGGATTCTCGTCTTCCAGTAGCCATTCAGTCGGATCGGCCTTCAGGATCCCCTTCCAATCCCCAGCCTTAACCATCCCATGTCTCGTCTGTCTTACGATTTGCCTGCTATATATACCGTTATCCTGTTCTCGTCCATTGTGAATTCATAGCCCGCGACCGTGAGTTGGTCCATTGAATTCCTCAAGTACGTACCAAAGGCCAGTTGTCCGTCAGGATCCAGCGTCTCCTTGTTCGCGCTGAAAGGTAGTGTGAGTGTGGCCGACTGCAGGAGGATGTGTTTCGATGCCCAGTAGTCCAGCGCCACCGGATCCGTGCTCGCCAATACGAGGTTAACTTTAGTGGCCTCATCGTATGTGGTGTCCGGCCCATTCAATGGGATTGCGTTGACCCAAATGGCATCTAGTATGTTGAGCGTCGGAACCCTCGTTTCAACCATCACCTTGCCGAGAGCTCCCCTCCCGACGTAGTCGTGGGTGTTCGTGAGTGGCTGCGAGATCACCCCCATGTAGTGCTTCACCGCAGCGGTCACCCCGTAAACCGAGTGCGACTTCAACACGGGGAAATTGATGACCTTTAGCTTAGCTGAGTCGTATGTTTGTGTGATCGGATCCCAGATTCCATTCTTGAAACTGATGTACGTCCCATTTGCGGTTCGGAATTTCGGATAAGAGATCCTGACCCCCGTTGCCGGATCTTCGGAAGGCGACACCACGTACCCATCTTGGGAGTCACCTTGATCGTACTCCCTTACCTCAGTGTTGGCTATCCTGTCCCATAGATATGTCGAGACCTTATATGCACCTGAATAGAGGCTTACGACGGACTCTGTGGACTGGGACTCATCAACCGCATTGTTCCTCGGCCAGTTCAGGCTCCCAGATCCTTGTCCGTTGTCAGCGACAACTATCTCGCCTACGAAGCCGTCTGGATGATTGAGTATGAGCTGTATCAACTCCTTGAGGAGGTCGGTGTTCGTACCTCCCCTTTCATCCCATTGGGAGTTAATCTTGATCAGGATGACATCGCCATTGCCAAAAAGGCCATCTGGCCCGCTGTTGTGCCCCCTCGTGTCTGATTTATAAAAAAGGAGGCCCTTAGAGCCCAATAGATCTATGAGGCTCGAGATGGTGCCATTAGCGACATATACCTCCGAGGCAGGCGAACTCGATGCCTGTTGTGGCGAGAGGGCTAGTTTGAAGTTCCATCTTGGCAAGATGAAGACGGTGAAAACAGCGTAGGATATAGCGGAAATTAGCACGGCTATAGAGATGATTGATATCAACAGTTTCTTCCTAAGGAATTTGGTCTTCCTCGGGACAGCCGTTAAGATCGGCAAGATCGGCGCAAAGATGACTAAACTGTGAGCGAGGGCAGCTCTCTGGCAAGGATATGTTATCCTCGAGGGCTTGGTTCCCGTCCGCAGAGCAAGCCAGATGATGCTCACCGAACCCAGGATCAATGGGTTCCCCTTTACCCACCTCCAGAGATTTTCGATATACTCCCTAAAGTACATAATGGCTTTTTAGATACCCGCGTCATATATAAACGTGAAGAGCAAGGAGAGAGCGCTGGAGCTCTGGTCCCTTGGATCGATTGCAACTGAGTATGAACTGGGGCATGCGATCATCCAGGAATCACATATATACGCGTGACGACCCCAAACACTTCTGATGACGGATCTCGGATTTGGGAGAACGAAGTAAGGCCATCCTGTAGAATTCTCGCTCTTATCAAAGAAGGGGTATGAAGATCCATTTTCATCGAAGCTGATGATGGCCTATGGCGTTAATAGAGGGGCCAACCTGTCTTTTACGGGCCATTCCCCGCTGGCCTTGTTGGCAAATGGGCCAATAGCTCTTCGACGACCTGTCCCACCGTTTTATCGTCTGTATGGATATCGATGCCGTAATCGAATCTAGAAACGAGATAATATACGGCTTCCGCTGCGTCTACGCCATAGGCCTTCTCCCTCCCGCCATCTCTTTCTATGCAAGTCCTCAATGTTGCCTTGAGATTAAATGCATAGTGTGGCGTGGGCAAATTAGCTACGAGGTGGTCTATCTGTCCCTTGTGATAGAAACAGCCATCGAGGATTACGATCTCACCCCCAATTAATTCCCTAATGACGCGGGGCAATATTATTTCATTGGCCCTTATGAAATTATTTTCTGGGATGCATCCCTCCTCTTCCGAACCCCTGTCCAAACCATATTTGTGTAACAAGCCATCAAAGGGTATATAATCAGCCTTGAGGATCTCCGCTATTTTTTTGGCTATTGTGGATTTCCCGACACCCAATGGTCCCCTTATTATGACCCAATAACTCATTTTATGCCCCCATTAAGGTTCTGGACTGAAGGAAAAGGTTTGTTATTCCTAATGGCTCCTCGAATGAGTATATCGAAGCGACCTAAAAATAAGGGAATACAGCGTGAGTTAATCTCGAATACGTGGACCCCACCGTCATGGGTGGCGGCGAACCCCCATGTCCAATTGATGTATTTCGATTGTGGCGTCAACAGCCTACCGCAACCTCTTCTGAATTGCCTGGCTTGTCAATTCCCGAAGCGCATCCGAGGCTATCCATTTGGCAGTTTTGGAATCCATCTTATGAATCCCCCTGGCGAGTTTTATCGCCTTTGCATTGAGTCTCTTATTTCGTTTTCCTATGTTTCGAAGGGCCCAATTTACCGCCTTCTTCACGAAGTTACGATCATCGGTTGCTTCATGTTTTATAATCGGGAAGAATTGCTCGAACTGATTATCACTTGCCTTCTTATCGTGAACGGCAAGGCCAGCGATCAATGCAAATGCCGCCCGTTTTACGAATTCCTCTTTTCGGCTTGACCACTCGGTGGCCTTCTTATAGGCATATGGCGTCTCCTCGAAAAGGTCGCATACTTGATCGCAGACGTCCCAAGAGTCGAAATCCTTAACCCACTTCTCGAGTTGGGCCTCTGTGACCTTCATCGGTTCATCGATGTATGAGGCGAGGATACGTGCCTCATGGATTCGTGATCCCCAAAGCTGTTTGGCCAATTCATGATCCCTTCCGATCCCTTTCGCGATCTTCCGCAACTGAGGGATGGATATACCATAGGCGTCCTTAGGGTTAATACCAAATCCAGACATACCTGAAACAGCTTTCGGATTCGATAAGGCCTTTAACCGCATCAATATGTCATGTACATTATCGGTCATAATTGACACCTTATCACATATCCTCTGGGATCAGCATCTATGAGTATAGATGGTATTAAATAATTATACCTCAGGATGAGATGTTATGGGATCTAGTTAATAGGTAATCTTGGGGATCTTATTCAGCTTTTCCTTAAGGGATTCGTATTCCTTCCTCAAGGCCTCATATTCATCCCTAATGCCTTTACATTCGCTAAGCTCCTTGCTCAGATGCTCGATCTTTTCATAGGCTTTCACCTTCTCCGCGTCCAAATCTGAGATGCGACTGTTCAACGACTGATTTAGAGCCGTTAATGCCTGGTTCTGCCTCCGAAGGTCGTCAGCTTCCATGCGAGTGGCGTCATGATCTTTTTTGAGCGCGCGGAATGCTTTACTTGTGGCTTCTAGGCCTTCTATGATGGATTCAAACTCCTTATCGTTCGCCATCGGCTCCCTATCGGATTTCCCTGGAGTGCTGGATTGCCCACTTGCATTGGCCATAGGCGGAACTTGGGCCTCAACATAATAATATTTTTGGGGAGCCTAAGTGAGCGTATACAATATTTTAAACGTATGACATTAGGATATTAGTATATGTAGGTAAAAAACACTAGAAACTAAAACACTAGTGGAATGGATAGCTGCGGAAAGGCGCGATAAAGGAAGTCGATCCATCCTAATACATCGACACCATATTCGTAAAATTCGTAATATTCTCTAAATTCAGAAATGCTTAAGTACCGCCCTTGGCCTCCCTAGGGCACTGAAATGAAGTCCACCAACGTGGAATGTTGCAAAGTCGATGCGATCGTGACGCTGGACTCAAAGGGGCAGATATTGCTCCCCAAGGACATCAGGAAGAGAGCCAAGTTAAAGCCGAACGATAAGTTGGCCGTAATAGGTTATGAACGCGATGGCGAGATATGCTGCATTATGGTATTGAAGGCCGAGAGGCTCGGAAACGCCGTTAATAGGGCCCTGGGCCCGATGTTGAAGGAGCTTCGGAAATAGGAGGCCTTGCCATGGAGGAGAAAACGATGAGGAGGAGTGTAAGGGAAGGGTACGCCAGGATCGCCAAAGCCAAAGGATCTTGTTGTGGCCCCGCCGTTCCCACCTGCGAATCTGACATCAGCAGGAGGATAGGATATAGCGAGGGTGAACTGGGGTCTGTCCCAGAGGGCGCCAATCTCGGGCTCGGCTGCGGGAATCCTGTGGCCCTCGCCTCCCTGCGTAAGGGAGAGGCCGTTCTGGACTTGGGCTCAGGAGGCGGGCTGGATTGCTTCCTCGCCGCAAACAGGGTCGGCAGAACTGGCAGGATAATCGGCGTGGACATGACCCCCGAGATGATAGACAGGGCGAGATCGAACATGGCGAAGTTCCGACATAAGAACGTGGAATTCAGGCTCGGGGAGATAGAGAACCTACCAGTTGCAGACAATGCCATCGACGTAGTTATATCCAATTGCGTGATCAATTTATCGCCGAATAAAAGGCGGGTCTTCGAAGAGGCCTTCAGGGTGCTCAAGCCACGGGGTAGGTTGATGATATCGGACATCGTCTTATTGACGAAGCTACCC
>Ga0315308_1000688_pt1 | contig 19135 bp, 19 predicted proteins | sample TDP3_MG_FD_203078 | JGI IMG/M metagenome (GOLD analysis project Ga0315308, IMG submission 203078) | Freshwater sediment microbial communities from Lake Towuti, South Sulawesi, Indonesia - TDP3 | ecosystem: Environmental > Aquatic > Freshwater > Lake > Sediment | place: Indonesia: South Sulawesi... | reverse complement strand
TCCCCTTATCGCTCCATGCTGATTTCAGACAGCTTTTGTCCTACGTGGAGACGGCTAACCCCAGAATAGTCTATACGTGCCATGGCTTCGATGACAAGCTTGCGACGATTATTCGCAAGCGTTGTCAGATCGAGGCGTATCCGATAAGGAATCTCTCGAGAGAATCCCTGACCGACTATCTTTTCTCCTAGAATGGAAAGACGCCCAGATGAGCTAGTAGAGCAAAGGCAGATAGCGCCAGTGCCATGATCACGACTATCTGTGGCCTGATCTTGATCCCTTCAGTCTCCTCCTCGAAGAATCTGAGGAGGCCTGCGCTCATTGAGGGCATTGGGGCGGTGTCTCTTCTCCTGCGCTCTCTCCTGCTGCTCAAAGGTGTTTACCGCCCTAGATGGTGAAGGTCGAGGTTCTTATCTGTCTTTCGAGTCTACGCGATCGGTATATATTCGTAGGCTTCTCTTACGCTATCGAAACCGTATGCGATCTTCTGGAAGTCTTTTCTGAACTCGCCTACGTCGGCGGAAACTTTCTTCGGGTCTTCACTGTCCACTACGATTCTCTTGATGAAGCCTGCCACCTCGGACATGTGGCTCTCTTTCATGCCCAACCTCGTCAACTCGGGAGTTCCCAATCTTAGTCCTCCGGGATTCGTGTAGTGTCTTCCCATCCTAACATCCCAAGGCAGTAGATTCCTGTTCAAGATTATGGAGGCTTCTTCGAGACTTTTCTCTAAGGTTCCGCCATCGCCAAACTTTGTGATGTCGACTATGATCTGATGGGAATCCGTGAATCCCTTGTGCTCAGCCAGAACGGTCAATCCTCTCTCATGGAGAGCTTGACCAAGGGCTTTGGCGTTCTTTATGATCTGCCCTTCATACTCTCTGCCGAACTGCTTCAGCTCTGCCAAGGCGATCGCTAGGCCGGCGACGTTGTGCAAATGGTGGTTGCTGACGCATCCTGGGAAGGCGGCTCTGGAGAGTAGTTCGCTCAGCTCCTTTCTGGCCACCAGCGCGCCCTTTTGGGGGCCTGGTAGCGTCTTGTGAGTGCTCATGGTCATCACATCTGCCCCCTCTCTTAGGGGATCTTGGAAGTATCCACAAGCTATCAGTCCGGCGACGTGCGCCGCGTCGTAGCCGACGTGAGCCCCCTGTTCTCTGGCGAACTGACCGAGTTCCCTTACGGGTTGGGGAAAGAGGATGACGCTTCCGCCAAATAGAAGCAGCTTGGGTTTCATCTCTTCTATCTTCTTCTTGGCTTGGTCAACATCAATGTTCATTTCTTTCTCGTCGAATGGGAGCCATTCCACCTCTAAACCATGTACAGCTCCGGCCGTGCCGCCAAGCCTCTTCTTGGCCATCGAGATGTGTCCTCCCGTCGTCGGGCTGAGTGCGAACATCACATCTTTCGGCTCCGTCAGGGCGGTGTACATGGTTAGGTTTGCAACTACCCCTGAGACGGGTCTGACATCGGCGTAATCGGCCTTGAAGATCTCTTTCATCAGATCGATGCAGAGTATCTCGCATTTGTCGATGTATCTGCATCCAGCGTAGACTCTGGTTAGAGGATCACCTTCAGCGTAGCGGTGCATGAAATCAGAGATCAGGGCCTCTCTCACGGCATGAGAGGTTACGTTCTCACTAGCGATGAGAGGCAGGCTTTTGGAGAACCACGAATGATGCTCCTTTAGGAGAGAGAGCACTTGGTCTCTTACGGCGTATCCGTCCAAGATCACTCCCTTCAAAACCAAGTTGTGAAATCGCTCTCTGAGAGATATATGTGTTGAGAGACATGGACGCGCAAATAGATTCTCGGGTGAGGAGTCCAGAGCCAGAGGCGTCGACGCATGTTTCTCTCCCTCAGACATCAGGGATGTTCAGGAAGCAGATGGTGACTGCTCGCCTTGGGTGGGACCCTGATCACGAACGATTTAAGATCGCTGTGACAACAGTCGATAGAACCAAATGCTTGGGCGTGACTGAGACGAAAACGGAAATCAAGCCGAGTTCATTGCTATATCCCTGCCCAGTAGTCCTTGTGACCTGTACTGATGGAGCTGGCAAGCCAAATATCATCACTCTCGCCTGGGTTGGCGTCGTCTGTTCCGACCCGCCAATGGTCGGAATAGCTATCAGACCCGGAAGATACTCCTATATGCTAATTGATAGAGCGGGCGAGTTCGTAGTGAATATACCAACCAAAGACATCGTTTATCAGACTGATTACTGCGGAAAGGTTTCTGGTAGGGAAGTGGACAAATTCTCGAAGAGCGGCCTGACACCAGAGCCGAGTGGCAAGGTCGCCCCACCATTGATAAGAGAGTGTCCAGTCAACTTGGAGTGCAAGGTGAAGGACAAAGTCAGACTGGGATCTCACGACCTATTCATCGGAGAGGTCGTATCATCACACGTTGAAGAGAGCATGCTTGATTCAAAAGGAGAAGTGGACTTCTCAAAAGGGCGCGCCATGACCTACATGCATGTCGGCTATTGGGAGATCGGCAGACGATTGAAGTGAGTCTGTTTGTACTATGTCAATGCAAATAATTGGATACAACATTTCAATACATTATTGTGTGAAGCGCATCTTCACAATGGGAACGAATGGAAACGTGCAGAAACCCGTAAGTGTCGCTGGATGCTTCCTTGAACGTTAGGAGGTTTTCGGATGGTCGATGTAACATCTGCCTTGACTGGACTTGTCGCTCAGATCGGCGTGGGCGGAATTCTAGGTTTTCTAGTTGGTTATGCCTTGAAGAAAGTTGCGAAGCTGTTGATGGTGCTGGCCGGGATATTTGTGATGATACTTGCGTATCTGGGCCTTAGAGGTGTGATAACGGTGAATTTTGAGGCGTTGCAGTCCTTGATAGCTTCGGGGATCGCGTCTGGATCGCAGCTTGCCCAAGTCGTGGTCTCGGTTATTGCGGCGCTCCCATTTGCGGGCAGCTTTCTTGCGGGCTTCCTTCTGGGCCTGCGGAAGGGATAGCCACGCCAGTTGCTGAATCACTTGTCTCAGTGATCTCTACTGTAAATTTGCCGTTAGAGAGTGCTGGACCCGGCGACGGTTTACTCCTGAAGTCAATGGGTGATGTGGGAGCCGTCGAGCCGCTTGTCTGCTCTGTTTCCTAAGGGTCATCTTTGCCTATGTAGAGACATTAGGATTGAAGGGCGAAAGAGCTTTCTTGATTGGGCGCATCGATCTTGGTCACCGACGTTTGTGAGGTATAGACTGTGTTCGCAGTCATGGCTACTCAGAATGGGCGAAGCGCCGTTGAAGTTGGATTTCGGGTGTTAGAGAGCGGCGGCTCAGCCTTGGATGCTGTCGAAAAAGGGGTGAGGGTTGTCGAGGATGACCCGGCAGATTGGACTGTTGGATATGGCGGTCTTCCCAACCTTCTTGGAGAGGTTGAGCTGGATGCCTCGATCATGGATGGGAAAACGTTGGCGGCCGGAGCTGTTGCTGGTGTCAAACACTACCGGAACCCCATATCGATAGCGAGGAAAGTGATGGAACTGACTCCTCACGTCCTGCTAATAGCAGAAGGAGCCGAGATGTTTGCGCAGAAGCTTGGATTCCAGAAGTCGGAGCTTCTCACGTCGGAGTCTCGGAAGAAATACCTTGAATGGACGTCTCGCGAGGGTTCCGTGTATGGTGTGCGAGACAGAGCACTGGACGAGAGCCTCTTTCATTGGTATAATGAGTACGTCTCAAGAGCCAAGTCTTCTGGTACGGTTAACGTGATGGCGCTGGACTCGGACGGCAATCTTGCTGTGGGGGTGTCGACGAGCGGCCTCTTCATGAAGATGCCCGGCAGAGTCGGTGACTCACCGATTCTTGGAGCTGGAGACTATGCCGACAACAGATATGGAGCGGCCGCCTGCGTAGGGCGCGGAGAACTGACCATGAGAACCTGTCTGTCTAGGATGGTCGTAGAGTTCATGAGGCAGGGGATGGCGCCACAGGAGGCCTGCAATAAGGGAATCAGAGAGGTCATCGAGTTGAGGGATCCGATAGGTGGAGGGGTCAACGTCATAGCCCTTGATCCAAGAGGAAATCCAGGTTCAGCTTCGAGCTTCGGGCCATTCAGCTATCATTTTCAGAATGATCAGATGAGATCCTCCGAGGCTCGACCCAGCTTCGAGATCCCTGTATAGCATTGGTTCGATTCTCTCATTTCAAGAGGAGAGGAATTAACTCTTCTAGCTTCTCTATCTCGAAGTCTGGAATGACCGTGGTGGTTTTCTCAGCCGCGAGATCGGAGAAGAAAGTATCTAGGACAACCGGCTCTCTTCGCTTGTACCAGATCGTGCGCATTCCTACACTTCGTGCGCCTCCAACATCGTCCTCCAAACTATCTCCCACCATCACGGCTCTTTCCGGTGCTACTGCTGCCTTATCGAGAGCATATGTGAATATTTCTGGCTGCGGTTTCTGATGTCCGACGGTCTCGGAGTCAATGAAGTACCTGATGTAGGGTCTCGCGCCGAGAGCTGTCAGTTTGGCTTCCTGCCACTTGGTCGGCCCGTTGGTTATGACGCCTAGGGAGAAGGTTTCACAGAGATCTCTGAGAACCTTCAAGGCGCCTTCATTCAGTCGTGTGTTTGCTATTCGTACTTTCCAGTATTCTTTGGCCATTCTTTGGGCCAACGAATGGTCTGGGATCCGTAACTTTTTTAGGAGTCTGCGGAAGCGCGTAGTTCTGTCGTAAACTTTTGCGAGGGGCATTGTACCCGATTGAAACTCGTTGAGCATCTCTCTTGAGAGCTCCGCATATTTCTCATCGATCATTGATAGCTCGAATTTTGAGTGCGTCTTTCTGAGAATGTTTAGGGAGGCCTCTTCACCCTTCTTTGCGGCATTTCCAGGAGCAATAATGGTGTCGTCTAGGTCGAAGAAGACGACTTTGATGGTCGATGCGTCGAATTCGTTGGGACGATCCGCCATGTCCTGAAAGATCAAGCCTCCTGAGATTTGAACCTTAGGAACTCGCAACAAAGTCGAATCTTCTTTCGGTTTGTGGAGATACGGCTTACGCCAGTTTGGGATGTTGATGGGACATCAGATTGAAACTCTGAGTCCAATCAGAGATTTATCCTGACTTCGGCAAGTAGGAAATATTGAGGCGAGAGATGATGCCGTACATCAAGAAGGAAGAGCGAGCGAAGTATGACAATGCGTTGAAGGAACTCACAGGTCTTCTCCGAGCCCAACCGGTGGAGCAGGTGGATGGTGAGTTGAACTACGTCATCACAAGGCTTCTCAAGGAGTCGTATCCGTTGAAGTACTTCAGCCTGAACAGGGCGATTGGCGTGCTGGAGTGCTGCAAGCTTGAGTTTTATCGCAGGGTTGTAGCTCCATATGAAGACACAAAGATTAATGAGAACGGCGATGTCTGACGGGCATAGGCTGTGTCCCGAGTAACCTAAAGATTTGAACCGCTCGCTCAAGTGAAATCCAGCGAGCCCAACAGTGAATAGCGATGAAGAAGAGGATACAGCCCCACATCATGTGTGGTGTGGGAGATGTTGCGAGATACGTTCTTCTCCCTGGAGATCCTAGAAGGGCGGAGAAGATCGCGTCGTTCTTCGAAGAGGCCCATAAGGTTTCGGAGTACAGAGGGTTTGTAACCTACACTGGCATGGTGGAGGGTATTGGAATTTCGGCCTGCTCTACGGGGATTGGTTGCCCCTCGGCAGCGATTGCGATCGAGGAGTTGGCGCGAATTGGTGCGGAAACCTTCATCAGGGTTGGTACAACCGGCGCTCTTCAACCGAACATCGACGTTGGTGACATTGTGATCGCGGCAGCCGCTGTACGGGCGGACGGTACCTCAAAGGCCTATGTGCCAGTAGAATACCCCGCTGTGGCAGACTTCACTGTGGTGTCATCCTTACTTGAAGCCGCATACAAGATGAAGAAAAGGGTGCATCGCGGCGTTGTCCTGACTTCGGACGCTTTCTACAGTGAAGATAAAGAAGCTACGATGCAGTTCAGCAGAGCCAACGTTCTCTCTGTGGAGATGGAGTGTTCCATCCTCTTCACGCTCGCTGGATTGAGGGGGTTGAGGTCTGGCGCCATTCTGGCGGTCGACGGCAACCTCGTAAAGGGGACTATGAAGGGTGAATTTGAACCCGGTGAAAAGACCGGGGAACTGGATGAGCGGGTTCAGAAGGCGGTCGAAGAGGAGATCAAGATAGCGATCGAAGCGACAAAGATCCTTGAACGCTGTCACTCCTTAGTGTAGGGTTTGTAGTCACTCGGCGGAGTAGCTCTTCCACCAACTCCTGCCAAGACTGCTATCGTGATTATGTATGGGATGGTCAAGATTATCTGCGGAGGGAGAAGTCCAAGGGATTGAAGCCTCATCTGTAGTGCATCCGCGAAGCCGAAGAGCAGGCTGGCTCCGAACGCTCCAAAGGGCATCCACTTTCCGAAGATCATCGCCGCCAAGGCGATGAAGCCGCGTCCCCCAGTCATTCCCCACGTAAAGAGGCTAAGGTGGCCAAGGGACAAAAAGACGCCGCCTAGTCCGGCGAGCATCCCGCTCAACATGACGCATAGGTACTTCATTTTGAAGACGTTCACTCCGGCGGTGTCGGAGGCTGCAGGATGTTCGCCTACGGCCCTAATTCTCAGTCCGAAGGGTGTTCTGAAAAGAATGATGTAGCAGACTACCGTGATGATTAGCATTATATAGACAAGAGGCGTGTGGGTCCCAACGATTTCGCCGATGATTGGGATGTCCTTCAGTAGCGGGATCGACACCGGCTTCAGTCCTTGAACGATTTCAGAAGCTCCTCTCGAACCCCATATTACCTGGCTCATGTAGGCTGTGAAACCGAGGGCGAAGATGTTTATGCCGGTTCCACTCACGATCTGGTTCCCAATGAATTTCACGGTCAGAAGCGCATGCAACAGTCCAAGCAATCCACCCGCAAGGACGGCTACCAACACCCCAAGCCAGGGATTTCCTGTGAAGAAGCTTATGGCCACTCCGGAGAAGGCGCTGGTCAGCATCATCCCTTCTAACCCTACGTTTATGATTCCAACTCTCTCCGAGAAAATCCCGCCTAGTGACGCAAAGACTATTGGTGTTGCCATCCTCAGGCCACCTGCGAACAGCCCAACGTTGATTATGTCGAGTAGATTCAACCTCTGTATCTACCTCTTCTCACAAGATATCTGATCAGCATGGGTGCCGTGACAAAAAGGACGACTAGCGCTTGGAGAATGGTTACAATGTCAAGTGGCACGCCTGTGGCTCTCGTCATCGTCATGCCGCCGCTTCTCAAGGCTCCAAACAAAATAGCTGCGAGTATGACGCCGATCGGGTGTAGTCCCCCAACTAGGGCCACAGCAAGTCCATCCCAGCCGTATCCTGGGGAAAAGCCGTCGATAAAGCGCCTGTGAACGCCTAGTACTTCGCCTGCCCCTCCCAAACCTGCTATGGCCCCGCTGATCACCAGTGCGAGAATCATCTCCCTCTTTACATTGATTCCTCCGCTTTCAGCGGCTGGTGGATTCAGTCCCGTGGCTCTCACCGCGTAACCGAAAGCGGTTCTCTGAAGGCAATAAAAAATGAGGCCAGCAAATGCGACCGCTATGAAGATCGATGCGGAGAGCTGTGTGGGGCTCAGAATGCGAGGCAGCTCAGCCGACGCTGCAATTGGGACCGTCTGTGCCACCCAACCCGGGGCCTTGAAGGGGTAGTTCACCATGTAGCTGGTCAAGTAGGTTGCGACGTAACTTAGCATCATAGTCGTGATTACCTCGTGCGCGCCAAGCCTCGTCTTTAGAATCGCTGGCATGAGGCCCCACAGCCCACCTGCCAAAGCCCCTGCCAACAAAGCCATGGGAATATGAATGAATGCGGGTACGTCACCGAATGATATCCCGGCGAGTGCTGCCGCAAGAGCTCCGACGATCAGTTGTCCCTCGGCTCCTATGTTGAAGAGACCACACTTGAATGCGAACAAGAATGCCAGTGCAGTGAAGATTATTGGGGTTGCCTGAGTGAAGGTCTGCCCAATACCGTATTTGTCACCGAACGCCCCGCTTAACATCGCGATGTATGCGTCCTGTGGGGAGTGGCCGGTTGCGACGAGCACCACTGCTCCCACTAGAAACGCTAAGAGGATCGCAATTATCTGAGGGTATGCTCTCTCCAAACCCGACTTTAGCCATGATCGGATCTTAGAAGTAGCAACTCCTTGAGCCTCCATTTGTAAGTCTTCCTTTTTCTTAGCCACTCTTGCCACCGGCCATCAGGAGTCCGAGTTCCTCCTCAGTTGTTTTCTGAGGGTCTCGTATCGCCGCTATTTTTCCCTCATACATGACTGCGATCCTGTCGCTCAGCGCCCATATCTCGTCAAGATCTGCTGATACTAGCAGAACCGCGCATCCATGATCGCGCATCTCAACTAGTTTGCTGCGGACGAACTCGGTTGCTCCGACATCTAGGCCTCTGGTTGGCTGAGAGGCTATGATCAGTTTCGGTTCACGGCTGATCTCCCTTGCCAGAATAACCCTCTGCTGAGTTCCGCCGGACAGGTGCCGGGTAGGGGTGTCCTCGCTCTGAGTTTTTATTGAGAAATCATTGATCAGTTTTTGTGTGTATTTCGAGGTCTCTCCAAGGTCGAGTCTGCCACCCCATTTCGCAAATGGTGGCCTATTGTGACTTCCGAGGATCAGATTTTCCATCACCGAGAAGTCCGATATGAGTCCTCTCTTGTATCTGTCCTCGGGCACATGAGAGATTCCGGACCTTATTCTCTCGTAGGGGGAGGCGCGCGTTATGTCGGTGTTGTTCAGGAGGATCTTCCCTTCGGTGGCCTTCCTCAGCCCTGTGAGGGTCTCGACGAGTTCAGTCTGTCCATTTCCCTCAACCCCGGCTATACCCAAGATCTCTGAGGCGCATATTTCGAAGTCGATGCCTTTCAGCGCGGGCAAACCTCTTTCATCAAGGGCCTTTAGACCCTCGACCTTCAGGACGACTTCTCTCCCGTCCATCGGCCTCTTATCGAATTTGTAGATGACTTCTCGGCCAACCATCATCTTGGCAAGTTCACCAAGATTGGTATCTTTGCCTCTGACCGTTCCCACCACTTTGCCTCTCTTGAGAACGGTTATCTTGTCACATATGGAGAGGACTTCCCTCAACTTGTGAGAGATGAAAATGACTGTCTTACCTTGCTCCTTGAGGGCTCGGACCGCTTTGAACAGTTCGCTTACCTCTTGAGGCGTGAGAACAGAGGTAGGCTCGTCCAGAATCAGAATATCAGTTCCTCTGTAGAGGATCTTTAGGATCTCTACTCTTTGCTGTAAGCCGACCGGAAGAGCGTATATCGCTGCCTTCAAGTCCACCTCTAGGTTGTAACGCTCACATGAAGCTTTGACTTCCCTCAGTGTCCTGTCCATATCAAGTAGGACTTTGTCCTTGGCGGGTTCTCTTCCCAAGATTATGTTCTCGGCCACCGTGAGGCTTGGAACAAGCATGAAGTGTTGATGGACCATCCCTATGCCCAGCCTTATCGCGGTGGCAGGGCTATCCATCTTCACCTCCTTCCCGTTCACGTAGATCTGTCCTTCATCCGGCTGGTAGAGTCCATAGAGGACGCTCATCAGTACCGTTTTTCCAGCACCATTCTCACCGAGCAGGCCGTGAGTCTCTCCCTTTTCCACAACGAAGTCTATCTTGTCATTGGCTAACACGCCAGGGAAGGTCTTGGTGATGGCTTTCATCTGGATGGCTGGGTTCATGGCTATGCAAAAAATTGGGAAGGGGTGTGAGGGGATTTAACACTTCTGGCTAGCCGAAACCTGAGGGTACTGTGATCTCTCCGGATATTATCTTGTCTCTGGCCTCTACGAGTTTGTCTATTACGGCAGCTGGCAATGGGGTGTGCGTGAAGTGGAACGCATCCTCCCAGTATTTGACTTCATCCGGTAGTCTGCAGGTTCCAGTCCAACCTTCTTTCACGCCTCCGCTGTAGAATCCGCCTTTGAATTTGCCAAGAATCGCATCGAGTATCATCTCGTATACCGCAAGGTCCACCCTTTTGACCCCGCTGCCCAACATTTTTGGATACAGGTAGTCTTGGCATGCATCCACTCCAAAGCCGTTGATTCCTCTCTCATTTGTCGCCTCTAGGGCACCCAATGTGCCCTTCCCACCAGCACCGTATATGCCGTCGGCCCCGAGATCGGCGAGCGAAAGCGCCAGCTCCTTTCCTCTAACTACGTCACTCCAACTGCCGACGAAGACTGGGTCCAGAACCGTGACGCTGGAGTTCGCCCATAATACTCCTGCCTCGTATCCGACGAAGAAGTCTCTGATCAATGGCATGTCCATGCCTCCGACGAAGCCGACTTTGCCTGTCTTGGTCGTCATTGCCGCTATTACTCCAACTAGGAAGGAACCTTCGTTTGCCTTGAATAGGAGTGAGGCTACGTTAGGTTGGTTGACGACCATGTCAACGATGGCGAAGTTCTGGTTTGGATACGCCGCTGCGGTTACGTTGAGGGCATCTGCCTGATCGAAGCCGATGCAGACTATGAGCGCGTACTTTCCTGATCTTGCGAAGTCCGTCTGGTAGCCTAGATACTCGGCTATCGCCTTGGGCTCGACGTAGTCAAACTCTATTCCCAGCTCCTCTTCGGCCCTTTTTACGCCCGCGTAGGAGATGTCGTTGAAGGACTTGTCACCTAAGCCGCCCGTTGCCACGATGAGGCCTATTCTCTTTCCCTCGCCTAGGGTGTGTAGGGTGCTCTTTAGACGCTCATTCTCTGCTAGCGCGTCCGTCAAATTCGTGGCCGCGCTGGCTTTTAATGCGTCGTAGTCTGCCTTGGAGACCCATTCCGGTCCAGGGGGTGGAACTGGTTTCACAAGATATCCTATGCCTGCTCCGATGATCAGTCCTATTACGATCCCCGCAACAAGCCTAGTAGATGTTTGAGACAAAGTTGCACCTTCCTCGAGCCAATTGTATATTCTCAGCGTTTAAAAGCGTCACCGAGGCGCATTTTGCGCCAAAATTCTCACCTTCTTTGACCAATTCTCGAGGGTCGAACCCCTCTCAACGAGGGCCTTGCCTATTCTAGGCTGATTGTCCCACATACTAGCAAATCGCACACGAAGCCAGAGATGTCTGGGAAACCCTTTTCTGATGGATGGAGGATCAGCTCTAGCAGTCCGTATTGCAGTCCGCGAATCGCGTGGTATGAATATGCGTCTGGAAAAAATAGCTGTAGTCTACGCGAACTGGTGTCCCAACTGTCCACCTGCGGTCAGGGCTGTTGAGCACCTCGGCAGAGAGCTTAGGGTTCATACGGAAAAGCTGGACATTGACAATGATGCTGACTATGACAGGGCGATCCATCTAGTGGAGAATTTTGGCGAGGATCAGGGTGACACGTTTCTTGTTCCTCAGGTCTTCGCCACATATGAGGGTGGGTCAGTATTCCATGTCGTGACTGGAAGGGGATTTGCACGGCTCAAGGATGACGAGGCGGAAAATAAGATCGAGAACGAGTTGAGAGCTATCTCTGGCGGACGAACCTCATGACGCTTCTGCTCTCTATTTCTTCTCCACGATGTATTCACCAGTCTCTGGAGGCGCGTGGAAGAAGCCGATTACTAGTGGTCCTTTGCCAGTGTTGATTGGCGCGTGAAACGTTCCGGGCGGAATGTATACTGCCACTCCAGGCCTGAGTTTGAGCCGCCTCTCTCCCAGAATCATCTCTCCGCTCCCCTTCAATGTGTAGTACACCTCTTCGGGGATCGTGTGGTAGTGCAGCCTCATCTGCTCTCCCGGCTCCAGATATCCTATCAGTAGATGCAGTTTCTCGCCCTTGATCAGCTCCTTGATGGTGCCGCCAAGCTCCGACCTGCGTCCGACTACTTTTTCTTCGCTCACTATCTTTTCTTCCATTGTCGAGCCTCTCAAGACCTCCTCCTATGCTATTTTAAAAGCCGACTTAACTAGAAAAAGGTTTGAGCTACCTTTTTGGTAGTCAATGACTCAGTCGTCTTTTTGGCTCGTTTCATCGGGCGTTTCCAAAATTGGAGGTCTATAGCATCAGTCGCTTCAGCACCGGCGCTCTTCTCAGTATGAGCTGACTTAGAGGAAGCCCCACAAGCAAACCGATTACCGCCTGACCTACGTTTGCTGGAACCTCCACCGAAGCCGCGGCTACACCGCCGTACAGGTAGACTTCATATGCGAAGTAGCCAAAGACCATGATTGTACCGCCTGCAAGTACGGAGAGCATGGTCCATCCAAGCTGTGGATCGTATAGGAATCCGATGGAAGACACTAGGACGGCCACAATCACGGAGACCACTATCCAGAATATGGACGGGACTTCGAATGCTAGAAGCGTCGAGCCCACGTAGGGGAGACCTATCGTCAGCTCGACCGAACCCGTGTATCGTGTTATGCCGAGGTATCCGATTATGGTTGCGACGATCAGTCCAATCGCGGTCGTGAAGGCCTTCCAAGAGTTCTTTGAGCCGAACTTGAGGCCTCTGTTGGTCAGGAATCCAACGAGTCCTCCTTCTATAGCCTTTATGACTAGGGTGGCTGGTGCAAATATCGAGTAGCCCAGCAGAATGTCCGACAGCATCGACCCCACTCCTCCGGCGAATGCCCCAATTTTTGACCCGAGTAGTATCGCTGTGGTGTACACCATCACTTCGCCGATGTTGAAGTAACCTCTTGTGGCGGGAATGTAGACTGAGAATGCCATGGTCGCCAACGCGACGAGGGCGGTAAAGAGCGCCCCCATACTGATCCTAACAGAGGTCAGTCCTCTTCTCCGAGTCTTCTCCAAAGTCTCACCCGGCCTGCGGGAAGCATATGTAGGTTCGCGCCTATATATAAGAATAACCACATAACACCGTCCTCCAATATACAGATGCAAGTTGGGAGGCTACGATGACGGTGCCCCATCATCTGAAGTGCTTGCGATGCGAGGCTCAGTATGATCCGACAGAACTCTCAACGTGTCCTAAGTGCGGAAGTCCGCTGTCTGTATTGTATGACTATATCGAGATAGCAAGACAGATCAGCGTCTCACAGCTCGAGTCACGTATCTCGGGCGTCTGGAAGTATATTGAACTCCTGCCGGTCAAGTTGTCGACCGAGCCGATCTCGCTTGGTGAAGGCGGTACTTTCCTCCACAACTGTCCTAGGTTGGCTGATGAGGTCGGCGTGAGGAGGCTCTACTTGAAGGATGAGACGAGCAATCCCACCGGTTCATTCCTGGATCGTGGCACGACCGTCGCGATAACCAAGGCCAAAGAATTCGGATACAGATCGGTTGTCGGAGTAGCGCAAGGAAATTTCGGAGCGTCTCTCGCTGCATACTCGGCCAAGGCTGGCTGTCATTGTAAGATAACTGTCCCGAGAGAGATTGATCTGGGAAAGCTATACCAGATCATTGCCTACGGTGTGGAGGTTGAGCTGGCTCGAGAGCATGAAGAGATGTCGACGAAATCGTCCACCGCATCGAAAGAAGTCTTGAAGATTACGCCTGACGGTCCCTATTTTCTGGAGGGAGAGAAGACCACTGCATACGAGATCTGCGAGCAGCTCCGTTGGCAGGTTCCGAGCAGAATCTTTGTGCCCATGGGAAATGGCGGACATATCTCGATGATGTGGAAGGCGATCCAAGAGCTGCAGATTCTGCGATTCTTGAAGGAGTCCCAAGTGATGATGAGCGGAGTCCAAGCTGCAGGCTGCTCTCCAATAGTCGACGCTTTTCGTGCAGGAAGGGAAGAGATTGAGCCGGCTGAGACGTGTCGGAGTACAGCGTTTGACATAAGTCTGAGAAATCCGACCTATGGAGCCGTGGCTGCAAGAGCGATCACCGAGTCTGGTGGAACGGCGACTATCGTGACTGATGAGGACATGTTTGAGGCTACCAAGCTTCTTGCCAAGACCGAGGGCATTTTTGGAGAGCCTGCTGCAGCTTCGACGATAGCGGGGCTGAAGAAGTTGGTCGAAGAAGGGGAGGTCGATTGGGACGAGGACGTCGTTTGTGTGATAACCGGGGCTGGTCTCAAGGACCCAGTTGCTGCGCGTAGAATGATCGAGAGGGTTAGAGAGATCGAGCAGATGATTGAGCACTCTGAAGAGAGAAAGATGATGGTGATGATGGGTGAAACCAAGAGGCACATCCTCCAGGTCTTGGCTGAGGGAGAGCTCTATGGATACGGCATATGGCGTGCTCTTCTGAACCGATTTGGATTCGAGATGAAGATACCCAGCATCTATCAGCACCTACTCGAGTTGAAGGGCCTGGGGCTCGTTGAGAGGACGCGTGTTCAGCAGGTGAAGGGGAGGCCCTCCAGATACTACTATCGGTTGACCGAGAGAGGCCGCCGCACTGTAGAGATCCTTGTCAGACTGAGAATGTGAATCGACAAGATTATGTACGCTCAATACGGGCCTGACAGCAAACAATACCTATACGCGGCTTAGAAGGCTCTGGAAAAGCAGATCATAGTAGAGATCCAAGGCGATAATGATGTTCGGTTTCACGCGTCATATCCTACGAGTTAATCTTGAAGACGAGAGTGTGAAGCTAGATCGTTTATCACTGGAAACTGCACGAAAGTTCTTGGGCGGTAGAGGACTCGGCACCAAGATACTATTCGATGAACTCCGGGCAGAGGTAGACCCGCTCGGACCTGAGAACAAGCTTCTTTTCCTAACAGGACCCATCGCTGGGACACCCATCCCCGGCAATAGTCGATATTGTGTTATGGCGAAATCTCCCGCGACAGGTCTCCTCGGAGAGGCTTATGCGTCGGGTTTTCTGGCTGCAGAGATGAAGTTCGCAGGATACGATGCGATGATCTTTGAGGGAATCGCGCATAAGCCGACTTATCTTTGGGTCGACGATACCCAAATTAAGTTTCGAGATGCGTCGCATATCTGGGGGAAGAACACCGCGGAGACTGAGAAGATCGTGAAGAGTGAGGTGAAGAAACCAGGTACCGTCGTCGCCAGTATTGGAGTCGCCGGAGAGCGGCTCGTCAACTTCGCTGCCGTAATCAGCGATCTCAATAGAGCGGCCGGAAGGACTGGGATGGGAGCTGTTATGGGCTCGAAAAATCTCAAGGCCATAGCAGTTCACGGGTCACGAAGGAGCGTGAAGACCGCGGATCCGCAGGGGGTCCTCGACCTCACGAAGGACATTACGCTGAGGCTTCGAAGCCACGAAGGAACAGTAAACATGTCAAAACATGGCACAGCGTACAGCGTGCCTATACTCAACACGCAGGGGATCCTGCCTACGCGTAACTTCCAGAAGGGGTTTTTCGAGAAAGCGGAAGACATCAGCGGCGAGAAGATGAGCCAGACGATCCTCAAGAGGACGCACACCTGTTACGCGTGCCCCGTAGCTTGTAAGAGAATGGTGGAGGTAAAGAGCGGCCTATACGCCGGGGATTTCTTGGACGGCCCTGAGTATGAGACTCTATCGTCGCTCGGCTCGCTCTTGGAGAACGGCAGCCTCGAGGCGGTATCAAAGGCGAATCACCTGTGCAACCTGCACTCTCTGGACACGATATCCACAGGCAACGTCATCGCGTTCGCCATGGAGTGTTATGAGAAGGGCATTCTGACCGGGAAAGAACTAGGCGACCTTGATCTTGCATGGGGTAATGCATCGGCGATCATCGAGATTATCGATAGGATTGCCAAGAGAGAGGGCGTCGGAGATATCTTGGCTCACGGCGTCATGAAGGCATCTCAGCTGATAGGGCGTGGTGCGGAGGACTTCGCCGTTCATGTAAAGGGCCTAGAGGTTCCGATGCATGAACCACGAGGCAAGAAAGGAGTCGGATTGATGTATGCAGTAGCGAACAGAGGTGGAGCTCACACCGACGGAGCTCATGACACCTCATTTGAGAGAGAGAACGTCGTTCCGGAGGCTGGGCTCGTAAGGCGCTATGACAGGTTCAGCTACCAAGGTAAGGCGGAGATGATCATGAAGTGCCAGAACATCATATCCGTCATAAACTCCATGTGCATCTGTTTCTTCACATCAAATCCGACCTATAGGCCCGTGACTGTCACAGATTTGACCAAGATGATCAAACTAGTGACTGGCTTCGACTTCACAGCTGATGAGCTCATGAGGACTGGGGAAAGAATCTTCAACCTCGGCAGAGCCTTCGACATGAGAGAAGGTCTCAGACGGCGAGATGACAGGCTGCCTAAGAGATTTATGGAGCCTCTGCAAGACGGCTCGTCCGCTGGAGAGGTTATCATGGCCGAAGACTTCGATAACATGCTCGACGAGTACTATCGACTTAGAGGATGGGATCAGACGACCGGCGTGCCCAGCGGGCAGAAGTTGGCCGAGCTAGGACTGGAGGATGCTGCCCGATCGCTTTTGCTGTTGCCCGCTTAGTACTCCCCCTGGTCGTGTCTCGAATTTCCGGTGCTGAAACTAATGCTCTCTGTTTGAGATGAGGGCATCTCGCGATGAAGGGGGCATCCATAGGGTAGCTCGGCCAGTGCGAAATCGCTGGTCTGCCTTTGGGCAAGGTCTTTACCTCGATCCGGTTCTAGAATCACTTGAAAAACCAATTCGTACGGAGGCTTTAGATTTGAAGGAGATAAAGTTCAGAATCGTGCACATCTCGGACACTCATATCTCTCCTTTCGGACATTTTGCTGGAGAAGTCTTCGACAGGGCCGCGAAGAGGATCAGTAAACTCGATCCAAGGCCTGACCTAACGATTCATTCAGGGGATCTCACCAATAACGGAGTCCTTCCAGAGTACGAGCTCGCCCTGGAGAAACTGAAGCTGTTTGAGTTGAGGCCGCTCTTTTGCCCCGGTAACCACGACCAGATGAATTATGGCCAATCCTTGTTTAGAGAAATGGTCTCTCCCATGGATGTGGAAGAGGACGTTGGGAAGATGGTGGTGTTCCTCATGAACAGTCCGATGCCCGACAGGGATGAAGGTAGGCTAGGTAGGAGAAGACAGAGCTTCCTAGATGAGAGGCTGGAAGCCATCGGCAAGGATAGATTCCGGGTGGTCGTCTTTCATCACCACCTCGTGCCGGTTCCCTTGGCGGGTAGGGAGACGAATGTCATGGAAGATGCGGGGGATGTGTTGGAGATGCTCCTTCGCCACGGTGTAGATCTCGTCGTTATGGGCCACCGTCATGTCAGAAGGGTGCTGAGGATTGAGAATACGGTGCTACTCAACGCGAGTACTCTATCCAGCATCAGAACCAGAGGTAGGCTGGGCCACAGCTTCAACGTCGTAGATGTTTTCGCGGATGGCGGGATGAGAATAACGGAGAAGAACTTGACGACTGACAGTGACTTGATCTTGGGTGAATATCAAAGAGAGGCTAGTCAAGGCTGCTAGACGTACCTGCGCACCACGGGCAACACGCAAAAGGGCAGCGGAGAGGTCGAGAACTGCTGTTGGCTCCGCATGCCAAGCGCGATTTCGACGAACTCTGGAACGGTCTGGCTTGTCATTCGGGGAGATGGAACGCCGTAGGTTAGGCCATGGCATGCGGGGTTCAGGTAAACGAAGAATTCGGATCCTCTGAAGGTGAATGAGGCTTCGTTCGGTCTGCCATATTTGGCCCTCGTGTACACTTCGAATGGCCATAGCTTGCATGCGAGCGGCTTTAGGTGCTGGATGGCGCAGGTTCTCCTGTTGAGTGCGCTGTAGAGGAAGGCGCAGCTGTCGTCGAGTTTCTTGGGGAGGTAGAATCCCCGAACGCAGGGGATGGTGAACTCTGATCCGTAGGCTCTGCTGATCGCAAGCTGCTCGTGCGGTGCAAGGTACACTATGAAGCGCTTACAACATTCACCGCAGTTGGTGCAATTCCAAGATTCGATGCTGCTCCAAGGGACAGGTTTCATGCCGAGCATCCTTTCATTCGGTGTGATAACTGGAGCGTCTGACTTCTATTTATTCATAGCCCGCCCAGCTAGCAGAGAGTTGCGGGGTCGATTTCTCGACAGGCCCGAAGGTCGCAGAACCTCCTCAAAATCTTGAAATAAGCGCAGTGCAGGTTGATGGGCGTTTCTCACGGTGGATCATCATGGAATCAAAGATTGAGATCAGAAAGATCCTAGTTCCAGTGGACGGCTCGGAAGACTCCTTCAGGGCCGCCAGATTCGCCCTCGACATCGCACGGCTGAAGAACTCCAAGGTGACGGCGCTCTACGTTATACACGTCCCAGCCTACTTGATCGGTGGGGCCGAGCCCGGCGCTGTTTTCCTGCCAAGGCTGGATGAAGAGAAGAAGATTGGACAGGAGTACGTGGAGCGGGTTCGCGGTATGGGGAAGGAGGCCGGGGTGGATGTTCAGACCGTTGTAGTTGACTGTTGTCCATCGGTCGTAGAGACCATTACGGAGTACTCGAAGGCCAACAAGATCGATCTGATCGTCATGGGAACGAAGGGAAGAACGGGCATCAAGAGGTTTCTGTTGGGCAGTGTTGCAGATGGAGTCGTGACCCATGCTCCCTGCCCGGTGTTGGTGGTCAGGTAAGGCACAGGATCGACGGTGTCCGCTCATCATTAGTCGACTTCGCTTGTAATGACAATCAAGGTGACTTCTCTAGAGGTTCACCGCTGGGAGAGAGAACGTGTCGAAGGCATATCGTTGGACGATCCTTGGGCTGGCATGCGCCTCCATGGCGGTGATGAGCCTTAGCGTTCTCGTATATCCACCGTCCATACCGGCTTTGATGCATGAGTTCGACATCTCGTACTTCGTGGCCAGTCTACCGGCAACGCTCATAGCAGTTCCTGGCATCCTACTCTCAGTACCGATCGGCCTCTCGGCAACGAGAAAGGGGGTTAGGCTATGGGGATCGATATCTTTATCCAGCATAGCTCTGGGATCTACTGCCGTCTTCCTCGCTCCCAACTTCCCTGCAATCCTGATTGGAAGGCTTGCAACGGGCTTTGGAGCTCTCCTCTTCATCATCGTCCCGATGTCTCTCTCCGACTGGTTTGATGCAAAGAGCAGAGCACTGGCCATGGGCGCGTTCGTTGCTTCAGCCTCTCTGGTCAACGCGCTGGCTCTTTCCATGGCGGGATCGATGGTGACCTCTTTCGGATGGAGGTCGACTTTTCTCTTAACCT
>Ga0315308_1000686_pt1 | contig 19152 bp, 19 predicted proteins | sample TDP3_MG_FD_203078 | JGI IMG/M metagenome (GOLD analysis project Ga0315308, IMG submission 203078) | Freshwater sediment microbial communities from Lake Towuti, South Sulawesi, Indonesia - TDP3 | ecosystem: Environmental > Aquatic > Freshwater > Lake > Sediment | place: Indonesia: South Sulawesi... | reverse complement strand
ATCCTCCTGGAGATATTTTAGGCGCTTGACAAGTATCTCACCGAGCTTTTGGTGCTTTTCTTTCTGGAGATCGAGCGCCTCCTGGAGCTGCGCCTCGGTCAGAGAGGTATGTTCAAGTAGGATTTGTCCGAGGAGGGTGCGCTCCACAGCACCACCTACTCGGATTGCGGCTGACGCTGGGGTTCTGTCTCGGCAGGAACAGCCTCTGTCATCGTGCTGCCTGTCACCTCGACAAGGGGCTGGAGGATAATTCCCATTTCACCCGCGGCGCCTTCCCCTATAACAGGGGCTTCCTTTATGGTTGACAATGGAGCCTCCCCGGGAGGCCCAATATTAACAACAGGGGCTTCAATTGCGGTTGGCGATGGAGATTCACCTGACTTAGTAACTTCTGCTGTTGGCAATAGAACCTCGCCTGTCGGCGCCCTGGATTCAGGGGGAGCTATGGGAGAAAAAGATTCGCCTGGCTCAGGGGCTTCAAGTGAAGGAGGTTCGGGTATGGAGGTGCTTCCGTAGGGCCTCCTCTTCCTGATGTAGCCGAAGCTTTCTTCCTCAAAGCTCTTGCTCTCTTCCTCCTTGTATTGTCTGACAGCCTCCATATCCCCTGCTCCCCTCATGATATAAGGAGTCAGGAAGATCAGGAGGTTTGTCTTTGTAACCCTTTTCTTTGAAGATCTGAATAGCCATCCCAATATGGGAAGATCTCCAAGAATAGGAACCTTGCTTTCGGATACCGTAACCCTGTCATCCAGAAGCCCGCCGATGACGACGGTCTGCCTGTCGCGAGCAACCACAACAGTCTGGGCAGACCTCTTGGATGTTGTCACGCCCTGGAGATTGACATTGATCCCTCCTGTGCTCTCCACAACCTTGGAGATCTCCGTTGTAAGGTTTAGCTTGACATAATCGCTGTCGTTGATCTGGGGGGTAAGCTTGAGCTTAAGCCCAACATCCTGCCTCTGAATGCTCGGTGATGAAATAAGCCCTGTCTGATAAACCTGCTGGGTCGAGGTAAGGATGGGAACATTCTCTCCAACGATAATCTCCGCAGATTCGTTATCCATAGCCAGGAGGTTCGGCGTTGAAAGGATATTTGCATCCGAATCCGTCTGTATGGCATGGAGGAAGGCTCCTACGCTCAGAAAGGATTGACTATCGAGTTTAAAGATACCGTTGACTTGGGCCAGTGACAGTCCGGGAGGGATCGCCGCCAGGGAGGGGGGCAACATGGTGAGTGCATCCATTCCAACGCCAAAATCAGTCCCTCCTGCAACTCCCTTAAGATCAGGATTCACATAGCGAAATTCCAGGCCCAACTCCTTGAGCTTATCCACGGAGAGCTCTACGATAGCCGCCTCCACATACACCTGGCGTCTGGGTATATCAAGTTTTGTTATAACTCCCTTTAGAACATCGTAGTCTGAGGGTGTTGACACGATCACAAGGGAATTTGTTGACTTGTCCGCAGTGATCTTCACTCCTCCTTCAAACTGAGCCACACCGCCCCCTGCTGCCGGAGCAGCTCCAGGGGCTCCTGCTTGTCGTGGTGCGGCCCCTCCGGCCAGCGCTGCAAGTGTTGTAGAGAGCTTTTCTGAATCGGCATTTTGAAGATAATAGACATGGATCTGTCCTGGCCCTGTGATCTTCACATCCAATTTCATGATTAGAGCTTTCATGGCCATAAGATCCTCTACAGTTGCCACAACAATCAGGGAATTTGTCCTTTCCTCGGCAATGATCTTGGTCGGAACCTGAGCGGCCTGTGGAGGCGGAACCCCTGGTCCCCTCACGGCCCGGGTCTTGGATACCCCCCCTCCTCCAACCTGCTGGAAAAGGTTTGTCAGGAGCTGCGCCATGACCTGGGCCGACGAATACTGAAGGGGAATAACCTCAATGATCTGCTTATAGGTGTCCGTATCCAGTTCTCTGATGATCCTCAATATCCTGTTTATGTTTGAGGCATAATCCGTAAGGATGAGCGTATTTGTAGGAGCATACGGAATAGGGCTTCCAACGGATGAAAGGAAATTCCTGACGATCTCTGCCATATCATTGGCATCTATATACTGTAGAGGAATAAGCTGGGTTACGATGGTATCACCTGCAACCACGGGCACCTTGCTTACAAAAGTCCTGATGTTGCTCCTGCCCGCATCCCTTGATTGGACAATGTTTATCACCTTGCCCGCCTGAATAGCAGCAAGGCCATTGACTGCGAGAACGGACTCAAAGACCTTGTATGCTTCTTCAATCGTCACCTTTGTCGGGGATATGACCGTGATTTTCCCTCTCACATTCTCCCCCATGATGAAGTCCTTTCCTGTGAGCTGGCTGATGACCTTGACAAAATCCTTAATGTCTACATTGTCGAAATCAAGGCTCACACCCTTGTCTATCCCGGCAAACCTCCCTTTCTTCACCGTTGGAGTAATAGACAGCCCACTTATCTCCTCCTGTGCAAAGACAGGGCCCAAGATACAAACGAGAAGCCCGATAGACACTGTGATTGATAGTCTTTTCTTCATCTTATTGTATAACTCAAGGTTTCTTTACGTCCGTCCCTAACCAGGTCCACCTGGAAGCGTGATTCGTTCCTGAACCTCTGGAAGAGCTGAAGAGCATTCTCAGGCGTTGATATCTCAGCTCCGTTGACCCTTTCTATTATATCGCCTTCCCTGAGTCCTATCTTGGCATAGAGGCTATCGGGCACAATGGAAAAGATCCTGTAACCTGAGATTTTACCATCTACAAGGTTCGGGACAACCCTGGCCTGTGTAAGCAATGGGCCGATATTGGAGATCTGCTGATCAAAGCCTCTCTTGTCAAGCTCGTAGCGATTGGGCGACAGCATTCTCACATCAGGGGCAGAAAACGGGGAAGAACCTGGACCGCGAGGCGGAAAAACCTGAGGAGTTGATACCTGTGCGACTGGACCTGTCATTTCCTCGTAAATGAGCAAAGCCTCCTGCCTTCCCTCATGAAGGATAATGATCCTATTCCTCTCTATCCTGAGGACCGGAGCAATATCCAGAATTTTGTCTCCTATCCTATAGATTTTTGTCTGCTGGTTTGATTCATCCCTGACAATAGCAAAGGCGAATTCAGGGGGGCCTTCAACTGTCCCGATGAGCTTAACCTTGAGTTTGCTCTCAGATACAGGTCCCGTTACTGAAGCGAGTGCATCCGCCAGAGAGCTGGACTGGGAATTAAAAAGATTTCTTTCTGTGATAACAAAATAGTAGCTTAGATCTTTCTTTTCATCGAGAGTCTGGATCCCCTGGGGTCCCCTTGAACGAAATGCGCTCATCTGCGGAGTTGTAGTTAGTTTTAGTGCAAGGGCATTTGTAAAAATAGATGCAGAAAAATAGGCAATAAGCGTGACGCCCACAAGATTTCCAAGCCATGAAAACCTTTTTATGTAGTATGAAGGGCTTTCCACACAAATATTAAATAGCAACTTATATGCCAAAAATTGTTTCTTGGCCTGCAGCCAACTTATTGTATTTCAATAACTATTATGGCAGCCCCCAAAATCCAGCCTCGGGTCAAGGGAACTTATGTGGCTCTTTGCCACACTTTCGTCCGCTCTCCAATTCCTACCTGCGTATAACGGATACGAAGGTTCAGGGCTTGGATATAAAATCCACTAATGCAGGTGTGCACTTCTCAACCACTGCCCTGCTCATATGGGCAATGGCCTCCTCCCATGCCTCCTCTTCAATTGGCTGACCGTCTCTTCCCCGTTCAATTAACCTCTTGAGGCCCTTTCTTGTTCTGGCCTCTTCAAGGGATATAGTGGTTTTCCAAGAAATAAAAACGATATTGCTGCCCGGGGAAGGCGCTTCCTGCGATGGAACCTCAATGGTCTCTTTGTGATGAGCTTCCACCCCTGCTGCGGTCGTCTCCTCTGTCCTTCTATATACGGTTACAGTCTCAGGGGGTTTCTCGGACTTCTGCACAGATGCCTCCACAAAAACACGAACAATTACATCGGGATCTGCAGATACAACCTCAAACCCCTTGTCAATAATCTGCCCTTCTATGGAATCCTTCACTGAAGCGCTGCCCACTCCTGTGACCTCAAGAGCGATCTTTAGTGTTGTCCCGGCATCCTTGATCTTCTGAATGATCACATCCGAGCTTACAGGAGCACTTATCCCCTTACCTGAAGGATCTACAGAGAAGAGAAGCGTGTTCCACACCTCATGGGAAAGAAATGAGGACAGGGCCTCCCTCAAAGCCTTTGTTTTTGCACGAGGATCCTGGGCTGAATCCGCGGCGGAAAGCGCTGACATGATATCCTTGCCAATGCTTTCGAGCTTGCTCCTGATCATTTCCCCTGCCCTGGCTCTTTTAATCACGGCAAGTGCTGAAACCTTTGCACTAACAGGATCGCGCCAGGTTTCCACAATCTGAAGCCCCTCCATAACATCCCCGGTCGCCTGCTCCAGGGCTGCCTGTGTCCCTTTTAGAAAAGGCTCAACAACTGCCTTCTGACCCCTTTCAAGCGAAGAACGGAATTGCGACAAAGGGGATTCGGCTCTGCCGGCCTCCCTCTCGATGAAAGCCCTGATAGCGGCCTGGCAGCTCTTCTTCGCAGAAGCTGGCGTGTCACCCTCGCGGATGGCAACAATGAACCTTTCATCCGGATGAGAGGAGCTGCTTCCGCTCTTTACCCACTGTGGAACCTGAGCACATCCGATCAGGATCACTGCACATACAAATAAACTTGCTGGGATTCTTTTCATTTTTATCCTCCTTTCTCAATCGTTCACGCATGCACTGACGAATGTAATTCTACCTTTTCTGACAAAAACATTCCTGACAATGGGTGAAGAAGAAAAACCTCCATGTCCCATTGGCTGGATTGTAATTTCATGCATCCCTGATGGCAGGCTGAATCGGCCTATCTGGATCTGGGCAGGCAGAGTCCTCCAGGAGCGGACATCAGCCACCTCTGCTGCTGCCAACGCAGCACTGGCCAGAAATCCAACGAGCTTTCCCATTTCCCTCCCTGCGCGTTCCCCGGCAAGATCGCCAATTCCTTTTGAGATGAGATACTTTACTGCCTGCCTGGTCCCGAGCTTGAGGATGGCCCTTCCCCTGCGATCCTCCAGGTTCTTGATGGCAATGGCTTCAATGTCCTCAGCCAGAACTGTTTGACCAATGTCCTGTCCGTCTGCATAAATGCGGGCCGAGGTCGCCCTACGTGAAACAGGCTGGAAGACAGGAAATGCGATCTTTGCAACCTTATCTCCGGGCAGAGGGATGATAAGATGATCCTCAACCTTTCGTGGGGAAAGGCCATTGAAAAAAACAACCACAATCTCCCCGTTCTCTCCGCCCCCCTGAATACGACCCGATTCCTGCTCCAGGACGCCAGAACGAATCCCTGTCCGCATTATGTCTTCTTCAAGCCATGGAGGCTCCTCTGTTCCATAGAAGTCCCTGTAATCCGTGCGATAGACCTTAATCGCCTTCCTGTATGAGATATAGGCGTCGTTGTCCTCACCCCTTGCCTCATAAAGGATCCCGGCAAGGTAGCGCACAAATGCGTCCTCTCTATAGATATTTTTCTTCTCATATTTCTGGTTAAGTATCCCGAGTTTGGTGTTCACGCGCCTGCACTCCACCAGGGCCTCGTCCAGCTCTCCAAGCCAGACATAGTTCAATGCCTGAAACATATTTACAAGGGCCTTTTCAAAGTCTTCCCCTTCGTAAGGCGAAGCATTGTCGTTGACGATGAAACTCTCAGTCAGCTTTGTGATGCTGACGGTATAAAGTTCGTCCATCTTCTTGTCAGCCCTGTCAAAATGCTTGATGCTGCCCGTAAAGTCTTCGGCAATCTGAAGGACAGTCCCCCTGTCCAAGTCATAAAGGACCTCATTGCGGCTGCCATACTCCTCAGGCTTCAGTATCTCGAGTGCGCCCTCATAATCCTGCACTGCCAGAGCATGGTCAAGCCTGATGTAGTAGTGCTTGCTGACACCGCAGCCTGAAATCCATTGCAGGTAAAGGATTACGACAACAATTAATGAAACACGCACTCTTCAGTAGCCGACCCGGCTTCTCTGTATATATTTCTTGATCTTCTTCTGCCCGAACCAGACCTGCCTGCTGGTTTTGATGTCTGTCAGCTTCAGGTCAACCTGGTAGTATTTCACCTGCTCCCCTGAGGCAGCATCTATGATGGAATTGATCGAGCCGGTGAGCAAAAAATCCGCACCGATCTCCTGGCCGAATGCCTTTCTGGTCTCAGGGGATGCAAATTTTGCCTGGTCTTCCTTCTCTTCCATGAGCTCCCCTCTCTCGCTCATGCTGGCAATAAAATTCACCTTTCCGGAATTTGTAAGCTCTCTTTGAAGGTCAAGGATAAAGGTCTGTGTATTGATATGCTCATCGCTCCTGTTGACGACCTTCCCAACCGTAACATCCGGCTGCCTGTTCTTATCCTGCGTGAACCTTGGGAGCCATGCCCCTTCCAGGGCTTCTCTTATCATGGCCTCTGCTGTCAGGCGGGAATCTGTATCATTCCAGTTCCCGCTGATGTCAATGACCTCTTCCACGCCTGTTCGCGTGACTTTTGTTGGGGCTGCGCAGCTCGCCAGCAGGCCCAATATCATCAGTGCAATACCAATCTTCTTCATTGTGCACCTCCTATTTCTTTAATAGTTGAACGAAACCCGCAGCGAAATATGGAACATATTAAACGTTTCTTCTTCGCCAAACACCTGGGTGATAGTGGGAACAATCCCCACTCCGATCTCGGGAGAAGGATACATATCAATATACAATGCCTCAGAAAGGCAGAAATCGCTCTCCTCCTCTCCATTGGAGAACATTCCGAGGCCCGGCCTCATGGCGAGAGAAACAGAATAGCTTTTGTCAGGATATATCTTCACAATTGGGCCCAGACCCAACAGGACTGCGTTTACAGTGTCCCCCCCCTCTACCGAGAGAATATTGACAATGGCATCCACATCAAGCCCAAGTGAAGCCTTGCCAACCCTGTTTATCCTGATAAATTGCGCATTGGCTCCAATCCCGAACCCGTCCACTCCTGATTCATCGATATACTTCGCATAGGCAACCTGAAAGGCCAGAGAGGACCAATTCCTTTGTGCTGCCCCTGAAAAACTCTCCGTGGAAGGCTCATTGGAGACCTGCCTTGGCTGTGCTCCGGCATTTACTCCCATTGCCAGCATAACCACGCACAAAATGAATGATCTTATTTTCATATCTTCTCCTCCTTTCTCATCATCTTCCCCTTAACAAATTATCTTGAATCTTCCAGTCCCTGTCAATCCTTTGCGGAATATGTTAGGATATTAATTGTCGCGAAAGGAGGCAAGAATGTTTGGATGGACTGAGCTTGTTGTCATTCTCTTTATTGTCCTGATCATCTTTGGTGCGGGAAAGCTCCCGGAGGTTGGCAGCGCCCTGGGCAAAGGCATTAGGAACTTCCGCAAGTCCCTGAAGGAGCCTGACGCCATAGATGTAACCCCTCAGCAGGAGAAACACGCCGATAAAAAAGACAGTTAGGGGGACTTTTCCTCCAGAAGAAGCTTTGCGGCGGCGACCAGGTCCGGATGGAGAGATTCGTCATGGCAGATGCTGTGCAGATCCGGGGTGAGCATAAATCCCAGAAGACGAAGTGCTATCTCAGGAGGGGTGTAGGGGTTGCGCACCAGGGCTTTCTTCACGGCATACCTGGAGATCCATTTTTTGCTCTCATAGATGACCTTCAATACAGAAGGCCTGCTCGGTCTTCTTGAGGCGACCTTCAGGACCTCTCTTTCTGTAATCCTTGGATTCAAAAGAATATTGGCTACCACGGAGGGATCCTGATCCAGGAGGAGTCTGTCGAGGTATTTCCTCACCTGCCCCTTGGCAAGGGACTTCCTAACTCCAAGTGGAACATACTCCATCTCCGGATCAACAGGGACCTCCTCATCCTTCTTCTGCCTCCTCCTAACCGCTGTCGGCCTGGACAGTATCCTCACAACATCTTCGTACCCTCTCTCCTGTGCCAGCAAATAGATAGCGCTCATTTTTCCGTGGCCTATGACTCTGGATAGGTTGGGAATATCAACAACACTTATGAATATTTCCTGGTAAATGGGCACATTCTTGCTGCCCTTATTGCATAGGATCTGGAGTATCTCCACAGCCTGCTCATCGTCGAGGATGCGAAGCTTCTCGCCAAGAAGGATCGTCCTGCTCACCTTGTCCTGAACGCTGTAAAGCTCCCTGACGAGCTGTCCAGCGAAACGATCGCTATTATGAGATGACATTGATAAAAGATTCTACTGACTGCCTACCTGAGACTCAACAACCACTACCGAGAAGGATGAGACTGCCCCCATGACATCATAAAACACGATTATAAATGGACGGGAGGCATTGGGAGTAATACCGATGTTTGAAAGGGATTCGCCACTATTATTGTTCAACTTTTTATCCACCTCTTCGCTGGAAAGGTTCCTGAGCTCATCCTCGGAGAAGCTCCAGCCTGCAAATGCTTCCCGTGAGGCAATCTCGGCTCCATTACTGTCATATAATATTCCTTTTATTTTAACGAAGCTTTTCGGCACATCAAATTGATTTATGATTTTGCCCTCAACAATAAAAAGTTTCTGCCCCCTTATATTCTGGAAAAAATTTCCCTTAATGTCAGTAGATACGATCTGCCCCGGCTTCTTTTCCTCTTTCTTGCTGAAAAGATTTGTGAAGGATGACAGACTAATAAGTCCCCTATTAACCATGAAACCGCCTATGCCGAGAATCCCAACAAGAAAGATCATAAACAGGAGCTTTGAGAGGGAAACCTCCTGTTTCTCTAAATGAAGGGGTGGCGGTGGTTTTTTCCTCTCAAGAGTGACGGCTGCTGCTACAGAACCCGGCACGCTCGGACCTTCTATTGCAAATTCGCCGGTCTCCTTCTCCTCTCTTAATGAGGTTTCTTCTTCATCAGTACCAAAATCAATTTTTTTCTCTGCTGCTGCTTCTTTTCCAGAATCTTCGAACTCTATTATGCGCTCCATTCCTGCGCCTTCTTCTGTTCCCTTTGTTGATCCCTTGATTCCTTTCCCCTCTGATTCATCTGAAAAAACCAGGTTTCCCCATTCATCCTTTTTTCCCCCCTTTTTCTCTTTGTGGAGGCTCTCGGAGAACCCTACATCCTCGGAAACATCACCCTTTCGTGCAGAGGGGGCAGCAGAAGCTTCTCTTCCAAGGGCTTCGTCAATAGCTTTCTTTATCTCATCCGGGCCCATTGTGTATTCCCCCGTAGGTTTTTTCACAAGAAAAACAGCCTGGCACTTGGAACAGCGGACTTTTATGCCCTTTTCTGTGACCTTTGAATCGTCCAGCTTAAACTTTGTGTCGCATTTATCGCAGGTAACAATCATGACATTACATAAACAATAACAATCAAGTGAGGAAAAATCAACTGCGAAATGATCAGGCGATTTTTCTACCCCTTATTTTGTCCTGAAGCTTGAGGATCCCTTCAAGAAGGGCTTCGGGCCTTGGGGGGCATCCGGGAACATATACATCCACCGGGATAACCAGATCCACCCCCTTAAGCACATTATACCCGTGCTTCTCATAGGGGCCTCCGTTAATAACACAGCTTCCCATTGCGATGACATATTTTGGATCTGCCATCTGCTCATGCAGGAGCTTGACCCTTTCGGCCATTTTCATGGTTACAGTTCCTGCTACAACCATCAGGTCAGCCTGACGGGGTGATGCACGCGGAACCCCGGCACCGAAGCGGTCCCAATCATACCTGGAGGCGCCGGTTGCCATCATCTCAATTGCACAGCATGCGAGCCCGAAAGTCAGGGGCCACAGAGAAGACAGCCTTGCCCACTGTGCCAACTCTACAGCCTTGTCAGGAAGAAGGTGATCCCTCCCCCATTCAATAAAATCCTCAGCCATCGAGAACAGGATCTCCATCAGTATATGGCTGAGGAAATCTTGCTCTTGTCAGAGGGGTGGTTGCTTGTGAGATAATTGATGTCTTTTACAAAGGTCTGCCGGCCGGTTTCTGGAAGGGGGAATTTCCCCGTATCCATCCTGATGGCATCACACGGACATGCTTCCACACAAAATCCACAGAAGACGCATTTCAGCATGTCAATCTCGTAACGAACTGGACATTTCTCAATCCTGGGATCGGGTGACTCTTTCGCCTCAATGTAGATGCATTCGGAGGGACAGGCCGTTGCGCACAGCATGCACGCTGTGCATCTTATAGAACCGTCCTCCCTGAGCATCAAACGATGTTCTCCCCTGAATGTGGGAGGGAAAGCAACCTTCTCCTCAGGATATTGAAAAGTTGCAATGCTCTTTTGGAAGAGGATGTTTTCAAAAAAGTGGCGCGCAGTGACAACGAGGCCCCTTAGGACCTCAAGGACATACACCCTTTCTGACAACTTGAGCTTTCTTCCGGCCGGACTCTGCATTTTAACCCCTGATGTCTTTGTGCACCTTGGATGGATCCAGAGCAACTCCAGGCTGGTTCTTTGCAGCCTTTGCAAGCAGTTGATCCTTGGTCTCGGGATACTTCTCGTCAAGCACGCAAGCATCTACCGGACAGACAGCAACACACTGGGGTTCATCGTGGAAACCCACACACTCAGTGCACTTTTCAGGCACGATGTAGTAAAAGTCGTTGCTCAAAGGCTCATGGGTCTTTTCAAAGAGCTCCCATTCCGTTCCCGCTCCATAGATGGATTTGTTCGGACACTCCGGCTCGCACACCCCGCAGTTGATACAAGTATCAATAATCTTCAAAGCCATTTTTATCCCTCCTTTTCGTTCTCGACAACCTGGTTAAGAATACCTCCATAGAGCCCTTATTTACAACCAGTTTTATTGGCGGGGCCGATCCGCCTCAGGCGGATTGAATCCGTTCCGACTCGACACCGCTTTTTAACCTATCTCAAAGAACCTCAATTTTCTATTTGGCGGGGCCGACGGGAGTTGAACCCGCGATCTCCGACTCGACAGGCCGGCGTTCTAACCAAGCTGAACTACGGCCCCAACCATCCTTTATGAATCGGGAAAAAATTATACCATCTTATACCATCCAATGGAATATTTATCCACTCCCTGTCAGCATCTCCAATTTAGTTAAAAAGAGAGTTTACAACCACATTGTCATTGCGAGCCCGCCAGAGGCGGGCGTGGCAATCTCAGGGAATCATCAATCATAAAAATACAAGATTGCTTCGTCGCCCAATAAAACAGGACTCCTCGCAATGACACTGATTCCTAAGATTACTGCGTCGTCCCTATCAACAGAACTCCTCACAATGACACTAATCCCTTAAATTGCCTGGCCGCCATTTCAATCCATTTACAAAAAGGTCATAAAAATCCTGTTCTCGCTCCAGTTCAACATGTTCCACTTTGCCTGCCAGGTTCACCATGTCTTCCCTCCGGCTGACAGACAGGAGGACCATTCGCGTCCCGAGCACAGATGTGTTGCCTGCCTTGATAAATCTATCCGAAGGAATGGGCAACAGCAACCCAATTTCTTTGGCCTTTTCTATGTCTATGGCATCAGCGAACGCACCAGCAAGGTAAAACCTGTCGATCTCGTCCAGCGTTATACCGTATTTTTTCAGAAGGATTTTCTGGCCGGCAATGATAGCCGACTTGGCCTGGGCGAGATGGCTTATGTCTGCCCGGCTCAAGGTAATGCTTCCGTCCTGAACAAGGGGTGTTTCGCTGGAGCCATCCTTGAGCTTGCCATCCTCGTCCATCAACCCGTGTCGTCTCATCCCTGCCAGGGCATCCACAAGCCCTGACCCGCAGATCCCCCGCGCTTTTGCGTTGCCAACAACCTGGCAGACCATACTTTCTTTTTTGAATTCCACATGCTCAATGGCTCCGGTAAACGCTGGCATGCCGTATCTAACCCCTCCGCCCTCAAACGCCGGGCCGGCAGCGCAGCTTGCTGCAAGGATCCTGTCATTGCAGCCCAGGGCTATCTCTGAATTGGTGCCAATGTCCAGAAAAAGGACAGGCCTTGTTGCGGCCTCCATTCCTACAGCCAGTAGTCCGGCGGAGGTATCCGCTCCAATATGGCAGGCGATGATTGGCAGGCCGTAAATGGAGCCTTCTGGATTCATGGAGATGCCCAGGTCTGCTGGTCTTGCATGAAACTCGGTTGAGCTGCGTTTTCCAGCCCTGTGTTCAATCTCCGGGATTGATTTGAAAGGGAGCTGGCCAAGCGGCCTCACATCCAATTTGAAAAATAGGCTCTGCATGGTGGGATTGCCTGAGATCGCCGCCTCGTAGATTTGCTCTGGCGGCACGGAAAGATTTTTGATGGCCCTATTGACATACCCGACAATGGATTTCTGAAGCACTCCCGGCCTGCGGCTTTCGTATGCAATGCGGTGGATTACATTGTTCCCGCTGTATTTCTGTGGGTTTTCAAACGAGGAGATGCTCCTGAGATATCCGGACTCCAGGTTGACAAGGTGCACAACTACTGTCGTGGTGCCAGCATCTACTGCCAATCCATATATGCCATCCCTGTATTGATCAATCCTGTGTCCATCCATCAGGACATAGTTCCCCTGACGCCGCACGCGTGGGTCGAGAGGTGTGGACAATACACCATCCACTCTGTTCAGAACACTTTCCTCGAGGATCTTCATATAACTCTGGAAAGTCCTGACATGGATATCAGCACGATCGGAGATGATCTTTGCCTGGCATGCCAGGCGATACCAGATTTCTTGACCCGGGGGGACTGTAGTTAAAAAAGATTCTTTCTCGCCCGGCTGCGAAAGCATCTCGGCGCCGGAGACGACTGACACAATACATTCACGGCAGTTTCCCAGGCGTTCGCAGGATGAAGCTATATTGTTGAGCGCTCCGGGCGCTCTTTCCGCGTGCTGAAAGAGGCTCTGACCTATGACAGCGGGAACGGCTGGTGCATCATCAAAATATACGAACACCACTACACATGCTCCTCATTCCACTTCCTGGTTTCGTCGAGCATTGCGTAATAGTTTTCTATCTTGCAGTAATTCGTCACACTATTGCCGGTTCCCATGCAGTATCCGCCGCTTGGTGCACACGCTTCGAGGATCTGGCGGGTCCGTTTTCTAACCTGCTCCGGGGTTCCACGGGCAAGGAGGTCAACATCCATACCGCCGACAATAGAGATTTCGTCGTGATATTTTCTATAAACCTTTTCTACCGGCTCAATATTGTCCTGAAAGCTGTGCCTGGCATCAATACCAACAACCTCTATGAGATCTCTCATCAGAGCATCTACATGCCCGCAGGAGTGGAAGATGAAGGGCTTGCCGTGCCTGTGACAGGCATCGGCAATTCGTTTGTGGCGCGGTATGACATATTCCCTCATAAATTTTGGAGAGAGCATGGTCCCGGTATTAAATCCCATATCATCAGCATAAAGAACGGCGCCGGTTGCAGGATGTGCAGCGGCCATGCCCACCCCAACCTCAGCCAATATCGTTAACCTTTCAAGGATATCATTTAGAAGATCGGGCTCCTTGATGCTCTTTATCGCCATATTCTCTATACCCATGATGAGCTTTAGATCCTCAAAGATACCCGTCCAGAATGACACGACCTTCATGCCCGGCGGCATTTTTGACGCTGCGTAATCAAGGGGGAAAATTTCTATATCTTCAGTCGCCGGCCATGGGAATTCTTCGAACTCCTTGCGGGTTGTGATAATACCCCTATGCTCATTCTGCCAGGCTCGGATCTTTCCTCCCTGCTGGGGATTCTCCCTGAGCTGTGACTGGGTGCGCGGCAGTGGCATAAGCAGGGTCAGGGTCACATAGTCGTAGCCCATTGCCTGGCTGAAGGCGAGAGAGAGATCCATAATCCTGCTGCCGGCAAGGACAACTTCCGGGTCGTTGCTCCATCCAAAGTTCCGTATGAATTCTGTTGCCTTGTCAATGGGGATATCCATGCCTGTAATTTCTGCCATGACATCAACATCCACAAATAGTTCAAGGATCGGCACAGGCCCCTTTGTTGTCTCCCGCATGAGCACCTTACGCAGATGTTCGAAATCCGCCCCTTGCTTGAATGGTTTTATTGTCATTGCCTGGTTACTGCCAGCTTGAGCTTCCTTGCACCATCTACTGCATCAGATGCATAAAAGTCTGCACCGATATTGTCGGCATATCCCTGGGTGATCGGCGCACCGCCGATAATGATCAAGCCCTTGAAGCCGGCCTTTCGCAAAGCCTTGATGATAGGCGCCATGTTTATCATCGTGGTAGTCAGAAGGGCTGACAGCCCCACTGCTCTGGCACTGTTTTGTTTGGCTGCCTGCACAAATTTTTCAGCCGAGACATCGGTCCCCAGGTCCACCACCTCAAACCCTGCGGCAGAAATCATGATGGCAGCCAGGTTTTTGCCAATGTCATGGAGGTCTCCAGCCACTGTGCCGATGACTATTTTGCCCAGGCTCTTTGAAGGCTTCTTTACCAGCTCCGGTTCCAAAACCGCAATGCCCGCTTTCATTGCACGCTCTGCAACAAGAAGCTCCGGGATAAAGTATTCACCCTTGCTGAACAAGTCGCCGACCTCGTTCATCCCTTTCAGGAGTGCCTTATCAAGGATATCCTCGGCAGGAATGCCGGCATCCAAACCCTGGCGGCAGGCATCCCTGATTTTATCATCCATGCCTGTGACTACATTTTCCCGAATCTTGTTCAACAGCTCGTTTTTATCCATTTCTCTCTCCCGGTTAATATAATATCTAACAGCTTTACTTCTTCTTATCCTTTTTATCACTCCTTATGTTGGTGTCAAGCTTTAAACTTCCTATCAGGGGGAAGGATGAATCTCAACCCGGCGATTCCTTGCCCAGGCATCCTCGTTATGCCCGGGGTCTAATGGCATAGATTTCCCTTTACTCTGGATCCTCAGCCGCTCCCTCTGCACCCCATGTGCAACAAGGGCCCGGACAATGCTCATTGCCCTTCCCTCTCCCAATTTCTCATTGAACTCTGTGCTTCCGCGTTCATCGCAGTGCCCTTCTACAATAACAGTGGCCGTAGGATTCCGGGCAAGGACAGCGGCATATTTTTCTATAAGTTCCTCCGCATTCCTTGTAAGATCGGCTTTTGCTGTCTCAAACCTGATGGGCTCAATAACAGAGAGAAGTTTAGCAAGGTCAGGTTTTTCAAGAGGTGCCGGCTGTGGAATAGGAGGAGGCGGAATTGGCTTGGGATACACTTCAACAGTTCGCGCTGCTATCTTTAAACTCAAACCAAATTCTGGCTTGCCTGCGTCCCCGGAACCAAACCTTGTTCCAATGGTTAAAACGGATTTCCCCCCGGATAAAAAGCGCTCCAGGCCAAGGGCCAGACCCCATCCTGTATAAGGAAGAATATCTGTTCCGATACGAATCCTTGTCTCCTTATCAACACGAGCACCAAGGCCTGCCTGTAACAAACCTTCTGCGAAGACAGGAGAGCCATCCAGGAGGCTTGCGTAAACATGCACTTCATTCTCTGTTCCCAGCCGGAGGCTCAGGGATGGCCAGGGAACTACCTCATCTTCAATAAAGAGAACCCCGGTACCAAAACCAAACAAGAATGGCCGGGTATCAACAGCTATTCTGGGCTGAATGATGAAAAACCCGCTGTCATCTTCACCATCGCTTGGCTCTGTTGACCATCCACTGGCCTGAGCCTTGACCCCCCATCTGGTACTTCCAGTGGTTTTCTGCTCAAACTGATACCCTCCTTCAAAAAAATTTCTGCGATATACTCCTCCGCATATGCCTCTGAACACATAAGAACCTCCTCCGACGACCGGCCCATGGCGTGTCTCCCTGTACCAATTTTTGTCGTCTTCGTATGTCCAGCCGATAATGTAGGGTAAATACAAAAGGACAGCGAAAATCCAGAGTAACTTTTTGAAAATGGGAGCATCCATGATTAATACGCTACCTCCATAGCCCCAACAGCTCAATAAGCACCCCTTCATATTGACACTCTTTTTCCAGGAATAGTCACATTTTACTTGACAAGATTTTTGAGTAATGTTAAACAAACAGTTAATTGACACAGCAGGGTAATGTTTTGTATTTACCTGCATAAATAAAGGAGAATTCAAATGGCTGAAACAAACACAAACGAGGAACAAAAGGCAAAAAGAATTCGCCCCCCTGAGAGCGGAGCGCCTTTCAATGCTGTGGAGGACATCATTTACCGCCGCAGGAGCGTGCGTTTTTACCTTGAAAAGCAGGTGCCCGAGTATCTGCTTCGGAGGATACTTGAGGCAGGTAGATTCGCCCCTTCAGCGGGAAATGCCCAGACCTGGAAATTCATCGTAGTCCAGGACAGGAAGATGATCGGTGAGATGGAAGAGCAGATTCTCAATGTCTGCAAGCGGGTCAAGAAATTTGCAGATTACACCGGCGCCGGCAACAAACACAAAGAGTGGCTCGCCAAACTTCTCATGCGGTTCATGCCCAACAGTTTCCATCCCTTTCCCCTCGCAGCAATGAAAGTAATGGCAGAGGGCAATCTCAGCCCATGGCACGGCGCTCCCACTGTAATCATACTTCTTGCTGACAGGCGCTCCCCTGGCAACCCATCATTGGATGTCGGCATTGCAGGCCAGAACATGGTTCTTGCCGCTCACAGCTTTGGGCTCGGAACCTGTTGGGTCAGTTTCGTTACACCCCTTGCCATGTATTCAAAGTGGAGAAAACGCCTGGGCATCCGCTATCCATATACCCTGGTTACATCCATTGCAGTAGGGTATCCACGGGGGATCCCGGATGGATATGTCACAAGGGAAACCCATGCCATTGACTGGTTTTGCGAAGACGGAACATTCAAGGTTGTCTATTAAAAGGAGACACAATGCCTGAATATCTGAGATGGAAAGATCGGATAAAGATTGAGAGCTTCAACAAGCTCGGCGAGGACTTTGTCCTGGGAGTTGTTGATATTGACCAGGACACCTGCTCCGGATGCGGATTGTGTGTGCCTGCCTGCATGCCAAGGAGCATAGAAATGGTGAACAAGAAGGCAAGGATGGTGAAAGATCTCCCCTTGTGCATGGACTGCGGAGACTGTGTGGCCATATGTCCTGAAAAATCTATCAAGGTCACCAGGTTTGTGGAGCTTAAGCGCGCCTTCAGATTCCTCGATCGGGGCAAGCCCGAGCCGCCGCGGAGGTTCTGACAGCAATGCGCATCGTCGTCACAGGCATCTCAAGTTACCTTGCAAGAACACTATTTCCAATTCTTGATTCTGATCCGTCAATAGAGGAGATACGCGGGCTCGATCTGAAGAAGCCGGGTTTCCGTTCAAACAAGCTCAACTATGTTCGCTGCGATGTTCGCGATCCTGATCTGGCCCTACATATGAAGGGGTGCGACACAATTGTCCACCTCGCCTATATCGTCATGCCCATCCGAAACGAGGCCCTGGCTGACGACATAAACATCAACGGCTCCAAGAATGTCTTCCGTGCCGCTGCAGAAGCGGGCCTGCGCAAGATCGTTCAATTAAGCTCCATAGCCGCCTACGGGTCCTGGCCTGACAACCCTGAAACAATCAAAGAGGAGCAACCGGTTCGTGGAATGCCCAATTTTTATTACTCCCGATCCAAGGCACAGGTTGAGCTTTTCCTTGATGTGTTTGAGAAGGAGCACCCTGCATTGGTGATCACCCGGTTCAGACCCTCTATCTTTGTTGGGCCCTCAATTGACAATGCGGTAAGAAATATTGCCGGCCAAAGGATCATGCTTGCTCTCCGGGGATTTGAAGGTCATTTTCAATTGACATGGGACGAGGACATTGCACGCGCCATCCACCTGGCTCTAAAGGGTGATTTTCACGGCGCCTTCAACCTCGCTGGCGAGGGGACAATCAATCCCCACATCATGGCGAAAATCATGGGCATCCGGGTTTTGACAGTCCCCTATAACCTGGCCTATTGGGTGTGCAAGGTCCTCTTCCCGTTGGGCCTTAGTCCAATTTCCTCCGGATGGATAGAGTCCATGCGATACCCAATCATTGTCAGCTCAAATAAGGCAAGGAAGGTTCTTGGATGGACGCCCTCTCATGACACAATAGGCGCCTTTAACCGATTGCTTTCTACCCTGGGCCAGTCTACATGATGAAAGGAAAAACCATGTGGAAATTCGTAATTAGCATCCTGACAGTTCTCTTGTTATTTGGAGCGCAAGGGGCTTTTGCCCAGGAATACATCCTTAAATTCGGAACCCTGGGTCCAGAAGGAAGCTCATGGGCAATAATGGCATACAAGTTCAGGGATGTTGCCCGCGAGAGAACGCACGGAAAGGTATTAATAAAGGTCTATCCGGGCGGCTCACTGGGCGATGAACCCGAGATGGTCCAGAAGATGAGGCTTGGCCAGCTCCAGTCAGCAGGCCTCACAGCAATGGGAATAAGCAAGATCGCTCCAGAAACTATGGTCATCTCGCTTCCATTTCTTTTCAATAATTACGACGAGATTGACTATGTTCTTGAAAAGACCAGGAAGCAGTTCTCAAAGATTTTTGATGAAAAAGGATTCGTCTTACTGGGATGGACCGAGGTGGGCTTCTGCTATATATTTTCACAAGTTCCCCTGAAGACCTTTGAAGACCTTCGCACCTTGAAGATCTGGACATTTCGTGGGGACATGATTTCCTACGAAGCGCTTAAAGCCATGGGGTTTACGAACATCATTACCTTGTCCTTCCTTGATGTCCTCGCCTCACTTGAGGCAGGCATCATAAATTCATTCTATGTCCCGCTCTATCCCTGCATCGGTTATCAATGGTTCACTGCAGTAAAGTATATGACGGATTTTCATGTTTTCTATACGCCGGCTGCCATCATTGTTGAGAAGAAGGCGTTTGAGAAACTCCCTGTTGAATACCAGAAAATGACCCTAAATGAAATGGGTATCATCCTCAAGGAATTGACAAAGATGGTCCGGCAGGATGAGATAGCATCCCTTCACGCCCTTGAGGCACACGGCATCAATAGGGTTCAGCCTTCGCCGGATTTCCTGAGTTCCTTGAAGGAGAGGGCCCTTCCAATACATGAAGAATTCATAGGGAAAAACTATCCTCGCTGGTTGTTTAACGATGTCATGAAGGCCCTT
>Ga0315308_1000685_pt1 | contig 19161 bp, 18 predicted proteins | sample TDP3_MG_FD_203078 | JGI IMG/M metagenome (GOLD analysis project Ga0315308, IMG submission 203078) | Freshwater sediment microbial communities from Lake Towuti, South Sulawesi, Indonesia - TDP3 | ecosystem: Environmental > Aquatic > Freshwater > Lake > Sediment | place: Indonesia: South Sulawesi... | reverse complement strand
ACATAGACGCCTGGCGCCACGTAGCTCAGACTCAGCTTCCTCCTGTTCCTTTCAATGATAGCTTGGGGGTTCTCTGACAAGGCCTGCCTCGCTCTATGCAGATCCAGACCGAAAAGGTAAGCAAGAAAGGCGTACTCATCAGGCTTCCTCAATAGGCTTGGCTCGTTTGCCCCGCTGGACAAGACAACTGGTACATCGAGCTTCCTCGCGGTCAACGCCTCCCTACTAAAGGCGGACAAGAGACGGCTTCTCTGAGCTCCCTGTAAACTCAGTAGGTGTGCCATGTCGATCTCGAGGGAGGCAGAAGCTGCTGCGGCGAGCTGGGCTTCCGCATGATCAAAGAAGCGTCTTCGGGTGTCGGCTGAAGGAAAAGACAGAAGGTCGACTCTTCGGTCTTTGGCCGCCTGTCTCGCAATGTTCTTCGAGTAGCATTGCACTGCTATGACCTCGAATCTTCTTCTGACGTTTCTCAGCTTCCTAAGCATGTCCGCGGAGTCCTTCGGCGCCAAGTCAACCCTCAAGACAAGCTCCATGCCCACAGCCGTAAAGAGGTCCCTGAGGCTCCGAATCTCTCCCCCCGTGACATTTGCAGGCAACGGCACCCCCGCGGCGTCGTATCCCAGTTCGGCGGATTTTTCGACTAGCTCCTTGGTGTGACCGAGACTGTTGAGATCGGGACGAAGATGCAAGTCTGCGTGGAACTCCATGATAGCTTCCAGGTTCTTGCTAAGAGCATCTGACTACTATTGACTGTGAAGGGTATAAATGGTTTCTCGGACAGGCAGGAGGCTAGGCGGGATAGCCCAGCGGATTCAATAGTTCGGCTCCTGAAGATGCTGGATCAAGGCTTAAATCGGTATTCGGCGATAATGCAAACTTCTTGAGGACATTGTGAATGAGTAGGTGGATGGCGTGAAAGCCCGAATCGCTACCGTCTGTCAAGCCGGCCGCTTCTACAGTCTTGTTGAGAAGAACCGCGAGTACGTGATGGGGCTCCTAGATCTTGCTCTCCGACAGAAGCCTGACTTGGTCTGCCTTCCCGAGGCTTTCACTTCGGCCAGTGTTGATTCCACGTCTTGCTGGGATGTCGCTGAGTCTGTCTACGGTCCTACGATCAATGCCGCTGCAGAAAGGGCAAAGGCTGGCAAATGCTACATCATTTGCCCGGTTCTGACGAAGCGTAACTCTAAGGTTTGGAACTCAGCTGTCATCCTTGACAGAAAAGGCGAAATCCTAGGCACATACGATAAGCTACATCCCGTTACAAGCTCAAGCAACTACACCGTTTTTGAGAAGGGGATCACACCGGGCTCTGAGGCACATGTCTTCGACCTAGATTTTGGGCGCATTGGCATCCAGATCTGCTTCGACGTTGGCTTCCCAGAATCTTGGAAGCAACTCTCTAAGAAAGATGCTCGAATAGTCTTCTGGCCTTCAGCCTACAACGGAGGGTTCCCGCTTCAGGTCTATGCTTACCTTCACCATTACTGGATCGTGTCTTCGGTTCGTTCTGACAGGTCGAGGATTGTTGATCCATGCGGCAGGATCCTTGCTGAGACAGATTGGCATATCAATGTCATCTGCCGTGACATCAACTTGGACTTCATGGTCGCGCACTACGATTTCAATTACAGCATCCCAGACAAGATCATGGAAAGGTTCCCAGGACAGGTTGAGGTAAGGTCCTACATGGATGATGCGCACTTTCTCCTAGAACCGAGGGATAACGGCCTAACGATTGAACGGCTTCAAAGCGAATTCAAGTTTGAAACCACGTTCCTGTACCATGAACGGCACAGAAGAGCCTACCGACTCATCCACAAAGGGAAAAAGCCGCGAACCCAAAAGGCTGCGCATGGAGAGAGACCCCAATACGCCAAAGAAGAGTGAGACCCGTCAGCTACCGCTTAGACCATGCTGTCGACAGGCGAGGGGAGAATACCTATATCCTCGCAAACTTTTCTGATCTCTTCAAGCTTTGAGGTCCTGAATCTGACACGCAGGTGCATTGGGTCTGCACTCGAGAGCTTGGGCTTCCCACCGTAGGCCGATTGCTTGTCGAGTCTGAGGTAGAGGTTGCCTTTTCTTAGTCGCATCTCGAGCTCGCGGGACAGTGTTTCCTTGTCGAGCGACGAAAGGTTTGAACCCACATTCCTAATGACTGCTTCAGCCACCTGCGGGTCTTTGACCTGGCCTTTGTAGAAGGTTATGGGATTTCCGTGTTCTCCTTTCAAGTTGTCCTTGCTGAAGGTCAGCTGGTCGACGTACTCTGGAGGCAAAAGGTTCTGGGCGGCGACTAAAACTTTGTTCGGGTCCTCCGTCGCGTGGACTAGGAAGCTCATTTCTATGTGGGCTATGCGTGCTTTCGCCAACAGATTCACACATCATTGAAATTAGTCTTGGCCTGCTACGCATATTTCCTTCACTCAAGATTTAAACATAATCGGAGCCTCAATACTGAAGCCGACGGACCGAAGGCTGGAGTGTAGACAAGAATAGAGAAGAAGGTTAGGGAACGAGGAAAATCCGAGGTACAACCCTAGACCAAGTGAAAACCAATACCGAGACACCAAATGTACCGGAAGACTGCTACGGATGCTCGTGTTCGCCGGCGTCTTCCTTTGCTAGGAGAGTCCTCGAACTTCCCTTCCTGCGCTTGTTAAGCCTCTGAAGACTCTTCCTCTACCTTTTCCGAGGTCGAGTTCTGGAAGAAGTGTTCTGTCGACCATAATAACCTCGAACCACTTGTCGCGTCCGTCCTGCCAAACTGGAAACGAGTTGAGCACTTCCAAGTTGGGAAACCTCTTTCCCGCCCGTTCCTCAGCGATCAGCTGTATGCTTTTTGCAGGCTTAAACCTAACGACACCCATGCGTTTCGGTCTTCTGCCCGCTCGAGGGCGCTTTTTCCGTAGTCCGCCTCTTCTTATTCGAACCCGCACAACCACGTAGCCGACCTTATCCTTGTATCCTAGCCGTCTGGCTCTGTCAATACGTGTTGGCTTTTCAACCCTCACTATCGCTGGTTGCTTCCGCCAGAAAATGACCCTCTTTTGCATGAGCTCTTTGACAAAGGATGATCCGGGTTTCCGCCAAGCCCTAGCCAAGTACTCATAAGCCACTTCGCAAACACCACAAGATACCGCAATCCTACGAAAGAGACGGATTTATACCTTCCGCCTACTCCTTGTCATTCCTGCAGTCCATCTGGCAAAAGCCATAAACGCAGAAAAGCTTGGGAACAGATACATTGGTCAACCCGGTTTGGGCAGGTCACCATTGGTGCTGACGTTTCACTAATCTAGGTTATGTTGAACAATATGGGGTTGGTCCAGGCGGTTCGCTGCTGTTCGTCTTCGACTTCGATTCTCAGGTATCTTTCGTTCCCCCGAAGCTTGTACTCAGCTTCGGTCAAGAGCACATCTGTTGCTGTGAATCTTTCCCCCCTTCCGTTTCTGGTTATGAAGCTGATGGCTCTGGCTCGGGAGCAATAGACCCGGATAGACTTGCTTTCGACCGCCACGTCGAAGATAGCAGGTCCATTGCTTGAGTAGAACAAGCCTTTTCTCAGAGAGGCCATCAAGTGTTCGGCTGTAAGACTCTCCGCCTTGGCCATGATCCACGCATAGCAGGCATCCACGGGTCTGTGAAGATTAAAATGATAATGGGCGTCATCGACGGCAAAGCCGAAGCTGTACCTGTCTCTAACGAGTAGATCATCCCAATGCGTAGTCGAGTAGCCTTTCGCCACTGAGAAATGGCAGGTTGTGTTGAAGATTTCGATTCCAAGGTGCCCTTCCAGTCTAAGCAAGTCGTTTAGAGTCAGCGAGGACCAGTAGGGATGACCGATCAAGGCTTCTCCACCATCATTCACTACCGCATCTACAGCTGACTGCGGATCATCACACTCCACAAGCTTGCTCACGTTCAAACCAACTACATGGAACTCTGTGCCCGCTTCCGACTGCCCCACGCCCAATTCTACTCCTTGGAATACAAGGAAGTCCTCTGAGGTGGCGACTTCTTTCACGTCTGTGACTTTACCGTGGTCTGTGATGAAGAGAAAATCATAGCCCTTAGACATGTAAAGTGAGCAGACCTGTTCTATGTTCAGGGCTCCGTCCGAGTTGGTTGTGTGGGTGTGAAGATTTCCTTTGAACCAAGAGCCCTTAGCCTTGAAAGGATCAGGAAAGCACGCCTGCGACATACGCCTAATTCGGCGAAAGAACCATTTGAGCTTTATGGGAAACCTTACGCGGCATCGAAAGTGTTATCTTATGTTTGGCTGAGCTTGACATCAAGGTGCGTCTTATATGAGGGAGACGATCCGCGTCACAGTCTGGAACGAGGGTCTCCATGAAAAGAGAGACCCAAAGATCGCCAAAGTCTACCCAGAAGGCATACACGGAGCCATAGCCGAATATCTGGGAACCCGACCCGGATTCAAAATTAGAACCGCCACGTTAGAAGAGCCTGAACACGGCTTGGCAGACGATACTCTCAAAGAGACAGACGTGCTTATCTGGTGGGGACACATGGCTCATGACAAGGTGAGCGACACCGTAGCAGACAAGGTTTACCTCAGGATAATGGATGAGGGGATGGGGCTTATCGTCCTCCATTCAGCGCATTACTCGAAGATCTTCAGGCGATTAATGGGCACAAGCTGTAGCCTAAGATGGCGCGAAGCAGGCGAAAAGGAGAGGCTATGGGTTGTGGCGCCTGGGCACTCGGTTGCTGAGGGTATCGACGACTACTTCGAGATCGAACACACAGAAATGTACGGCGAGTTCTTCGACATCCCCGCCCCCGACGAGCTGGTCTTCATCAGCTGGTTCAAGGGAGGCGAAGTCTTCCGAAGCGGCTGCTGCTTCTACAGAGGCAAGGGCAAAGTCTTCTACTTCAGACCAGGACATGAGTCCTTTCCTATCTACAGAGACCCCAACGTTCTTAAGGTGATTGAGAACGCCTGTCGCTGGGCGGCACCAGTCCAAAGACCTAAACCACTCACCATACCACGAGCCATCAACGTGAACCCCCTCGAACCGCTCCTGTAACCTCTTGCTCTTCTTTCTCCTGAGCCTTCGCCTAAGATATCTCAGCTGTGCATGATGGCTCGATAGGATTCGTTGTTACTCTTATAGGTCAGGGAACCGATACTAACTATCAGATCAAGTTGGTCTCCTTGCCCGTTGGCGTCTTCAAGGACAGAAACAAGCTCTCTCCATACTACATCCCGAAGCGGCTTCCGCATAGAGATCAACAGATGACCTTTCTTCACTCCATCTACGGGGCCGCTCTGAAAGACGTAAAGAGGGTGTACCCGAGGTTCACGCAGATAATCGGCGGCACTGGTAGCGGAAAGACCTGCACAGCAGTCAAGTTCGGTGAACAGGTCACAGAGTATGCCCGGAAGCAAGGTGTCAACCTGAAGTATGTCTACATAAACTGTAAGGTGGATGGAGCGACCCGTTACGTTCTGTTCGGGAATCTCGTCAAGAAAGTGGCCCCCGAAATCTCGACGAGAAGCCTAAGCCCAGAGGAGATGATCAGGCAGCTCGTTGAGTACCTGAAGGCTGAGGAACTATTCCTAATAATCGCCTTCGACGAGATAGACTATTTCATCCAAACAAACCCGAGGGAACATGTAATCTACGACTTGACACGAATAACGGAGATGAGCCCCGGCGAACCTTCTCCGGTGATCGGTGAGATATTCATAGCCAGATCACTTAGATGGCATGAAAGACTAGAACCTGGGGAACGGTCAACCCTTGGAATGGGCATAATGGAGTTCCCAAGATACACAGGCATTCAAGTGAGGGAGATACTGGAGGACCGGGTTAGTGAAGCCTTCAAGCCAAGCGCCATCGGAGAAGACACACTAGAACTAGTAAGCGACGTGACCGCGAACCCGCCGATCAATGGCGACATACGCGTCGGACTAGACCTCCTGTACTACTCAGGGAACCTTGCTGAGAACCAAGGAGCAGGCAAGGTATTGCCAGATCACGTTCGTAAGGTCTACAGCGAGACCAACCCTGTCATCACGACCGAGGACATAATGAACCTCGATGACGCCGGCAAACTAGTCCTTCTGGCGCTGGTTCGAACCTTGAGGACGAACAAGGCTGCCTACGTTGGGCTACGAGACCTGCGGCGAAGCTATGAGGTCGTATGCGAAGAGTTCAACACTGAACCAACCCAAAAGTTCGAAGAATACGTGCAGGACCTTGCCTACAGGAACATAATCGACGTTAAGTCTCTGACCGAGATCGGAATCTCCGGAGCATCGCTCACGGATCTTGAGAAGTTCCTAAGCAACCTCATGCAAAGGCTGAGGCAGGGGCTAAATGAAAGCTAAGGATCGAAGCGTCTGGAAGCAACTTGAGCTCGGGTTTGGTGGAGGGAGCAAGTTCAGGGTTTTGCTGCACCTAGCCCTGAACCCCAAGGAAGCCTTCACGAAGTACGCCTTGGTCAAGGCCACGGGACTGCGAACGCCCTCAGTCGAGAGCCAGCTCAAGACTCTCGTCGAGCTAGGTTGGGCCAAGGAGTACTCTTTCACACCCAAAACATACCAAGTGAATGCTGAAAGCGAAATTGTCAAGCTCATCCTCGAGCTCCTTCAAAGGGCAAGGTATACTGGGAGCTAGGACAAGTCTTCCAACAATACACTGGGCATCGGCACCCTAAGCCTGGCGATTTGGAGGGCCGTAACAACAGACCGAGATATTCATGCTCTGTGCGAGGCTCCGAACGTCAAGCTGCCACCTCTCTGGAAGCAGGATCTCCCATGAGCGCGAACCCGTCGAGCCGCGCCTCTTGCCACCACCCCGGCTCCAGCATTCATTCTCGCGAAGCAGCGCGCCACGAAACAGCCAAGGACCCTTGTCCATGGCGTTGGAACGAAGGATGACCACCCTCCCCCTCCCCTCGGCTTCACCGATTTCTTAAATACTGATTGTAAGAGCTCTAAGCGGACGAGAGAGGGAAATCAATGAAGAGAAGAACCAGAATGAGTCAAGAGATGGACGAAGCAGAGCCTGAGCTGCCGGAGCCCAAAAGACTAGGGGAGGAAACCTGCTCAAACCCGTGGAATGGCAAATGCACAAACACTGACATAGCGCTCTACATCATGTTCAAGGGAATCCGCCTCCCCATCTGCAGAAGATGCTGGGAGGTCATCTCGTCCAAGGACACTGAATGGGTGTATGATTGATGTCGGACGACCTTGAATCGCTTGACGGTGTCGGCTCCGCAACAGCGTCGAAGCTCAGAGCAACGGGCTACACGACGATTGAAGCGGTCGCAGTCACTCCGCCTCTTGAGATCATGGAAAAAACGAACCTAGGCTTCAACACGATACTCAAGATCCAAGAAGCCGCTAGGCAGATGATAACCACAGACTTCAAGACGGCCAAGGAGTTCTACGAGAGAAGAAAAAACATGAAGAAATGCACAACAGGCAGTAAGAAGCTCGACGAGGTTCTCGGCGGAGGTATTGAAACCCAAGCCCTCACAGAGTTCATAGGCGAGTTTGGCTCAGGCAAAACCCAGATATGCCTAATGCTTGCGGTCATGACCCAGCGCTCCTATGACAAAGGAGGCCTTGAAGGGAACGTCGCCTTTATTGACACCGAAGGAACCTTCAAGCCCGAACGTGTGTACCAGATCGCCTCGGCGCTTGGAATGGACCCTCAGACCGCAGCAGCCAATATCTTCGTGGCGAGAGCCTACAATAGCAGTCACCAATGCCTCTTGATCGACAGGCTATTCACCCTCTGCCCCGAGAACAACGTCAAAGTCGTCGTCGTCGACAGCATGATCAGCCACTTCCGAGGAGAATACTTGGGACGCGAAAACCTATCAGACAGACAACAGAAGCTAAACCAGTACCTGCATAAGCTTGTCAGACTGTCTGAGGCCTACAATCTAGCAGTAATCCTGACTAACCAAGTTCAGGCGAACCCAGCAACCTTCTTCGGAGACCCAAACAGACCAGCCGGAGGGAACATCATGGCTCACGCCTGCACCCACAGAGTCTACCTCCGCAAAGGAAGCAAGGGCGTCCGAGTGGCAAGAGTGATCGATAGCCCATGCCTTCCCGAGGCCGCAATCAGGTTCCTAATAACCGAGAAAGGGATAGAAGACACAGAGGACGAGGAAGAGAACGAAACGGAATAGCCCAGTCGTCTAGCCCGTTCTGAGTATGTTGAAACCTGAGGCTCTCCTAAGCCTATTCATTACGGCTAGACCCAAGCCTTTGGGCGCCACCCCCTCAGCAACGATCACATCAACCCCCTCTTCGTCGAACTCCCGCAAAAGTCTGAAAAGGTTTCTCGCTGCACCAGCCAAGTCCTCTCTGCTTCCGATGGACTTTACCACGTCAGCCTCGTACTGAGGTTCGCTCTCATCAGTACCGAGAACAGCGACTTTCTTCCCCAACCTCTTGTAGTCGTACACGAGTTCCTGAACCTTCCTGACCACTGATTCGGGGCTTCCTTCGACCACTACGACCTCAGCATTTGGCGAATAATGCTTGTGCTTCATCCCTGGAGAACGAACCTTGGCAAGACGAAGGCTCTTTTCAGCCAAAGCTGCTGGGTGCAACTCAACTCTGCTTAGCACCCTTTTGAGATCTTCGAAAGGCACGCCGCCAGGTCTTAGGAGCTGAGGCGGGTCGGATGTTAGGTCGAGGACCGTTGATTCCACACCTACCCTCGTATATCCAGCATCTAGGATGATGTCAATCCTACCGTACAAGTCCTGCTTCACATGCTCAGCCGTGGTCGGGCTAGGCCGCCCTGAGAGGTTGGCGCTCGGCGCTGCTATTGGCACACTAGACTCCTTGATCAGCGCTGCGGCAACCTGACAGCTCGGCATTCTTATGGCCACAGTGTCAAGGCCCGCCGTTGTCGCCATAGGCACGACCTCAGAAGCCTTCAGAACTAGGGTCAAGGGGCCTGGCCAGAACTCGTCCATTAGGCGCTTCGCGGTCTCTGGAACATTTGCCGAGAGCCTATAGACCTCTTCCCTGTTGGCAACATGCACGATTATGGGGTTATCCAGTGGTCTTCCCTTGGCGGCATAGATTGCTGCGACCGCTTTGGGGTTCAAGGCGTTCGCCCCAAGACCGTAAACGGTCTCAGTTGGGAACGCTACTAAGCCGCCCCTTTGAATAACTTCAGCGGCTGCCCTGATCTTGGCCATTTCCGGTTTTTCGGGGTTCACTTTGAGTATGATCGTCTGCTTCAACTTCCGCCACTTCTCGTCGAGTCCAATGGATCAGGTCCGTCAACTCTTCAGTACAAGTATTCAGCTACTGCTTCCTATAGGAGCTCGCTTCTGAAAAACCTTTATCCAAAGGAACTGCTTAGAGCTCTCTTGCGTAGGGTGTCTTTGATGCATAGTCAAGCCACAATGAACAGAGCCGGGCCATTCCCCTTCCTCTCCAAATATACAGGCCTAGAGGCTGTGGTGGCCGATCACGAGCTGGCAGCACTAGGGGACGCGTATGTGAATTTCGTCTATTCCTTGGCCTTATCCGAGAAACTGGGGAAACCCGTAGGCAGGAAACTGGACAGCTCCACGTTGGCATCCGCTCTGAAAAGGGCCGGTCTCCGCAAGATCCTTCCTTCTCGGATGGACCGTCACAAGCAAGCAGACGCCGCGGAGGCTTTGGTTGTCTACGCTTGGCTAGTTAGAGCGGTTTCTCTCGAGGAAACCGTTGGCACAATCGTGAAGGCGAAGGCGCCGGAAGACGGTTTCGTCCGGATTCTCAGAAAGGTTGCTGGAAAAATAGAGCCAACCCACAAGAAGGTTTAATATCTCTCCCGGCAACGTTAGAATAAAGAAGCAGAGAGATTAGCGGTACAGAAGGAGACGGCGGGTGAGCGAGTTCTTGACCCCGGTTGTCTATCAGCTAGGGGTCGGGGGAATCCTAGGTTTCGTTGTAGGCTACGCATTCAAGAAACTTACAAAACTCCTAGCCATACTAGCTGGCATCTTCGCTGCCATGCTGATCTACTTGGCGAACCAAGGTATTATCAGTGTGAACTATGGTAAGCTGGCGGACCTTCTGAAAAGTATGCTGGGCGTGGCTGGTCAAGCTTCAGACTGGATAGCAACCTTGCTAGTCAATATGCCCTTCGCGGGAAGCTTCATTGTTGGTGCTGCAATCGGACTTAAAGCTGGGTGAGCAGGACAACTGAGTTTCCCTGAATCTTGGCTAGGGTCAGCTTATGTTTTAGGAGTTTCGTCTGGCTCTTGCCCTTGCCATTCCGCCAAGGCCTTGTTAAAGCCTTCGTTCAGCTCCTTGCCCCGCTGGAGAATCTTCTCAACGGCTTCTTTCAAGGCTTCTTCCGGAGTCTTTTCCTTGGTTGTTCGAACCGTGATGACTGGGTTCGAGATTAGGGGATGCTGTATGTCGTAGCTCGCAAACTCGATGTTCTCGTCTTCTAGAAGCACGGACCCTAGCAGGCCACAGAAGGTACGCCCCTCTCCTTCGACTTCTATCTTTAACTCTTCCGGCGTCCTACTGATGACTTTCAACCGCAAGCCTTCTCCCTCCCATTCACAGGTTCCCCGTTCCATAGTCCAAGGCGATCTTTCTTCCTTCGACTCTGCCGCACGAGCCGCATTCCAACTCTTTATCCTTGAGCGACAGGAAACCCCCGCATTGCGAGCAGTAAGCGTATATGACGCCGAGGTCGTCTCCCTTTGTCGACAAATGATAAGTTCTGTTTGCTTCGCTCACGACCTTGGCGCGGACAAGGTCGCCAACCTTGAACGCGTCAAACATGTTCTCTGTGTACTCAAAGCTCACATCAGAAATGTGGATGACACCCGAGAAGAAGCCCGAGATGAACCTTCTGCGAACCTTCGTCAACCGGACAACCACGAGCGAACTCTGAACGCTCATCGCACTTCCCACAACGATCGCGCCGACATTCGGGACGTTTGGGTTACGCGCCGCTGGGTAAACTGAGACCTTCTTGTTGGCATGGTCCATCAGAATGTACCCAACGCTCTTTGAGAGTATGACGCCGTCCGCTACGTATGTGCCGGCGTCTGGGATGAACTCCTCGATGACGCCCAGTTTTTCCCCGGGAACAACGAACCGCCCGCTCGTTCTAGTACCACTCATGAATGACACGTCTTTTGGGCTCGTTTCCGAACCAAGCCTTAAACAAACGACTAGAAGCTTCCATATTAGTTTTGCTATAGGGCCTTGGACTTATATCTGCGCCTCACTGCCTAGGTTCGTGCATTCAGAATCCTATAGAGATCAACCTTGACCGGATATCTTCTCTTCCTGTGAAATCTGTAGGTTCTGGCGATTACTATTTCCATTTCGCGTACTTCATTAATTCGTCCGCCGATCTGGGGAATCCTCTGGCCAAGGTAACGCCGGACCATTTCACTCCCTTTGTGCAGGGAATACACCACATCTGAGATTGATAGGGCTTTCTTGAGGAAGCGCACGTCGGCGCCTTTCTTCCAGCTTCCGAAGGGCGGGTTCATGAGAGTTACGTCGAATCGTCCAGCAACGCATCCTATGTCACCCGCAACCAGATCAATGCTCACGCCTATTCTCTTCGCGTTTGCTCTTCCGACTTGCACAGCTTCCCTGTCTATGTCCACCCCTACAACCCAGTCTGCGCCTAGCAACGAGGCCGCAATGGCCAAGACCCCTGAGCCGCAACCCAAATCGACAATCTTCTTTCCATAGATGTCGTTGTGCACGTACGCGGCTGTGCAAGCCATTTGAGCTGCGCTTTCGGGGTCTAGAGCGTACCCTTCCCACTTAAGTTTTGGCTTGGGGCTTGGAGCCAACTGAGACAGAAGAATCTCCAGCTGCTTCTTCTTCATCAACTCAGACCATGATCCTAGAAAACTCTTGTCTGTAGCTTGGCCTAGACCATTCCTTCCTTCAGCAGGTCCTCCCAGCTAGTGTCTCCAAGTGCGACGTAAGCTTCTTTCACAGTAAGCAAGGGTTTTGCGAAGGCTACAGAGTCATCAAGAGCGATCCTTGGGCAAGCCGTGTTCACATAGGCGTCTATCGTCGGGAACTGCATGAGCGCCGCGGGCGTTACTTCACGAAGAACCAAGAGAACAGCACTTTTTCCCTTCGTCTCTAAGTCTTCTTTGACCCTGAAGGCAGCTCCGATGCGGCTTTGACCCGGCTTCAACCCCATTATGACACCGAAGCTCACGGCTTCTTTCGCCTCGCTGATGGCTGCCCACCGCTTTCTAAGTATCTTCTGCGCGTCATCATCAATGGAGTAGGCTCTGTTTTCAAAGGGGTCTGCGACTATAGTGGGCTTAGATGTCGCCAAGGAAAGCCCCAAGGCGTGAAACCGTCCTCCTCCGACGAAGAGGAAAGCCTCAACCTTGTTTCTTATCGATCTGACGCTGCTGTAGTCGCAACCTAAGACTTGTCCCGCGTGTTTCATACGTTGTGAGTGCCCGATGTAGACAGTTTTGCCAGCTTCGGCTAGGATCCCCTTTGCCTCGTCAAGCTTGTGTACGTGCTGAACCGTTGTCGCCAGCCCGATCTTTCTCCAAGGTTTCAGGAGATCTAGAGCCTTCTCCACTGATGGTCTCACGTCGATGTTGGTTCTCGCTTCCATGAAGATGACAGGCACAGCGGCGTCCTCTGCCCTTGTCATCTCAGAGTGCCCATAATGGACTATCAAGTCGACCTCAAGATTCACAGCCTCAAGTAGAGGCAGATCACATGGGCCGTAGCAAGGGTCCCCAGAGACCAAGGCTTTAGCGCCGGCCGCTTCTATGACCGCGGCCAATCGGGGCGCTTCAGCCCTGAGGCCATCAGGCAGTTGGAGCAGAATCCTCTTTGCGCCTCGCTTTTCGATCTCTGATCTGACGCGGTTCTCCTCTAGCTCGAAGAGATCGTCGCTCATCTCAAGCACACTTCAGAGCAAGGCATCAAGCTTACGAAGCTAGAGCTTGGTGATGGATTCACTTAAGGGTTTACTGGACAATCTAGACTGACCAAGGACCCTCGGTTCAGACCTGAAGTTCATAACTACTATATTGAGCTGAGCTCTATTCGTCCATACTGAAGGAAGATGAGAAGCCGTTCAAGACTAGAGATCTGCATAGACATCATGCGCGAGGTCACCAAAAGCAGAGAGGTTGCATCTGTAGCGAGAAGAGTCCAACTTCCCTTACGCGACGCAGAAGAGCAATTGAGTTTCCTGTCATCGCAAGGCTTTGTGAGGACCTTGGAACGGGATGCCGGAACCGAATATAGGCTCACAGAGAAGGGTTTTCAAGCCTTGAAAGCATATGAGGGACTGATGAGGTCCGGACGTTCTTCAATCAAGCAGACCGTTAACCCAAAGGTGGTTCAATAAGGAACTAGGCAAGAGGCAATCCGATCAACTCTCTCACAGACATAGCCTAATTGCCTGAGTCTGCACCATCTCCCTGTGAGATACTCAGTCTATGATACGAGCCGTTTCTTTGCTGGGAATGGTCGGGGCAGAAAGAAGGTTTCCTATGCGCTCGGCTACTCTGCAGCTGTAAGCTTCCTCTTGGAATCAGTTGGTGGGGATGTCGAGGTCTGGGTCATCTCTTAGTCCTCTGCCGGTTGTCTTGTCCAGCACTAGCCGCTGTTCAACCATAGCGACGAGCTTTCTGGTTGACGCGACCACATCTGGGTTAACTGATATGCTGTCGATCCCGCTTCTAACAAGGAACTCGGTGAACTCTTGGTAAACGCTGGGCGCTTGACCGCATATGCTGACTGTCTTTCCGTCTTTGTGGGCGAGTCGGATGAGCAGCCTTATGGAACGTTTCACCGCGAGGTCTCGCTCGTCGAAGAGGTGGGCGACTGTCTCATTGTCACGGTCACATCCCAGAATCGTCATAGTAAGGTCGTTGCTTCCGATGCTGTAGCCGTCCACGAACTCATTGAACTTGTCAGCGATGATGCAGTTGCTGGGTATCTCAGCCATGAGCCAGACCTTGAAGTCCGGTCCCCTCTTCAGGCCCTCTTCTTCGAAGATCCTGTTGATCTTCTCCATCTCTTCGACTCTTCTGCAGAAGGGGACCATGACCCAAAGGTTCTTGAGCCCAAACTCTTCTCGAACCTTCTTAGCAGCTCTGACCTCGAGCTTGAAGGCATCAACATACTTTGGATCATAGTATCTCGAGGCCCCCCTCCAACCCATCAGAGCTGAGGGCTCAACCGGTTCGTACTTGTCTCCGCCTTTAAGGGCCCTGTACTCGGAGGATTTGAAGTCGCTGAAGCGCATGACAACTGGTCTCGGATGGAAGGCTGCGCAGATCTTCCTGAAAGCTTCTGCAAGACCATCCACAACTTTTTCTGGGTGCCCAGTATCAATGAGGTAGAGAGGGTGTTCCCCGATCTCGCTTGTCCAGACGAACTCTTGCCTAAGTAGGCCTACACCGTCGGCTGGCAACGCCGCAACTCTCTCCGCAATCTCCGGCTCGCCAAGGTTCACGTAGATCTTCGTGCCCGTGACCATGTATGACTCTGCAACTGTTAACGCGGTTGGAACGACTTCTTTCCTTTCCGCCACTTCCTCGAGCACGCCCTCGTAGACTACGCCGAGTTTCGCATCAACTGTGGCCATTACCCCGTCTGGTATGGACCCGGTGGCTGATCTACCTCGGGACGCGGTTCCCACGATGCACGGTATTCCGAGCTCTCGCGAGACTATAGCTGCGTGACATGTCATGCCGCCTGAGTTGGTGACGATTGCGGCTGCTTTCCTCATGGCTGGAACCCAGTCCGGAGCCGTCATCTCTGTGACCAGAATCTCGCCTTTCTGGAACTCGTTGATCCTGTCAACCGTAGGGATAATATGAACCTTGCCAACGGCCAGTCCAGGAGATGCAGGAAGCCCTTGCACAAGAACCTTTCTCTCTCTCGTCGTTACAGGTTTCTCTGGTTTGGCCTCCTCCTTTTTGGTCGCCCAGACTGTTTCAGGTCTGGCTTGAAGGATTAGCAGCTTATTCGTTCTCTCGTCCAATGCCCATTCAATATCCATGGGTTTCTTGTAGTGTTCCTCTATGTCTATAGAGTACTTCGCTAACTCCTTGATCTGCTCATCAGTGAGGATCTCCCTGTCCTGCAGGTCAGGTGGTACGGGCTTCTCGACCGTTCCTCCCGAAGGAACCCTCACGAGTTGGATGGTCTTCTTGGGGACGTTCTTCTTGACGATAGAGAGATCAGTCTTCCTGACATGGTACTCGTCAGGAGTTATTTTCCCTTGCACAACAAATTCGCCAAGACCGTATCCCGCTTCGAGCAAGACCACGCTTCGATCCCCATTGGCAACATCAAGCGTGAATGTGACCCCGCTCGCCTTGCTGTAGACCATAAGCTGAACAGCGCTACTCAGAGCAACAGCCATGTGATCAAAGCCCTTCTGAATCCTGTAAAAGATCGCCCTGTCAGTGAAGAGGCTGGCAAAACACTCCTTTATCCTTTCCACAACTTCCTCGGCGGTGCGAACATTCAGGTACGTTTCCTGTTGTCCAGCAAAGCTCGCGTCCGGAAGATCCTCTGCGGTAGCTGAGCTTCGTACGGCCACGAAGGGATTGGCTTCACCCGCTTTCTTTCCCAGCTCCTTGTACGCCTTCACAATCTCCTTGCCGAGGTCTGTCGGCATCTCGGCTGAGGCAACCATTTTCCTGATTCTGGCGCCAACACTTTGGAGCGTCTTTGTGTCGTTGGGGTCTTTGATCTCGCTCAGAATCTCGCCCATGGAATGGTCGATCTTGTTTGCCTTAAGGTAGTAGCGGTATGCCTCTGCAGTTGTTGCAAAACCATAAGGGACAGGGACCCCTGTTCTCCGAGTCATCTCTCCTAGGCTCGCGCTTTTCCCGCCGACCAAGGGCACATCTTCCATTCCGATCTCGTCGAACCACATTACATATCTTGACTTCTTAGTTGGCAACTTCTCCTTCACCTCTAACTTGGCCTTCCAATCTTTTAGTCACTATCCTGCAAGGTGTGGGCAGCTTGGCTCCCCCTCGTCTCATCGCCTCTCTAGCTGCCTCCGCGCCGTTCTCCCCAACATAAGCCACGACTATTGGCTGACCTGGCTCTACACGAGCCGCTCTTCCCGAGGGTTTGCCGAAGGCTTTCCTCATTCCATCTTGGAGCCTGTCGGCGTGAGCTCCGAAAATCATTTTGTTCTCACGAAGAACTACATGTGGTAAAGGCAAAACTCGCATAAAAAAGCTGGTCCCCAACTTCTCTTCGAGGTAACGGTTCACCGCGACGCGGGACGCCTCCAAAGCATTGTGTCGAATCTGAACCCTTTTCTCCGCAACCAGAGAGACCTGATAGGAGTAGCTGCCTGAAGGTTCGCCCATGGTGAACTTCATTATCTTGGACTGGGGAGCTCCGTGAATATATTTGCCCCTCGTGTATGGCATGCCTTTGACTTCACGGTAGTTTCTTGCCTTCATCCTTCTTTTCCTCTGAGCATACAGAGAACGCGTATATTTAAGATCTTCGTTTCTTTCACGCGTTCAAAGCGTTTTCATTCCCTGAGTCGTTTGTTCCTGAACCAGACTTTGGCCAGCTTCTTGTAGTTGGGGAAGGCGCCTTTAAGAACTGGGACGTAGACATCAATCTCCTCATCTGTCATATACTGGAACTGGTATTCGCCCATGTACGGCGCCGGTTTCCCAATCCTCGTTATGAACTCAATGTGTATCAATGGTTCGCCTCTCTTGATGGTTATAGGACTCCTCTGGTTGCTTAGGTTGACCAGTTCCAGTGCGAGCCTGCCAACGAAACCACTGTGAACTTTCGCCGCATTCAGAAACGAAAGTCCTACTCTGCCGTACCTGCTTTTGGCTGTCAAGTGGGCAACGATGTCAGGGGGGGTGAACACTACCTCTTTGGAAATGAGGTTTCTGTGTTCCAGATACTGAAGAGTCATCTCGTCCTTTACAGTCAAAACATACCCGTCGCCGTCCAGAAGGCTCATGTCAAAGGGGTAAATGCACTTGTACTTCTCTATCAGCTCCACCAGTCTGTCCTTGCCCAGTATACACACTTCCAATCACCAACAATGCTGACGAAGATTCGAAAGATAGACGACTGAACACCTTAAAAATCTAGCTGATAGCTCCATCTCGCTCTCGACTAAGCAACTTTCGGCCTAACGCAAATGCACTAACATAGGCTTCTGACGGCTTCTCGTTGATCTCCTGAAGGCTCTTCTTTTGACCCGTCAAGCCGCTATTTGTGTTCGCTAATCTTTCTGCGGCACATATCCTTGGCCATCTCAATGTCTTTCGCAAAACGGATTGTTTTCAGTAAAAGGGGTAAGGCAGATGCGTTGCCTTTGGGCCCAGCATGATTGTGATGAATGTGGTGTAGTTCCGCGGAAACTGGCCAAAAATGCCTAAGCTTCCTCCAAAAGCCAGCAGCAACAGAACTAGATGATCCAAAAGATCTTCTCCTTCTATGGCTTTGGTTGTGCTGTTCGGCTAGGTGGTCAAAATGATAATAGGCGGCCTGAAGAAAGATGTGTTGCTTCTGACTGGTGAACATGATGAGACGTTCAGGGAAGCCGCAAGGCAAAGGTTCAAATACGTCCTTCTTGGTTTGGGCTGCTAAGCCTTTGACGAGAATCTACAAGGACACTGTCCCAAAAGCCGAAGACCTTGGCAAACCTCTGGAAATAAGCTGCGCCCAAAACGAATTTGAGGGCTGCATGTTCGGCATCAGAGCAAACACGCCCCTTCATAGGGTGCGGCTCAAGGTGTCAGACTTATCCTCTCGAGAAGGCACGATACCGAAAGCTAACCTTCGACTGCAGTTTGTTGGAACAGTACCTGTTCTGAGAAACACCCCTGCCACTCCTTTCGAAGAGCTCGAGAGGATGGCTCCCTACAATGTTCCAGACCCGATTCTTGATGTTGACCATGTCGATGTCGCGGCTGATGTGACACAGCCTTGCCATTTCCTCGTTCATGTGCCGAGGACGAAGCCCGGCGACTATCATGGCGCCATCACAGTCTCTTCCAAAGAGGGCGAAGCATCTCTCCCCATTGTAGTGAATGTCTATCCGATTGTGTTGCCTAGTCGAAGAAGCCTCTTCGTCACAAACTGGTTTGATCTTAACCGGATCGCTTCAGCGCACAATGTCGAACTGTGGTCCGAAGGGTTCTGGAAAGCTTTCGAGAAGTGGGTGGCCTTCATGGCCGAGTATCGGCAGAATGTGTTCTGGGTTTTCCTAGACACGGTCAAGGTATTCGCTGGAAGCGGAGGCTATAAGTTTGACTTCTCAATGTTTGACAGGTACGTCGAGATTCTTATGAAGCATAAGGCCAGCAGAATCGAGATCATGCACGTAGCTGGTTTCAAACAATGGGGTGGAGCTGAGTTAGTCCTTAAAGACTTCAGAGTCACCGATCCGAGTGGCGAGGTGAGAACCGAAAATGGCTCCAAGATACTGCCTTTTCTCCTTCCAGCCTTGGCAAGACATCTCGACAAGAAGGGCTGGCTTGAGAAATCCTTGATTCACGTTGCTGACGAACCCACCGAAGATGGAATCAAGGCTTGGACAGAGGTGTCAAAACTGGTACACAAGTATGCGCCAGGTATACCTAGAATGGATGCCATCGAGACTATTGGGTTTGAAGAAATCCTCGAGGTCTGGATACCAACCCTTCAGCACTTCGACAACTGGATCGACCATTATCTTAGGGCTATGGAAGACGGCTACGAGCTTTGGTTCTACACTTGCCTTAACCCAAAAGGCAGATACCCGAACAGGTTCCTTGACTATTCACTGCTCAAGACAAGAATCCTCCACTGGATAAACTACGCCTACGGATTCAAGGGTTACCTGCATTGGGGCTTCAACTGGTGGCAGGAGAAGAACCCCTTCGGCGAACCGCCACCCAACCTTCCACCTGGAGACAGCCACATATCTTACCCTGGCAGAGACGGCCCACTGCCCAGTCTAAGACTTGAGGCGTTCAGAGATGGTCTGGAAGACTACGAGTACCTCAAGCTTCTGGAAGATGAGACAAACAAAGTCAAGAAGCAGCTGGGCAACCAAGCTACTCTGCTATCGTCTAATAGGAGGGCTATGGAGACCTGCAAGAGGATTGTGCCGAGCCTAACAGGCTATGCTAGAGAAC